>Ga0209911_100048_pt1 | contig 166009 bp, 147 predicted proteins | sample FECB21metaG_FD_188301 | JGI IMG/M metagenome (GOLD analysis project Ga0209911, IMG submission 188301) | Cyanobacterial communities from the Joint Genome Institute, California, USA - FECB-21 (SPAdes) (version 2) | ecosystem: Environmental > Aquatic > Thermal springs > Hot (42-90C) > Microbial...
CCCCCCTTTCAAGGGTAGGTATTTAGGTTTTAGATAAATAGTTGAGAATTTTCTCAAGAGTTAAACGTAATTTCAAGGTTATAGCCAATGATTTTAGTTCTAAAACCAAAAAAATAGGCTTAATCTAAAAAAACCTACCCTTGAAAGCATCCCCTTGTCCCCCCATCCCGAAAGTCCCCTTGTCCCCTTGTCTCCCCATCCTCCCCACTCCCTGGTTATAATTAATTTCTGTAAATCTTACTATTCTTATGGGACGCAACATTTCTAAATCGGATTTACCGTCCAAAGTTTGTCCGGTGTGTCAGCGTCCTTTTACGTGGCGCAAAAAATGGGCAGATTGCTGGGATGACGTAAAATATTGTTCTGAACGTTGCCGTCGTCGGCGTTCAGAAGCTAATAAAGATAATGAAAATTAATTGCTGGAAAATGAGATGATAAGTCTTAAATCTACTAATTACTTATAATTACTGATATTCTCCAGCAGCCTTTAAGCTTGATCAAATTTACATTTACACGAAAATAATAAACATCATAAACATGAATCTCTTGGTGCAACCTAAATTAATTATTCACGGTGGGGCTGGTAGCTCTCTTAAGGATAAAGGAGGAGTAGACACGGTACGTCGTTCTCTTTATCAAGTAGTCGAACAAGTCTATTCTTTGTTAATGTCGGGGGTTAGCGCCAATGAAGCAGTGGTTAAAGGCTGTCAAATGTTGGAAGATAATCCTTGTTTTAATGCTGGTACTGGTTCTGTGCTGCAATCCGATGGTCAAATCCGCATGAGTGCCGCTTTAATGGATGGCACTGCACAAAGTTTTAGCGGTGTAATTAATCTTACGCGAGTTCAGAATCCAATTCAATTAGCGCAATTTTTACAAAGTTCTTCAGACCGAGTTCTTTCGGATTATGGTGCCGCTGAATTAGCGCGGGAATTAGGTATTCCTAGCTACAATCCTTTAACTGACACGCGCTTAGAAGAATGGTTACAGGAGCGTCAAGATAACTTTAAGAAAACAATGGCTGGAGTAGTAGCCCAAAAGGAACTAGTATCAAACAGCAATGCCAGACGCGGTACTATTGGTGTAGTTGCCTTGGATAGTCAAGGGAATCTCTGTGCAGGAACTTCCACCGGGGGCAAGGGTTTTGAACGGATAGGACGTGTCAGTGATTCTGCCATGCCCGCAGGCAACTATGCAACCAAGTATGCAGCAGTAAGCTGTACGGGAATAGGAGAAGATATTATCGATGAATGTTTAGCACCTCGAATAGTGGTGCGCGTAGGTGATGGTATGACCCTTAAAGATGCCATGGAGCGGTCGTTTGTCGAATCCCAAGAAAATAAGCGGGACTTAGGGGCGATCGCACTTGATGCCAAAGGAAACATTGCTTGGGGTAAAACTAGCCAAATATTGCTTGCTGCTTACCATGACGGCGAAAATATTGGCGATACCCTCGAAGCCTCCGAAGAAATGCAGGTAGGAAAGGTTAGAGGTTAGAGGTTAGAGGTTAAAGGTTAGGAGGAGGGGAGTTGACAGTTGCCTTTTGCCTTTTGCCTTTTGCCTTTTGGTTGACAGTTAATTTCTCCCCATCCCCTTGTCCCCTTGTCCCCTTGTCCCCTTGTCCCCTTGTCCCCTTGTCCCCTTGTCCCCTTCCCCATCCCCTACTCCTTCTTCCGAATCCATCCTTGTTTGACAACTTGACGCTGACGAGCGATGACTAAGCTGTTGTCGGGAACATCTTCTGTGATGGTTGAACCTGCTGCTACGTATACATCGTTACCCAAGGTAATTGGTGCAACTAAAACGCTATTAGAACCTGTTTTAGTGCGATCGCCAATTATAGTTTGATGTTTTTGAACACCGTCGTAGTTAGCAGTAATTGTACCTGCACCGATGTTTACTTTGGTGCCGGTGGTTGTATCTCCGAGATAAGAGAGGTGAGCTGCGTTGGTATTGTTGCCAATTTTACTATTTTTCAATTCGACAAAATTACCTATGCGGCAGTTTTCACCAACTTCTGCATGACCGCGTAAATGAGCATAAGGTCCAATTCGACTACCATTTTGGACTACGCTATCGGAAATTACTGAATACTTAGCGCTGACGTTTTCGCCAATTAGACTATTGTCAATTAAGCTTCCTGGACCGATGTGACTTCCTGTTTTAATGACTGTATTGCCCCGTAAGTGAGTTTGGGGTTCAATGATTACGTCTGGTTCTAATTCCACTGTTTCATCGATGGTAATACTCGCGGAGTCGATCAAAGTCACACCAGCTTTCATCCACTTTTGTTTGATTCTTGTTTGCAAGATATCGTAAGCATCGGATAATTGTAAGCGGTCGTTGATACCGCCAATTTCTTGATAATCTTCTACATCTACAGCCATAACTGGGGCGACTTGAGTTACAGCATCGGTAAGATAATATTCTTTTTGAGCGTTATTTGCTTGTAAGTGAGGCAGTATTTTGGCTAAATCCTGCCAGCGAAAACAGTAAACTCCTGCGTTGATGCGCTGATTTTCTCTTTGCTCGGTAGTACAATCTTTATCTTCAACGATTTGCTGTAATACATTGTCATCGTTACAAAAAACTCGTCCGTAGCCTTTAGGATTGGGGAGTTTTGCTGTGAGGACAGTTGCTGCATTTTGGTTTTCTTGGTGAATTTGTAAGAAATTTTTGAGAGTTTCCCCACGCAATAATGGTACATCACCATTAAGTATCAGCAAATCGCCATTGTAACCTTCTAAATGAGGTAGTAACTGCTGAATCGCATGACCTGTTCCCAATTGTACAGTTTGTTCGACAAATTCTAAATCGGGAATAGATTGTAAAGCTGTTTTTACCTGTTCGGCTTGATACCCAATGATTACTATCCGACGTTCTGGTTGCAGTGGTTCAACACTTTGAATAACTCTTTCTACCAGGGATTTTCCTCCTACAGAATGTAAAACCTTGGGTAGGTTTGATTTCATTCTTGTACCGCGTCCAGCCGCTAAAATTGCTACAACTACCATAATTAGCCAACAGCTATAAATAAATACGAATGCGAATTTTATTTTCGGCTCAAATATACCCGATTACATCGCAAACCGAAATGCTATCCGCTTACAAATAGCTGTGATTTATGGTGCTGATGAATTCAGTAAACTGCTGCATTAATTTTGGATTGCGCCAACCTTTGTTTGTTTCTTCTGTCATTATTGATAAAGCTTCAGTTGGTGTAAACGCTTTTTTATAAGGTCTTTCGCTTGTCAAAGCATCATAAATATCAATAATTTGAAACACCTGGGCTAAGAAAGGTATTTGCTCTTGCTTGAGTCCGTCTGGATATCCAGAACCGTCCCAACGTTCGTGATGGCTGCGGATAATGGGAATTACTCCTTGCATACTGCGTAATGGTTGACAGATTCTTTCCCCAATTAAAACGTGCTGTCGCATTACTTCCCATTCTCCAGCACTTAGTTTTCCTTTTTTAAGCAATACCGAATCCGGAATACCCACCTTGCCAATATCATGAAGATAACCCCCCCACATCAAATCTCTAATTTGATTGCGTGAAAGACCAAGATATTCGCCAAAAGCTTTGCCTAAATTTACCAAACGTTCGCAATGATCTCCCGTATTGGGATCTCGGCTCTCAATGGCTCTAGCGATGGAAAACAGTGCTTTTTCTGCATGATCTAAATCTTCATTCAGACGTTTTTGACGCACCAAAGACTTAACTCTTGCAGCCAACTCCACTCTGTCAAATGGTTTGCTTAAGAAATCATCCGCTCCAACTTCAATTCCTCGGATTCGCGAGCGTCTATCGTTCAAAGCCGTAATGAAAATCACTGGAATTAACCTTGTTTGTTCATCCTGCTTGAGCATTTGACAAACTTCAAAGCCATCCATTTCCGGCATCATTACATCAAGTAAAATCAAATCCGGTTGCTTTTCACCCACTAAATGTACCGCAGCAGAACCATTGTCTGCTTCAATAACTTCGTAGCCTTCCATTCCTAAAAGCGCTACTGCTGTCATCCTACTCGCAGCATGATCGTCAACAACTAAAACTTTAGGTACATCATTCTCAACATTTGAAAGCGAATATCCTTTAACTTGTAACGTTGTGGAAACCTGAGAATCGCGATCGCCATCAATAGGAACATAATTACTAGAATCCTCATTATCAGTTTCTTTAACTTTCAAGTCAGGATTAGATAATTCCTCTGCATGACGTTCTGATTCTGTTGTTAAGGCATGATTTTTATCAGTTCTATTGTATAAGGTTGTGGGGTTTGACCCACTAACTTTTTGCTCGGTAGAACCTGTATAATTGGATTTCCATTGAATCACAAAGGCACTCCATTTTGATAGCAATAATGCAATGTTTCAAAAACTAGTTTAGTACTTGAAGGTATTTTTAAAAGCATTTTTATCGGCTTTTTCTGATTTATGCCTAAATAATTTGCTAAAAATACAAGTCTAATTCTTTTTAATCTTTTTTCTAAGAATATAGATAAAAATGACGACAAATTTACCTATTCTACAATTATATTATGGTCAATTTAAACCAATTTAAATCAGATTTTACACGGATATTTATCGAAATAATAGCTTTTTCATTATGTTTAAATAAAGTTATTTTTATCAATTTATTCAGATTTTTTATGAAAGTAAACAATTTTCAGTAAAGCATTTATAGCAGTTTTGCCAAATTCACAATATAGTTATTCAACTATTTTCGGCACACTATGACAGTGATACTCAATCAAATTAAAAGTGACTGAAGTCACATCATAATAGAACTTTATCCACTGTACATACTACTGAATAAGTATTAATTTTAACTATAGATTTGGAATAAGTAATGGGAGAAGTTGCGGTTATGCCTAGATGGATAAGATACAAGCAATTACCGCAGGTCTTGTCAATTAATTTACTATCTGCCAGCGTTTACGCCAGTGTGAAGTAGGTTCTAAGTTAGAAGCTTGTTGTTCGGATTCGCGACGTTTAATAATCACAGATGGAGAATCGATTAGTGTTGAATCTCGGTAGGGAACAGCAGCACGAGTTTGTAAATGTTCTTTTTCCTGTTGGGAGAGACATAATAAATGTGGAGAAGAATTTAAACTAAATCCAGCAATGGTTCCAGGGGTTTTTCGGCCGATGGGTGTGGTTGCACCAATACTTAATCCGGCGTTTAAAAGTGCCGTGCGTACAGCAGCAGCACAAGAATAAGTAGCTAACAAACCATCTGGTTGTAAACACAGAGAAACTAGTTTAATAAATTCAATAGTCCATAAGTGAGGACACTGAGGTGGTGAAAAAGGGTCAAGAAAAATTGCGTCAGCTTTGAAAGCAGATTGATACACTTGGTTGATTTTTTCTCTAGCATCACCAATTACCAGTGTGGCTTTTAATTTTTCTGTTTGTATTTGGTGTTCAAAAGCTAAAGTTGCCAAAATATTTACCAAATCAGGATTCCAACTGTCGAATAAATTATGTTTAATCGCAGCTTGGGACACCTTGGGATTTAATTCCAGACCAATTACTTCTATATAACAATTAGGATTTACTTCCCAAATTTTTTGCATAGCGGTCGCTGTATTGTATCCTAGTCCATAACAAACATCTAATAATCGCAATACTGGTAATTGAGCTTTTTCTATTAACAAGGTAGGAACAACATATTTAAAATAACTTTCTTGTTTTGCTCCAAAATGACTGTGGAATAATTCGTTAAATTCTTCGGAAAAGAAAGTTTGGGAACCATCTGCTGTCGGTTGAGGTGTAAAATATTGATCGGACATTCAATTTTAGATTTTAAATTTTAGATTTTAGATTTTAAAAAACGTCGAAACTATAGTATGCTAACAAATTAGCTAAAAATATTAAATCAGCCACTAATTTATAAGCAATTTATGATAATGAAAGACACTTGTGTAATTTCTAATCAATGGCTTTTTGAACATTTAAACGACAAAAATACTGCTGTATTTGATTGTCGTTTTTCTCTAGCTAATCCACAACAGGGAAAACTGGAGTATCAAGCAAGTCACATTCCGGGTTCGTATTATTTAGATTTAAATCAAGACCTTTCATCAAGTATACAAAAACATGGAGGAAGACATCCTTTACCGAATATTGATCAATTTGCCGAAAAATTATCATTAATGGGAGTCAATTCTGGGGAGACTTTAGTTATAGCTTATGATGATTCTCGGTTCGCTTTCGCATCTCGCTTATGGTGGTTATTACGCTATTTAGGACATGAACAAGTAGCAGTTTTAGATGGGGGTTTTAGTGGATGGCTTGCATCTGAGTATCCTGTTACAGATATTGTTACTTCTCAACGTAATGGTAAATTTATACCTCAGCCGCAACCACAGATGATAGTGGATCGAGAAGTTGTAATAAATCGCAAAGATTTACCTCAAACAGCTTTAGTCGATTCAAGAGAAAATGAACGTTACCAAGGTATTAGAGAACCAATTGATAAAATAGCAGGTCATATCCCAGGTGCGTTTAATTATCCTTGGAAAGAAGTCACCGACGAACATGGTTATTTAATTTCACAGCAACAACAACGCGATCGCTGGTCGGAATTAGAACATAATCAAGAAATTATAGTTTATTGTGGTTCTGGTGTTACAGCTTGTGTTAATTTACTTTCCTTAGAATTAGCTGGAATTCACACGGGTAAACTTTATCCCGGTAGTTGGAGTGATTGGATTAGTTATACAGTTGACAGTTGACAGTTATCAGTTATCAGTTATCAGTTATCAACCATCAACCAACAACTTTAAAATCGTCCTAAATCTAAATTGTAATTAACGCTAAAAAACCAGCCGTCAAAATCAATATTGCTGTCTGTGGAACCACCGAGAGTAAAACCGCTTTGCAAATTTATGCTGCTTAAGTCGGATATCCCGTATCTTAAGTTAGCGGATAATCGATGATATTGGTCTTCTCTACTTCGTTCTAAAAAGTTTGATAAGTTAAATTGATAATCGATACCGACTCGCAATGAATCTTGTAAATTATAGTTTAAAGACAACCAAGCATAGTTCATTATTCGGTTGCGTTTTTCGGGTGGATCTGTGATACTCAAGCGAAGTTCATAGAAGCTATCTAAGTTCAATTTTGGTGCAATTGGGTCTCTTCTTCCTATAGACAAGCGAAAAGAGTTTTCGTCTAGAAATTTATCTCCTGATGCAAAATTAAAGCGATCGCTATCTTTTGCATAAAATAATTGTTGATTATTCCATCCGATTTCACTGTACATTCGACTGCTCAATTGCTGAAAAATACTCAAGTTAAATCTCAGCTGGTTATAGTTAAATTCCGATTGGTCGCTGTACATAATTATGCCACCACCGATAGAACCATTTAAGTAAGTTTTTGGTCCGATTTGAAAGGGGGATGCGGCAAGTGTAATTCCGGTAAAGATTAAACCGTCATCAATTGCATTGGTTCCAGAAGAAAAAATATTGCTTGTATGAAAGTAACCGACGTTACCAAATAAAAAACCTATAGGTCTAGTAGGTATGATGAATTTTTCTATTGATGGTAATTCTTGTTCTGGAGGTTGGGGTGTTTCTAGAGGAACTTCTTCGACTCTAACAACTATTTCTGTGTTAGAAGACTGCTGCTCTGCTTTCTTTTTGTTCTCTTCAAGTCGTTGTAATAATGTTTCTAAGCGTTTAGCACGTCCATTTTCTACAGGATCTAACTTTTTTTGAATTTCTTCAGGAGAAGGTTTAGGCAATTCTGTCGGCTGACTGTCCAAGGGTGGAGGATTTTTTTCCACATTTTCTGGGTTCGGTGGTTCTGCTGGTTGAGGTGGTTGTTCTTGTGCTATTTGTACTGGTTTTGCTGATAATTCTTGATTATCTGGTTGTAATCGGATATTTTCTTGTTGCTCAATTAATACTGGAACTTTAATACTGAAACTTTCGGTATGAATTGTTTCTGGTTCGGATACTATGGATAAATCATTTGATTTTTTAATTTCATTTCGTACTTGAGAATTGTCGGGTGATTCGGACATTAAATGTGAATCTGTAAAAAATGATATTCTTGATACAAATTCCCCTGATTTTTTTTCTTTATTTGGATGGGCAGCTTTGACAATTTCGTTCTTCCAACACCACATTGTGCTACTAGAAGCGAATATCACATAGAACCATATTTTTTTCCAGTTTTTTGGTTTCATATTAAAACTTGTTATAAATGTCCTGTAAGAAGATCGAAAATTTTGCTTAACTTTAATGTAATTATTTACATAATTAAAACTAATTTTTTCTTCATAAATGATAAGATTTCTTTTTGTTTTGCCAAATAATTTTAAAGTTACTACTATATAGTAGATTCGCCCAATTTATATATTCAATTCTGAGAATCTATTTAAGCAAATTTACTTAAATAATCGCCATATATACATTACACGCTCAAACTTTTTATTTTTGTGTGCGTCAAGGCTGGTGGGGTAACCGTAAAATTATGCAGGGTATAAAATTTTTATGTTCGGCAAGTTAGTTCCTTTAGTGATTGTTAGTTTATGGGGAGTTGTGGTATTGCCATTACCACAGCCAGCAAATGCATCAACTCCTTTGACTAGGGCTGTAGTAAGAAACCTGCGTAACTGGGTACAACTCATACCTCAAAGCCAACCGAAGCGTCGAGCGCAAATAAAAGATGCAATGAACCCTGGAGACGGAGTATCAACGGGTAAAGCTTCTTTAGTCGATTTGCTTTTTAATGATGGTTCTTTAGCACGGATTGGAGAAAGAGCGGTATTTCGCTTTGTGCCTCAAACTCGAACATTTCAATTGTCCAATGGTACGGTGCTACTACTGATACCACCAGGACGAGGACAAACAAAAATCAGAACTCGTAGTGCTGCTGCAACAATTCGTGGTTCAGCATTATTTGTCCGCTATGACGAGCAAACTGATACTACAGTGGTTGGTTCGTTAACCAATAGCGGGATAGAAGTTTTTAATCGAGATGAATCTCGCTCTCAGGTACTCAAAGCCGGACAGTTAATAGTAGTAGTTAGAGGGCAAATTCAAAGATTATATAATTTTGATTTAAGAAATTTTTACGACAATAGCGATTTAGTACGCGGACTCGATTTGACTAATCCGAGTAGTAATAAACCGGATTTAGATCCAGCTATGGCTAGCGTTAAAGCAGAAACTTCTCAAGCAGTATTAAAACAGGTACCGATTAAAAATGAGAATGCGGTAGAAAACCCATCTTTTATCCAATTGACTCCTCCTTCCCCTGATAAATCAACTGGAAATGCGGCTCAAAATACACCAGTTATTTCTCCACAAGACACAAAAAAAGATGTTTTAAATGATGTAAAAGAACGTAAAAATACATCACCTTCTGGTAACGATTCGATTTCTGATCAAACTCCCACAAATCCACCGACTAATAGTGATGGTGGAGTAAATCCCAATCCCACACCAGAAACAAATCCTGGGAATTCCCCAACTCCCCAAACTCCCACAAATCCACCAACTAATAGCGGTAATTCCCCAACTCCCCAAACTCCCACAAATCCACCGACTAATAGCGGTAATTCCCCAACTCCCCAAACTCCCACAAATCCACCAACTAATAGCGGTAATTCCCCAACTCCACAAACTCCCACAAATCCACCAACTAATAGCGGTAATTCCCCAACTCCACAAACTCCCACAAATCCACCAACTAATAGCGGTAATTCCCCAACTCCCCAAACTCCCACAAATCCACCAACTAATAGCGGTAATTCCCCAACTCCACAAACTCCCACACCAGAACCAAATCCTGGTAATTCCCCAACTCCACAAACTCCCACCAATCCACCAACTAATAGTGATGGTGGAGTAAATCCAAATCCCATACCAGAACCAAATCCTGATAATTCCCCAACTCCCCAAACTCCCACAAATCCACCAACTAATAGCGGTAATTCCCCAACTCCCCAAACTCCCACAAATCCACCAACTAATAGCGGTAATTCCCCAACTCCACAAACTCCCACACCAGAAACAAATCCTGGTAATTCTCCAACTCCCCAAACTCCCACACCAGAAACAAATCCTGGTAATTCCCCAACTCCACAAACTCCCACAAATCCACCAACTAATAGTGATGGTGGAGTAAATCCAAATCCCACACCAGAACCAAATCCTGATAATTCCCCAACTCCCCAAACTCCCACAAATCCACCAACTAATAGCGGTAATTCCCCAACTCCCCAAACTCCCACAAATCCACCAACTAATAGCGGTAATTCCCCAACTCCACAAACTCCCACAAATCCACCAACTAATAGCGGTAATTCCCCAACTCCCCAAACTCCCACAAATCCACCAACTAATAGTGATGGTGGAGTAAATCCCAATCCCACACCAGAACCAAATCCTGGGAATTCCCCAACTCCCCAAACTCCCACAAATCCACCAACTAATAGTGATGGTGGAGTAAATCCCAATCCCACACCAGAACCAAATCCTGGGAATTCCCCAACTCCCCAAACTCCCACAAATCCACCAACTAATAGTGATGGTGGAGTAAATCCCAATCCCACACCAGAACCAAATCCTGGGAATTCCCCAACTCCCCAAACTCCCACAAATCCACCAACTAATAGTGATGGTGGAGTAAATCCAAATCCCACACCAGAACCAAATCCTGATAATTCCCCAACTCCCCAAACTCCCACAAATCCACCAACTAATAGCGGTAATTCCCCAACTCCCCAAACTCCCACAAATCCACCAACTAATAGCGGTAATTCTCCAACTCCCCAAACTCCCACACCAGAACCAAATCCTGGTAATTCTCCAACTCCCCAAACTCCCACACCAGAACCAAATCCTGGTAATTCTCCAACTCCCCAAACTCCCACACCAGAAACAAATCCTGGTAATTCTCCAACTCCCCCAATCTCAAGTTAGATAACTTCCTTCCCCACTTTATGATTACCGAAACAAAAACCACCCCAGACTCACTCTTAATTTAGGATTTTGCGATTGCTTCATCGAAATAATCAAATTTTCTGTTTTCTGTTTCCTTTGATCAATTCCAAGGTTCGGTAGGAGCATCGTAATCGTTTGGAGTGATAGGAGTTGTAGATGAGTTGTCTGTGGAGAAATAATCGGGAAAAGTAGAACCTGTCAGTTCGTAAAGCGCTTGAAGTGCTTCTGTCGCTGACTGATACCTAGAATGATGATTATCAGCAACCATTTTGTTGAGGATTTTAGTTAAACCAATACTAGTATTTGCGTTGTCAGTCCATTTCAATTGTTGGTTTTCATCTATTGGTAACTCGTGAGGTGGGATACCAGTTAAAGCAAAGATACCAATCATTCCCACAGCATAAATATCGCTACTATATTGTGGATACCCTAAACATTGTTCTCGTGGTGCATAACCTTTAGTACCAATACCAATTGTAAAAGCTGTTTGTTCTTGAGAATTAATTACTTGAGTAGAAACCTGTTTGACAGCACCAAAGTCAATCAACACTAACTTACCGTCTGATTTGCGTCGGATAATATTACTGGGTTTGATATCGCGATGAATCACACCTTTGTGATGTACAAATACTAATGTTTGCAATATATCTTTAAGTATTTCAATAACTGCTGTTTCCCAAAGAGGTTTACCTGTGGATATTTCTTGATTCAAAGGACGACCGACAATGTATTCTTGAACTAAATAAAATTCTTCTTCCTCTTCAAAATAAGCTAAAAGCTGGGGTATTTGATTGTAGTTTCCTAACATTTGTAAGGTTTGCGCTTCTGATTTAAATAAGCGTCTAGCTACTTGCAGTTGTTCTGATTTATTATTAACTGGCTTTAGCTGTTTGACAACACATAAAGGATTGCCTGGAAGCCTGGTATCTTCAGCAATATAAGTTTCGCTAAATCCACCAGAACCTAAAATTGTAACTATTTTATATCTACCGTCTAGGATTTTACCCGATACCTCTTTTAAACGGTGTCCAAGTAAATCTTTTAAATCTTCTTGTTGAGAGATTATCTCTTGTACAACACGATTAGAAGCGTGCTTTTGGAGAATACTGACTAGTTGATTTTTTCTTAACCTATCTCTAACTACTTCAGTTCCTAAATAGCAAAGTCCCACGGTAGAAATTGCCATGATTGGGATAGCAGTGGGAACAATTACTTGTGCGTAGACAAATAAACTGTAGCTAATTCCTCCCCAGATTAACCCGAAGACAACACTCAACGCAAATCTATTTGTACTTCCTTTAATCCTGGCTATTATTAGCGTACATCCACCAACTAAAACTAGTACAAATAAACCTTGCTGTAACGAATTAGAAACTAGAGAAACAATTGTTTTCCCCGACATTAATGTTGCGATCGCGTTAGCATGAATTTCGATTCCGGACATTTTTTCGGGAGATAGCCAGTTTGAAGATGCAGGTACCCGATAGTAGTCTTCTCCTTCTTGCACTCTCGCCGTAAAGCCGATCAAGACAATTTTGTCTTTAAAAACCTTTCCTCCCTGTAAGTTGGTATCCCAGAAATCTGGCTCAAATACATTCCAAAAAGAAAAAGTATTAAAAGTTTGCGTTCCTCCATAAAAATAAATGCGATCGCCTTTTGGCTGAGGATATTTTATATTGGCAGCTAGTAGTAATGATTGGTCAAATGATGGCATAACGCTGGGAACTATACCATCTTGTGCTGCTAACTGTTTGGGGAATAAATTTCCTAGTTTTTGAACTTTGTCATCTATCTCAAGAGGTAAATTTGTATAACCGATAGATGTGGAACCCGTGCGGAATTTCTGATGTGGTAAAACTAATTGCCAAGAATCTCCCTGGCGTAACTGGGATTTTTCGTAGAGTGCGGCTAAAGTTACTTTGTCTCCATGTTGCTGCAACACATCAATCAGCTGCTTGTCGTCGCTTTCTCCGAACCTACTAGGAGAATCAAAAAGTATACTTACCGCGACGTGACGCGCACCAGCTTGGATTAATTTTTCAATGGCTTGGCTATATACTTGACGTTGAAAGGGAAAAGATTTCAGTGGTTCCAAATAACCGTACTTAACCGGATCTATTTCATAGGATTCCTTGGGATGGGATATCGATTCATTATCTATAGCTAAAATCACAATATCTTTGGGTGGAGTTACCTTGCCTCGGAGCAGATAAAATAAGCTTTCTGCTTGGTTTTCGAGCAAACTTGTAAAACCACTACCAGAAACTGCTAACAGTACAGCCCCAGAAACTGAAGCACCAGCCAGAAGATGACCAAAACGAGCCATCATCTTAAATTGACGTGCTGATACCGTAGAAGTAGCTTGTCTGGAAAAGCTAAACAGTTTTCTGGCAGCAGACACATATTTTTTAGTTATGTTATGTGCAGGTTCTTCTGCCATATTGTATTATTAATTAATTTATGTAGAACAATTTGGGAAGACTTACACCTTATTGTGTGTAAGCTACCCTATCAGTAACACTTAAACAAAAGACTATACACATGAAAATATTATACTTTTCTCAATTGTCATCTGGTGTTTCTTTTTGTCGCCATATATCGGTAAATATAACAGCACAAAATCAATGCTCTTGGGATTTTGGAGAGCGGACTGTAATTATATCAGAACAGACCTAAATTAAAAGAGATAATCAAAGTTTTCAGATTTTTGCTCTTCTCCGACTGCTCTGATCAATTGGAAGACTTATCTAAGTTTCCGTATCTTAACTGATGGTTGATATCTTCCATCGATCTGTAACCTTTCGGGTTCCTCAACCAGCAAAAAATTGGCTTATTTATCCTTGAGTAACAATTATTTTTACAAGCAAGTTTATTAAACTAAGAATATTTTATAGAAATCCTATAAAGCTTTGCTATACCTTGATAATACAATATCGACGGGAACCTTTAGTTAGGAACACGTAATTAGATATACCTTGCTCAGTTAAGAACGAATCTAAAAATCTGCATTAATCCTTGCTTTTAAGATACTCGAGGCGAAATAACGCATTTTTGCGTTTTTCTTGTTTGTCGATATCAATAACAGAGCGTGTTTATTCAAAACAATAAAAACTATGATTATTAGCTGTCAACCGGATACTCTTACTCTAATTCATGGGATTCGAGTTACTTACCTACTTTAGGAGTAAACTTAACTAATATACAGTTACAAATGCTGTTACTTAGTCAATTTTATTGGTAAATTTTGATTACAGGGTGCAAATTAACCATATTTAGTTAAGGGCGAAAAACTATCGAGTTGTTTCAACCACAGTTTAATGTTTTAGTCAATCTCCTAAATTGAAAAATCATAGATAAAAGCTATACATGACAATATAATTTATATATATTAGCGAATTTGTCATTTTATTATTGCTATAATCTATTGTTCAATCTCAATTCATTTATATTAATGGTGTAATTTCCTATGGAATCTCATATGACTCGTCTGTCTATTTTTGTAGACGGAAATAATATGTTCTATGCTCAACAAAAGAACGGCTGGTTTTTCGACCCACGACGAGTATTAGAATACTTCAGATACGAACAAATGCATACAAATTTAATCAATGCATTTTGGTACACTGGCTTAAAAGACCCACAGGATCAACGAGGTTTCCGGGATGCTCTAATTAGTTTAGGATATACAGTAAGAACTAAAATACTCAAAGAATATTATGATGATTCATCAGGACGCTACTCTCAAAAAGCTAATTTAGATATTGAAATTGTTGTAGATATGTTTAATACAGTAGACCAATATGACAGAGTAATTCTATTTAGTGGAGATGGAGATTTTGAAAGAGCAATTGAACTATTACGCTCGAAAAACACTCATATAACTGTTGTGTCAACAGAGGGAATGATTGCACGAGAGTTACGTAATGCTACTGATAGATATATCGATTTAAACGAAATTAGAAACCTTATAGAAAAAACTGAAGCTTAATAATCTTTACAAATATTTAGAAAATTAATAGTAATAAAAATTAAAGTATAAAGTATTGTTAGGCACAAAAAAATAATCAACTTTGAACATGGTTATGAAAACAAATCCAGAACGAATCATTATTTTTGACACCACGCTCCGTGACGGAGAGCAATGTCCGGGAGCAACTTTAAATATCGAGGAAAAGTTAACTATTGCTAAGCAATTAGCACGTTTGGGAGTAGATATTATCGAAGCAGGTTTTGCTTTTGCAAGTCCGGGAGATTTTGAAGCTGTCAGCAAGATTGCTCAAACTGTAGGGACTGAAGATGGTCCGATAATTTGTAGTTTAGCAAGAGCAAAACAAGATGATATCAAAGCAGCAGCGGAAGCGATAAAACCAGCAGTTAAAGGTAGAATTCATACATTTTTAGCTACTTCTGATATTCACCTCAAATATAAGTTGAGAAAAACTAGAGAAGAGGTTTTATCAATTGCTGAAGAAATGGTCGCTTATGCAAAAAGTTTTACGAATGATATCGAATTTTCTCCCGAAGATGCAGGACGTTCTGATCCAGAATTTCTTTATCAAGTATTAGAGCGAGTCATTGCAGCCGGAGCAACAACAGTTAACATTCCCGATACTGTTGGTTATACAACTCCCAGCGAATTTGGAGCTTTAATTAAGGGAATTAAAGAAAATGTTCCTAATATCAATCAAGCAATTATTTCGGTTCACGGACACAATGATTTAGGTTTAGCTGTCGCTAACTTTTTAGAAGCTGTAAAAAACGGTGCCAGACAATTAGAATGTACTATCAATGGTATCGGAGAACGTGCCGGAAATGCCGCTTTGGAAGAATTAGTCATGGCTCTACACGTGCGACGACAATATTTCAATCCCTTTTTAGGACATGATGTTGATTCTGTTGCAGCATTAACAAATATTGACACCAAGCAGATATATAAAACATCTCGATTGGTTTCCAATTTAACCGGAATGTTGGTACAACCAAATAAAGCAATTGTCGGTACAAATGCTTTTGCTCATGAATCCGGAATTCATCAAGATGGCGTATTAAAAAATAAGCTTACCTATGAAATCATGGATGCTCAATCAATTGGTTTGACAGAAAATCAAATCGTTTTGGGTAAGCATTCGGGGAGAAATGCTTTTCGGACTCGTTTGAAAGAATTGGGTTTTGAAATGTCAGAAAATGATTTGAATAAAGCCTTTGTTAGGTTTAAAGAAGTCGCTGACAAAAAGAAAGAAATTACCGATTGGGATTTAGAAGCGCTTGTTAATGATGAAATTCAACAAACACCCGATTTATTTAAATTAGAATTGGTACAAGTTTCCTGTGGTAGCAATGCAAGCCCCACCGCAACCGTAACTTTACGCAACCCCCAAGGGGAAGAATTAACCGATGCAGCCATTGGTACCGGACCAGTTGATGCTGTCTACAAAGCAATCAATCGCGTGGTGAATGTACCGAATAATTTGATTGAATTTTCTGTACAATCGGTAACGGCTGGTATTGATGCCATTGGGGAAGTAACTATTCGATTGAAGTATGAAGATAAGATTTATTCAGGTCGTTCGGCGAATACAGATATTATCGTTGCATCGGCACAGGCTTATGTAAATGCATTGAATAAATTGTATGGAGCATTACTGATTAAGTGTCAGCAGCAAATAACTGCATAGTTAAGTAGGTCAGTGCGGAAAATTATCATTGAGAGAAGGCAAGAGGCAAAAGGCAATAGGGTTTAAAATTGATTTACAATTTCTTTATATAGTGTTGTTTTTTGTGCCAGCTTACTTAGGGCTTGCTGTTGGGACTTGAAAAGGCTTGTATCTTAAGACTAAAATGTGATTTTTACTCTGAAAAAGTGCAATATATCTGGGGTATAAGCCTTATCACACCTTGGATTTGTAATTGATGCTCGTTCAAAAATCCGAAAAAAATAGGTGTGAAACTGTTGCCCGTTGCCTCTTGCCTCTTGCCTACCCCTATTCCCCCTACTCCCCATTCAAACAGTTTGCTCAACTACTTGTTTTTGAGCAATTATGAATGGTTGTGCAGAATTTAACACAGCTGCTAATAATCCTGGAAATAATTCTTCTAAATCTTCGCTTCGCAATGTATTAATATGCTGGGTTCCTTCTTTCCTTGTTAAAACTACCCCCGAACAGCGCAAAATCTTAAAGTGATTCGACATCGTTGACTTCGCGATCGCAAAATTAAAGTCACTACAGCATTGCTCTTTTTTCATTGCTAACTGTCGCACTATCTCTAATCTTATCGGGTCTCCCAATGCATAAAGCACTCCCGCTAAATATATATTCTTTCGCTCTGGATGATAAAGAAATCTCATTGTTGCAGCTTATCTTAAAAAGGTCTATAGTTTAATTATTCGATTTTATCGAATTATGGAAATACAAGAAATCAGGAGGACAGTAATGGAATTGATCACGAATGTGACAGAAGCCACGTTCAAGCAAGAAGTCCTCGAAAGCGAAATTCCGGTACTAGTAGACTTTTGGGCACCGTGGTGCGGTCCTTGTCGTATGGTTGGTCCAGTGGTGGATGAAGTAGCAGGGGAATATGAGGGACAAGTAAAAGTGGTGAAATTAAACACAGATCAAAATCCCACAGTTGCAAGTCATTACGGTATTCGCAGTATTCCAACGTTGATAGTATTCAAAGGCGGTCGGCAAGTGGATACGGTTGTAGGTGCAGTACCAAAAACAACTCTGATTAAAACTTTAGCACAGTATCTTTAAGGTAGAAAGGGAAAGGGAATAAAGTAAAATTGACAAACTAAAACTAAAAAGTGTTTTGATTTTTGCTTGTTTCCTATTTCTTAACCAGATTAATCGAGGGACTTCAAACCGATGGCGATTTTACTATGTTGTTCAATTTGTCCCATTACCTGTTTAGCTCGTTTGATTACCGTTGCTGGTAAACCAGCTAATCTTCCCGCTTCAATCCCGTAGGATTTATCAGCACCACCCGGTTGAACTTGATGTAAAAAGATAATTTGGTCTGGCATTTCTTTGACAGTTACTTGGTAATTAGCGACATTATCTAACAGCGAAGCTAATTCATTTAATTCGTGATAATGGGTAGCAAAAATCGTTCTAGCTAAAAGTTCCGTGGCAATATATTCTCCCACAGCCCATGCGATAGATAAACCATCAAAAGTTGCCGTACCTCGACCAATTTCATCTAACAAGACTAAAGATTTTGACGTTGCATGATTGAGAATATTAGCCGTCTCATTCATTTCCACCATAAAAGTAGATTGTCCAGTAGCTAAATCATCCACAGCACCTACGCGGGTAAAAATGCGATCGCAAACTGCTAAAGTCGCGGAAGTTGCAGGAACAAAGCTACCAACCTGAGCCATTAACTGAATTAATCCTACCTGACGTAGATAACAACTTTTACCGCTAGCATTGGGACCAGTAAGGATAATTAAATCAGGAGAAGGATTGGTATCTTGGTTCTCTTCCCTACCTAAAAAAGTGGAATTCGGTACAAAAAAACCACTTGGTAAAGACTGTTCCACCACTGGATGTCGTCCATCGATCACAGATATTTTTCGTCCCTCCACCATTTGGGGACGACAGTAACCTTGAAACACCGCTAATTCAGCTAAACCGCATAATACATCTGCTGCGGCTACAGCACGGGAAATATTGCGAATCACTTCGGCTTGAGAGCCAACTTCTTCCCGTAAGGCTACTAAAATGTCATATTCCAACTGATTTAAATCATCTCTAGCGGTGAGAATTCTGGCTTCCCTTTCCTTTAATTCCGGGGTAATATAACGTTCTTCATTCGTTAAAGTTTGCTTACGAATATAATTATCGGGGACTTGCTCAGCTTGAGCGCGAGAAACACTCAGATAGTAACCAAATGTCTTATTAAAACCTACCTTTAATTTGGGAATTCCCGTTCTTTCCCTTTCATCAATTTCTAAATTGGCAATCCATTTTTGGTCTTCTTCTACTAAACTACGTCTTTCATCAAGTAAGGAATTTACCCCAGCACGAATTAAACCACCTTCCTTGATTTGTATTGGTGGAGATTCAACAATATGTGTCTGTATCTTGGCTGCTAATTCTTCCATATTTGGGGGGACTTTTTGCAAAGCTTTGAGAAAAGGAGAACGAGCATCCTTAACTAAATAACCTAACTGCGGTAACTTTGATAAAGAATCCGCTAAAGCTGATAAATCCCTAGCATTGGCAGTTCCCGAACCAGCACGTCCACTCAACCTTTCCAAATCGTAAATTTGTCGTAACAACCCCCGCAAATCTTGACGTAAAGTTGTATTTTCGATCAGTTCTTGTATAGTATCTTGTCTAGAATTAATTCCTTTGATATCCAATAACGGTTGTAACAACCATCGTCGTAAAGCACGTCCGCCCATTGCTGTAGTTGTGCGATTCATTGCCCACAATAGAGAACCGTGATAAGTTCCATCGCGAATCGTCTGAGTAATTTCTAGGTTGCGTCTAGTTTGATAATCTACAACTAAAAAATCACTAAAGGCATAAGTACGTAAAGGTTGTAAAGGTACTTGATTTTCCTTTTGTGTTTCCTCTAGATATTCCAATAAACCACCACCAGCGCGAACAGCTAAAGGAAGATGCTCACAACCAAGTCCTTCCAAAGAGCGGAGTTTGAACTTTTGTAATAACCGACTTCTCGCTTCCGCTTGGGAAAACGGAACTTGCGATCGCAAAGCATAACAAAATATCGTTGGTAAGCATTCAGGTAAACTATGAGATTTCTCACCAGGTCTAAGTAGCGCACCCAAATCTGGAGCATTAATCGGAAATAAGACCTCACTCGGCTGCAATCGCATCAATTCTTGAGTCAGATGCTCCAAATTACTTGTTTGAGTAGTGAGAAATTCTCCCGTAGAAATATCAGCATAAGCCAAACCCCAATTATCTCCGGCAATTACCACAGCGGCTAGATAATTATTACGATTAGCTTTGAGCATTCCATCTTCAAGGAGAGTACCAGGAGTTAGAATCCTGGTAATTTCTCTTTTCACCAATCGACCAGCAGCAACTTGGGATGCATCTTCTACCTGGTCGCAAATTACCACAGCATAACCCTTTTCTACTAACCCAGTCGCATGACGTTCCCAAGAATGATGAGGAACACCACTCATTGCCACTCGTCCCACATCAGCACCAGCTTGTTTGCTAGTTAAGACAAGTTCTAATTCAGTCGCTAAAGTGACAGCATCTTCAAAATAACATTCAAAAAAATCACCCACCCGATAAAATAGCACCGCATGAGGATGTTTTTCCTTAGTTTCAATATAATGCTGGTACATTTGACTCAGCTTACTAATATCCACCGTGCGATGGTCGGTGATAGTTGAATTTTGGTTTTTAGATGCACTCATGGATGAAGGATGCAGATTGCAAGCTGACAATATATGATGATAACCCGATATTGAGATGATCTGGAACTAGCTCAAGGTTTATTTATTTTTCTTTAATGGTGGATAACAACCCACTATTTGCTGTAATTTTTACCAACCCGAATTATATAACACCGAATTTTTCTCAATATAAATACGGATTTTCGATTTTTATTGCCATATAAATCACTTTTACCACTGAATAAATGCCTTCGTATTTTTCGTAAGGTAGAAAGATAGAAAAGATGTTGGGTTACGACGTTATATAGATTCGGCAATTACAACCTTAAATTGTAAAAGCGTCTAACCCAACCTACGATAATTACAATTTAATGAACTACGTGCAGTTTGTAGGTTGGGTTAGACACCAAAACCAAACTTGATTATTACGAGTATCTTTATTAATGGTGTCGTAACCCAACATCCAAGTTGTGGATATAAAAACAGATGTTGGGTTACGACGCTATATAGATTTTTAACTAAAACCCCAAATAATGAAAGCGTTTAACCCAACCTACAATCTATTCAAGGGTTTAAATACGGCTTTAAATATTTAATTTTAGTATCAATTATTTTTTTGCTTAACAGAACTCAATATTTTAAAATTTAATTCATGAGTTTGACTTTATATATTGTGATAAAAAATTACAAAAATTTTCTAAGTTGAGAATATTATCATTAATAGTGCCAATGTTGTCATTTAATTAACGGAATTACGTTGTTTGATTGACTGTATAAAAATGTTGTCAAAATTTTTATTTTTTTTTTGATATAATCTGTTGGGACGTGTATATGCTGTTTTTTAGTAAAGATTTATTTTTGTAGGTTGGGTTAGACACCAAAATCAAACTTGATTATTACGAGAAATTTTACTATGGTGTCGTAACCCAAATCAGGATCTTAGATAAATATTAGATAAATAAAAATATCCTTCCTCAGATGTAAGGTAGAAAAAATGTGGGGTTACGACGCAATATACATTCGGTAATTCAACCTTAAATTATAAAAGCGTCTAACCCAACCTACACCTACGAACTTGGTTTTCTTGGCTGTAACGAAGATTCATTCAAAATTATTATTCAAATCCAAAAGCTAAAGTATCAAGCATATATTTACTTTTTTCGGTTCCAACTTCTAAATAAATTTCTAACAACTCGTTATAAGCAGTTTCTCCTCCAAGAATATTCCAAAACTCCGAACCAATAACTACAGCATCATCAAAAGGCATATATTTTTTTGCATATGACCATTTATAATCACTTTTTTTTCGTCCATAGGGATTATAAGGCATAGCATAATAAGCCTTAACTTGAGGACGAGATTTACCACGTAGTAGATGAAATCTCAGCAATCGTTGTGTAACTTCTAAGCATTGTCCTTTATTGGGTTTTGGTGCTTTAATTTCAAAGAAGTATTCTGTTCCATCTTTTGCCAGAATATACAAGTCTGTACGAACACTTTTTGTTTGTAAATCATCAGAACATCTAGCTTGGAGTACTGCTGCTATCATTTCTTCTAAGGAAGGTCTAGTTTGTCCTGTTTTAGTTGATGATTCATAATTTTCTTTTTGACGTTCGGCTTCCGCAAAAGCTCTAAGACTTACATCAGCTTTAATATCGTAACCTCTAAGCGCTTTTTGATGGTATTCTAAAGCAATTAAACGAGCACATTCTTCAATAGAATTTCCTAACCTTGTACTCAAACCACGTTCAAATTGATTGATACGTATTAATGCTGGAGGAATTAATGCTGCTTGAAACGGTTTTAGCTCTCCATTAGATGAAAATCTGGATAAATACTCTTCTGCATTGTCAGCTTTTAAGATTTCACGTCCCTTATACTCATCAATAAGTCCTTGAATAAACCCCTCTAAATAGCCTTTTATTTTAATTCGAGTATTAGAGCTAATCGCAGTCATCCGCATACAAATTACAAAATTAATTTTAACAATGCTTTTGCTAAATTATAAACAACCGGAACCGAAACGGCATTACCAAATTGATGTTTTGCTGTCGTTTCATTATCAGCTATCTGAAAAGATTCAGGAAATCCTTGCAATTTTGCATAATCTTGAGCTGTTAAAGGTTTAAATTTCTTTTGTTTATAAATGTTTTGAATAAATGAATGTTTATATAATTCTGGTTCTTGACATTCTAAAGATACTGTGGCTACAAAATCTCTAGTCCCTGTAGCTGTTAAAGTTGCTATTGCATCAGCATGAGGTAAAAATATTTTAGATACTCCGTCAATTCCGGAAGAAATCTTGGAGTTAGCGAATTCATATCCTTTATCTTCAACTAAGCGAAGAATCTTTTTTTGAATCAAATTATCCAGCTCTTTTTGATTAAGATTAGGGATTAATTTATCTAATATTTGAAAACTTAAAGGATTACCGTCTTTGAGTCCATAGATTTTTTTTCTCCGATTTTTTAAAAGAGTTTGACAAATTAGCTTTTCTCTCGAACTTGTTTCAATTAAATCCCAAGAGTGAACCGTAGTATGTCCATCTCTAATATCAGCGAAAGTAAAAAAATCATTGAGTTCATCTATTTTTTGAAATCTACCTCTTGACGCTGGTATTTTACCACCTACAAATAAAATTTCTGGAGCAAATTTTCTCTTGACAACATGACTTTTTTCTACACCAGATATTACATCATAAAGTTTGATTTTATTATCTAAAGGTTTAGGAAAGGTAAAACCCCAACAGTTTTCTAAATCATTTCTGATTCCAACAATAAAAATTCTATCTCTATCTTGAGGTAAACCAAAATCATAGGAATTTAATACTTGATATTTGACTATATAACCTAATGTTGTCAAATTACTAATTATATAATTCAGGCTGTTTTTATTTCTTGGTTCCATTAAGCCTTTAACATTTTCAAAAATAAAAGCTTTGGGTTTATTAAGTTCCACTACTCGGAAAACATCTAACCATAACTTACCTCTGGGGTCATCCAAACCTTTTAATTTCCCTGCAATTGACCAAGGTTGACAAGGAACTCCCCCCACAATTATATCTATATCAAAAGGAAGTTTATTTATATTAGTAATATCTCCTAAAAAAAGTTCATTTGAATTTTGCTCAGAAATAAAATTTTTCTGATAAGTTTTAATTGCTTCCCTATCTATTTCTGAATAACCCAAACAAATTCCACCCAATTCTGAAAGAGGAATTCTAAATCCACCAATACCAGCAAATAAATCTATAAATGTAAATTTAGTTTTAATAGTTACTAAATTTTGTTTAATTGGTTTAAATAACTCAAATAAATCTAACTGTTGAACATTATCGCTTAATTGCATTTATTTCGATTAAATAGATTTAACTCACAAATAATTATCTAGATTTTACCAAATCCCTGATTAATCAGCCGATAAAACTTATATGACTTCCTCTACAAATTATCGCCGATACATTGTAGGGTGTGTGACAGCTACGATAATTTCTCAAGGGTAACGAAATAAATCGATTTTGCCGTCACGCACCATTCTTAACCATTTGGTGCGTGACGGCATGATGTAATTATTTGATTATGTTCGATAGATTGTTTTAGCCGTCACTACAAATCAAAGGATGATTTTGTCTTTTGGTGCGATAAGCCGAATGGCTGTAGCGATACCAGGGCGTGAGCTTCACTTAACGCCATTTTTATTTTTGCGCTTAAACTATGGTAATAAATTGTAGGTTAGCTTCACGGTGCAGGAAGAGAATAGTTTTTAACTTAGAATCATATTATATAATCAGATTAAATAACAATTTATTTTCAATAATCTAATGCCTCTTACCCAACTTTTACCCCATTTAAAAAATTTATCCCAAGCCGATAAACTCTTGCTATTGCATTTCTTGGTTAGCGAAATGTTGAATGAATCTGGTTTAGTTGCATTAGATATACAAGAGAAAACAACAAGCCTTGGTTTACATGATTCTTTTGAAGCCGCTGCTGTTTTAGCGCAAGCTTTAGTAGAAGCAAAAAAAGCACCAACAAATGGTTGATAAAGTTAGATTTCCATTCATTCAAGCAAATCCGGAGTTAGGAGAATTAAGTACATTTCCTTATCTTCCTTTGACTTTAAGCTATCAAAATCAATCTTTTAATGTATTGGGTTTATTAGATACAGGTTCAAGCGTTAATGTCTTACCTTATGAAATTGGACTGAGATTAGGAGCAATCTGGGAACGTCAAACAATGTCCGTTCCTTTAGGAGGTAATTTATCTCGATTTGAAGCAAGAGCGTTGGTTGTAATTGCAACAGTTGAGTCATTTGCTCCTGTAGAATTAGCTTTTGCTTGGACAAAAGACAGAAATGCTCCTTTGATTTTAGGACAGATGAATTTTTTCCTAGAATTTGATGTATGTTTTTATCGTGGTGATTTAACTTTTGAAATTAGTAAAAAATAAATAGCAATGAAAATCAAAGCAGTAATCTGGCAAGAAGATGATGTATGGTGCGCTTCTGTACCAGCCTTACCTGGGTGTCACACTTGGGGTAATAGTTACGAACATTTGTTAGAAATACTAGAAGATGCTATCCAAGGTTGGTTGGAAGTTGCGAGTTTAACTGAATAAATGTGTTTATTATAATTTATTAAAAATCTTATCAAGCCGACATTAAACCCCGCTTCGGTTGAGGAATATTACGTCCTAAATCTTGAGCAGTTTCAATCCATTCTTGCATAATAATCTCTACATTTTGCAACGCTTCTTGATAAGTTTCACCATCCGCAGCACAACCGGGTAATTCTGGTACTTCTGCGATAAATGCTTCGTCTTCTTGGCTCCAGTAGAGAATTATTTCATAGCGAAGCGTCATCTTATTCTCCTTCTCCTAACTGATACTTAATAACCACTTCACGAACTTGTTTTACTTGGTATACCTTAGCTTTTCCTTTTTTGGGTTGTAAATTTAAAATTTCTTCAACGTCTTCTTTAGTAAAAATATGATGACTTCCACGGATGCGTTCATCAAAGCCTAAGTTAATTAATAATTGGCAGAGTTTTTCAAATGGAATATTGGCATCAGATGCACCTGATAGGATTTTAGCTAATAACTTATCTTGTTGAGTCACAAGTTCTGACATTCCTTGTTTGAAGTTATTTTATCCGGCGATCGCCATTTTCTTTTTAGCGATTATGTACACATTTTGATGCCATTTTTAGCTTTGCCGTATTTAGATTGTAGGGTGCTGTGACGGTTACGACAATTTATCAAGCATAACGAAACATTCTGAATATACCGTCACGCACCATTATTATGATAGACAACGTAATATTTTAAATTTACCGTCACGCATTATTATCAACCAATTGGTGCGTGAGGGCATCCGCAAATTTTTTCATTAGTCGTCACAGCACCCTACAAATCAAAGAGCGAAGCTATCGCCATTTTTGTTTTTGCGGAAAACTATGGTAATGACTTATATTCTACCTCCTTAATTATCCTCTTTGCGAACCTCCGCGCCCCTCTGTCTTGAAAAGTTGTTCATGGGGGAAACCCCCAAGACCACACTTTTCGCTGCGTTAAAAAACAAAAAAACCCGCACAAACGGCGGGCTTAAAAAAACTAAAAATTAAATCTCTACCTACTCAATCCCCTCAATCTTATCCTCAACTTGCTGATACAATTCCCGTAACCTATCAAGATTACTTTCATCTGTATCCCAATAACCCCTACCATTAGCTTCCAACAAGGAAGTTACCATCTTCCGGAAAGAATGGGGATTCAAATTCATTAACCTTTCCTGCATCTCCTTATCCTTCATGAAGGTTTCATTGGTATCTTCATAAACCCAGTTATCCACAGCATCCGCTGTTGCACTCCAACCCACGGTATTCACCAAGCGTTTGGATAACTCCCTTACTCCTTCATAACCGTGAGATAACATCCCTTCATACCATTTAGGATTCAACAACTTAGTTCGAGAATCCAAACGCACGGTTTCTGACAAAGTACGTACCTGAGCATTGGCTGTAGTAGTATCTGCCATATACGCAACTGGCTTTTTACCATCTTTCCGTAAACTAGCTACTACTTTCGTCGGGTCGGAATCATAATAATGGGAAACGTCGGTTAAACTAATTTCGGAGGAATCTAAATTTTGGAAGGTGACATCAGCTGTCTGCAACGCACTTTCAAAGATTTCTCGCGAATTCTCCATCATTCCGGGATTATCTGCGGTGAATGCAAAGGATTTCCGCTTCAAGTACATTTCCTGTAATTCCGATTCGTTTTCCCAGGTACTGTTTTCTACCGCTAAATTAATATTAGAAGAATAAGAACCACTAGCATTAGAAAAGACGCGGGTTGCTGCTTGACGCAGGTTAATCCCCATCTCTTCCGCTTGCTTGAGTGCGTGTTTTCTCACAAAATTCATTTCTAAGGGTTCATCGGCTTCCGCAGCCATTTTCACCCCTTGATCTAACAAATTCATTTGATTCACAAACAAGTCGCGGAATACACCGGAACAGTTGATTACAACATCAATTCTCGGTCTACCTAACTCTTCTAAAGGTACTAATTCTAACTTGTTGACTCTTCCCAAAGCATCGGGAACTGGTCGTACACCTACCATCCACATTATCTGTGCCAGTGATTCCCCGTAGGTTTTAATATTGTCGGTTCCCCATAATACACAAGCGATGGTTTCGGGATACTGTCCGTCGTTTTCCCGCATTTGTCTATCTAACAATCTATCTACAACCACTTTCGCGGATTTCACCGCTGCCATGGTGGGGATTGATTGGGGGTCGAGAGCGTGGATATTTTTACCTGTGGGGAGTACATCGGGGTTACGAATTGGGTCTCCTCCAGGACCAGGCAAAACGTATTCACCTTCTAATCCTTTGAGTAATGCACCTAATTCATTATCCGCGCATACTTGTTGTAAACAGAATTCCAAGTATTCAAATAGCGGTTTAAGAGCTTCCTTATCAACTTTGGGATAACCTGCTTGATGTAAGGCTTCTACCCAAGGTTCCTTTTTACCCATATTGAAGAAGTTCAATTTGGAAACCAGGGATACTCTACCTTCTGCGTCGATTTGTGCTTTAACTAATGCTCCAACTGCTTCACGGGTGGTCAAGGTAATATGTTGCAGTAATTCCACATCTTGTAAAATACCTTTATCACTATTGCGATAAATCTCTTCGATGTCGCGACCGATACTATTAGCAATTATCCGTTGTAAGCTGAGAATTCCTTCTTCTTCTCTATCTAACCCAGCTATATTGACCAAAGTAGCCACAGCTTCCTCTGCGGTAGGTGGTTTTCCAACTACGTGTAATCCACAGGGTAAGAGTCGCGATTCTATTTCCATCAACCGACGGTACACACTACCAACAATATTATCCCGTTCTTCACCGGACATATCCTTACAAGTATCCGGTAAGTTGATATCTTTATCCAGATTCACCATCCGGGCTTTATCCATGATGGTATCAACAATCGCTACTCCCCGTCCGGTGTCTTTCAAGGTTTGATAAGAACCAATTAATTCACTTAATTCTTTCAAACCTTTATATAAACCAGCATTTTCTGCGGGGGGTGTTAAATAGGAAATCGTTTCCGCGTAACTGCGACGTTTAGCAATTGTGGCTTCACTGGGATTATTGGCAGCGTAATAATACAAATTGGGAATTGTACCGATTAAATTATCGGGATAACAATCACCAGACATTCCCATTTGCTTTCCTGGCATAAATTCTAAGGAACCATGAGTACCGAAGTGCAGTACCGCATCAGCACCCCAAATTTTTTCCAGATATGTGTAGTAAGCAGCAAAACCATGATGAGGACTTGCAGAACGGGAAAATAACAACCGCATTGGATCACCTTCATAACCAAAGGTCGGTTGTACTCCAATAAATAAATTACCAAAATGCTTCCCATAAACCAACAAATTTTGTCCGTCACTATTAAGATGTCCCGGAGGTGGACCCCAATTTTCTTCCAAACGGTGAGAATATGGTGTTAATTCCTCATATTCGGGAACCGACATCCGATAAGCAACGTTTAATTCGGGACTTGCATACTGTGCTTGTGCGTCGTGGATAACTTCTTCCATCAACTCTTTGGCACTTCCAGGTAATTCTGGTAAATCGTAGCCGTTGTTTTTCAACGCTTTCATTACCTCATATATCGAACCGAACACATCCAAATAAGCTGCGGTTCCGACATTACCTTTATCCGGTGGGAAGCTAAATACAGTAATCGCTACTTTCTTATTTAACTTGGGCTTGCGACGCAAATTTGCCCACTTCATCACCCGTTTTGCTACCGTTTCAACTCGATCTTGCAGCGCGATCGCCTTTCCGGTTGCACCATCTTTTCCTGATAAAATTATCGGCTCAATGGCTCCATCTAATTCGGGAATGGCAATTTGTAAAGCTACCTGAATCGGATGCAATCCCAAATCACTTTCCATCCACTCTTGAGTAGTTTGGAATACCAAAGGCAAGGCTACCATATACGGACGATTTAACCGCTTCAAGGACTCAATCGCCTTCGGATGGTCTTGTCTGGCTGGTCCACCCACAAGAGCAAATCCTGTCAAAGATACTACAGCATCTATTAGGGTAGTTCCTTCTTTATTAGTTCCTTTTAAAGAAGAATTTGTTTCATAAAAATAAGCATCCACCGGCTTAGAAAAGTCCAAACCACCAGCAAAAACCGGAATTACCCGCGCCCCCATGGCTTCCAACTCCTGGACAATTGCCACATAATGTGCATCATCACCTGTTACCAAGTGCGTCCGTTGCAATACTAAACCCACACAAGGTGCTAAAGGATCTTTTAAATCTGAAGAAATATCTGGACGGCTACTATACCAGTTAAGATATTCTTTGACATCTTCAAACATCGTTGTCGCTAAAGGATGCCAAATTCCCATATCCGGATACACCACTGGCATTTGATAATTTTCTACAGATGTAAAGTTGCTTTTATCTACATCTTTTAAGACATATTTATCAGCCAGCATTAATAAGAAGTTCTCTAAATTCTCCGCTGAACCCCCCAACCAATATTGGAAACTCAACATGAAATTACGAGCATCTTGAGCCTTTTCAACTGGTAAGTACTTTAATACAGAAGGCAAAGTCCGCAGCAACTTCAACATCCCATCTTGAAAAGATGCACCAGATTTCTCCTTGCGCTTCTTCATAAACTGCGCGATCGCACTTTTGGATTGTCCCAAATTCGCCAAGGAAAAGCTACCCATTTTATTCAAACGCATAACTTCCGGCATTGAAGGGAAACACACTGCGACATCAAATTGATCACGATGAGGCTGCACCGCCGCAACTACCTTAGTCGCTAAATCTTCAATAAAAATAAGTGAAGCAATAAAAACATTCGTAGTCTCTAAATCTTTTTGAAACTCCCGATAATTATCTTCAGAACGAAGTTCCTCAATCAAATAACCGCTGATTTCAATTGCAATATTCGGATGATTATCGTTTATAGTCCGTACCGCTTGTGATAATGCACTCTGATACTGGGACTCTAACACGACATAGACCACCTTAATTAAATGTCTCCCCTGAAGATTTTCTGGCTTGATGTGTCGAATGGTGGACTTGACGTGAGTAAACATAGGTTCCCTCGCTCCTTTGATGCGTGTTCTCTGGTTCGGCATTAACTGTTTTTTATCAGAATTTGCCTTCCTATGGGCGTTTTGTCGTCCATCTGACACAATTCGATAAATTTAAACAATTTTTCCTTAACAATACTTTACGTTTTTTTGGTGTGCTTACTCACATTTAGTAAATTATTTGTAATATTTATTATTAGTTATTTGGTTATCGAGAGATATTTTTTTTTAACGCAGGGAAAAGTGTGGTCTTGGGGGTTTCCCCTATGAACAACTTTTCAAGACAAAGGGACGAGTACGGTTAGCGCAGAGGGGTTAAGAGGTAGGAGAGAGATGTTTGTTTTGTGGGTTATAAAGGTAGTGTTTTTACAGAGAATTTAGGATGTGAATTTTATGGATGTCGAAGAATTGCGACAAAGGTATAAAGATATCACTATACCGAGCGAATATAATTCGCGGCTACACAGACAAAACCCGGATGGTGCGCGGGTTATAAATTGATTAGTCCACGTTAGCGTAGCGTGCGCCTTCGCGCATAGGTGGACTTTGCTTGTGTAGATGCGGTTTAAACCGCCAAATAGAATCTAAATCATATCTGGATCTACACCTAATTCTTCTAACTTCTTTCTTAACCTTTCGGCTTTTTCTTCACTTTCCTTAAGTGCTTGTGCTAACTCGCTTGGAGCTAATAGTTTTTCTCCGTTATCTTCTCGATAAAAAGCAATTAATTCTGATTCAACTTCTAATCTAAGTTGCAAAGGTTCGCTTCTATTATCAGTAATTTCTTCGTAAACTTCTTTGTCTAAGCGATAACCTTTTAATTTATTTTCAATCCATTCCCCTTTCGGATCGAATAACCAATATTCTTTGACACCTAATTGTTCGTAAAGCGTTTTTTTGTAACCCGTATCTTTTTCTCTTGTTCCTTCCGAGGAAATTTCAAATATCACCGCAGGTACTTGTTTTTCTTCCCAAATTTTATAATTATCTCTACCACCAGGAACAACGTTAAAAATTACCATCACATCTGGTGCTACTCTGAGCTTAGGAAAACCTTGAGCATAATATAAAAATTGGTCTGCTAAAACAGTCGCTTGCTGTCCCTGCAAATACTGCTTTAAAATTTCTAAAGTTACAAGGATTGCATATAAATGAACGTAGGTTTCCGCCAAGGGTTCACCATCTGAACTAGGGTAGATGATTTCAATTTCGGTTTGTTGATTGGCTGATGCAAGAGTCATGGTTTCACCAGCGGGGAATAATTTAGTTTTATTTTAGTATTTTTATCAAATATCTAACCTTCTTTCACCATCCAAACCAACATTCCCAAAAGTATATCCACTGGGGGAACGGGATAATCCTGTAAATCAATACTCAGTATTTGCTAAAAATCAGGGATACTAGAATAGAAAATAGGAGACATTTGTTTTTAAGGATAGGTTATTATCTAATATTTTAAGACGGCTCGGAATGCCCATCCCACAAGAGTTTATATTTATTGGTAACTGATAACTGATAACTGGTAACTGATAACTGATAACTGATAACTGATAACTGATGTTTGATATTTTAATTCTTTCCAACGGTCCGGGTGAAATTACAACTTGGGTACGCCCTGTAGTAAAATCTTTACGAGAAAAGCTAGGTAATGACCGCGATAAAGTACGTATTTCCGTTGTTTTATCTCCTTGTGCTAATGCTAGCGGTAAAGAAGCTGACATTGCTTTAAGTTATCCAGAAGTAGATAGAGTACAATCTGCGAAAAATTTTTTCCCATTTCTAATAACTGGAAAAACGGCAGATAGTTGGGATTGGCGAGACAAAGGTGTCGTATTATTTTTAGGTGGAGACCAATTTTTTACTGTGGTAATTGGTAAAAAATTGGGTTATGCCACTGTTGTTTATGCTGAATGGGAAGCCCGATGGCACTCTTTAATTAACCGTTTTGGAGTCATGAAACCCCAAGTTATTGCCAAAATAAATCCTCACTATGTTGACAAATTTACCGTTGTCGGAGATTTAATGGCTGAAGCTGGGGGGGGAGAAAGGGATGGGGAGATGGGGAGATGGGGAGACAATGAAGATTTAATTTCAGAATCCAAAATCCATTTAATCGGCATTTTACCCGGTTCTAAAGCTGCTAAACTTTCTCAAGGTGTACCTTTAAGTTTGGCGATCGCACAATACATCCACGATAAATTACCACAAACTAAATTTGTAATTCCCGTCGCACCAACTTTAGATTTACAAACTTTAGCTAGTTTCGCCTCGGCTGAAAAAAACCCGATGTTTAAGTATTTTGGAGGTATATCGGCAAAGTTAATTGATTCCGAACAACCTTATTTAGAAACTGCAACGGGTTTACAAGTAGAAATTTTTTTAAAACATCCCGCCTATGATATGTTATCTAAATGTAGTATCTGCTTAACTACCGTTGGTGCAAATACCGCCGAACTCGGTTCTTTAGCAGTACCAATGATTGTTTTACTTCCTACCCAAGAATTAGACGCAATGCGCTCTTGGGATGGTATTCCTGGATTACTCGCTAATTTACCTTTAGTTGGTTCTAGTTTTGCTAAGTTGATCAATTGGTATTTTCTTCGACGCAAAGGTTTATTAGCATGGCCTAATATATGGGCAAAAAAACAAATTGTACCTGAGTTAGTCGGCAAGCTAAAACCCCAAGATGTTGGAGATATTGTGATAGATTATTTACAAAATCCGGCAAAATTAGCTGATATACGTCAGAATTTAAGAAGCGTTAGAGGTGAAACTGGTGCTGCTACTAAATTAACTCAGTTAGTATGGGAAGAATTAGAAAAGCAAGTTTAATTATTTTTCTATTCAATTCAGATCAAAACCTTTCCTCACAACTTTATATTAGATAATCTGTATTTCGATATTACCGAACAATCGAAATGCAGATTATTTCATCATATAAACCTGTTTTTCACAACTTTGAATCATCAACTATATATAAACCCGTTTTTTACAACTTGAAATTGCGATCGCGTTAAATCCAATAAATTTCGATATTACCGAACAATCGAAATGCAGATTATTTCATCATATAAACCTGTTTTTTACAACTTTGAATCATCAACTATATATAAACCCGTTTTTTACAACTTGAAATTGCGATCGCGTTAAATCCGATGAATTTCGATATTACCGAACAATCGAAATGCAGATTATTTCATCGCTATTATATATAAACCCGTTTTTTACAACTTGAAATTGCGATCGCGTTAAATCCGATAAATTTCGATATTACCGAACAATCGAAATGCAGATTATTTCATCGCTACTATATATAAACCTGTTTTTTACAACTTTGAATCAAGTAAATAAATTTCGATATTACCGAACAATCGAAATGCAGATTATTTCATCATATAAACCTGTTTTTCACAACTTTGAATCATCAACTATATATAAACCCTTTTTTTTATAACTTGAAATTGCGATCGCGTTAAATCCAATAAATTTCGATATTACCGAACAATCGAAATGCAGATTATTTCATCATATAAACCTGTTTTTTACAACTTTGAATCATCAACTATATATAAACCCGTTTTTTACAACTTGAAATTGCGATCGCGTTAAATCCGATGAATTTCGATATTACCGAACAATCGAAATGCAGATTATTTCATCGCTATTATATATAAACCCGTTTTTTACAACTTGAAATTGCGATCGCGTTAAATCCGATAAATTTCGATATTACCGAACAATCGAAATGCAGATTATTTCATCGCTACTATATATAAACCTGTTTTTCACAACTTTGAATCATCAACTATATATAAACCCGTTTTTTATAACTTGAAATTGCGATCGCGTTAAATCCAATAAATTTCGATATTACCGAACAATCGAAATGCAGATTATTTCATCGCTATTATATATAAACCTGTTTTTCACAACTTTGAATCAACAACTATATATAAACCCGTTTTTTATAACTTGAAATTGCGATCGCGTTAAATCCGATAAATTTCGATATTACCGAACAATCGAAATGCAGATTATTTCATCGCTACTATATATAAACCTGTTTTTCACAACTTTGAATCATCAACTATATATAAACCCGTTTTTTATAACTTGAAATTGCGATCGCGTTAAATCCGATAAATTTCGATATTACCGAACAATCGAAATGCAGATTATTTCATCGCTATTATATATAAACCTGTTTTTCACAACTTTGAATCATCAACTATATATAAACCCGTTTTTTATAACTTGAAATTGCGATCGCGTTAAATCCGATAAATTTCGATATTACCGAACAATCGAAATGCAGATTATTTCATCGCTATTATATATAAACCTGTTTTTCACAACTTTGAATCATCAACTATATATAAACCCGTTTTTTATAACTTGAAATTGCGATCGCGTTAAATCCGATAAATTTCGATATTACCGAACAATCGAAATGCAGATTATTTCATTGCTACTATATATAAACCTGTTTTTCACAACTTTGAATCAACTAGATAAATTTCGATATTAGCGAACAATCGAAATTTATTTAGTCATATAGGTTAATGTATAATCTTCAAAATATTAATACAAGCAATTACACGAAATGATTAATATTGAAAATATGATTTTTGCGATTGATTTGAATAATAAAAGTTTTAAATGTAAATTTAGTCAAGATTCTCTGACATTCAAAAATTATGGTTACGATTTGACAATAGTTTCAGGTCACGGTAAATTGATAATCTATGGCGACGTATATCTAAAAAATTAGAGTAGCTTGAAAGGCTTATAAATAGGTTGTGTTAATCTGATAAAATACAAACACTTGCTGACAACTTAATACAAACATATGGAATGCTTTATGCTGCGGTTGACATATGATTAAAATTATGTGCTTTCTTGAAAATAGAGATAAATATACATCGAAATTTTGAGCTAGTTGTTAAAATTCAATTTAGATAATTAGTCCGAACAGCCTTTAGTAAATCATCATGTACTATATGGGAAGTTGCGATGATTAAACCTGGTAATTTATAATCCTGGCAAGAGAGTAGTGGAGGTAAAGGGGAACCGCCAAAAGTTGTAACAATACAACCAGCTTCTCTTGCGAGAAAAGCTAAAGCTCCACCGTCAATAAACTGACCAAATCTTTTGACAGCACCAGTTAATTCACCGTTTAAAATAGCATTTAAATTAGGCATTTGAACGGATTTGGAGTAATCATCCACAGCATTAATAACTTGATATTTATCTTTTAATGCAGGAGTTAACAAACTCATTGAGGTACCTAATAATATAGTAGGTTTCGCCGTAGAATTTACTTTTAGTGGAGTGCATTCTGACAAATTCATTTCTAAAGTGCCTTGGAAAGCACCTTCGTCTCTAAAAGCGTAGAAATAAACTTGTTCGCTGGGAGAAATAGCAATTACAGCTTCATAATCGTCGGTATTTAAAATACTGAGAATAATTTGATAATTAGAATGTCCATCCATATAGAATTTTGTACCATCAATGGGGTCAAGAGTGACTAAATAATCATCTTTTTTCCCTAAATCGATAGCACGAAAATATTTTGTATTAGGAGAACTTTTATATTCTTCTCCATAAAAACGAATTGATGGGAAATGACCTAATAATGCAACTTCTACAAAATTTTGAATTGCTAAATCAGCATCAGTTAAAGCAGCGGAAAAAAAACTATCTCCTCCATCTTTATCAGGGAGAGCAGAAATTTTTGGTTGTAGAAAACGAGCATAATTCGCTGCTACTTTTAAATGTGGAAGTAAAGTTTCTAAAATAATACGGGGAGATAACATAACAGGTTAGAGGTTAAAGGTTAGAGGTTAAAAAATGATAGTTACTAATAAAAAACTAACTTCCAAGTGAAAATTGATTCTTTTACTGTTAACTGTTTTCCCCATCTCTTCTTCCGAGTTCATATACTCCACAACTCATACAAGCAAGAATTCCGGTACTGATACCCCAACTTTCTCCCAAACTGACTTGTATACCCCAATTGCATAAAGCACCAATGATTAAAAAAGGTATGATACTAAAAACAGATGCATAGAAAGCGTTTTGTGATTCTCTTGCTTGACGGGTTTTTTCAAATTCAGATTTACTAGTATACATAAATTGCTCAGCAAAATTGAACCAGCGGTTTAGTTGTTCCGTTATCCATTCACTCACGGGGGAAAAACCCAGATACAATCCTAATGACCATAAGGTTGCTCCAGCAATGGCTGTTGTATCTAAATTGAACTTGAAAGGCAGAATATCAATCAACATAGTTAGTGAAAATACGGTTTGATTATTAAGTTAACCTTCAAGCTTATATTATCTGAACTATGAATTAATTTGAAGATAATTATTCTACCGCATTTTGGGTGATTGGAACAATCTACCTTCAAGTACTTGCGAAATTATGTTAGGAGTGGGTTTTCCCAATATGGGGAACATTACTACTTGTATTTCATACTTATTTGTATGTAAGTCGGGATAATTTTTATGGATATCCAGCATTTTTATTTACCTATACATCTTTATATGAAAATACATAAATGATAATTCTACTTATAAAAATAAAATTACTAACTAACAACTCTTTCAGTATTATTGCTAGATAGTATGATTTTTATTAATGATTTTTAATTAAAAAATGAGAATTTTTACTGAGACTAATTTATTCAATAAAAACAATCGAGAAAAGATAAAAAAACATCCTTGACACTAGCCCATACTCAAGTACGATAATACGAATTAGCTGTCATATATCAAGATTACATAATTACATAAAATTATCTAAGTCAAAATTATAATTTACAATTAACTGATTACAGCTTTAAACTTGACAAAACACAATTTCAATCTAAATACTTTTACAACTAGAGGAAAATGACTCAACGACAAAAAATTTTCTTTATATTAGGATTTATTCTCGTAAATTTAATAACTATATTACCTCACTCAAATACAGTTAAAGCTATAGAAAATAACTCCACATTGTTAGCTGTAAATAATGTTTGGTATAATGCTTCTTTTCCCGTTGAACGTTTTCAAGCTTACACATCACCTTTTGGATATCGTCGTTCCTCTAATAGTAGCAATTGGGAATTTCATAATGGTCTAGATATTGCTGCACCTCAAGGAAGCTACATTCGTAATTGGTGGGGAGGAACAGTCATTCAAGTTGGCGATCGCGGTGCTTGTGGTACTCATATAATTGTTCAATCTGGTAACTGGAAACACAGTTATTGTCATATGCAAGGAAGGGTGGAAAAATCAAACGGTCGTCTTTATATGATTGACCGTGGGGGTGCTATCCAAATCGCACAAGGTCAGCAAATACCGGCAGGAGCCAGAATTGGACGTATCGGAATGACTGGACGCACTACAGGTCCTCATCTCCATTGGGTTCTCAGATACGGTGACAATTATATTGACCCTGCACAAGTTCTTAAAGCCATGTTTTCCCAACAGTCACTCAGCAATACATCAACTAGTTGGGGTTCTCAACAATCTCAAATCAAAATTGAAGAATCAAAACTTCTTAATCAATAATTATTAATTTATTGGTAACAGCACCGCTTTTTTTACAATCCTCTTCTAATTATTAATTATTAAAAAATATTGAGAATAATTTCATTTTCTCAAAGTTTATGCTGTCAATTTAATTTTAAAGCTGAATCTATGATTATAAGCGTAAATATTATCTAAAAACAACCTCCATAAGTAAGAGATTCCGTTAATTGCAACGAATGAGTACGGGTACATCCGTAGAACAAAATTGCATTAATTAATATGAGTAATCGTCAACTAAGAATAACTTTTCCAGCAGCCTTTTTTCTGATTGGATTGCTTGTTGTCTGCTTGATTGCTTTATTTCCCGGAATCGAAATCGTTAAAGCTCAAAAGGTTAATTCAAATATAGTCGCAACAATTAATGATAATACTTGGACTGAAGCTTCTTTTCCCGTAGAAAATTTTCAAGCTTATACATCACCTTTTGGTTATCGTCGTTCACCTACTAATCCTCGAAACGTTCAATTTCACAATGGTTTAGATATAGCTGCTCCTAAAGGTAGTTACATCCGTAACTGGTTTACAGGTACAGTCATTCAACTTGGCGATCGCGGTGCTTGTGGTACTTATATTATTATCGAATCTGGTGAGTGGCAACACAGTTATTGTCATATGCAAGGAAATGTTGCTCGACTTGATGGTAATCTTTATCTGATTGACCGTGGGGGTGGAATAAAAATTGCTCAAGGACAACAAATACCATCTGGAATAAGAATCGGTAGAATCGGAATGACCGGAAGAACTACAGGACCTCATTTACATTGGGTGCTTAAATACAAGGGAGAATACGTAGACCCAGGTGCAGTGTTACGTCAAATGTACGCAGTACAAAGTAATGATATTCCTAAAACTTAATTATTAAAAGGGAGTAGGGAGTAGGGAGTAGGGAGTAGGGGACTGTTAACAGTTGCTGTTTAGTACCCGTTGTTCATCAAATAATTACCTACTACTAGTTAACGGCACATTAATTTTGAATGGTTAGTTTTTGCCAAAATTGCCTAGAGACGTTATGTATAACGTCTCTACAGCACGTCGGTAGACGAACAAACCCCTCATAACTTATGTGGTGAAGTACTAGTCAACGCCAGCCGGGAAATTACATCTATTACTACTCCCTACTCCCTAAACCCTGCTCCCTACCCTTACCGAACAATCTAAGGGTTGTCAGAGTACTAAGTAGATATGACCAATTGCTGAAGGGGTAACTCCGTATATTCAGCAACAATTTTACGGAATTGTTCCCCTTCGATTGTTTCTTGTTCAATTAATAAATCTACAAGTCGGTCTAATAACGCTCGGTTTTCCCTCATAATTTGACGTGCTTCTTGATAACACGAAAGAGCAATTTCTCGCACCTTCTTGTCAATTGCGATCGCCATTTCTTCGGAATACTCGTTACGATTTCCCCAATCTCTTCCCAAAAATACGTCTTGATTCTGGGTTTCTAAAGCAACTAATCCCAAATCGGACATCCCATACATCGTCACCATTTTCCGAGCTAGACTTGTTACCATCTTCAAATCGTTACTAGCACCACCTGTAATTTCTTTTTCTCCAAAGACTTCGGCTTCTGATGCCCTTCCTCCCAAAGTCATAGTAATATTATCTTTCATCCAAGCTTTACTATAAAGACCGCTATCAATCATCTCTTCATTAGGTGTTTGCTGGGAAAAACCACCAACTCCACCAGAACGAGGAATAATAGTTACCTTATTCAAAGGATCAGCGTGTTTCAAAAGTGTCGCTAGTAAAGCGTGTCCGACTTCGTGATAAGCAATCAATCGCTTCTTCTTACTATCCAAAAGCGGATTAAGAGTTAACCCAATAGTTAACCTGTCGATCGCATCATCAATTTCAATCTGAGTAATCGCTTCTTTACGTCTTCTAGCAGTCAAAATCGCCGCTTCGTTGAGTAAATTCGCTAAATCTGCTCCGGTAAAACCGGGAGTCCGACGAGCCACAACTTCCAAAGAAACCGACGGATCAATTTTCTTATTACGAGCGTGGACTGTTAAAATAGCTAAACGACCTTTACGGTCAGGTGCATCAACAATCACCTGTCTATCAAAACGTCCCGGACGTAAAAGCGCTGCATCCAGTACATCTGGGCGGTTTGTCGCTGCAATAATAATGATACCATTGTTACCTTCAAAACCATCCATCTCCGTAAGTAGTTGGTTCAAAGTTTGCTCTCGTTCATCATTACCACCACCAATACCCGCACCCCGCTGTCTGCCGACAGCATCAATTTCATCGATAAATATCAAACAAGGAGCGTTTTCTTTGGCTTTTTTAAATAAATCACGAACACGGGAAGCACCGACACCCACAAACATTTCCACAAACTCGGAACCGGAAATACTAAAGAAAGGAACTCCCGCTTCTCCAGCAATTGCTTTTGCTAGTAAAGTTTTACCCGTTCCCGGTGGTCCTACTAATAATACACCTTTGGGAATACGTGCGCCAATAGCAGTAAATTTTTCTGGTAACTTGAGGAAAGTCACAACTTCACCAAGTTCCTCTTTTGCTTCTTCTATCCCCGCTACATCATCAAATTTAACCCCAGTTTTTGCTTCTACCTGAAAACGCGCTTTAGACTTACCAAAATTCATCGCTTGGGAAGAAGCATTGGTTGTCCGACGCAAAAACAGCAGCATCAAAGCAACTAGAGGTAAAATCCATATCAAGTTCATTAACAAGCCAACAGCTACCCTACTGTTTTGAGAAGAAACCTCTGCAAAATCAACTTTATTATCTCTGAGTTTTTTAATTAACTCTGGATTTTGATCTAACAGCTTCACTTCTATCGGCTTCTCCGAACCTTTTTCCGCTAAATATACCTTAGCTATCTGCTCGGTTTCGTCAAGTTCCACTCGCTCAACTTCACCCTGCTCAATTTTCTCAATCAACCTACCATAAGTCAATGGCTCACTTTTTTCCCGTTGCTGAGCTAACACAGGTGTTCCTGCAAAAACCCCTGATAACACTAAACTAACTGCTAGCAACCCACCAAAGGCTTTAGACTTGATGGCTGAGTCTTTTATTAACGCTTTTTTCCCAAAATTAATCATAGATTTTTACCCTTTGTCTGTTGTCGCATAAGGTGGGGCTAATTTCACTAGTTATAGCTTTCCTGAATGCCAATAATTTTATTCTCAATATTAAAAGTGTAGCTTCTACAAAAAAGACATTCCCCCTAATTTCATCTCATCACTCGCTTTTTCCGGACTCATACTCCATTTTTTGACAATTAACACCCTTGGTAGTAACTATTTTTACATATTTTTTTTCATATAGACTAGGACTTACATCATACTTTAGGAACTATTTGACACTATTAATCATTAATCGCTGTTATAATCATAATCATAATCATAACGACTTCGATTTAGTCAGAACAAAAAATCTACACAAGTCGGGTTTTTGAGTATAGCTCTTGTAAAAACCCGACTTCTCAAACTCAAATCTATTGAATGAAGAAGGGAATTAATTATGATTAAGATAGTTGGAATCGCTGGTAGTTTAAGAACAGGATCTTACACTCATCAAACTTTGAATTTAGCAGTGCAGCGAGTAGAAGCCTTGGGTGCAGAGGTAGAAATTCTGGACTTGAGAAAGATGAACTTACCATTTTGTGATGGGGGGGACGAATATCCAGAATATCCAGACGTAAAGCGATTGCAAGAAAGCGTCAAACAAGCCGACGGGTTGATTTTAGCAACACCAGAATACCACGGTGGTATAAGTGGAGTGCTGAAAAACGCATTAGACTTGATGAGTTTTGAAGAGTTGTCCGATAAAGTGGTGGGAGCCATCAGCATTTTAGGGGGACAATCCAATAGTAACTCCCTTAATCAACTGCGCGTAGTTATGCGTTGGGTACACGCTTGGGTGATTCCCGAACAAATTGCGATCGGTGAAGCTTGGAAAGCATTTGACCAAGAAGGTAAACTTTTAGACAAAAAGCTATCCGAACGCTTAGATAAATTTGCGGAAAGTTTAGTTGAAAATACTCATAAATTGCGAACAAATGGGAAGGGATGACAAAAGGAGATGGGGAGATGGGGGGAAATGAATAACCACCATCAACTATCAAGCATCAACTATCAACCATCAACTATCAACCATCAACTATCAAGCATCAACTAACTCCTAACTCCTAACTCCGGTAATTCTCTAAAATAACTAATATTACCGTTATCCCTTCCTTAATAATATGAATACAGCCTTTGAATTAGACCTTGATAACATCAACTTGACTGACGAACAATTTTTCCAACTTTGTCAGAATAACCCAGATGTAAGATTTGAGCGTACTGCTTCGGGAGAATTAATTATTATGGCACCAACAGGGAGTATTACTAGTGACAAAAATTCTGATTTAAATTATCAGTTAAGAGGTTGGAATCGGAAAAATAAATTGGGTAAAACCTTCGATTCTTCTACCGGGTTTAAACTTCCAAATGGTGCAGAACGTTCTCCGGATGCATCTTGGGTGAAAATGGAACGATGGGATGCTTTGACAGAAGAAGAAAAAGAAAGATTTGCTCCTTTATGTCCCGATTTTGTGGTTGAATTAATGTCCCCCAGTGACATCTTGGAAAAAACCAGAGCCAAAATGAGGGAATATATCGATAATGGTGCTGTTTTGGGGTGGTTAATTAATCCTAAGCATAAACAAGTGGAAATTTATCGTCCCGATCAAAAAGTTTCGATTTTAGAATCTCCACAAACCGTTTCCGGAGAAGATGTTTTACCAGGATTTGTTTTGGATTTAGCAGAAATTTGGTAAAGGGGAATAGGTAGTTGACATTTGACAGTTTTTATCCATTACCATCTTGAGTTCCTGGCTCCATCAAGTTGATTAATGATGCGGGTAATGTAACCCTTGCAATTCTGAGTCAACATCACTTTTATATTGCTCATCAAAAGTTTTCAGAAGATTGACAACCTTAATTCTAAATTATATTCCAACAAATTGATTTTCATTTTGAGGATAATCTATGCAAATTACCGCTTCCGCTATCTCGCTCAATGTAGATGATGTCAACGCATCTGCTACATTCGCCAAGCAACACTTCGGCTTCAGCGAGGAAATGTCAGCAGATGGTTTTGTGTCACTCTCTCGGAAAGATGTTGGGTTTAACCTAATCTTCCTAAGAACTGGCTTGGAAAGCTTCAAACCAATCCATATGCGCGGACATCAAGCAGACGGTTTGCTGATTGTCTTAGTGGTGGATGACATTGATACAGAATATGCCCGGATACAAGCAGAGGGGGTGACAATTACGACTGAGATTGAAACCGAACCCTGGGGTGAACGATTCTTTCAGGTCACAGATCCAAATGGTGTTGTGATTCAGCTTGTCCAGTGGGTGACCGAGCCAGATCCACAGCCATAATCTAGCCATAATCTAAAATTTTGCAAAGGTCGAGAACACAACTACGATATTTCAACTATGAACTACCGAAACTATATCACGATCGAACCAAATAAACGCGGTGGTAAACCTTGTGTACGTGGCTTGCGAATTACGGTTTATGAAGTGCTTGAGTACCTGGCTTCCGAGATGACTCAAGCAGAAATTCTCGACGATTTTCCCGATCTAACGCGAGAAGATTTAAAAGCCTGCATTGCATATGCTGCTGACCGTGAGCGCCGATTTATGACCGCTCCATTATCGGTATGAGATTACTTTTTGATGAAAACTTGTCACCCAAGTTGCCGAACCGTTTGAATAATCTTTTCCCAAATTCGCTTCATGTTCGGGATGTAGGCATGAAAGCAACGCTAATCTTGGGGCAAGCTAATTTTTTCCTTGAGTTTGATGTTTGTTTCTTCCGTGCGCGTTCTGAATTTGAAGTTCGTCCCAAATAGGGAGGTTTTGCGAGAGATTATTAGCTACGTTGGGAGATGGTTGGCGTTATCGGCGCTGGCAGCAGTGCTTAGTGAGAAATGCTCAGCGATCGCATGTTTCAATATTTTCTAATCCTTTCATTACGATTTATATCGTATTCATTAAATCAAGAGATCCCCCATCATGATTAAGTTATTTTAAGGAGCTATAATTTGTGCTAGAAGTATCTAATAAAGTTAAAAATCTTGCCAAACTCTACATAGAAAGTAAACCTGCGGAAATTTCCGATCTGGCGATCGCCGAATTATGTGATTGGCTGTGGAATGAATTTCAGACTACACCTCTAAATGTAGAATTCTCATGGTATGAGCGTTACGCTAACGCCGCCGAAATGTTTGATGATATTAAGCGAAGTCATCTGTGGGTATCTGCCGAAAATTATGATACTTCATTGGGTCTTAATCCTATTTATAGCTTCATCTTCCAAGCAGTGCATGACCACGATCACTATCTTACCCATAGCGATTTTAGTTTAGAAGGAGAAATCGCCACTTACAATGCCACCGCTAAGAGGGCAACAAGTCTAAATATCCAGAAGATTATCTATTCTGAAAGCGTACTGAGACCTGCTGCTTATATTTCCCTTGGACATCCACCGATCTCCAAAATTGTCTTTCCATAATTCACCTAAACTAAGGAATAATCCCATGACCATAATGTCATCCGAGAATACCGCTATTTATTGGAAAGAAGTAATTGAGTATCCTCCAACTGGAATCAAGAATAAGATTTTATTGGAAGATGGAAACTGTCGATATATTTTGATGTCGCTATCTTTGGGAAAAGCGATCGCCGAACATACCAACCCTCGCAATGCCACAGTTAACGTAATCGAAGGGCAAGGAATACTGACCCTAGCAGGCAAAGAGATTAGTTTGGAAGCGGGAGTGTTTATTTTTATTCCAGCTAATGCTCCCCATGCCATTCAATCATCAACCGAACTTGCTTTTTTGTTAACTCTTTCGGAACAGTTTAATTAACCAATTTTGAAGCACCCAGAGAATTCATAACAAGAAATTACTCTATTTACCACAAACAATTGACTAAATTTTTAGGAACAAACCTATGTTAGATATTGATGAAATGGGCAAAAAAGAGATTATCGAACTCTTACAAAAAGTTGGACATGGACACTTGGGTTGTGCGCTGGATGGACAGCCCTACGTTCTGCCAATGCACTATTATTTTGATGATCCGAATGTCTATATTTTCACTACCACGGGGATGAAAACTAAGTTTATGGATGTGAATCCCTTAGTATGTTTACAGGTAGAAGAAGTTAAAAATTTAGAGCATTGGCGTAGTGTCGCTGTGATCGGAAAAGCTGAACATATTACTGAGCAACCAGAGATTGATCGGGTTATGGAATTTATTAAATCTCTAAATCCTTCCCTTTCACCTGCGCTAAATCGGACTTGGATTGATGCGTGGGGACGAGCAGAAGATATGGCACTATATCAAATTTATCCCAGTGAAATGAGCGGCAGAACTACAGATGGAATTAGCAGTCATTAGCAGATACGGTAACGGATAAACCGTTTTACAAAATCATCAACTAGAACAGCTTAATGAGCTAAATCCGTGTTATCTCACCAGCGCAAGTTAGCTTATTTGTGGGGTTTTGTGAGAGATTACTTGCTTCGTTGAAAGATGCTTGGCGTTATCGGCGCTGGCAGCCGTGCTTAGTGAAAAGTGATTAGCGATCGATCGCATCCCTAACCCCTACAAACTATCGCTCTCCCCAACCCCTAAAACTCCGGCAAAATCAGCTCCCGACTTTGCCCCGCAGCCGGGGCGGTAAATAATCTCCGGCGAATTACCCACCATCGTATTTAAAGCAGCAGGTGGAGTGTGGCGGGTAGCTTTTGTTAGTTGATGGTTGTTGAAGAATGGGTAATTGTCCACTGTCAACTGTCCACTGTCCCAATTATCTTTCCATATCCTGAAGTTCCTTATTAACTCCCTTCGTTAAAACTTCACAACCCTCTTCTGTGACTAAAACATCATCTTCAATACGAATCCCAATTCCCATCCATTTTTGATCAACTTGGGGTTGTTCTTCAGCGGGTTTAGCTCCGGGTACAATATAAATTCCTGGTTCCACTGTCAAAACTTGTCCCGGTTGCAAGATTAACGGGTTATCTTTACCATGTTGATAAACACCCACATCGTGGACATCTAAGCCCAACCAATGTCCGGTGCGATGCATATAATAAGGTTTATATTTTTCTTCTTCAATCAACTTATCAACTTCACCTTTGAGAATACCCAATTCCACCATTCCTTCTACAAGTACTCGTAAAGCAGTATCGTGAATTAAATTGTAAGCATTACCAGGTTTTACTTGAGCAATTGCTTGTTTTTGTGCTGATAAAACTAATTCATACAATATTTTTTGTTCTTCAGTAAATTTACCCCCCACGGGAAAAGTGCGAGTAATATCTGAGTTGTAATAATTATAGGAACAACCGGCATCAATTAAAAGTAAATCTCCATCTTGCATTTGACGGTTATTTTCGATGTAATGTAGAATGCAGGAATTAGCACCGGATGCAACAATCGAAGGATATGCAGGTCCGAAAGCACCGTGTTTTCTAAAAATGCGCTCCATCTCGGCTTGAATTTCGTATTCGTAAACACCCGGTTTAGCGATTTCAAAAGCTAAATTATGAGCTTCCACAGCAATATCGGCGGCTTTTCGCATTAATGCCAATTCCGATTCAGTTTTCACCATCCGCATACTGTGTAAAATAGTGCAAGTATCTTGAATTGCCGTGGGACCTACACCACGTTTGGGATAAACTCGTAATAATCTTTGATAATGATTAAGGACAGTTTGATTAAAAGATTTATCTCGTCCGAAGCGGTAATAAATTCGATCTGCGTTTGATAAATATTGGGGTAATTTTTCGTTAAGTTCGTTGATGGGGTAAGCTTCATCAGCCCCGTAAATTGATTTTGCTGCATCCACCCCAGTGACATAACCGCTCCAAACTTCCTTGGTGATATCCTTGGGTTGTACGAACAATATAAATTTATGTTCTTCGTGATGGGGTGCTAATACCGCTACAGCTTCGGCTTCGTTGAGTCCAGTTAAATATAAAAAATCACTATCTTGACGGTAAGCATATTCTACATCATTGTGCATCACAGCCATAGGCGCACTGCGAAAAATTGCTGTACCGCTACCAATCTTTGACATTAATGCTTCCCGACGCTGCCGATATTCTGCTTGCATAGTTCTCCGCTATGGTGTTGTATGTTTCTAAGGTAATATATTTACACCTCATGGGGAGGAAGCAAAGGGAGAAACTTTTTTTTCATAATCTCAAGTTTTGGCAACTTAGATAAAATTGCGATCGCAAAGCACAAAAATCAGGACTTACCCATAAATTCATTCCTAAAAACCGGGTTTCTTCATTGATATATTGCAATAAAAACGAAGATTTTGCCTAGAAACCCGGTTTATGCAGTCTAAGTCCTAAAAATAAAAAATAAAAATAAAAACACAATATTATTGCCAATATGGCAACCATTTTATTAAAAAATCAATTTAAATATTTGGTATTTCATTTAGATTATTCATCTTATATGAAAAAACATCAATACCAAATTAATGCCTACATATATTAAAAAGTATAATCGTTTAGATGCACTGCTGACTTTACGGGGTTTTGCCTGTTTAATGGTAGTAATTATTCATTGCGCTCCACCGAGAAAATCAATTATTTACAAAGGTTTTGATGTCAGTTGGTTGATGTTTAGTCATGGCGCGATCGCAGTTTGGATTTTGTTTGTGTTATCGGGTTATTTGATGGGCAAAGCGTTCTATGCTCAACGCTACGCTGCTGATATAGTAGGGGTTATGAGCTTTTGGCGTAATCGAACTTTAAGAATTTTTCCGCTTTATTATTTTGCTGTACTAATTTTATCTATATTTGTTTATCCGGAAGTTATCAATTTTGATAATTGGGGTTATCTACTCAGAATATTTACATTTACTTACCATCCATATATAGGAATAGAAACAGTAAAATTTAATGATGTTTTTTGGTCTTTGTCAACGGAAGTACAATTTTATATATTTGTACCTTTTGTTTATACTTTGATTCAAAATATTTTTCATAAATCAAATAAAATATTTATTATAATTTTGATAATATTTGGCGGTACTTTTATTTTTAGAAGTCTACTTTGGATAAATTTTAAAACCCAAATTAATCAAGATATGGGATATGCATTTAAATATTGGTATACTCCCTTGATTGTGAATTTAGATTTATTCTTGTGTGGATTTTTAGTTAATGAATTTTTGATAAATCAACAACAAAATTTGAATCAAATAAAATCATTAATCATTAAATATTTTGCTGCCATACTGATAATTGTATTGTATTTATTCAGTGCATATCATTTATATCATCAAGAATTGTGGAATTTACCGAATCGTAACGGTGGATGGAGAACATCAACAACAATTTTGATACTCCAACCATTAACGGCAATTATCACCTCATTTTTTATATTCGCTTTTGAAAAAGATATTTATGGAGATTTTAACAAACATGAAAAATTATCATTAAGTGCTATTTTAAATAACCCTTTGAGAATATTAGAAGTAATTGGTAACTTATCATACGGGATTTATATTTGGCATATGCCAATTATTACTAGAACTTACGATATTTTCACCTCAGAAATACCTATAGAAGCATTTTATATTAGACTAACAGCAACCTTGATTTTATCAACTATATTGGCAACAGTTACTTACTACTTAGTTGAATTACCTTTTTCAAAATGGAAGATTTATCAAAATACGAATAGCCAGGGAATAAAATTCCCTATCTCAAAGCGAAAGTCATCTTCAGACGACTAAATTTAAATGTCGCGATTTAAACAAATTATTTTCCAATCCTCTTTTAGAGGAGTTATCTTATTAGACGGGGAATTCTATTCTTTTTGTTTATAATAAACATTTTAAAACATGACTAATAACACTTGTAATTTTGCCAAAAATAATTAGAATTTACAATCATTATTTAAAAATATATTTTTTCAACATTAAAAAAAAATAGTAGATGTTCTAAATTAACAGAATCTTTGCAAAAACAGAGATAAAAGAGAGATGAAAGCTGGTAATAAATAAAAACAATGCTGGAATCTACAAATCCCTTACAAGATAAAAGTACATTACAATCTGCGACAATCCAAAATAATAGTTTTGCTCCAGAAACTGATTTAAATACCTTAAATTTAACGGGTTCTTCACAATCATTATTGACTTCATCAATAGATTCTCAACAGAACCCTAATCCTAGTCCTTATATTAGCAGTCCGGCAGTTTTTGCGGATTTTAATGGGGATGGTAAACAAGATAAATTTTGGCGTAACACCCAAACGGGTGAAAATGCTATTTGGTTGATGGATGGTTCTAATCCTACTGGTGCTAGTCTCAATACTATGGGTACAGAGTGGGATTACAGTATTGGTGATTTCAACGGTGACGGTAAAACCGATTTAATGTGGCGTAACCAAAATTCCGGAGAAAACCTACTCTGGTTGATGGATGGTAGTCAGATTGTATCTGAAACTTCTTTACAAAGTCTGGGTACAGAATGGGATTATAGTATTGCAGATTTCAATGGTGATGGTAAAACCGATTTACTATGGCGTAATCAAAATACGGGTGAAAATGCCGGTTGGTTGATGGATGGTGCTAGCGTTACTAGTGCAGATTTTCTACCGCAGTTAGATTCATCATGGACTTATACGGTTGGGAATTTCACCCCTAATTTTAATACCGATGTGTTCTGGCATAACGAGCAAACTGGTGAAAATGCTGTTTGGTTTATGAATGGTTTGAGTGCCGAACAAGCTGCATTACCGACTTTTGGCGCGGGTTGGGAGTATACCCAAGCAGATTTTGATGGTAACTTTACTACCGATATTCTCTGGCAAAATAAGAGTACCGGAGAAACCAAGGTTTGGTTGATGAATGGCTCTAATGCGGTAGAATCTGATTTACCGACTTTGGGTTCTGGTTGGGAATCCAATATCGGCGATTTTAATGGTGATGGTAGAATGGATATCCTTTGGCGAAATCAGTCAACCGGACAAAACGCAGCTTGGATTATGAATGGTGCTGAGGCTACTGGAATTGAATTACCATCACTCGGTACTGAATGGGATTTAAGTATCGGCGATTTCGACGGTGATGGCGATACAGACGTTTTTGGACGCAATACCCAAACTGGCGAAAATATTATTTTACGAGTAGACGGTACAGATGTCACCCAAGAAATTCTACCTTCACTACCTGGAGAATGGGTTGTTAGTTAAGAATTGAAATTTTAGGTTTGTATTGGGAGTCGTTAGGCTCCCTTTTTTTTGAATATTTAATTATAAGTACCTATGCCTTCATTAATTAGACATTTCTTTTAGGCAGGGAATAGGGAATAGGCAAAAGGGAACAGTAATATAACTGAGTAGTAATTATATAAATAATTTTGCTTAAGTACTTAGCAGTTTAGCTTTTTAGCAATGGATAATTGGCAATTATTTATTATTGAATAATTTGATTTATTTTTATTTTTATCTAAATAAATAGGAATAAAATAAAGATAGATTTATAGACAATTAGCTTGATATTTAATAAGCATTTAATAACCAGTGATAAAAAATATTAAAAATGTTCATCATAAGCAACAATTAACAAAAAACTATATGTTAGTGCTTAACAAAAAAAACTATGAAAATCAGTTACAACAGATAAATATTATTGATAAAAAAACACTATGTTTTCAAATGAAAATCTAGACGGTGTATCCGCGAGCGCTCTTGCAACAGAATATACTCAACTTTCAAACAATACTTTTGATGACGGTATTTCTTCCGACCAAAATTTTCATCTTGCGCGTTCTTCGCAATCGTTACAAAACGATTCGGACAGTATCACAGCAGCGAGAAATCCCAATCCAAATCCGATTTTTAGCGATGCAGCAGTTGTTGTCGATTTCAACGGTGACGGTAAAACCGATAAATTTTGGCGTAACGCCGAAACTGGTGAAACCGCAGTTTGGTTGATGGATGGCATTAATCAAAATACAGCTCTACTCAAAAATGTTGATGCATCTTGGGATTTTGCTTTCGCCGATTTTAATAACGATAATAGAACTGATATTTTCTGGCGGAATAAAAATACCGGAGAAAATGTGATTTGGATAATGGATGGTACTAATATATCTTCCGAAGAAACTGTACAAAGAATCGATGCTAATTGGGCTTTTAGTATTGCTGATTTCAACAGTGATGGTAAAAGTGATATATTTTGGCGGAATACTTCAACTGGTGAAAATGCAACTTGGATAATGGATGGTAAAAATGTGACTAGTGCTGCTTTTTTACCTACAACTGATTTAAATTGGGACTACAGTGTTAATGATTTCAATAATGATGGTAAAAACGATTTATTTTGGCGAAATCGGATTACAGGTGAAAACGCTATTTGGTTGATGGATGGTACTAACGCTAATGGTTATGCTGTAAAAGGATTAGAACCTTCTTGGACTCCTACTTTTGGTGATTTCGATGGAGATTCTCGAACCGATATTCTTTGGAGTAATCAAGATAGCGGTGAGAATTCTGTTTGGGTAATGACTGGTACTCTCTTTAACGATATTATCTTTAGTGAATCAACTTTACCGCAATTAAATTCTGCTTGGAAAGCCAATATTGGTGATTTCAACGGTGATGGTAGAACTGATATTTTCTGGCATAATAATCAAACTGGTGAAAATACAGCTTGGTTAATGAATGGAGGAGAAGTATCAACTAGAGCTTTTTTACCTTCCAATGATTTGAGTTGGGAACCTATCGTTGGAGATTATAATGGTGATGGTAAAACTGATATTTTCTGGCGCAATAATACAACTGGAGAAAATGCGATTTGGATGATGAATGGTACTATTGCTGAAGGTAGTTATTTATCAAACTTTGAACCTGGTTGGTATGCTTTTTAATAGTTAGTACACAGAGCGTGCGTGCAGTATAAATCAGTTTTATAAGGAATGAAGAAAGTCCGGCGTTGTAGAGTAATCCCCCGAATTCAATTCGGGGAATTTAACCATCACGACAATTTATCCTCCTGTTTGCCCAGTAATACGACAGTACCTCCACCTTGAACAACTAACTGAGCAATGCTTTTGCCGATACCATTGGTGCCACCAACGACAATTAATTTTTGTCCTGCAAAGTTTATAATTAATTAGTGTAAATAAATCCTTAGTAAGGCATTATGTTGCAATCGATTGAAGGAATTTATAGAGATGGTAAGGTCGAACTTACCGAACTACCATCAGATGTATTAGAAAGTCGGGTAATTGTAACTTTTTTAGAGCCAAGAAATCCTTTGCAGCACTCACAAATAATGACATTTGGGATGTTTTCAGGGAAAAATCAATCGACAGAAGACGATTTCGGTATAGCTGAATTTCATGGGGATAGGGAAGATGACTTAGACTGATCAAAATAATCTATGAAATATGTTATTGATACCCATGCTCTGATCTGGTTTTTAGAAGGAAACCCACGTTTGGGTGCAAATGCCAAAACCATTCTTTCCCATCCTGATTCTCGATTAGTTATCCCCGCAACTACATTCCCCATCGGGACAACTTAAACTAATCCGAATTAACCCTTTTTATAAACATCTTTTCTATGCTTACATTGCAAAATTTGTACGAGTTGGTTTTCATCATCAACTTCGTAACGAATTCTATAATCACCAACTCTGATACGATATTGATTATCGAAACCTTTTAATTTCACAACACCATCGGGACGTGGTTCCGAAGCCAATTTTTGAATTTTTTCCACCGCGCGATCAACTACATCATTTGGCAAGTTGTCAATCTGCTTTTGTACTGATTTTGAAACAGATACGGTGTAACTCATCATGCTTGATTTGAGCGGTTATTAAAATATTCATCTATAGTTATGGATTCACCAAGTGTATATTCCGCCCGAATTGCTTTAATTTCTTCCTGTGTCTCTACATCGTCTTCATATTGGGCTTCTTCAGCTTCAAAAATTTGTTGTTCAATTATTTCTTGAAGTTGGCGTTTTTCTTCTAAATCTAAAGAAGAAATAGCTTGTGCAAACGCTTGTAAAGATAGTTGTAGTTTAACGATGGCAGGCATTTCTAACCTTTTGGCTGTGTTGTTTTTCGGATTATTACATCCATGCTGATTTTAACATTTATATTTTTATCAGTAAACATTTTTTCTGCTTTTGTAATTAATGCTACGTTTCCAACTAATCCGAATTAACCATGCTTTATCACGCTACCAAGTAGATTTTATGCAATATACTGCCCAAAAGTTAGCTGAGGAACTCTTCACCTTTAATTGTTTTAATCAGTCGATTTGTTGAAACAACAAGCTGGGGAATAGGAAATAAACAATCCTATAGCTTCACTTTCACTACGCGATCGCCAAACTCAAAAATTGAATTACTCTTATCCATCTCGATCAACCTCTTTCCTCTGGGAACCTCCGCGTAACCTCTGGGCCGCTTTGCGTTAAAAAAGCTACTTTTCTTGATTATGAACATCGGGTGATAGGAAGTGCTTGAAACCACATGATAAATTTGTATAATACGTAAGTTAAATGATTTGTATTCAAGCAGCCAAGAGTATTATTCTGATACCAAGCCACATCCTTTCAATTCTCAAGGTAGTAATATAATGCGTAACTTTCGGCTATGGTTTCTCGGTTTAATACTAATTATTCTGACTTTACTCTCTTATATTTTTACTTCTATCATCACCCAACAACCAAATTTTACCTTACGTATCCTACACACAAACGACCACCATGCCCATTTAGAAGCGATTGATTTTAACAAAGATGAACTAGGTGGTATTCTCAGACGTAAAACACTGATTGACAAAATTCGTTCTCAAAATGCAGCCACAAAAGAACCGCTTTTGCTGTTAGATGCTGGTGATATTTTTCAAGGAACTCTTTATTTTAATCGGTATTTAGGTCAAGCGGATTTGTACTTCTATAATGAGTTGGGTTATAATATTGGCACTCTTGGTAATCATGAATTTGACCGTGGACAAAAAGTATTAGCTGATTTTATTAGCAAAGCCAAGTTTCCTTTAATTTCAGCGAATATCCAGGTGGATAAAACCTCACCACTTGCTAACAAGATAAAACCTTGGACTGTTTTACAAATCAATAGAGAAAAAGTCGGTGTTTTTGGACTGACTACCGAAAAAACAGCGGTTCTCTCCAATCCTGGTAATGGGGTAACTTTCACAAACCCGATAAAAGCAGCACAAAAAGCAGTTGCAGCTTTAAATGCTCAAAATGTTAACAAAATTATTGCTCTGACTCATATTGGTATTAACGCTGACCGGGAATTAGCTCAGCAAGTTAATGGTATAGATATAATTGTCGGAGGTCATTCCCATACACCACTTGGTAATATGCCTGATGCAACAGTTCCTTATCCAATAATTGAAAAATCACCTGATGGGAATGAAGTACTGATTGTGACTGATTGGGAATGGGGAAAATACTTAGGAGATATTAGTCTTACCTTTGATAATAACGGTGAAGTTATTTCTTGGCAACCTTCCCCGACACCTGTGAGTAAAGATATTCCACCAGATTCAGCTTTTGAAAAAAAATTAGCGCAGTTTGCAGCTCCGATTGAAGCGCTACGTCGAAAAGTAATAGGTAAAACAACTGTAACACTGGATGGAGACCGAGCTAAGGTACGTACTCAAGAAACTAACTTGGGTAATTTGATTGCTGATGCAATACTTGATAAAACCCGTCCTGATAAAGCTCAAGTAGCAATTATAAATAGTGGCGGCATTCGTAGTAGTATTCCTACTGGTAACATAACTGTTGGAAATGTCCTGGAAGTATTACCATTTGGTAACACAATTGCTCGACTTGATTTAACTGGATCGCAACTTAAGGAAGCTTTAGAAAAAGGTGTAAGCAAAATCGAAAATGGGGAGGGACGTTTTCCCCAGGTTGCAGGATTACGCTTTGAATTCAATCCCAAAGCACCCGTAGGAAAACGCATTTTATCTATTCAAATACAAAACTCTGATGGAAACTATCAACCACTTGCAGCTAGCTCTACGTATCGTGTAATTACTAACAGCTTTCTTCTTAATGGTGGTGATGGTTATGATGTTTTTCAAAGTGGGAAAAATCAAATTGATACAGGTTTTCTTTTAGCTGATGTCGTCATGGATTATATTACTGCTCGCTCTCCTATCAATCAACAGGTTGAACAGCGAATTGTGCAGAAAATCTAAATTTTGCAATATAAGAAGTCGGGTTTTAATGACTATTTTCTGATACTATGGATATTTTGCGTAAAAACCCGACTTCTGTGGATGAAAGCTGATGAATAGAAACTTATTTGTAATTAATGTAATTAAAATTATATCTACAATTCTAATGTTAGGAGCTATTGGACTAGAATTAGGTCATATTTATGCTTTAAGAAATCACCTACAAATTCCTGATATTATTAGACCAATTTTGGTGATTGAACGTGTTGCTGTTGGGGTACATTTAATTGAAGCAATAATCGCATCTTTTAAAGCAGGTTCTAAATATGGTATTTATACTTTTTTTGTCGGCACAATTGGTTTAGTAGAACTTTTTAGTAAAGAAAATCAATCAATAAATCAATAAATAAAAAGACGTAGCACTGCTACGTCTCTACATTATGATTATGATTAATTAAATTCTGGAACGACGAGTAAAATAGGGAAATAAAGTTTGGAATCCAGCTTGTCGTAATTCGGTATTTTCTTGAGCATGATTCCATAGAGTTTCATAATAGAAGAAAATGACACCCAAATTATTTTGTTGTGCTGCTCGTACCTGAGATTTAATTTGTTGCATTGAAACTGGACGATTTCGTAAACCAGCCATAATCCCGACACCAGTAGGTATATATTGTTTGGTTTCGAGCATTTCTGGAAGGTTAATTTTGTCAACAAAACTTGCTAAATCGTTACGATAAACTTGCATGATTAGTTCGTCTACAACACTCAAACGCACCCAATTGAGCCAATCTTGCAACTGTAATTTATAAGCGTGGTTGTAATAATTGGGAGATACGGAGAAAATTGCATAGGGCTTTCTAGCTTTTACCGCTTGGTTAAGTTGTACCATAAAAGCGGTAATTTTATCTGCACGCCATTTTACCCATGCTTCATCTGCGACGTTGCTTGGAGGTGGATTTTGGGTTTCTTGAGTATACAAAGCAATGGTGTATCGGTCATAACCAAATTCCCGTGGTAAACTCATGTGGTCATCGAACTGGATGCCATCAACATCATATTGACTAACCACTTCTAAAACCAAATTTTGAATAAACTGTTGTACCTGGGGATGAAACGGATTTAACCATGCAACTTCACCAGCAGCACTATTAGAAGTTAAAGTTCCGTCGCTTTTTTGGGTTAACCATTGGGGGTTATTTAAAGCTAATTCGGAGCTTTCGGGAACCATAAAACCAAACTCAAACCAGGGAATTACTAATAAACCTTGACGATGAGCTTGATTAACCAAGTCTGCTAATATATCGTGTCCATCTGAACCCTTAAAGAAAAAGGGAATACCAGCACGTCTTGCTGTAGCACTAGGAAATTTGGTATAACCAGAATTCCACACAACAGGATAAACTGTATTAAAATTCAAACGTCGTAGTTGAGTAACAGCATCCATGACACGAGACTGATTTCTCAAAACATTAAAATCATTGGTACTCATCCATACACCCCGAATTTCTTGACGGGGTAGTTGTCGTGGTTGCAATATTTGCGGTTGAATTATTTCCGGTGTAATGATAGTGGCTGCCGGAGAAAATTGTGCAACAGCTGATTGTAAATTATCAAGCAGCAACACCGTAGAAAATGATATAACAAATACAAGTGGAAGACAACGCTTGAGTAGCTGGGAAATTCCGAACTTTCGCAAACTTGGTTTTCTAAATAAGTTAACTAGTCTTGCGTGGACTTGTAAACTTTGAGCTTTAAACTGATTAATCATTAGTCTACAGGTATGTCTGCTTACTCTACAAAAGTTGATTTTGTGGGCGTTAATTTGCTGTATTACTTTAGAATCAAGCACAATTAACACAGCTTTTTCAATTGACGTTTTTAATCGTTGATAGTGCCGTGTTTAGTATAAGTGTTTGTGTATCAAAAAGGACTTTTTTTTAATTTATTATTCAATATTTCCTTTAGTTAGGGAGCAGTAGACTCAAAAATCAGTTTTAGAAACCCCACTTCTTTTTAATGCAACTTGAGATAAAAATGTTATTAGGACATCTACAATGTATTTTCATATGCATAATCAAAAACTCTTTCTTCCTCAAATGGGTTGCGGAACTTGGGCATGGGGTAATAAGGTGCTTTGGGGATACAATCAAAGTATGGATGATGATTTACAATCTTGTTTTAATCTTTGTGTTGAGAATGGTGTAACATTATTCGATACGGGGGATTCTTACGGTACGGGAAAGTTAAACGGACAAAGTGAAAAGTTATTAGGAATTTTTACAAAAGAATATGAAGGTATAAATAAAGAAGATATCTGCATTGCGACTAAACTTGCTGCTTATCCTTGGAGATTAACTAGAGGTGCAATGGTGTCTGCTGGTAAAGCTTCTGCAAAACGTTTGGGTAGAAATATCGATTTGGTACAAATGCATTGGTCAACAGCAAATTATTTTCCTTTACAAGAATGGGCTTTATTGGATGGGTTGGGAGATTTATACGAACAAGGTTTGGTGAAGGGGGTGGGTTTATCAAATTATGGTTCTCAAAGATTGAGGAAGGTACATCAGAAGTTTGCGGAAAGAGGAGTACCGATTACAAGTTTACAGGTACAGTATTCTTTATTATCAACTTATCCTGTAACGGAGTTGGGGGTAAAGTCCGTTTGCGACGAATTGGGAATTAAGTTAATTGCTTATAGTCCTTTATGTTTAGGAATTTTGACGGGAAAATATACAAAAGGTAATTATCCCAAAGGGATTAGAAATTTTCTATTTAGGCAATTAATTCCCAGTGCAAAATCTTTGTTAGAATGTTTACGAGAAGTGGCGAAATTTAGAAATAAAACGATGTCGCAAGTGGCTATAAATTGGTGTATTTCTAAAGGTACAATTCCCATTCCTGGAGCGAAAAATCCCCAACAAGCAAGGGAGAATATTGGTGCTTTGGGTTGGAATTTAGATGCTGGAGAAATTACAGAATTGGATAAAGCAGCAGCAGGTACAGATAAAAAGATGGTGCAAAATATTTTTCAGACGAAGTGAATTTTTGTATGGGTTGTATAATTATTCTAAAACCTGCTGAAACCTACTCCCGTCAGGTTTTGTGTTCCCCCCGTTGTAGCAAGTGGCGCGCGACTTATAGTCGCCAGATATTCTTTATATAGGTGATAATATGGACATTTTCAATCAATTTATGGGTAATGCATCTGAAGTAAATGTGGAGAAATTGCAGAAGGAACTTAGTCCTTTAATGATTAAAGGAGAAAATATACATAAGGCATTTAAATTAATCCGAGATTTGATAGTTTTTACCAATAAAAGAATTATTTTGATTGATAAACAAGGAGTGACGGGTAGAAAAACTGAGTTTTTATCAATTCCCTATAAGTCAATTAAATATTTTAGTAAGGAAACTGCTGGTACTTTAGATTTGGATGCTGAAATTAAAGTTTGGATTCATGGTGATGATTTACCAAGAGAATTTCAATTTAAAAGAGATAATGCTGTAGATGAGGTTTATCAAATTTTGAGTTATTATATTTTATCAACTTGATTGACAGTTGACAGTTGACAGTTGACAGCTATTAATAATTATTACACCTTTGACCTTTAACCTTTAACCTTTTTAACCATTTTCACATGAGCAATTCCTGCTTCTTGAAAAACTTCTCCAACTTGTTCAAAACCTAATTGCTGATGTAACCCTTTAATATATTCTTGAGCATGAATCATCACTTCGGGTATGTTCTGACTCTCTATAATTTCCAGAGCTTTTTGCATAATTTTTTTACCAATACCCTTTCCTCTTGCTTGAGATAAAACTGCTAATCTTTCAATTTTCGCCGTTTTTTCATCTAAATATCGAATTCTTGCAGTACCAACTGCTTCTTTATTTAAATAAGCAATTAACTGGGAACAATTTTCGTCTTTACCATCAAAATCTAATTCTACTTTTACTTTTTGCTCATCTTGAAATACCTTTTTTCTAACTTCCTCAATTACCGTCGATTCTTTCCAATCAATAACTTTTACAATTATTTCAGTCATTAAATTATCTACTGTTAAATTACACCGGAGGAGCGTTGTAGAGACGTAGCACTGCTACGTCTCTACCAAAGTTAGGAGTTAGGAGTTATCACAACTTTAACCTTTAACCTTTAACCTCATTCCGCTCCTTCAATGGGAGCGAAACCTTGACGCTGAATGTTTTCGGTGATAGTACGTGGTTCTAAAAATTGTAAGAGATAATCGGGACCTCCTGCTTTTGAACCAACTCCGGAAAGTTTGAAACCACCGAAGGGTTGTCGGGAAACAATCGCGCCGGTGATGGTACGATTGATATACAAGTTCCCGACTTCAAATTCTACTTGAGCTTGTTGAATATGGGAAGGTGTTCGTGAATAAAGTCCCCCAGTTAAAGCGTAATTGGTACTGTTAGCGACTTGTAAGGCTTCCTGAAAATCTTTGACTTTAATTACCGCTACTACAGGACCAAAAATTTCCTGTTGAGCAATTATCCCATCTGCTGGCACATTACTAAATATTACCGGACCGATAAAATATCCGTTAACAGGTGCAGACATTTCTAATGCAACTTCTGCTTCCGCTTTCCCTTTTTCGATATATTCGCGGATTCTGGATTGAGATTTATGATCAATTACAGGTCCTACTTGAGTCTGTGGTAATTCTGCTTCACCAATATTCAGGGATTTTGTTGCTTCTACAAAACGGTTGATAAAGCTATCATAAACGCTTTCTACAACTATTACTCGTGAACAAGCTGAACATTTTTGTCCACTGTAACCAAATGCTGATTGTACGACACCGACAACTGCTTGGTCTAAATCTGCACTTTCATCAATAATTATTCCATTCTTACCTCCCATTTCGGCAATTACCCGTTTCATATGCTTTTGACCGGGTTTTAACACAGCTGCATCTGCGTATATTTTACAGCCTACTTCCTGGGAACCTGTAAAAGCGATGACGTGAGTGGCAATATGGTCTACTAAATAAGAGCCGACGACTGAACCTTTACCGGGGACATATTGAAACACACCCTTGGGTATTCCTGCTTCCACCAAAACTTCCGTAATTTTGGCTGCAATTACCGCAGAAGTTTCCGCAGGTTTGAGTAAAGTACAATTTCCCGTGACTAAAGCTGCGACAGTCATCCCAGTTGCGATCGCAAAGGGGAAGTTCCAAGGTGAAATCACCACCGCAATTCCTCGTGGTTGGTAAATATAACGATTATTTTCCCCAGCTACGTCATAATTGTAACCTTGCTCTAACCGTTCCATTTCCGCAGCATAGTAGTTACAGAAATCGATAGCTTCACTGACTTCAGCATCAGCTTCCCGTAAAGGTTTACCAACTTCTAAAACAATCCAAGCGGATAATTCGGCGCGACGTTGTTCCATGATATCTCCGGCTTTACGGATTATCTCAGCGCGTTGTTTTGCGGACGTTTTACGCCAAGTTTTAAATGCCGAGATTGCTGATTGCATTGCGGTTTCAGCTTGTTCAATGTTAATTAAACCAACTTTACCTACAACTTGAGAATAATTAGAAGGGTTCACCGAATCGACTTTTTCCGCAGTTTCTACGTATTCGCCATTAATTAAAGGTAAATAAGTTTTCCCAAGTTGTGTTTTCACATCTTGTAAAGCAGCTTGAGATTTTGTTCTTAATTCCTCTATTGCATAATCGCTATCGGCTGCTGGATGGAAAGAGGAGGGGGAGGAAGAAGATGGGGGGAGGGGGGGATGGGGAGGAAGAGGATGGGGGGATGGGGGGATGGGGGGAGGGGGGGAGGAAGTTTCGATTTTATCTTTGATTACGGGAGGTGAAATTAATTCTTCTATGGGACGATTTTCCATATTTTGTCGAATGAACGAAGAATTGGCAGTATTTTCTAATAAACGACGAATTAAATAAGCCATTCCCGGTAATAGCTCACCGTAGGGACAGTAAACTCTGACTCTGTAACCTTGTTCAACCAAAGCTTTGGCAATTTTATCCCCCATTCCGTAAAGGACTTGCATTTCAAAATTGCGCTGGGGTACATTTAAACTTTGAGCAATGGCGATCGCTCTTGCTTGCGACCTGATATTATGACTTCCAATGGCAGCATATATATATTGATGATTTTCTAACAATAATTGGGTTATTTTTTCAAAATTAATATCTGTGGCGGCTTTATCATTGTAAACTGGTTGTTGCCAGTGTTTTTGTTCTGCTGTAATAGTTTCTTGGTCCCAATAAGCACCTTTTACTAAACGAATTGTAATTGGATTACCGCGTTGTTTAGCCCATTCAATCAAACTCTTGGCATCTGCTTCACTATCTCGTAGATAAGCTTGAATTGTCATGCCGATATCTGTACGCTGTTTAAATTCCTCTTCCATCAAGAGTTTTTTCAAAATATTAAAGGTAAGATCCTTGTAGATATACTGCTCCATATCAAAATGGATCGCAACACCCAACTCAGAAGCACGGCGTAACAAAGTGCGAATATGATTTGTTACCTTCTGTTCACTACCTTTATCATCTAAAGGGTCAAACTGGGAATAAAAAGCCGTTAACTTTACCGAAACTTGAACCTTGGGTAAAGCTTCCCCATCAGCTTGATCAATTAAAGTCACAGTCTTCCAACTTTTAGCAGCTGCCGCTAACTGTGACATCAATTCCATATATCGTTGTAAATAAGACTCCGCTTCCACTTCCGTGATTACCGCTTCACCCAATAAATCCACGGTGAAAGCCATCTTTTCTTTACGTAGTCTTTCAATACTTTTTAAAGCTTGCTTGATATTTTCCCCAGCAATATATCGATGAGCTAAAGTTTCTACAGCTTTAGAAACAGTTGTAGCAGCAACTTGTCCCGGCATCGAATCGGGATTTGCAAAATTTAACATTCCCTTGAGCGCTGAAGGCAATTCTACCGAATCATCACCGAGGTATTCCTGTAAATGGGCGGCAATTTCCGAATTACTTCTTAAAGCCGGAAGAGTATCGATAAATCGAAACAACTGCACCCGTAAACCAGGATTGCTCATCGCCCATGCTAATAGCTTATCATCAGGACGCATCTGGTCGCGCAAAGCCGAGAATAAAGAACGATTTTCCCCAGTTGTGCTTAACAATTGCTTAGCAATTTCCTGAGTTTTCGCTTCGTAGATGTCCTTTTCAGTCTGTAATACCACCGATAGCACGCTCCATACATAAGATGTCAGGCTTATAGCCGTTATATTCTATTTTGGCTTTTTAATTCGGCTACCACCACATATCAGAGAAAAAATTAAAGATTTTGCAATAAACATACAAAAATATGATTTTCCTAATTTGTTTCAATTTTATCCAGGTTTAAAAAATATGTATTAATACTTTTATATACCGTTAGTTAAAGAAAGCTTTTTTTTAGTTTACTTATAATTAATTATTCATTTTGTTTGTGATGGTAAATAGTCCTAAAACATAATTTATATCCAAATTAATTGCGAATATTACGCAAAAAATATAATTATTTTACATATACCATATTTTGAGATTTTTATGTTTATAAATGAAATGTACTTTCCTTTATTTAATTGAGCAGCTTAATTTAATATGACAAAGTTGTATACACCACTTTGGTCATCTATCATGAGCAATATCATGCTTGAGAGCTACCGAATAATTGAGTTAATTAATGGTAATTTAGGAGGAAGAAGTTACTTAGGTGAAAATACCTGTGAATCTAATAATGAACGATATGTAATTAAGCAATTTATGCCACCAAGTAAAGACCCCAAGCTATTAAAAATATCTCATAACGTATTAGAAACCGAAGCAAAACCTTTAGATAACCTATCAGAACAAGACGATAGGATTTATAACTTAATCAATTTCTTTGAAGAAAATCAAAACTTTTATCTAGTTAGAAAATATATTACAGGAAATCCTTTAGATAAAGAAATATTGCCTGGACAAATCTTAAAATCAGAAAAAGTAATTAATTTATTATTAGAAATATTAGAAATTTTAGTACTATTACATAGTCGCGGAATAATTCATCGGAATCTCAAACCAGCAAATATCATTCGTCGAGAATCTGATAATAAACTAGTATTAACCGACTTTGGTGCGCCTCAAGAAGCAGTATCTAACATCGTTGGTTGCTCAGAATATATGCCTATAGAACAAGTACATGGTAATCCTCAATTTAACAGTGATATATATACTTTAGGCATAATTGCTATTGAAGCGCTAACAGGTTTAACAGCTAGTCAAATAACGGCACAAAAAAACCATAAAAATACTTCCGCAGAAAAAATAATTTGGCATCCTCGTCGCTATCGAGTAAACCCAAAACTTGCCAATCTTATTAATAAAATGGTCGATTTAAATTATCACAACCGCTATCAATCAGCTAAAGATGTATTAAATGATTTAAAAGCAATTAATCAACAGCAGTCAAGTTTTGTATATCAAAAAATCAAACATAAAATATCAAAAAATTCCAAATTAACTGTTGGAATATGTAGTTTAATATTACTCAGTGGAATAGGATGGTATTTCTTTGCACCAAGAAATCTTAATTATGCCAAAGAATTATATAAACAAGGAATTAAATACTATGAAAAAACCGAATATGAACAAGCAATTAAATTATTTTCTCAAGCTATTAACATAAATCCGGAATATGCAAACGCTTATAATTCGCGAGGAGATGCTTATTATCGTTTAGGAAAATACGAAAAATCTCAACAAGATTCGAGTGCTGCAATTCGTCATAATCCTAATGATGCCAACGCTTATTATGATAGAGGATTTAGTCTTTATTCTATAGGAGAATACAACGGAGCAATTATCGATTATAATCAAGCAATTAAAATCAATCCCGAATACGCAAACGCTTATTATGGTAGAGGACTTGCTCGTTTTCAAATTAAAGAAAATCGTAAAGCGATCGCCGATTTAAATCAAGCAATTGCAATCAATTCCAAATTTGCACCAGCTTACTTACATCGCGGAATAATTCGTCGTAAAATTGGAGAAAAACTCGAAGCAATCAAGGATTTTGATCAAGCAATTACAATTAATTCTAAATACACAGAAGCCTATTACGAACGCGGAAAAACTCAGTACGCACTCAACGACAAAACTGCTGCACAAAAAGATTTTACTAAAGTAATTGAATTAGATTCTAAATACATTGAAGCTTATATCGCTCGTGCTGATGTTTACAATGATTTAGGATATCCCAAACAAGCTTATGAAGACTACGAAAAAGCTATAGAAATGAATCCTGAAAACCCAACTGCTTATATTCAACGGGGTTTATATCGTTTTAAAATCAAAGATATAGAAGGGGCAATTGAAAATTATAATCAAGCAATTAAACTAGATGCTACCCAGTCAACAGCATACAACCATCGCGGTAACGCTTATTTAGAATTAGGGAAATGGAAAGAAGCAATAGCAGATTATTCCAAAGCAATTGAACTTAATCCCGAATACGCTCAAGCTTATTATAATCGCGGTTTACTTCGCACAGATTTGGCAAAAGTACCCGAAGCAATTGACGATTTTCAAGCTGCTGCTGATATTTTTATTAAAATAGGTGAAAATAGTAATTATAATGATGCTTTATCTAGAATTAAGGAATTAACTCCCTAAATTGGTTAGGAGTTAGTACCACCGGAGTTAGGAGTTAGTACCACCGGAGTTAGTACCACCGGAGTTAGTACCACCGGAGTTAGTACCACCGGAGTTAGAAGTTAAGAATTCAAATTTCCCCTTGTCCCCTTGTCCCCTTGTCCCCTTGTCCCCTTGTCTCCCCATCCCCCCATCCCCCCATCCCCCCATCCCCCCATTACCCACTTTTAGCTGATAATATAAATAACGCTTCAAATATCTTTACGATTTATATATACAATGGCGAGAGATTTACGGGGATTTATCAAAATTCTGGAAGAAAAGGGACAATTACAGCGAATTTCTGCTAAAGTTGACTCAGATTTGGAAATTGCGGAAATTTCTAACCGGATGCTCCAAAAAGGTGGTCCCGGTTTGATTTTTGAGAATGTTAAAGGTGCTGATTTTCCCGTTGCGGTAAACCTCATGGGAACTGTGGAAAGGATATGTTGGGCTATGAATATGTCACATCCCCAAGAATTAGAAGAGTTGGGGAAAAAATTAGCCCTTCTACAACAACCAAAACCACCGAAAAAGATTTCTCAAGCCATCGATTTTGGTAAGGTTTTATTTGATGTTCTTAAAGCTAAACCCGGAAGAGATTTTTTCCCAGCTTGTCAACAAGTTGTGCTGCAAGGTGATAATTTAGATTTAAATAAATTACCCTTGATACGTCCCTATCCCGGTGATGCAGGTAGGATTATTACTTTGGGATTGGTAATTACTAAAGATTGTGAAACCGGAACACCAAATGTAGGTGTGTATCGTTTACAACTACAATCTAAAAATACCATGACTGTACATTGGCTCTCCGTGCGCGGTGGAGCGAGACATTTACGTAAAGCTGCTGAGAACGGCAAAAAATTAGAAGTAGCAATTGCTTTAGGTGTAGACCCCTTAATTATCATGGCGGCAGCAACACCGATTCCTGTAGATTTATCAGAATGGTTATTTGCGGGTTTATACGGAGGTTCCGGAGTAAGTCTAGCAAAATGTAAAACAGTTGATTTAGAAGTACCCGCAGATTCCGAATTTGTTTTAGAAGGAACAATTACCCCTGGGGAAGTACTTCCAGATGGACCATTTGGCGACCATATGGGATATTACGGTGGTGTGGAAGATTCACCCTTAGTGCGTTTTCAATGCATGACTCACCGCAAAGACCCGGTGTATTTAACTACATTTAGCGGTCGTCCACCCAAAGAAGAAGCCATGATGGCGATCGCACTCAACCGGATTTACACACCAATTTTACGACAGCAGGTTTCGGAAATTGTGGATTTCTTCCTACCAATGGAAGCCTTGAGTTACAAAGCGGCAATAATATCTATAGATAAAGCATACCCCGGACAAGCGCGAAGAGCAGCTTTAGCGTTTTGGAGTGCCTTACCACAGTTTACCTACACAAAATTTGTCATCGTCGTAGATAAAGATATAAACATTCGCGACCCGCGTCAAGTAGTATGGGCAATAAGCTCGAAAGTAGATCCGACGCGAGATGTGTTTATATTACCAAATACACCCTTTGACACCTTAGATTTTGCCAGCGAGAAGTTGGGTTTAGGAGGAAGAATGGGAATTGACGCAACAACCAAGATTCCCCCAGAAACCGAACACGAATGGGGGGACGCTTTGGAATCGGATGCAGAAGTAGCAGCAATGGTTGAGAGGAGATGGGCTGAATATGGTTTGGATAAATTGGAGTTGGGAGAAGTTAACGTTAATTTATTTGGTTACGATATGAAGTAGAACTAAATATTAATGTAGAGACGTTGCATTGCAACGTCTTATTTACTTCTATGACTAATTTTAATTATGGGTATTTCTTTATTGCCTATTCCCTGTTAAGAGTTGCCTTTTAATAATCAAAAGCCAAATTTTTATTACCGCTGTATTAAGATATATATCGCAACAGCAATCACAAAATAACCAAAACTTTTTTCTAATAACCTAGGCTTGATAAACTCGGTTAAATACGCACCAAAGATAGTACCTAAGCTAGCAGCTATGGTAAAAATTATCATGATATTGATATCTAGAGGTACTTGACCAAAATAACCCGCAAATCCAGCCAGAGATTTAAACGTAATAATTAATAATGATGTCCCGACAGCTTCTTTCATTGGTGTTTTTCCCAATAAAACTAATGCAGGAATAATCATAAATCCACCTCCAACACCAACAAAACCAGTAATTATTCCTACTACTAATCCTTCCGCTGGTATCAGAAAAAAGCGATACTTATCATGATGCTTTTCCTTTACATTATGCTGTTGTTTATCTTCAGATGTCCGACTACTTTTACGAATCATAAAAAAAGCAGCTACTAACATCATTACAGCAAAACAAATTAGCTGAATTGTCGGATTAATTATCGGTAGTGAAGCAATTCTCGCACCCAAATACGCTCCTAACATTGCAGCAGGAGAAAAAAGCAAAGCGGTTTTGAAATTTACATTACCTTGTAACCAATGAGGAATAATACCAATCAGACTAACTACACCAACAATAACTAATGTCATTGCTACGGCTGATTTTGTTTCTACTCCCATGACGTACTTGAGAATTGGTAAAGCTAAAATAGAACCACCTCCACCAATTAATCCCAAAGTAATACCAATAAAAACCGCCAAAATTGCGCCAATTACCAATTTAATCATATTTTTAATTGATTGTATTTGCTGGAATCAAACTGGCGCTTTATTACCGCAGCTACACAAACGAAACCCGTGGAGACGGGTTTAAATAAGTCCACCTTAAGGTAGAATTTGCGGCATTTAGTAGCGATAATAAAACGCCGATTACTGACTTCTTATTTATTCGATGAAAACTACTTTTTATTCCACGGCATCTGTGCTAATAACATACCCAAAGCACAGGTATTACTAACACCAGCAAATACTAATCCTGAGCCAACAAATCCACTCAGAATTAAAAACCAAGGAGAGATAAACGCACCAAGTAAAGTACCTATTACCACCAAGGAACCTGCAACTATTTGTACCTGACGCATGATACTAATCGGTGCATTTTTACTCGTTTCAACCGGATATCCTGCTTGTTTCCAAGCATTTAATCCACCTTCTAAATGAGTGACTTCCTCAAAACCTGCTGCAAATAATTTTTGTGCTGCTTGTGCTGAACGTCTACCGCTTTGACAATGTAAAATTAATTTTTTCCCTTGTTCTAATCGTATTTTTTCTGGTTCAAAACTAGAAAGTGATAGTCTTGTTGCACCCGGAATTCTTTCTCCCGCATATTCAGCAGCTTCCCTAACATCAATTAAACTAATTCTCCCTTCCTCTAACGATTGTTTAAGGGTTTTAGCATCAATAACTTGTAGTTGAGCGTCAACTTTTTCCCTATTAATTCCTGTCATTTTTTGATTCCTTTAATTATCTTTTGATTTATTTTTATACAGATGTGTCTAAGTTGCCGCAGCGTTCGTTAGCGGGGAGAGCTTCCATAATTTTTTGTGGCATAGGAAGCTTTAAATTACTCATAAATTCAATAAAATCGTCCCGATTCTTATCAGTAAATCGCGGATTCAGTCTTCTTTCTTCTTCAATGGTTGATACCGTATGCCCTCGATAATCATGGGCTGGATAAACTAAAGTTTCCGGAGGTAAATTAAACAGTTTCCCGACTACAGAATCGTATAAAGTGCCTGAATCTCCACTTTGAAAATCTGTCCGTCCACAACCACGAATCAATAAAGCGTCTCCCGTCAACAAATGAGTACCATTAACCAGATAAGCCATGTGACTATCTGTATGACCTGGTGTTGCGATCGCTCTGATTTCTATTTCTCCTAAGAGCAATATTTCTCCATTTTTGATGTACTTATCCGCACATTCTGCATCAGCGTTTTCCGGCACAACTCCCCAACAACCAGTGTCTTCTCGAAGTTTACTTGTAGCAGTAATATGGTCAGCATGGATATGAGTCTCCAAACTATAACGCAGATTTAACCCCAAGTCTTTAAGTAGTGCTAAGTCACGACTTAGTTGCTCTAATACTGGATCTACTAAAACCGCTTCTTGGGTAGTTGTATCGGCAATTAGATAAGTATATGTACTTGATTCTTTATCAAACAGTTGACGAAATAGCATAATCAAAGCCTAAATTGAAAAACAATCTCTTCCTATAATCATATTACCACTTAGTTATATATTTTTAGCAAGTATGCTATCCGACATAAGAAGTCCTGTCACTACTGTATGGTAATATAGTAAATAGGTTAAAAGTTAAAAATTTCTATAAAATTGGTATGTCTAAAGATACTTTAAATAAAAGTTATAAATCACAAGAACAATTGACAGAAGTTACAGAGTGTGGGGTCAAAAAATTGTCTCCCACAGCGATCATTCTCATGGCTGAATTCTTTAAAGTTCTATCAGAACCGAGTAGACTGCAAATTCTTTGCACGTTAAAATCAGGGTCTAAAAATGTATCTCAAATTATCAACGATACTGCTTTAGGGCAGGCTAATGTATCCAAGCATCTCAAAGTTTTGACACAAGCAAGTATAATTACTCGGACTCAACAAGGGATAAACGTTTTTTATGAAATTAGTAATCCGTTTATTTTTGAATTATGTGAATTAGTATGCGATTCTATTTCGTTGCAAATTGAACAGCAAAATAAAAATTTAGAGCATTTAAAAGATATCAAGAGTTCTTTTTAAAAATAGTACTTAGCAACGCCGGCATCTTTTATTGTAGGGTGCTGTAGTTTAGAATAAATTTGAACGTAGCGATAAGACTTAACTACGCACCAACAAGCTGAAAGATTTACTTTGATTTTTTAAAGTATTAAAAATATAGTTTATAGGATTTTTAGATCAAATTTTTAGGGGGAGACAAATCGAGTTTCTCTTATTTATCAGGCGGTTGAAACCGCAGCTACACAAACCGGCACCCGTCTGCACGGGTTTAAAATACGTAAAATATTAGACATTTTAACTCATATTCCTACAAAGCGCTATTTTCACGTCGATTTGGTTATTTTCTTGATATATCTGGGTTTGAGCGATTTTTCGGGTGTTGAAGTATGTCCCTTGTCCTAACTCGATTTGAAGCTTTTTTCTCGTTGTTTTTTGTCTAAGTCCCGTTAGCAGCTTTAAACTCAGTAGCCAATTGTTCACTTTGTTGACTGTTGAGATTATTACGAATTGCAGCAAACATGGTGCTTTCTTCTTGACGAATATGGTCACCTACTACATCCATTAACTGCTTGATTTTGTCTTTGAATTGAGGTGAAGAGGGATTAGTAGACTTGATTTCGTCTAACTTGACTTTCATTTCAGCTTGTTCGTCATATAACTCTTGAGTATCTCCTTCACCATAGAAAGGACGTACTTTGGGATATACAACTTCCTCTTCAGCTTCTGCGTGAGCGGTTAAATCTTTATAAATCTGACCGAAGTATTCTTGAATCTTCTGAGGATTATCGCTTTGTAACAATTCAGTGAATAGGGTATTTACCTTACTGTGATCTGCACGGATAACGTCTTGGACATTCATATCCTGCTTGTCAGAAGTTTGAGTTATCACACTACCAACAGCACCGCTCAAAGCAGATACAGCATCTTGAACTCGTCCCCAAATGCCTTGATCGGCTTCTTGTCCAGTAAGTTCGCGGACACCAAGGTATTCTAAAACACCTTTGAGTTGTTCTTGATGAGCGCGGTTTTCAAAGTTGACAGTATTGAGAGGCCCAATTGCTAACATCACATCAGCACCTACTTTTTCAGCGGCTTTGTGAATTGTGATACCGCTCATTACTTGTTGATGCTTGAGTAATTCATGCTGAAATACTTTTTCATACAGACTCAATTCAGAGCCTTGCATTAATTGTCTGACTTGCTCAACCATTTGTGAGACAACATTTTCCGGCTTGGCTTGAATGCCATACTGAGTAATTGTAGTCTCAATAATACCCAAATTCTTTTGGTCATCATCAAGCATTTCTTGCAAGCGATCGCGAATATCGTTATCGGAAAGTTGTCCAATAAACCGTTGTTCGTTGTCGATAATCAATTGCTGTAACGCTTTCATATCAGCCAACTTCATCGCGATCGCAGAGCGCTTAGTATCATCTAAAGTAGCTACCACAGTGTTTATCCTCTCTCAAAAATCTTTATTAGTGTTATTTTCAGATTGCCACAGGTATTGATAGCTTCCATCCTTCTTTTGAGGTATCACAGGCATTACCCTGGGTAGATAAAAGTAGTTTCTTGATTTTGTGAATCAGCTATGTTATGTAAAGGCTTAAAACACACTTTCAAGAACTTTATTAACTAAAATGTAGTTGATTCTTACTTGTTAGAAATCAGATTTATCCTTAGATAGATAAATATTAAGTTTTGCTTATTCCATTAGGGAGAGAACTTTTTTCAGTAAAAAGAATAGATTTACTTAAAGAACACTAAATGGAAATTTATCAAAAATGCCAGAAAATTCTGGATTAGGGGAACAAGCCCTGAATAAAGTCGCAGTTAGTAGTTATCAATTTTTTAAACCTCTAACCTTTAATCTTTGATTATGGAAACTAAAGACAGAAGAACATCTCCGTACCCGAATATTCCCAACTTTTTAGAAACAGATGATAGAGAATTTCGAGATGCAGGTGTACCTAGTACAGTATCTGTTGTCGGACATCCAATTCATCCGATTATTGTGCAATTTCCCATTGCTTTTTTAGTTGGTGCATTATTAGCAGATATCATTTTTTGGTTTACTAATGATATATTTTGGGCAAGAGGGTCATTCTATTTAATTATAGGTGGTTTTTTTGCGGGTATTCTAGCAGCTATAACCGGAATGCTTGACTTTTTGAGAATAGGAAGAACACGTATACGTACCGCTGGTTGGGCGCATATGGTTTTGAACATTTCAGCTTTATTACTAACATTAATTAATTTAGTATTACGTTGGAATTCTCCAGTAGCAGCAGTATTACCTTGGGGATTAGGAATTTCCCTTGTTGTCGCTACACTTCTCGGTGTTTCCGGTTGGTATGGAGGAGAATTAGTTTACCGACATAAAATTTCTGTAATTGGTAACGGTAATCCAGAACAACTTTAAACGCGGATTAAAAAGGATTACACTGATTACGCGGATTTAATTACCAATTACCAATTCTGATGCAACAAAGAGTGAAAGTTAAACCTAATTGTAAACAACAAAAAATTGTTGAAGAAGAAGACGGTAGTCTTACGATACATTTAAAATCGCCTCCTGTGGATGGTAAGGCGAATCAAGAGTTAATTAAAGTTTTGTCAAAAAAATTTGACGTACCGAAATCTTATATTCATATTAAATCTGGTGCCACTTCCCGACAAAAATTAATTGAAATTGATATAGATGAATAAAGAATTCTCTAGATTTACTAATTCCCGATTCCACATTCCCTACTCCCTTAATTAAAGGATATGATATTATTGACAGTTTCATTGCTAATGGCTGTAAAATTGCAACCAAAAGCAAGCAGGAAATGTATGTTGTGCGTTTTATTTTCGTTTTACTGCTATTAGGTCAAGTCTGGTTGCGTTTATTACAAGGGAAAACCTGTCACCGTAATGTTTTACAGCATATGGTGAAAGTTGGACCAGGTTCAATTTCTCCCGTACTGTTGGTAAGCTTTTTTGCAGGGATGATTTTTACGATTCAAACTGCAAGGGAATTAGTGCGATTTGGTGCAGTGAATGCTGTTGGTGGTGCTTTTGCTTTGGCTTTCTGTCGGGAATTAGCCCCAATTTTAACTGCTAGTATAGTTGCTGGACAAGTGGGTTCGGCTTTTGCTGCGGAAATCGGTGCGATGATAGTCACCGAGCAAGTTGATGCGCTTTATATGTTGAAAACTAATCCTATTGATTACTTGGTTCTTCCTCGGATTATTGCTTGCTGTTTAATATTACCAATACTAACTATTTTTTCTTTAGTGATAGGAATTATTGGTGGAATTTTTGCCGCATCACAGTTTTATCAGGTACTTCCAGAAATATTTCTAGAATCGGTGAGAGACTTTCTACAACCATCAGATTTATATATTATCTTGCTCAAAGGCTTTCTTTTTGGGATTTTAGTTGCTTTTATTGGTTGCAGTCATGGTTTAGCAACTTGTGGAGGTGCAAAGGAAGTGGGAGAATCCTCAACTAAGGCTGTTGTCAGTTGTTGGGTGATAATTTTTATTACAGATTTTTTCCTTTCTCTAATATTTTTTGAAAAGCCCATATAAAACATCTTGATTGTGAATATGCGAGACTTAATAAAGACGATCGCGATCGCGGTTCTTGCACTACGCGATCGCAACGCCAGATATCTTTATCAAATTACAAGCAATAGATAATCATGTACGCTGTAATTTCCCGTCAAAAAACTCAACTCCCCCCCGGAACCGTAGTCAGAATGCCCGGAACCTGGCAAGATTATTGTATGCTGCGGGATAGCCGAGGTGATAATTCTATTCCCAGGATTAAGTATCGCAATGGCGAAATTTTACTTATGAGTCCCCTACCCCGACATGGACGTGAAGCTAATATTCTGGCGGATATTGTTAAAGTACTGCTCGATAGCGAAAACCGCAATTACGAAGCTTTCACCCCAATTACAATGGACATTCCCGAAGAAGGTGGGATTGAGCCAGACTACTGTTTTTATATAGATAACTGGAAAGCTGCCGTAGGTAAAGACCGGATTAATTGGCAAATTGATCCACCACCGGATTTGGTCATTGAAATTGATGTTACTTCCTATACTGATGCCCAAGATTTTCTTCCGTACAAAGTTCCAGAAGTTTGGTTATTTAAAAAAAGCGGTTTAAGTATCCATAGTTTATCGGGGAATAGTTATCAAGAGCAATCTTTTAGTCAGTATTTTCCGGGGATTGATTTATCTCAAATTATTACCAGCGTGCTGCAAATTGCATCGGAGCAAGGAACTGGAGTAGCGATACGGGGTTTGCGAGAGCAGTTTAATGGGTAATTGGTAATTGGGAGCGGGGTCAGTATAGAAAATCATCAGTGAGACAAGCCAAGAGGTTCATAGAACTGTTTTGTAGTACAAGCAAGGAAGAATTTTCTGCGTCCTCTTCTAATGTAGATTCGTCTGGGGTTTTATGAGCAAAAATATAATTAGGGCTTGCGTTGAAATATTCTGATTTTAGTTTAGCGATCGCTAATAATTACACACATACCCAAAGCTTGCCAAGTCTGGGGTCCGACAATTCCATCTACAAGAAATGTTGGATCATGGTCGTTACCTCTTGCTTGAAACTCTTTGACTGCATCTTCTGTTTTTTTACCGAAAAAGCCATCGATTTTTAAGGAGCCAAAATTATATTGACGTAAACGTGTTTGTAGGAGTTTTACAGATTCAGAAGCGGTTTTTTGGCGGTCATCGCGACGCAAAACGGGCATTTTATGACAAGGGGTTAGTTGCTCTGGCTTTACTGTTTGCATTGTAATGTTTCCTTCGTTTTTATAGTTTAATTTACTGATAAGTTTAGATTCATGCTGCTGTTGTCAAATTCCAGAATTTGGTTAAAAATATCTGAAAAAGGTTTGAATTAAATATTTTTGGCATCTTAGAGCGTGTTTATAAATAAAATCATGTCATTCTGAGGAACGTTCGCCTTGGCGTGGCGAAGCCTCAGAATCTAGGTTTTGCGGCGTAGTCGAGAGATGCTTCACTACTCTATAAACTTCGTGAAGCATGACAAATCGCGGTTTTTGTCGAATTTATAAACACCCCCTAATAGGGATTAATTTGAATTGCAATATTCAGGAGTCAGGAGACAGAATTCAGGAGTCAGGAGTTTCAATCCCTAATAGGGATTAATTGGAATTGCAATTTGATTCCTGAGCCTGGGAATGGAGCAAAGCTTAGTTTCAATCCCTAATAGGGATTAATTGGAATTGCAATTCCTCTTTTTGCCCAATACTCTACCATCTCTACGTTTCAATCCCTAATAGGGATTAATTGGAATTGCAATAGAGTATTGAAGCTGAAACACTAGCCGCACTTGTCCCGTTTCAATCCCTAATAGGGATTAATTGGAATTGCAATTTGATTTGTTGAAAATTATTTGTACGGTATTTCCTGTCGTTTCAATCCCTAATAGGGATTAATTGGAATTGCAATTAGAGGCCGTCAATTCGAAAATTTCAACCTGTGTCAGTTTCAATCCCTAATAGGGATTAATTGGAATTGCAATCTATTGCTTGCTGTCTGTCTTTCCTGTCTGCTAGTTTCAATCCCTAATAGGGATTAATTGGAATTGCAATTTGCAGCTGTTGTAAACAGGTTGCTGAAGTTTCCAGTTTCAATCCCTAATAGGGATTAATTGGAATTGCAATCTTTTTATGCAAATCAATAGCAGAAGGTAACTTGTTTCAATCCCTAATAGGGATTAATTGGAATTGCAATCAGAAGAAGTTTTGAATCGAGCGGAAGAGCTAGAAGTTTCAATCCCTAATAGGGATTAATTGGAATTGCAATATTGCTTGAGTGATTTATTAGTCACTATAGGTTTAGTTTCAATCCCTAATAGGGATTAATTGGAATTGCAATAATTAACAAAGCAGCAAGCAAAAATAGTAATAGGTTTCAATCCCTAATAGGGATTAATTGGAATTGCAATTGACAAGGCACGCGGGAACTTCCTTGATTATCTCAAGTTTCAATCCCTAATAGGGATTAATTGGAATTGCAATTATAATTGGTTTTAAGATTAAAAAATTATATCCAAGTTTCAATCCCTAATAGGGATTAATTGGAATTGCAATTTAATCACGATTTTTTTACTTACAAAGGTTTAAGTTTCAATCCCTAATAGGGATTAATTGGAATTGCAATGTTCATCAAAACTGAAGCGAGAAAATCAGTCCCGTTTCAATCCCTAATAGGGATTAATTGGAATTGCAATTGGAATATTTTAGCTCTAGCAATATTTTCTTCGTTTCAATCCCTAATAGGGATTAATTGGAATTGCAATAATAGTTGTATCCGCTTATGGATGGACAACAAAGGGTTTCAATCCCTAATAGGGATTAATTGGAATTGCAATAGTTTGAGTTTATTACAAGAATTACTCGATGGTAGTTTCAATCCCTAATAGGGATTAATTGGAATTGCAATTCAAAATGGATACATTCGCACACCAATATCATTGTTTCAATCCCTAATAGGGATTAATTGGAATTGCAATAATGATAAAGTCAAGATTCTTCTGGAGTTACAAGTTTCAATCCCTAATAGGGATTAATTGGAATTGCAATAAAATGGAAGTTTTAAATACGTTAAAGCTACACTTGTGTTTCAATCCCTAATAGGGATTAATTGGAATTGCAATCAGAAGATTGGTTAGAACTTTCTACAGCTATTGTGAAAAGTTTCAATCCCTAATAGGGATTAATTGGAATTGCAATAAATCTGTGACTTTTTCAGCTAATTTAATGTAATGTTTCAATCCCTAATAGGGATTAATTGGAATTGCAATAATTTTTCTAGTATAGCTTCTTCAATCTCAGGTGTTTCAATCCCTAATAGGGATTAATTGGAATTGCAATTCAAAAGAGTCCGACAGTAATCAAGGCTTGTCAGTTTCAATCCCTAATAGGGATTAATTGGAATTGCAATAAAAGCTATCACTTCACCATTAAAAGGCATAGGGTTTCAATCCCTAATAGGGATTAATTGGAATTGCAATAAAATGATGTCCTAGAATGCCTTCAATACATCGATGTTTCAATCCCTAATAGGGATTAATTGGAATTGCAATTTTGGACGTGCAAGCACGAGGAATTTTGCTTCAAGGTTTCAATCCCTAATAGGGATTAATTGGAATTGCAATCCGGAAGGGTGGATTAGATGTTGCTTGCGTAGTTTCAATCCCTAATAGGGATTAATTGGAATTGCAATATTGCCGAAATACCCTAAAAAGTGCCTTACAAAGTTTCAATCCCTAATAGGGATTAATTGGAATTGCAATTAAGTGGATGTTTTTTCATTAGCCCTAATAAACGTTTCAATCCCTAATAGGGATTAATTGGAATTGCAATGGCAAAAGCCAATAGCGAAAATGAGCGCTTGCGGCGTTTCAATCCCTAATAGGGATTAATTGGAATTGCAATGCGCTTGACTGTTAGTGGTAAAATTATTTGCCGCGTTTCAATCCCTAATAGGGATTAATTGGAATTGCAATGTGTGCTTTTTGCAAGGGAAAGCCAAGAATCCCTGTTTCAATCCCTAATAGGGATTAATTGGAATTGCAATTTGATATTAACCTCGGATATATCCAGATTAAAATCGTTTCAATCCCTAATAGGGATTAATTGGAATTGCAATATTGCTCAACCCGTAAACGAGACGAGGTAAACAAGTTTCAATCCCTAATAGGGATTAATTGGAATTGCAATGAAGTATTCCCTCGTTTGGAAGCGCGAACATCTAAGTTTCAATCCCTAATAGGGATTAATTGGAATTGCAATAAGCTGTAGCATCATTTTGCATACTCAAAAAAGTTTCAATCCCTAATAGGGATTAATTGGAATTGCAATGTAGTTGCACTAAGCTTACCTACGGTATTGATAAAGTTTCAATCCCTAATAGGGATTAATTGGAATTGCAATTTTCTTGGTAGTAATCTAATTTCTTTAACATCTGTTTCAATCCCTAATAGGGATTAATTGGAATTGCAATAAGCATTTGTGATTGTGCTTGTAATGCTTGTTGCGTTTCAATCCCTAATAGGGATTAATTGGAATTGCAATGCCGTATTAGTGATTTAGGAACTAAGGAAGCTGTGTTTCAATCCCTAATAGGGATTAATTGGAATTGCAATAATTAAATTTAGACCCTTCTGATTTGAGTAGTGGAGTTTCAATCCCTAATAGGGATTAATTGGAATTGCAATTTATCGCTGGTGAACTATCTACACAGTGGATTGCGTTTCAATCCCTAATAGGGATTAATTGGAATTGCAATTTACGTAAATATTTTTCGCATCCTATTGACTTTTTAATCGTTTCAATCCCTAATAGGGATTAATTGGAATTGCAATCTAGCCAAGTACGGAAATACTACTTTTTTCTCGGGTTTCAATCCCTAATAGGGATTAATTGGAATTGCAATACAGTGCAGCAGCGCAGCCCGGACATCGAAGAGTTCGTTTCAATCCCTAATAGGGATTAATTGGAATTGCAATGTACCAACCAAGAGATTGGTGAGTGCTAAAAAGAAAGTTTCAATCCCTAATAGGGATTAATTGGAATTGCAATTTGATATTGCTAAAGGGGATTCTTTTCTCTGGCGTTTCAATCCCTAATAGGGATTAATTGGAATTGCAATAAATATCTTGCCGCGCTTTTGGTCGAATCGCTGAGTTTCAATCCCTAATAGGGATTAATTGGAATTGCAATCTGTTGAAGCAGTTGAAAATGGCACGGCTGCACGTTTCAATCCCTAATAGGGATTAATTGGAATTGCAATTCAATTTTTCTTCTACTTCTGGGAACCAATCAAAGTTTCAATCCCTAATAGGGATTAATTGGAATTGCAATAAAGGTAAAAGTAATGCAAGAGCAACTATTTGAAGTTTCAATCCCTAATAGGGATTAATTGGAATTGCAATACAGTGTTCTTCACATCGAATTTGGTCAAAGAAAGTTTCAATCCCTAATAGGGATTAATTGGAATTGCAATGCTAATGACTTAAATCAAAGGTCGCAAAGTCATCTGTTTCAATCCCTAATAGGGATTAATTGGAATTGCAATAATCAGTCTTTGACCAAATATTTACCAGAGCTAAAGTTTCAATCCCTAATAGGGATTAATTGGAATTGCAATCTCTAATAAAAACGGCGTTCAAGGATTAACCTCAGTTTCAATCCCTAATAGGGATTAATTGGAATTGCAATGGTGTCATAGGTATGGGTTTAGGATTGCTAATCGTTTCAATCCCTAATAGGGATTAATTGGAATTGCAATTAAATGGGCAGCGATTTGGGAATTCTGCGAAGCTAACGTTTCAATCCCTAATAGGGATTAATTGGAATTGCAATTTAATAATTATATTAATGATTTGTAAGAGTTAAGTTTCAATCCCTAATAGGGATTAATTGGAATTGCAATCGGTCAATAAATCCCAGTAATTTGACTTTTCGGCGTTTCAATCCCTAATAGGGATTAATTGGAATTGCAATTTTTGGAAAAAATCAGTGCTGCGAGTTCCAATGTCAGTTTCAATCCCTAATAGGGATTAATTGGAATTGCAATGAACCAGGAGTGAAAGCCTTACGATATTTAGTTTTCAAGGTACAAAAGTGCGAACCTCTAATAAGATAGTGTTTCAAGCAGTGACATGTCAAGAGGCAGATTGAATAAAATCGCTCAAAACTAACTACAAAAAGACTTTCAGCCACGGTGCGGAACTCCAAAATAATAAAAACCCCTCAAATACTTAACCAGTAAGCAATTCCAGCCCAAAAATCACTCATCCTTTTTCTACACCCCCAGGTTCGCACCCAAACCATCAAATATCAAGCAAAAAATATAGAATTATTCCGTGGCATTTCTCCACCGATGCGCTCGACTTTGGTATAAAAGCGAATGCTGTCTTCCTCGGATTTGATCAGTTTAGCATACTGAGTATCAGTCAAATCCCACTCAGACGATCGCGATCGGCACGCGCCTCGAAGAGGCGATCGCAATTAAAGGTAAGGTGATTAATATTGAACTCCTCACTCCAAACTCCAAACTCCAAACTCCAAACTCCTAACTCCAAACTCCTAACTCCTCACTCCAAACTCCAAACTCCAAACTCCTAACTCCTCACTCCTAACTCCTGATTTTCTTAATCAACCTTAAAAGTACCTACACTCTGTTGCAGACGCTGGGAAATTTCTACAGTTTGCTGTAGTGATACAGATGCTTGCTCAGAATAATTTGTAGTCCGTTGGGAGATGTCGGCAATATTTTTCATCAAGTCGCTAACTGCTTGAGATGTTTGCACTTGGGATGCAGTAGCCTCGGAAATCGAATTTACTAAGGAGTCAATTTGACGGGAAACTTGTAAAATCTCATTCAAGGAATATTTCGCATCTTCAACAATGCGGGTTCCTTCAACTACGCTCTTTACTCCAAATTCAATGGACTCTACTAATTCGCTGGTTTCTCGCTGAATATTTTCTACTACTTGTTCGATTTCTTTGGTTGCAGATGCACTTTTGGCTGCAAGTTCACCAACTTCTTCCGCGACTACTGCAAAACCTTGTCCTTCCTCACCTGCACGTGCTGCTTCAATTCCAGCGTTGATTGCTAATAGGTTGGTTTGCACGGAAATTTGGTGAATTAATGCTACAACTCTACTAATTTCTTGAGTAGATTCACCCAAACGTTTGACCTTTTTCGCTGTTTCACCAACGGTTTCTCGTAAATTAGCAATATTCTGTACTGTTAAATCCATTGCTGCACCGCTTTGTGTCGCAGCAGTCGCAGCGGAGTTGGCAACTACAGCAGCTTGATGAGCATTTTGTGCTACTGCTTTGATGGAATCTGTCATGCTATCAACTTTATTTAAAGTCTGATTGATTTCCGCTGCTTGGGTTTTAGCTTCGGTTGCTAAGAGAGCGATCGCGTTAGAGTTGGAACCCAAAGAGTCATTCACCTGAGAAGCTGATGTTTTAACTTCGGTGACAATTTCGCGCAAACTTTCGACGATTGAGTTGAAAAAGTCGGCAACGGTACCAATTTCCCCTTCAATAACATCAGCACGTACTGTTAAATCTCCCATTGCTGCACCTTCAACATTATTCAGCAATTCTAGAAGTTGCATTTGCAGTTTTTCTTTTTGCTTTCGTTCAATTTGGGAAGTGGTTTCGGCTGTGTTTCTTCGTTGCTGTATCTGCTCTAAAAGTTCTGCTTGCTCTAAAGCGTAGCCAATTTGAATTCCTACTTGTCTAAATAAGTTTACTTCTATTTCTTCCCAAGAACGCATACCCGCGCAGTCATGAGCAACCAATAAACCGTGTAATTTATTGCTGACAAAAACTGGTGCTAGTAAAAACGCTTTAACATTCAACTCTTCAAGATGTTCGAGGTAAGATTGGTTTAAACGTAAATCCTGAATATTTTCAACTACTTTAATGCCGCCAAATTCATATTCATCTGGATATTCGTTTACTTGATAAGGGTTTTCTACTTTTATCCCTAAAACAGCATTTAAACTATAATCAACCGATTCGGCAATTATTTCACCAATGGATTCTTCTAATCTATAGAAAACGACTCGATTTACTTGTAAGGTTTCTTGTGTAGTTGTGACAACTGTTTTAAGTATTGTTTCCGTGTTGAGAGTTTCTCTAATCCGGCTGGTAATTTCGTTTAATTGCAGTGCCACTTTTGCTTCTAATTCTTGACGGCGCACTTGAGCAATAATACTGTCTGCCATCGTATTAAAGTTAATGGCTAAATCCCCGATTTCATCAGTAGCGAAAATCTCCGCACGAGAAGTGCGATCGCCATTTGTAAATTTCTTTGCAGTTTCTTGCAGGTTTTCGATGGGAAGAATCATTGCTCGACGTAAAATTACTGCCCAAAAACCAACTACAAACAAAGCTATTAAGATAGTTAGAGCTTGCTCTCGCAAACTCTGATTTAACAAATTATTCAGGGCTGTTTCGGGAGTTCCTCGTACCAAAATAGCAGCAGGTTTTTCTGAGTAAATGACTTGTTGATTGTCTGCTGCTTGAATAATTTGGTTGGGAACAGCCTTGGCTGCGACTGTATAATTTATACCTTCTAAGTTAATGCGTCCAGTAACAATTTTACCTTTAGCTTGTGCAGCGGCTTCTAATAAAGATTTACTTTCGGGAGGTAAAGGTACATTCGATGTAGCTCTATTTGCTTCGGGACTAATTTGAAGAGATGTTACTAGCTCAAATTCTCCTGTGGGTTTGTTTAAATAAATCCCGCTGTAACCACCATCAAAAGCTTGTAAAGTTTTCTTAACAATGACATCTTTGCCGTTGACAATATCCCCAGATACCAAAGCACCAATAACTTCTTGGGTTTGAGGATTTTTTACAGGTGTGACAGTATAGCGAATTAAAGCATCTTTGTTTTTCAGATTTTCGGGTAAGGATGGAAATTCTTTACTCAATTCTGAAGCATTAATAATGGCACTTGCTTTAATTTGTCGGGGATTTTGTAAAACCTGACTGACTAAGTTATTGGGGTTAAAAGTCTCACCTGTACGGTTATTATTAGCACTGGCAATTATCTTTAAATCCTTACCTACCAAAGTCGCATATTCAATGTTTCTGGCTTTGATTTCATTTTGCAAAATTCGTTCAACAGAAGCTATCAAGGTGCTGTTTAAAAAACGATTAGTAGCATTCAATGTAGCTGCTGTAATAATTGCCTCATTATCCGATTGTCCCCGAAAGCCAAAACCCATTTGATCGATTTTGATATTGTAATTAATATCCGCTACCGCAACTTCTGACTTGGCTTGTTCAAGCAACTGATTCCGCAATCCTTGAGTAATAATCAAGGTACCTCCGATACCTATCCCCAAAATAGATACCAATTGACAGAAAATTAAGGCAATCAATTGTTTACGGCTAATTGGCAGATTATAAAACTTTTTTAGCCAAATATTTCGCGTCTTCGATGAAGTTGTTTTAACGTAAAAAGCTTGTGGTGATACTTTAGAAGTATAATTCATTGGTTTGGCTAAGGATTTTGTCAGGTAAATATCAAAAAAATATCTGGTGATTTTATTAATTTGAATTATTAAATATAAACTGTAGTCAGTAATTTTAATAAGTTAATTTAAAACAAATATCAATAAATTTATACTTATATTTTTCAGTCAGTTTAGTTGAAAAAAATTAACTTTTTTTATTTTTTATTTAATTAATAAAAATACTTTAATCCCGCACCTAGCTGATAGGAAATCTTACTTAATCGTAATTATTGTTTGCATCATCAATTTACAATATTTTAGTCAAAACTTGTGTATATCAAATCACTCAGACTTGATAGTTAAATAACGGGATTATAAATTAATAATTATGAATCAAAAATCAAGCTAATAGCTGTACTTTTGTTTTTCAGCAGAAGATTACTTATTTAAGAGAGTAGGAAAAGAAGAAAATATATCGCTAATGTGAACATCGAACTCATATTAAAATATTGAGAAAATAGCAATAAAATTATTTATTTGAAAACTAAAAAAAATGAAGTTATGAATCGACTAATTAATCAACTCATAACTCAAACAATCCCATCATTAACCGTTACTATCCCTTGCTAACTCCAGCGACAGAAAAAATCATCTCCTCCAAAGTTTGCAGTAATTCTTGTTCGTTGTAAGGTTTAGAGAAATAGGCTAAGGCACCTAACTGCATTGCTAATTGTCGATGCTTGTCACTACTACGAGAAGTCAACATGGCAACGGGTATATTTTTTAAATCATTGTTTGATTTTACCCGACCTAAAAAGCCGTAACCATCAACGCGAGGCATTTCGATATCGCAAATTACAGCCTGTACAATTAGACCAGTTTGAAGTTTTTCCAACGCATCTTGACCGTCTTTTGCTTGTTCTACTTGATACCCACCCTTTTCCAAAGTTAATGCTAAGAAGCGCCGGACATTGATCGAATCATCTACAATCAAAATTGTACCCTTGCCCTTAGTTACGTGTTCTACAGCTTGTTCCTCTGTTTGATTGAGGAAAGCTGTTTTTAACTTGGTTGATGGTAGTTGATTGTTCTTAGGAGTACGTTCGTTAGCAGCTATCCAGTAAAGCAATTCTCCAGGATTAACTAAAGCTACGACTCTTCCATCACCGAGAATTGTACAGTTACTAAACCCTGGCGGTAAAGGTATATCTCCTTCAACCCGACGAATCGCAACTTCCATTTCTCCCCAACAGCGGTCAATTTTGATTGCTACTAATTGATTACTATTGTTGACAATTAACACACTGCTAGCATTAATTGCGGGGGGAGTTTCCAAGTCGGGATTATTGTAACGAGGACAGTTAAACTGTAAATAATCACCAATTCCAATCAAAGGTAAGGTTTTTCCTTGCCACTTGAGCATTTCCCCACCACCCACAGGGAATACTTGTTCTTCATCAAGTAAAAATATCTCCTCTACCAAATCCGTCGGGAAAGCTAGTAACATTCGAGTGCTTTCTACCAAGAGAACTCGCGAAACTGATAAAGTGAAAGGTACTGACAGCGTAAATGTGGTTCCTTGTTTGGGTACGGTATCAACTTTGATATCTCCCCGGATTTGTTTGAGATTATTACGAACTACATCCATACCGACACCACGCCCTGACAATGCTGTAACTTTGTCAGAGGTGGTAAATCCAGGCTCAAAAATTAACGATAATATTTCTTCATCGGTAGCCTGATTAATCAAAGATTCATCCAACCCCATGCTGATCGCACGACTGCGAACTTTATCTAGGGAAATCCCATTTCCATCATCGCGCATGGTAATTATGGTGCGATTGGAACGGTTGATGGCTTTAATTTCAATTAAACCTTGTTCTGGCTTCCCTTGCTGTATTCTGGTGCTGGGGTCTTCAATACCGTGGTCAAAAGCATTTCTGAGTAGGTGCATCAAGGGATCGTTTAGAGCTTCTAAAATCCTCCTTTCAATTAAAATACTCGCACCTTCTATTTTTAGCTGAGCATTTTTACCGTATTCTACGCACAAATCTCGTAAAGCTCTGGGAAAACGGTCAGTTAAATCCGATAGCGGACGCATCCGCACTTGAGTCAGCTTACGCTGTAATTGTTTTGAGGTTTTATTTAATTTCCGCGAAACGTTGTCTGTATCTTCAAGGCTAATTTGTACGTCAGTTGTCACCTCTTGCACCATGACGATAGTTTCCATCACTTCTTGGGACAAAAGACTCATCTCGCTGTAACGATCCATTTCCAAAGCATCAAATTCATTATTGATGCTATCGGCTTCAATGTTCGTACCTTCTCCTGGAATCATCGCCAGAGATGGAACAGGATATGGTATTGTAGCTTGAGTAGCAATTTTATCGTATGAAGTACGCAAACGTTGATTTTCGCGATCAAGAACTTGTACCCTTTGGCTGAGATTGCGAACTAGTTTACGCAATCTTTCCATTTGCAAGTTTAGTCCGTTACGTTGAATAATCAGTTCGCCGAATAAATCGTTAATTTCTTCGAGTTGCTTGCTGGGAACTCGGACTGTATTTTCTAAAGCTTCGCTTTTTGAAACTGCAACTGGTTCGGGTTTGCGATCGACAAATGGTTGGGTTACGTGATTCTCAAATTCTTGAGCAGTTACGGGTGTATGTACCTCGACTTCATCAAACTCAGAAACAGCGCTTTCTTGAGCAAAAGCCGCTTCTAAAGCTTCAAAATCTGCGGTAATTATATCTTCAACCAGCCAATTATCTTCTGCTATATCTTCTACAACTGCGATTTCTTCAACTTCCTCTACTTCTGTCGATTGTGTAAAATATTCGACTTCAATATCAGTTGCGATTTCAGTTTCCTCTATACCACCCAATTCTAAGTGTGTAGGTAAACTTTCAATCTGTGAAGTTAATACCAGAGCTTGGCAACGTCTCCATCCAGCAAGGGCTGCACGGGCTATTTCTTCGACTTGTTCCTGGGGGACAATTTCCAACAACGAGGTGACTGACTCGCAAAAGCTGCTGAAAGCTTGTAATTGCAGCATTTCACCCAAACCAGCCAACTCCGCCGCCATAATCGCAACTTCTTCTTTCAGACAAGGTTGCTCGCGATCGGCTAATACTGACTCCAGACGCTGCAAACACCCTTCGACTTCCGTTTCAAATAGCAAGGGTATAATATCTTGCCCATCTTCAGGTGATAACATCGAAGAAGCATCTTCTGGGCTGGGATCTCCCAAACGCTGATGCAGTTCTTCAAAAACTGGATAGCAAAAACTTGCTAACCATTGCTCGTCTAATTCATGACCTTCTGAATGCAATTCTACTATCTGCCGCAGCCAATCGACTCCAGATAAAAGTAGACTTTGTAATTGGGTATCTACTTCTAAAGAGCTTTTCCTCGTTTTGAGTACTTTGAACGAATCTTCCAGACGGTGAGCCAAATCGCTCAGGGAGCGAAATCCCATCATCGCCGCTCCTCCTTTAATCGAATGAGCGGCTCGAAGCGCGGCGTTAATCTTTTCCAAATCGATGCGATCACTGGTGTCGATTTCTAGCAATACCCCTTCAATCGTGTTGAGGTAGTCGCTAGCTTCTTCCAGGAATTGCATCTGGATTTCAAATTCTTTGTCCTGTGACATATTATTTGTCCCTAGCCATTAGTCATCAGTTATTAGTATTTTGGATTTGCGATGCAAGGATTTTGGATTGTCCCCATGAATAAATATGTCTTTACACGCTGCTTACGCTTTGCGCTTACGGGAAGTTACCAATCTACGATGCAAGGATTTTGGATTGCTGATTTTATGATTTGGGAATTTTCAAATATCCAGATAACTCAAGTTAGAAGCATATTCTTGAAATCCAAAATCTAAAATCTAAAATCTAAAATCTATTTAGTCATCAGTTGTTAGTTATTTATAACTACAAACTCAATTACTAGTAACCAATTACTCTTAACTGACCTTGAATGTACCGACACTTTCTTGTAATTGTTGGGAAATTGCAACAGTTTGTTGCAGCGATTCGGAAACCTGACGGGAAGAAGTACTAGTGCGCTGCGAAACAGCAGCAATTTCTTTCATTAAAGCGCTAACTTGGTGAGATGTTTCTACACCACGATTTGTAGTTGTAGAAATTGACTGTACTAAGTCGTCTATTTGGCGCGAAACCTCTAGAATCTGACTTAATGACAGCTTAGCATCTTCTACAATTTGCGTCCCTTGTACCACCTGGGATACTCCTACTTCCATTGCTTGTACAACATCAGTAGTCTCGCGCTGGATATTCTCCACGATTTGTTCTATCTCGTTGGTGGCTGCGGCACTTCTTGCTGCTAGTTCACCGACTTCTTCGGCTACTACTGCAAAACCTTGACCTTCTTCCCCTGCACGTGCTGCTTCAATTCCGGCATTAATTGCTAGCAGATTGGTCTGCATGGAAATCTGGTTAATCAATGCTACCACACGAGAAATTTGTTGCGTAGATTCACCCAAACGTTTGACTTTTTTCGCAGTTTCTCCTACAGTCTCACGCAAACTAAAAATGTTTTGTACTGTCAATTCCATTGCTTTTCCAGAATTGGCAGCGGTACTTCTAGCGGTATTAGCAATAACAGCGGCTTCCCTGGCATTTTCTGCGACTGCTTGTATTGATTGCGTCATCTCATCAACGGCATCTAAGGTATTAGTGATTTCCGCAGCTTGAGACAGCGCTTGTTCTGCAAGCAGGTTAATCGCACCGGAGTTGTCACTAATAGCTTGATTCACCTGGGTTGCGGAACTTTTAACCTGGGTAACGATGTCCCGCAAGCTTTCCACAATCGAGTTAAAAAAGTCGGCTACTGTACCGATGTCACCGGCGGTAACGTCAGCCCGTACCGTCAAGTCACCCATCGCTGCACCTTCGACTTCACTGAGCAACTCGATCAACTGCATTTGCAGTTCTTCTTTTTGATGTCTTTCGTCGTCGGAATCAGTTTGAGCTAATTGCCGTGCTTTCTCAACCTCTTCCAATAACTTGGCTTGTTCTAAAGCAAAACCGATTTGAGTTGCCAATTGTTTGAACAATTCAATTTCTTGTTGTTGCCAATCTCGCGGACTTTCACAATTATGAGCAATCAATAAACCCATCAATTGATCTTGAATTAAAATTGGTGCAACCAAATTAGCTTTAACTGCAAACTGATCCAACATTTTTATGTAGCAACTGGCTTGCTTCAAGCCCTTTTCTTCGTGAATGTTGGCGATCGCCCTGACTCGACCGTTTTTATACATTTGCACTTGACGTTCGCGGAAACAAGGATCTTCAATATAAGCCCCCATCATTTTGGGAAAACCAGCGCTTACGGATTCGGCAATCACGGCTCCATCCCAAGTTTCGGGATTAAACTCGTAAATCACAACCCGATCTGTTTTCAAAGCTTGACGAATTTCTCGAACCGCTGTTTTATGAATATCTTCTGTTTTGAGACTTCTACGGATACGCAGGGTAATATCTGCTTTTAACTTTTCTCTTTGTGCTTCTATTTCCTGCTCTTTAAGCAACAACTGCAATTGCGATGCCATTTGATTAATATTGGCATTTAACAGCCCGATTTCATCTTCTGCTCCCACATCCAAACGGGTGTTAAATTCACCTTTACCCAATTTTGCCACTGCTGCTGTCGCATTCAAAATCGGTTGTGTAGCCTGTTTTGCTAACCAAGCCGCAAGAAATGCCACCGAAACAGCCGTTAACCCTGTCCCCAACGCAATAGTTAGCAGCAAATTTCTTTGCGGTGCAAAGGCAGTCGAAGCATCCGTTGCTAAAACTACATCCCAATTCAAAGGCTGCAAACCTTGTACCTGAATTTGTTCTGAGGAAGGTATATAACTTACCAATTCAGCTTCTGAATGATTTTGATGTTTGATAACATCGGTAAAAGCTTTTTCTGAATCAGCTTTTTGAGGTATCTTTGAATATTCTTCTGTCAGCTTCTTGCCGATATAACTTTCTTCCTGACTCAGAAAAATTTTATTTTCAGCATCAGCAATATGATATTCTTGCCCGTCACTGGCATAATTTTTAACTACGTTTTCTAAAGATTTAACCGGCATCCGCGCTATAACTACAGATGTAATCGCTCCGGTTTGAGCATTTTTAATGGGAGCAGCAGTATAAATATTAAAACTATTGCTAGACTTGGAAAACACTGGCTGACTGATCGCAGCATTGCCGGTATTTTTTACGTTCTCAAAATAATTTAAATTCCCTTGATTGCCAAAATTAGTTGCTTCTGACTCAACGATTGCATCCCCATTTAAATTAAAAATGCCAATGCCATCATATACTTGATAAGTCTCAACATAATTATCCAGCACCGCTCTTTGCTCACTAGAAGCTGTCCCAGTATTTCTGATCGTCGGCAGATTTGCTAATACCTGAATATCTCCATACCGTTCAAACATGAAACGGTTGATTTTATCCGCAAAACCTTTGGCTTCTGCTTCCTGTGAGCGAGAAATCTTATTATTTACAGCTTGACTAGCAACTATGTAGGCACCCGTACCAATAATCAATACAGGAAATGTCGCGATCGCGATCGCCAAAATTGTCGTTTTCGTACTCAAGCTCAGCCGTTTAAATCGAGCGATTAAGCTATTAGATCCAACAGGAGCTACAGTCGCTAATTTATCTGGAGTTGGAGATACTTCTACTGCGCGATCGCTGTTGTTAGAAGATGAAATGAGTGATGCTTTATTTTGAGCATCACGACTCTTAGCCGCATCTGTTTTATTAAGCATAAATTAATTGCCCCGGAGTGGTAAAATATTACACTAAACATTCATGAATTTTGTAGTACACCCTACTCACTGCGGAGATTAGAAGAATGCACAATAGCTTGTGCATCTAATACCAGTAATATTTCTTTTTGTTGGACAACGCATCCGCGTAAATAGGGAACTAAACTAGACGCAACCTGATCTACTGGTGAACGAATTTCATCGCTATTGAACCTGAGAGTACCGATAATTTCATGTACTACCAAACCTAAAATCATCGCTTGAGTCCGAACAATAATTACACTATATTGTCGGGGACGATTCTGGGGGGATTGTAAATTGAGTATCTTGGGTAAGTCAACTACCCAAATGATCCGACTTCGCCAATTCATTAACCCCAAAATACCGAAAGGCATATTCGGCATCGCTGTAACCGATTCTACAGATACTACCATGGCTTCTTGTGTCTGGTTCATCGACAAAATAGCAGGAGTTTGTAGATTGATAAAAAACTTCAGATAACCATCTCCCAAATTTTTGGGGTCTTGGTTTTGCCCGTTAGCTAATATAATGCTTGAATTATTCATTGGCTCAAATTGCGATGGATTTAATCGCACGTAAAAGTTCTTCACGAGTATAAGGCTTTGTTAGATAAGCATCAGCCCCTTGTCTCATTGCCCACAAACGGTCAATTTCCTGATTTTTAGAACTACAAATTACTATGGGAACTTTTTGAGTCGCGGGATTTTTTTTCAATGAACGACAAAGCTCAAAACCACTCATTCCCGGCATTACTACATCAGTAATAATCGCATCTGGTTTTTCTAGTTCTAATTTTTCTAATGCTTCCTTACCACCTGTAGCTTTTATGACTTTATATCCACTCTCGTTTAAAAAATGACTGATTAATTCCAATTCACTAGGTGAATCTTCTACTACTAAAATCGTTCCGAGCAAAGTAATACTCATTTTTATCTATCCTCAAAAATTGATCGGTATCTATTAAATCAGGTTACTATTATTCACGGTAAATGTTGATCGATCAACTGATATGCTTAAAGACTATCTTTAACAATTCTGATTGTGTAAAAGGTTTGGTCAAATAACCAGAAGCCCTCACCATCTTTGCTTTTGCTCTATCTACAAATCCAGTCCTCCCTGTTACCATAATGATCGGAATATTTTTGAAGGCTGAATGTCTTCGTAGTAAGGAACACAATTCATAACCGTCTAAGTTTGGCATTTCTACGTCTAATAAAATTAAGTCCGGTTTGCTACGCAAAATTTGCATCAAAGCTTTTACCGGATCGTTAATCATCACAACTGAGAAATTATCTTCGTCCAAAAAACGTTTAATGGATTTCAAAATAGTTAAACTATCATCAATACAGGCAACTGTATATAACCGTTCTTTGGTACTATTTGAAATATTTATATTTTTATTATCCTGGTTATCCTTATTATCCTTGACAATTTCATTTTTAGTTTGTTTTTTTAGCTGTTTTTCAACATCCGCATCAGTTCTAACCTCAATATTTAACGAGTTTGTTTCTTTTACTATAGATGAAGCTTCCTCTGATGTGACTTTTTGCTGATTGATTCGACGACTTCTTAACTCTTTTTGAGCGTTTTCTACCAAAGAACGTAAATCTAAATGACAGAATGAAGGTAAATCTTCTAAGGGATTTTCACTGATAAATTCGTAACTTCCTTCTTTGATTGTTAAAAACGATTCTAATACTTCTTTTGCTAATTCATTTACTAAAGTTGCTGCTTGCGGATAAGTAATATAATCACCATCAACTAACCAGCAAATTGCTTGATAATCTGGTTGAGGAATTGACTCATTCTTAGTTTCAAACTTCATTCGCATTTGTATACGTGCTGAACTATTCAGAGTCGGGATTTGCTGATTCAATTGTCGTAAGTGAGTATCAAGTCGTTCAAACAAGCTATCCGAGCAAGAAGCATAAGTAAGTTTTCCTTTCTCCAAATAGATACTCCATGAGTTTGACTGAGTAAATACTCTCAAGCAACCTGTAGCATGACGACTGCTTAACTGTGCCAGCAAAGATAACGGATGAAGTTTCTGGAATAATTTATAACCATCTACGGGAGTTGTACTCATTTTGCCCTTACCACTGTTAAATTGAATGAATTTAAATCTACTTTTTTGCGAATTTCCCCTGATATTAAACCAATAAACTTATGTATCTTAGTAACAAATAAAACCAAGTATATTATCTATACAAGTAACAAAATCTCAGTTAATAAACGTTTAAGGATAATCTTTTAAATTTTGGTTATACATCTTACTTTTACTGAGGTTAACAGAGATTTTTAGATAAGAAGTAAAAAAACTGTAAAGACTACTTAAAGGTACTGAGTGTTTTGCTTACCGACGCAATTTCAATCATTGAGCGATTAATGTTGTTTAGTTCAATTAATGTTTAAGTATTACTACTTAAGTATAGTATAGTTATTTTATTAGTTCCTCACTTGTATAAAAGATTTTTACCTGATTATTTATTTCCAGATAATCAAATTTAATTGGATGTTTCCGAAAACAGACAAAGATTGCAGCTTTTATATTAAGGTAGCTATCAGTAAATAGAAAGTTTAACTTTATACATTACAAAAAATTATGATTTTTAAATCTGCTGCAAGTTAGATTTATTTATATAGTTAATTGCGAACATTCAGAAACTAATTATTAGAAATACTTAGTAAAATTTAGTATGTTCAAGCTTTTGCTTAGTAGTTGTATGCAACAAGTTCTCTTTTTTCAGAAATTTGTTCAACATACTTGATTTTTATGAAAAAAACACCGTAAATCCTGATAATAACTCATTTTGAAGAATCTGAATTAGCTGCTATTACCTTAGCCGTAATCTTATTTAAATACTACGCTCTAAAATTTACCCATAGACTTGACATATTCCAATCCCAAGTACTGGAAAATATGATCGTGTTGTGTCACAATATCAATGCTCAATGCCGGTTATTTCAACCTGCCCAAACTCATAACCTGATATTACATCAGTGAACAGTCAACAGTTATCATGGTTTCAGTCGGGGATTTAACCCCGACTGAAACACACCACTTGCCGGAAGTGGGGGACTCTGACTCCCAATTGATTTACAGTTTTTAACTGATAACTGATAACTGATAACTGTTGAGACTAGGTTGTAAAAAATTCTACTTTTAGATTCAGATATAGATAATGAAACGTATTTATTTCTGATATCTAATCATGCAAACACATACAAGCATCAGCTTGATTCAATCAAGGTGGTTAAAAATAAAAAATGCGGATGAAAGGACTTGAACCTTCACGCCCGGAGGCACTAGAACCTAAATCTAGCGCGTCTGCCAATTCCGCCACATCCGCATTCAGTTAATAAGCATATCATAAAAAAACTTTTTTGAGAAGAGTTATTTTTTTATTTTAGGATTTACCCTCCCCTTCAGGCGAAAAGCTCATTCCTCATAACACATCAGCTTAGCTAATTGATCTATTACCCATGACCTATTCCCGACTAAAATAGTCGGGGTATGAGTTTAATTTATTTTACTTTGGATAGATAATTAGATTGCGGTTAAGTTATATTAACGCGGGGTAACCGATGCTTGAAAGAGCAAAGAATTTCCCAAGAAATAGTATTTAATTGATTTGCCCAATCTTCGGCCGTAATAATTTCTTCACCTTCAGAGCCAAGAATAGTCACGATTTCTCCTTCTTGGATATCAGGTATAGCGCTAATATCGATCATTATTTGATCCATAGTAATCGCACCAACTTGAGGTACTTTTAATCCCCGGAGCAAAACTTGCATTTTATTAGAAAGATTGCGGGGTATTCCATCTGCATAACCAATTCCTACAACAGCTAAACGCATTTGCTTATTGGCAATAAATGTGTGTCCGTAACTAACACCAACACCTTTTTCAATTGTTTTGACGTGAGTAACTCGCGCTTTTACTTGTAAAACCGGCTTTAACTCAACTGTCGAGCCTAGATGAACTGATGGATAAAGTCCATAAACAGCTAAGCCAACCCGAACCATATCGTAATGTAAAGATTTATCACTTAAAGTACCGGCAGAATTTGCTAAATGCAAGCTGGGTATTTCTATGCCATTATCTTTAATAATGGCGATCGCACTTTCAAAGCGCTGATGTTGCAGTTTCATCACGGTATGATCAGGGTCATCGGCAGTTGCGAGATGAGAATAAATACTGGCAATCTCAAGTGATGGTAACCGTGCAACTAATTGAATAAACTCAGCACAATGCTGCCAATCAACTCCTAAGCGGGACATTCCGGTATCTAATTTAATATGTACCCGCAATGAGCAATCAAAATTTATCGCTTCTAAAATATCAGAAAATATTAAAGCTTGTTTGGCACTACAAAGTGTCGCCTCTAGTTGCCAATGAGCAATTGCCTGGACTTGTTCTGGAGTGTAGGTAGCACCTAAAATCAGAATAGGGGCTTTAATGCCAGCTTCTCGTAGTTCAATTCCTTCTGGAACTGTTGCAACACCCAACCAACTAGCTCCTGATTCTAAAGCCGTTTGGGCAACACTTACAGCACCATGTCCGTAAGCATCTGCTTTCACCACAGCCATCAATTGAGTGCGCGGTGACAACAACTGACGTATTTGAACTATGTTATTAGATAATGCCGCTAAATCAATTTCCACCCAAGCACGTTGCGAAAACCAAGCATAACTATCACAAGGAACAATCGAACTGACACTTTTTTTTTGTTCATGACTTAACATTTATGATCTCTCATCCACAACTATGTTTCTATTGTTTCTCTTAGAAGCTGTTCGGGTCGATCTGGAAGTTTACCGTTATTCACGATTAAAATACAAGAATCCTAATTGCTATTTAATCCAAAATCCGTCTTGGAAAGTTTTGGGGTTCGAGAATCTACACCCCAACGCCACTTGCTACAAGTCGGCGGCAGTCGCTACAACGGAGGGAGCCTCCGCAACGCGCTGCCTTGGAAACCATAGCCGAGCAGTGGCTCAACTTTCCGCAAAATCTAAAATTCAGTGAATAGTATAAATTAAACTCCTTCGCAAATTAGAGCCAATTCGTGTTAATATATGTAAAACTAATACCTTGAGCGACTATCAATGGGAAAGGTTTTAGTCTTAAACGCTTCTTACGAACCGCTCAATATTACGAGTTGGCGTCGTGCTGCAATTTTATTAATTAAAGGAAAAGCAGAAAGGGTAGAACATAACGGTAAATTTATTTACTCAGGTTTTCCACTCCCTACTGTAATCCGGTTGCGCTATTATGTGCGCGTGCCTTACAAGGAGATTCCTTTAACTCGTCGGAATATATTGCATCGGGATGGTCACACTTGTCAATACTGCGGCTACAAGGGCGATGACTTAACACTAGATCATGTCATACCGCGATCGCGTCGTGGGGGCGATAGCTGGGAAAATATAGTTACAGCTTGCGTTCGCTGTAACGTCAAGAAAGGAAATCGTACACCGCAAGAAGCTCATATGCCATTGCATCATACCCCACGCCGACCTTATAGTAGCCTTTACTTTGAGGTTAGTAAACATCTTAAAAGTGGTTTGCATCAAGAATGGCAAAAGTATGTTATCGGACTTTGACACAATCAATATATTTGTCACGAGTACGGCATAAATTGCTTTGATACAAGCAGTTAAGATGGGATGTAAGGCAGACAAAAGAGTTGAGGCTGTCAGGCACAATTTGAATATTGCCGTTTAAATTTTGTCGTCAAGAATTGGCAAAATAAAAATAGGCTTTGAATTATGCAGTCACACTATGGGACTGAATCGGAGTAGTGCAATATTCATATTGCCAAGCCAAATCAGTAGTCGAAACTTTAATATTCTACATCATGTTTACAAAACGGCAAGCAGGGTGCATCTAAATTAATTATCAAAAAAAATAAAATGATATGTAAATTTAATATGAAACTCTTTAAAAAACAAGGATTTAATCAGGAAGCCTAGCTGAAAACCCTGGATAACAAGGTGCTTTGCGCCCAATTTTGTGCTTTAGACAACATAGCTTTGAGAAAATTAGGCTGGTAATTATAAATTGAACTATGTGCGTTTGGTTTCCCTTGTCTTTTCAAAACAAGGTATTCCACGGCTGAAAAAATTTATACTTAGTTTTATCATACCTCCAGGGACCTGAACTAAAAACCGAAAGGTTTGCGATTAGCGGTAAAAACTGGGATAAAGCCTCAACTTCAACCAAGGGCAAGGGGAGTAAGTTGGGGTAATTTACGCTGACTTAGCTATGATTGAAAATAGGAAGTTAAGCGAGTAGGCGAGGGTTGAGTTGACAAATTATCAATATATGAGATATTAGCACTTTGCTACATAGAGTGCGAAAATTGTAGTATGTGGCAGGTGAAAATATTTGTTGTGTTTCAAAAATTTTGGAACCGAACTTAGAGAGGCTACGACAAACGTTCTCTATGAAACTAAATTATTACAAAAAGCAGGTTAAAGAATTGCAATTGACACCAGACTTAAAAACTGTTGAGAATAATCAAAAATCCTTAGAAGAATCGCTTCCATCGAGAAAAAGGTCTATTGCGACAGTGGAACTTGAGAGCAGTAATTATGGAGCAGGCTTTCGTGGTAATTCTGTAGCTCTCCAAAAATCGGAACAATTATTGCAAACGCTTAAAGCACATAAACACGAGCGTCAGATAATTATTTTACAGGATTTCCCCGACCCCGATGCTCTTTCGTCAGCTTGGACTTATCAATTGATTGCCGAGCAATACGACATTAAATGTGATATTACTTATGCTGGGACTCTTTCTCATCAAGAAAATATTGCTCTAGTCAAGCTGACCAACCTACCAGCAACACGTACTCCCTTACAAAGTCTAAAGAAACGGGATTTATCATCCTACTATCAAGGTTATGTTTTAATCGATAACCAAGGCACCACTTCAGCTTTAATGGATGTAGTTAAAGAAGCGGCAATCCCAGCGATTGTAGTTGTAGATCATCACAATTTACAGGGTGATTTTAAGTCAGAATTTGTTGACATCCGTCCCGGAGTCAGAGCAACAGCAACAATTTTTACCCAATATCTACAGAGTGGGTTATTGCAGTTAGATAGCAGCATCAGTGAACACGTCAATTGTGCAACAGCATTAATGCATGGTTTGCACTCAGATACAAATCGACTGATGCAGGCGAAAGAAGAAGATTTCATCGCCGCAGCTTATCTAAGTCGATTTTATGACGGTCAGTTACTTAACACCATACTCCGGGCTACTCGTTCCAAACGAGTCATGGATGTGATTGAACGTTCCTTAAAAAATCGTATAGTGCAAAATAACTTTTCAATTGCTGGTGTTGGCTTCTTGCGCTATGAAGATAGAGATGCGATTCCCCAAGCCGCTGATTTTTTAGTGACAGAAGACAACGTACACACCGCAGTCGTTTACGGTATAGTTCACGATGAGGATGAAGAATTAGAAGTAGTGATTGGTTCCTTGAGAACAAATAAACTAACTTTAGATCCCGATGAATTTATTAAAGAAGCCTTCGGACAAGATAGTACGGGTCGTTTTTTTGGTGGTGGACGTACCAGTGCAGGAGGTTTTGAGATTCCCATGGGTTTCTTGTCTGGAAGCAACGAAGACTCCGGTTACGCCAAAATGAAATGGGAAGTTTATGATACCCAAATTAAGCAAAAATTATTAAAATTGGTCAATCCTAAAGATAATCCGATTTCATCTGATGAATAATAAACAGTGGACAGTTGACAGTTGACAGTGGATAAACAACTAACAATCATCAACTAAGTAGTACTCCGCCACATAAGTTATGAGGGGTAATGCATTCGTAGTGGGAGCGTCTCGCTCCCTGGTGGTAAGTAGCGAGCTTTCCGGTATGCCCCTTCGGGGCAGGCTACGCCAACGCACTACCTCTACTGTTGTTTCGACTGTGGTGCAATCGAAGTACCGGAAGGTAAGTAGCGAGCTTTCCGGTATGCCCCTTCGGGGCAGGCTACGCCAACGCACTACCTCTACCCCTTAAAATTAATGTGGCGGACTACTACTACCTCAGCACGAAAAATTATCATTGAGATAAGGCATTCATGCAAAAGGTAAGAGGCTTTCTTGCTTTCTTGCAATAGTTTTACCCCTATTTTTTGATGATTTTTGAACGAGCATCAGTTACAAATCCAAGGTGTGATAAGGCTTATACCCTAAATATTTTGCACTTTTTTAGAGCAAAAATCGCATCTAAGTCTTAAAATACAAGGCTTTTGTAAGTCCCAACAGTAAGCCCTACTTATCAACTGTCAACTGTCAACTGTCCACTATCAACTGTCAATCCAAAATCTAAAATCTAAAATCTAAAATTAAATCCTGTGGAACTATATTTGATTCGTCATGGTATTGCACAAGTTGCTACCAGCGAGATGAAAGATGAAGAACGAAGCCTTACTGAAGATGGTTGGAAAAAAACGCAAAAAGTTGCTCAACGTTTAAAAAACTTGGGCTTAAGTTTTGATGTGATTGCGACAAGTCCCTTAGTGCGATCGCAACAAACTGCCGAAATATTAATTTCCACAGGTCTAAGTTCGCAACTAGAAGAATGTTCTTACCTTGCTCCTGAAGGTAGTATCCAAGATTGGATTGTAGAATGGTTAATGCCCAAAAACTATCCATCCTCCACACGTTTGGGACTGGTGGGACACGAACCTTGTTTGAGCAATTGGGCAGAACTTTTAGTTTGGGGTGAAGCTAAAGATAGCTTAGTCCTCAAAAAAGCAGGTATTATCGGAATAGAAACACCCCTTAACGGTTCTCTTGTCGGTCGCTGTCAAATGTTTTGGTTAACACCACCCAGATATTTGCTCTGATAGCTATTCAATTGTTTTTTCCAGAAATTTTGTATTAACCGATACTGTTATGGTGGTGAAACTTTCTGGTAAGTTAGCTCTATAAAAACTTTCAAACGTTCATATGGTATTGCCATGATGGTGTCCGAATTTAAGCCCGGATTGGATGGTGTTCCCGCAGCCCAGTCTAGTATCAGTCATGTTGACGGGCAAAAGGGAATATTGGAATATCGTGGCATCAGAATTGAAGAACTAGCAAAAAAGAGTACTTTTCTAGAAACTGCTTATCTGCTAATTTGGGGTGAATTGCCAAATAAAGAAGAGCTATCACTGTTTGAACGTGAAGTCCAGCAAAATAGACGGATCAAATACCGCATTCGGGACATGATGAAGTGTTTTCCCGAAAGCGGTCATCCCATGGACGTTTTACAAGCTTCAGCAGCAGCATTGGGTTTATTTTATTCCCGTCGCGATTTAAATAATCCAGCTTATATTCGAGATGCTGTAGTACGTTTGTTAGCTAGTATTCCAACGATGGTAGCGGCATTTGAATTAATGCGACGAGGTGATGACCCGGTACGTCCTCATGATGAGTTAGACTATGCTGCAAACTTTTTGTATATGCTTCATGAGGAAAAACCAGACCCTTTAGCAGCGCGGATATTTGATGTTTGCTTGATACTTCATGCTGAACACACCATGAATGCTTCTACTTTCAGCGCTAGGGTGACAGCTTCTACTCTTACAGACCCCTACGCAGTAGTTGCAAGTGCAGTCGGTACCTTGGGTGGACCGTTACACGGTGGTGCTAACGAAGAAGTAATTGGGATGCTAGAAGAAATTGGTTCTATCGAAAATGTTCGTCCTTACGTTTTAGATTGTATTCAGCGCAAAGCTAAAATAATGGGTTTTGGTCATCGTGTCTATAAGGTAAAAGACCCACGCGCTCAGATTTTACAAAACTTAGCAGAAGAACTATTTGCCAAATTTGGGTATGACAAATACTATGACATTGCCCAAGAAATGGAACGAGTCGTAGAAGAAAAATTAGGTCACAAAGGAATTTATCCTAATGTTGACTTTTACTCCGGTTTAGTGTATAGAAAGTTAGGCATTTCTACAGACTTTTTTACGCCAGTATTCGCGATGGCTCGTGTTGCTGGTTGGTTAGCGCATTGGAAAGAACAGATTGCAGAAAACCGAATTTTCCGTCCCGGTCAGGTTTACAAAGGTCATCATCAAGTTGAATATGTACACATAACTGAACGGGGTTAAATCAGTGAACAGTGAACAGTGTTAGCGCAGCGTGACGCGGTAGCGTCATACAGTAAACACTCTTAGTATGGTGTTCTATTTAAACCAATACTCCAGCGCCGATCACCTTCATAAAGGTGGGGGACTAGCCCTTTCCCAAGTATAAACGAGACTGATAACTGATAACTGATATGGTAAGCTTCCTCATTCCCTTTTCCCACCTTTAATTCAGTTATCGATCAGATAACTAGAAACTGTGGTTGGGGTGAGAGAATACCAAGCCACAGAGCGATATACTAAACATGGTTATTGTCAAAAATCTTAAATTTTACCTTTTTGAGGTAAATATATTGTTTGGTTACTTTACAGTTGTTAATAATTAGAGATAGTTGTAAATAACCAAAGTTACATGAATTATCAATAATCCCGCGTTTGATTTATCGTGGGTAATGTCAAGCTTGAGTTAACTTCAATCATTATAAAAATGAATTCAGGAATTGATCTCCAAGGAAATTTTATTCAAAGCTTGATGGATTTAGGACTGCCCTATGGTACAGCTAAAGCCATTTGGATGCCATTACCGATGATTTTGATGCTCATTGGAGCAACTGTAGGGGTGCTGGTTTGTGTTTGGCAAGAACGAAAAATTTCAGCCGCAGCCCAGCAACGGATTGGTCCAGAATTTATCGGACCTTTGGGATTACTTGCCCCAGTCGCGGATGGTTTGAAGCTAGTCTTTAAAGAAGATGTGATACCGGCAAAAGCCGACCGCTGGTTGTTTACCCTTGGTCCGATCATAGTTGTGCTGCCGGTATTTCTGTCCTATTTAATTGTGCCATTTGGACAGAATTTATTAATCACTGATGTCGGAATGGGAGTTTTCCTGTGGATTGCTCTTTCTTCTATTCAACCGATTGGTTTATTGATGGCTGGTTATGCATCAAATAACAAATACTCCCTCTTAGGGGGGTTGCGAGCCGCAGCACAATCGATTAGTTATGAGATTCCCTTGGCACTTGCTGTATTAGCGATCGCCATGATGTCGAATAGTCTGAGCACTATAGATATTGTCAATCAACAATCGGGTTACGGGATATTGGGCTGGAACGTTTGGCGACAACCAGCAGGTTTCGTGATCTTTTGGATAGCAGCGTTAGCAGAATGCGAACGTATGCCTTTTGATTTACCAGAAGCGGAAGAAGAACTCGTAGCAGGTTATCAAACCGAATATTCCGGTATGAAATTCGCTTTGTTTTATCTGAGTTCCTACGTAAACTTAGTACTATCTGCTTTACTAGTATCGGTTTTGTATCTTGGTGGTTGGGATTTTCCGATTCCTATCAATTTAATTGCTGGTTTGTTGGGAATTAGTGAAGCTAATCCCGTATTACAGATAGTTACTGCTTCTTTAGGCATCACAATGACCGTACTCAAAGCCTACTTTTTAGTATTCCTAGCAATTTTGTTGCGCTGGACAGTGCCGAGAGTTCGGATTGACCAACTGTTAGATTTAGGATGGAAATTTTTACTACCCATCGGCTTAGTTAACTTACTGTTAACCGCAGCCTTAAAATTAGCTTTTCCCGTTGCTTTTGGTGGATAAAGCGATTTTAGATTTTAGATTTTGGATTTTGGATTAGTTCTTAAATCTAGAATTTAAAATCTAAAAGTAAATTTAGCTTTGAGGTTTGTTTTAGTGGATAAATCAATTTGAGATTTTGGGTTGATTCTGAAATCTAAAATCCAAAATCTAAAATCCAAAATTTTAAAGAGAGAGACACTGTGATGTTGAAATTTCTCAAACAAGTTGTTGATTACGGTAAAGAAACCTGGGAAGCTACTCGTTATATCGGTCAAGGTTTAGCCGTTACCTTTGACCATATGCAGCGTCGTCCCGTGACGGTACAGTATCCTTACGAGAAACTAATTCCTAGCGAACGGTTTCGCGGTAGAATTCATTTCGAGTTTGACAAATGTATTGCTTGTGAGGTTTGTGTCCGGGTATGTCCGATTAATCTACCCGTAGTAGACTGGGAATTTAATAAAGCCAGTAAAAAGAAACAACTCAATCACTACAGTATCGATTTCGGAGTTTGTATATTCTGCGGTAATTGTGTAGAGTATTGTCCGACCAATTGTCTATCAATGACGGAAGATTACGAGCTTGCTACCTACGACCGTCACGAATTGAATTATGATAACGTTGCTCTTGGTCGTCTGCCTTACAAAGTCACAAATGACCCAATGGTAACACCCTTACGGGAATTAGTTTACCTTCCCGAAGGAGTAATGGAACCCCACGATTTACCAGCGGATGCTCCCCGTGCTGGTGCTTTTCCACAAGACCTTATGGAAAAAGAAAAGTAAACTAAGTTATGAGTTAGGAGTTAGCAGTTAGGAGTTAGCAGTTAGGAGTGATGAGTTAGGAGTGATGAGTTAGGAATTAAAAAAACAACCATCAACCATCAACCAACAACTATCAATCAACAATCAACAACTAACAACCATCAACCAACAACTAACAACCAAAAATCAACAATGAAGGACGAAAAAAGTGAATTTAGCTGATGGAGTACAGATAATTTCGTTTGCCATCCTGGCTGCGATGATGATTGGATCGGCTCTGGGAGTTGTGCTATTTGATAATATTGTTTACTCTGCTTTTTTGTTAGGGGGAGTATTCGTTAGTATTGCGGGATTGTATCTGCTGTTGAATGCGGATTTTGTCGCAGCAGCCCAATTACTAGTTTATGTTGGAGCGGTAAACGTACTAATTCTGTTTGCCATTATGTTGGTAAACAAACAAGAAAATTTTGTTCCTTTACCGAAAACTTGGGCAAGGAAAGCATTAACAGGATTCGTTAGTGTGGGATTGTTTGTACTGTTAAGTACGATGGTTTTGGCAACCCCTTGGAGTTATTCAACTGGGACTCCTGTTAATAACTCTATTGTTTTAATTGGTGAACATTTCTTCACCGACTTTTTGTTACCTTTTGAATTGGCTTCGGTTTTACTATTGATGGCAATGGTAGGAGCAATTATCTTAGCTCGTCGTGAGTATTTACCTCCGGAAGAAACTTCAGACCAATTACCACAAACTGTTCTACAATTACCTGAACGTCCGAGAGAATTAGTATCGGCTGCAAGTGAAGATAAATAACACCAATGGGAACAGTAAATAATCATGCAACTTCAGTACTTTTTATTACTATCTGCCGCTCTATTTTGTATCGGCATTTACGGGATTGTTACTAGCCGTAATGCAGTACGAGTGTTAATGTCAATTGAATTGTTACTCAATTCAGTTAATTTGAACTTAATGGCTTTTTCCAACTATTTGGATTCAACATTAATTAAAGGTCAAGTTTTCGCCGTATTTGTAATTACTGTGGCAGCGGCTGAAGCAGCTGTAGGATTGGCGATCGTACTGGCAATCTATCGAAATCGCGATACTGTTGATATGGAGCAATTTAATCTCCTCAAGTGGTAATTTCGTGGAGCTTAACCAAGTAATTATTGCCTATAAGGCACGAGACTCCCAAAGCAAACGCTGGGCTGAAATCTGTGCCAGCCAATTAGAGCATCGTAAATGTCATGTACTAATGGGTCCTAGCGGACCAAAAGATAATCCATACCCGGTTTTTTTGGCTTCTGCTACTCAACAAATTGACCTAGCTATAGTACTTGGTGGTGACGGTACAATTCTAACTGCTGCTAGACATTTAGCCCCTGCTGGTGTTCCGATTTTGGCTGTAAATGTAGGCGGTCATTTAGGATTTTTAACTGAGTCTATAGAAGAATTTCAGGATACCGAATTAGTTTGGGATAGAATTCTAGAAGACCGTTATGCTATACAGCGACGAATGATGTTGCAAGCAGCGGTGTATGAGGGACATGGTTCTAATTTGGAACCGATAACCGAAACCTATCTAGCTTTGAACGAAATGTGTATTAAACCCGCTTCCGCACACCGGATGATTACCTCAATTTTGGAAATGGAAATTGATAATGAGGTGGTTGACCAATATCAGGGAGACGGGTTAATTATTTCTACTCCTACTGGTTCTACTGGTTATACGGTTTCTGCTAATGGTCCGATAATGCATGATGGTATGGAAGCGATTACCATTACTCCAATTTGTCCCATGAGTCTTTCGAGCCGTCCAATTGTTTTACCTCCGGGTTCGGTGATTAGCATTTGGCCTTTGGGGGATTTTGATTTAAGTACTAAATTATGGACTGATGGTGTATTAGCAACTTCGATATGGCCCGGACACCGCGTAGATGTACGGATGGCAGAATGTCGTTCTAAGTTTATTATTTTGCGGGAAAACTATTCGTACTATAAGACCTTACGTGAAAAATTACTCTGGGCGGGAACTAGGGTTAGGTACAACAGTAAACATAGTACTAATTGACCGCGCTTGTTCAAAATATAGCGTGATGTTTTCAAATTGTTGGAGACGTAGCACTGCTACGTCTCTACAACATCTTCATAGGTATAATCGATTACACGGAATAATTTATATTTAACTTGTAATCATTACTTTACTTTTCAATCAACTGCTCGTAATAAATAGTTAATTACACTAGAAACTATTGCTAATACTATTGAACCAAGTAAAGCAGCTAAAGGGCCACCGATGGTAAAACCGTAGCCGGGGGTAAGAATACTTGCTAACCAAAGGGTAAATCCATTGATGACAAAGGTAAATAATCCAAAGGTAAGTAAGTTTATCGGCAGTGTTAAAATACTTAAAATCGGTCGAATAAAAGCATTAACCAATCCTATTACTACAGCTGCAACTAAAGCTGCAACAAAACTTGTAATCACGAATTCAGGAACAATGTAAGCGGTAATTAGCAATGACACCGCAGTACCAAGCCAAGTTAATAGAAAATGCATCATAGGCTTTGTGTAAGAAAATTATTGATTGCTTTTGTGTAATTCACAACAAACTTTCACCATCTATTTATGTTGTTCTGATAAAGAAATAGTACTTTCGATTATCTAGGCATCTAATGATACTTCAATTACAAGGTATATATATTATCCTATTGTGGCTATTACGGCTTAAATTTCGTTGATTACTTTTAGTTACTTAAATGTAACGTTGCGCGATCGCAGTATTAATCATGATGTAGAAACTCGCTCCTATTGCTTGTTAAGCCAAGTTGTGGATTAATTGCGATCTCCATTTACCAGACTTGATATTATAAACAATAATGGTGCGTTACCATGACGACGATAACGCACCCTACAAAAATCGGATATTAAATTAACTCACCATTCCTTTAACGTTTACCTCTATCTAAAAGTTGCCAAGTAGCACCTCCAACAACACCATCGGGTTCCAAACCGTTACTTTTTTGAAATGCTTTTACTGCTTCTGCTGTTCCCGGGCCAAAATCTCCGTCTACACCAGTTTTAAGAAAACCAAGATTAGATAATTTTTTTTGCAACTCAACAACTTGAGAACCTCGCATTCCCGGACGCAAAATCGGTAATCCTTGAGCGGTATATTGGATTTCAGGAATTTGTTTCTGGGAAGATGTACTCCTCTGGCTATTGGGTATAGTTTGACGAGTACGTGTTGTAGCAGTTTGTTGTTGTACTGGTTTACGCTGTACAGTGTTAGTTGTTGGAGGTTTTGGTTGTGCAGGTTTTGGTTTGGGACTGGTTTTCGGTGGTGTTGCAGGTTTTGGTTCTGGTGCGGGTTGAACAATCCTCACCGGATTCTCTACAGCAGGTGTTATCGGTGTTTGTTGCTGTGTAGAATTATTCACCACCCTAACGTTACCTCTGGACTCTGTAGGTAGGGGGAAGCTATCAAAAGGAGGTGGTGTAGGGGTATTAGCGACTTCTGTTGATGCAGTTGCGTTGGGGAAAAGGGTTTCCCAGGTATTCGCATCGACAACCCCATCTGCTTTTAAACCCGCTGCTTGTTGGAAACGTGAAACTGCTTTTTGAGTTGTTTCGGTGAACACACCATTGACTTCACCTTCATAAAAACCCAAAAGTATCAAAGCTCCTTGTAATTCTCTTACAGGTACTCCTTCGCTACCTATTTTCAGGGTAGGACGGTTCATGTTAGTCTCTACAACTACTTGAGCAATTGTTTGTTGCTCTGCTGCAATTGATATTCCCATTTGGGAACCAAATAGCAGAGGAGTAGAAGAAAGTAAAACTAACCAATAAATCCTATTTATCGGAAGGAAGCGAAACGATATGGGAGAGCTTAAGTACTCAAGAATACTTATTTTTCTACTACCTATCATGGTTTTTGCCCCCGGCAAGTCTCATACTACACTATCTATTAACCAGTATAAAATTAAATTGCCACAGCAGTATAAATGCTTAATAAAAGCGGTAAATTGTCAGTAATTGATGCCAACTAAATACTTTAGACTACTGTTACGCAATTACACGGTTAATTGCTTCTTTTTGACCGATTACAGATACGAATGGTTCCTTTAAGTATTTAGCAGCTGTGTTAATAGTTTCTACAGGGGTTAAAGCTGTAATATCTTCTTGAAATTTTTGGTCGAAGGCAATTCCCAATCCTAAAATTTCATACCAACCATATATTTGAGCAATTTGTCCGTTGGTTTGTTTACTCAAAGCATACTGTCCGAGTATTTTATTTTTGGCAGTTTGTAAAGCGCTTTCTTCTAACTTACTACTAGAAAGTAAATCAACTTCTCTTCTTAACCCTGCTAAAGCTGTAGTGGTATTTTCCGGTGCAGTACCCATGTAGACAACAAAGGAACTAGAATACTGCCTTGTGGGATAAAATGCGGACACATCGTAGGCTAAACCAAGTTTTTCTCGTAATTCTACAAATAAGCGACTGGAAAGCCCATTTCCTAAATAAGTAGAAAGCAGCTTTAAAGCAGGGTAGTCAGGAGAATGCACCGAAGCACCCAAATAACCCAACATAATTATCGATTGTTGTGTTGCTTGGGGGGTAATTATTTGTTGCGGTTTAGTTTGAGGAAATGGTATATATCTAATTGGTAGTACTGTATCTACCGTTTGCCAATCACTGAATAGTTCTTCTACTTGTTTAATGGCATCCTCTGGGGAAATACGACCGGCAATACTAATAACTATATTATCCGGGCGAAAATAATATGAATAAAATTTTACTAAATCCTCGCGAGTCAAACCGTTAATAGTCGTTTCATCCCCTAACCCCGATGATGCATAAGGATGATTTTCGTACATAATCTGCCGTAATTGCTCAAATGCGACGTTAAAAGGCTGTTCTTTTTGCAAACGCACATCTTGCAGAGCAATCCGCTTTTCCATTTCTACCGACTCTGCTGGAAAAGTTGGCGATCGCAATATTCGTGTTGCCAATTCCAAGATGTGAGTAAAATCCGCTGTGACGGTTTTCAAGGATAAAACAAAGTAATCTGTTGTGGTATCAGCACTCAAACTCGCTCCAACGGACTCTACACGTTGGGCAATTTCCAAGCTTGAAAGTCCATCACATCCTTTGGTGAGTACAGCAGCGAGCAAATTTGCTAAACCTGCTTTTTCTGGCTTTTCATTACAACTTCCAGCACGGATAAATATTCGAGTTGCAATAATATCGGCAGCGGAATTTTCCGAAACCAGTAGTATTATGCCATTCTTCAATACGGTACGATGGAGATTCATTTTTTTTGGCAAGGTTATCATCAGCGATATTTTAGATTTTGAATTGGGACTACCGGAGTGATCAAATATCTGCCACAATTAGGAAATTGTTTGATATTTCTCGATTAATTAAAGTTAACTGTTCAAGTAAGATAATTAGGTGATTATTCGCTATAGAGCGACGTATTTAACATCCGGGTGAATGCTTCTCTAGACATAGTGGTCATCGCTGCGGAAAATTCTAGAAAAGTGTAAGTTCTGAATAATTAAGATTAAACTATATTATCAGTTTTCTTGACATTACTTTTAATTTCCTTATTTATTAATGAAATGTTTTAACTAAATAGATATTTGTGATACAGTTTTTTGTCTGATTTTATGAAACATATTTTTTGGTTTTTAATTTTCAATTTTACTAATAAAGGATTAAAAAAAATTAGTAAGTATGACTGGGTTAATTGAAAATAAGTACTTAAGCAAAATTATTTATATAATTACTACTCAGTTATATTACTCTTCCCTTTTGCCTATTCCCTATTCCCTGCCTAAAAGAAATGTCTAATTAATGAAGGCATAGGTACTTATGATGTTCGATCAGGATATGTTGTGATCAAAAAAAATAGACTGAAAAAATAAAGCCCCCAAATCAACAAGTGACTTGAGAAGCTTTAAAATTATAGTTCACCGCAACGCCGTTTTACCTAAGTTTATGACCTGGTTAAACCAGGGGGGTACCAAATTACATCGTTTAAAGTTTCCGGGTACAAGCCCGGTATACTGCCACGAAACTATCCAGTTCCCATATCATAAAAAGCATAGATCACAAAACTGTATGGCAGTCACCAACGTCGTAGTGCAACAAACCCATTATAACTTTGACTGTTGTTCTTGTGTACTAAATAAATATTTTTTATTATCCTTTTATTCCTGATTTATTGAGAATACCATACAGACTCTATATTTCGGGCAATTGTCATTGCTTTATCGCGGTTTAATTCATTTAATAAAACTGTAATGTGACCCAGTTTACGTCCGGGACGAGATTCTAATTTACCATACCAATGAAGATAGGCTCCAGGAATTCTTGCGAGGGTAGAGCGTTTGTCGATATAGTTACTTGTTCGTGTTTCATAACCTAACAAATTTACCATAATAGCACAAGGAATTTTCATCGCTACATCTCCTAAAGGTAAATCGCAGACTGCTCTTAAGTGTTGCTCGAATTGCGAAGTAAAGCAAGCATCAATAGAAAAGTGTCCGGAATTATGAGTTCGAGGTGCTATTTCATTTACTAATACTTTATCGTCATCGATTAAAAATAATTCTATAGCAAAAATCCCGACTACTTGCAAGCTGTTGAGTACAGTACAAGCAATTTCTTGAATAGTTTTTTCTGTCTGAGGACTGATGTCAGCAGGTGCAATAACTCGGCGACAAACTTGTTGTTCTTGTTGGGTTTCTACAACTACAAAAGGATAAATTTCACCACTTGTTGAACGCGCCGCAATTACAGATAATTCTTTTTGAAAAGGAATGAATTCTTCTAACAAAAAATTAGAATTTAAACAGATTTTTGTTTCTAAATCAGTTAAATTTTTGATGATAAAAGTACCTTGACCGTCATAACCGTGACGACGAGCTTTTAAAACAGATGGAAAATTCAATTCCCACTCCGAGTTATGACAGATTTTTGTATATATACTTTGATTAACAGATGAAACGGCAAATAATGATTCAGGTAATATAAACTTGGGAACTGGTATACCCAAATCACGCAAAAAACAACGTTGATGATATTTATCAAGTAGAGGAGATAAAGCTTCGATTCGAGGACGAAAACAAACACCTTGTGAAGCAATTTGAGATAAAGCTTCTAGATCAACAAATTCATTTTCAAAAGTTATTACATCGCATTTTGCTGCTAACTCTGTTGTGGCTTGAGCATCATTAATCGCTGCAAAAACAGTATCGCTAGCAATCCCAACAGCGGGATCATTGCGCTCTGGAGTTTGGACAACTAATTCTACCCCTAATTTTTTGGCAGCAGTACCCATCATTAATGCTAATTGTCCGCCACCAATTACACCAACACGCTTATAATCCATCTATCAAAAATAATTAGTTTCTACACCATTTTTATAATTTTACCGCTAGTACAGTTTGGCAAAAATAATACTACTGTTTTAAATTGCTGGAAAGCCTATAAAATAAGCTTTTTAATCAAAGACTTGTTGTACTAGCTTGTTCGCAAATTTATCTAATCTACACTGTGTTTTCAACGTGAATATTAACAAATGTTACTGCTCTTCAGGCATCCTTGATATCAATCCCTGCTCAGTTTACCTGGGTTCTCCCATAGGCTATAGTCTGATATCTCAAAACTTTACTAATCAAAGAATTTCTTCACGCTTATTAACAATTAAGCATTATGACTAATTTATTTTTGCGGTTAAAGTTTACATTTGTTCAAATAAATGATTGCTTTACTCTCAAAATCTTGAACAAAGTTTACCTTCAAGGGAATAAATAAAGTTTATTATCATTTAAGAAAATAATAAAAGAACTGCTGTTATTCTTGTAATTAATGAAAGCTTTGTTTGATATTTTTATATACTGATGTCGATAAAAATATTGTCTTAACAAAGCGTTACATTCGATAGTTACAATCTTGTCATACAGAATTGTGAACTATAAGTATTAGTCTATAAGTTTTTATTTATTATTGTTGACAAGTTATGCTGAAAAATTTAAATCAAATTGCAAACAATCCGATGAAACATTATAAAGATGAATGGATTGTCCAATGGTGCGATGATAATGGCTGGACTGATTTGTATATCGAACGGTGTAATAACTTCTGGGCTTTCCCTCCAGGTGCAGTAATGCCAGAACCAATTCCCACAAAAGTTTTGAGAACAATTAAGGCAGAGAAGGGATTAACTTATGAAGAACGTATTTGGTCGATAGCAGCAGTAATCGCCACAATGATAGCGGCAGGTGTGACTTATTGGTTGAGGTGTCCGATACCAATGGTTGCGGCGTTTGCATTTAATGCTGTGACTGTTGCTCAATTGGAAGTTGAAGATGCGTATTGAAGAGTGCGGATGTAGAGTAGGATGGCATTTTTTTGGGGGAAGCTTTTCCCCATAAATATTATAAATAGTACTATTCTAAATAGTAATTTTCGTTAAAATCATTCAACTAATATAAATATTTAAATTATTTAATTTAGATTAACCTGAGTTTGATGGCGAATCTTCGATTACTTTTTAGTAAGAAAAGAAGCTGTAAAAGCTTAATTTTTCGTGGGGTAAAAGCCAATAGGCAACAGTTTCACCTCCTATTTTTTTCTGATTTTTGAATGAGCATCAATATTCAGCAAGCCCTAATTACGAATTACGAATTACGAATTATGTTGACCTTTAACCTAAGATTAAACTCCTTGAGGATACTCATCCCATAAGCTAGTAATTTCCCGTAAGCTTTGAAAATCTCCATCACCGAGTATTAAGTGATCAATCAAAGGAATATCCAAAAATTGCGCTCCAGCTAACAGTTGACGGGTTAATTCGATATCCTCAGAACTAGGTTCGAGGCTTGCTGAAGGGTGGTTGTGTGCGACTATCAAACGGGTTGCACCTTGACGTATGACTTCCCTAAATATATCACGAGGGGGTGCTAAAGTTTCTGTTGCGGTTCCAATAGTAATTACTTGGGTTCCCAGTAAACGATTTTTTACATCTAGTAATACTACTGCAAATCTTTCCTTTTGTTGCCACATTAAATCTTGACTTAGTGCAGCAGCCGCAGCAGCAGGACTATCAATTAATGTACCTTCTCCCGGACGAGCTTGAAAAGCACGTTTACCTAATTCTATGGCTGCTAAAATCGCTGTTGCCTTTGCTGGGCCAATTCCAGGAATTGCGATCAATTCAGCAGCGGTGATATCTCGTAAAACTGCTAAAGGCTCGCGCTGATGCTTGCCTAATTCCTGTAAAATATATTGTCCCAAACCTACAGCAGATAACTTCCCATGACCTTGACCTGTACCTAGTAGAATTGCAATTAATTCAGCAGTCGCTAACACTTTTGCACCATGGGTTAATAAACGTTCTCGCGGACGTTCATTTTCAGCCATATCGGCAATTCTCAGGCAGTATGTCATAGATAAAATAGGGAATAACGATGATAGGTGTACCTATATTTAGTTATCCCAGTTTAAAGCGCAAAATTCACCTAAATGAAAGCAAATATTTAATTAGGGTTTGCTGAAAAAGTTTTTTAGTGCTGATAGGCAAGAGGTAAGAGGCTTTCTTGCAAAAGGCAACAGGCAAAACGCAACAGTTTCACGAATTACGAATTACGAATTACGAATTACGAATTATTAACTAAGCCTTAACTTGCAAACCTTCTTGGGAAGTTTGTGTTGCTTTGAGCATATGGTAAGTAATCAGCAACTGAGTCAACGCTAAGGGGTAGCTTTGGATGTTCTCGCCAGTGGTACCAGCGACTTTACCTAAATCTGGATTACTTTGGCGATCGCAAACGTTTTTCAGATGAGGCATATCGGAACAGATAATCTGTTCTAATCTATTTACCTGCTCTAATGTAGCGTGTCCATCGACTTCTAAAACATCAACGGGTTTACCCATGTCTCGACCTAAATCCAAGCGAATTGCTGACATGGAATTGCCATTACCAGAGTTGAGAATCTCAACAAAATCTGGATGAGGAATTGTGGGACGTAATATTAACCGTACATTCAAATGTCCGTTACTTTGATCGGAATCATCATTAGGAGGATAGAAACTAATGACAATATCTGACCATTGACGTTGGGGACGGATAAACTGTTCTGAGTCTGGTTCGCGTTTTTTAAGTTGGCTTAAAACCTGTTCTTCGGTATAACCACGCTTTTGAGTATCCCGCTTGATTTTCCACTTTGCACGCAGGGATTCAGGAGGAGCTAGATAAACTTTAACATCGTAACATTGTCTGGCTTTATGAGTGGAATAACCCAGTAGCCCTTCTATGATCACAAATTTACTGGGCTTGATGTATTCAGGTGCATCTAAATTACCAGTTGCATGATTGTAAACTGGTTTGAGAATTGGCAGTCCATTACGCAACTGTAAAAGTTGTTGCTGCATAATATCCAAATAGTTGCAATCTGGATGAAGAGCGGTAATACCAATTTCCGCACGTTGTTTGCGGTCATATCGATGATAATCGTCCGTACAAATAACAGTGACGTTTTCTGGTCCTAATACTTGTGCTATACCCTTAGTTAAAGTTGTCTTACCCGCAGCACTGTCACCCACAATACCCAATATAATCGGACGATTCATTTTACCCCCCTCAATTAGCAGAAAATGTAACTGAAAATTGTGTACTAATTTACTAATTGTAGAGATGAATGAGAAACAACTCAATAACCATTAAGAAGTACTTCGGCTGAAAAGCACTTATCTCAATGCTCAAATCCTTCGCTATCAAGCTTATTTATGGGGTGCAAAGATTGTTATCGAATTGTGTATTTCTAATAAAGGGAATAGGGAATAGGGAATAGGGAATAGGGAGTAGGGAATAGGGAATAGGGAATAGGGAATAGGGAATAGGGAATAGGGAATAGGGAATAGGGAATAGGGAATAGGGAATAGGGAACTGTCCACTGTCAACTGTCCACTGTCAACTGTCAACTGTCCACTGTCCACTGTCAACTTGATTTCCGATATCCCCTTGGAGTTATCATCCACTCACCATAACTACGGGTGCTTTGATTACCTATTAAAACGGTGGTTAACATATCTACTGGTGCATCTAATAATTTTTCTAAAGTAGTTAGAATAATTTTTTCATCTTCGCGGTAAACCGATCGCACTACTGCTACTGGGGTATCGGGGTTGCGGTATTTCAGAAAAATTTCTCTAGCTTCAACTAATTGCTGAGTACGGGTTTGAGATTTAGGATTGTATAAGGCGGTGACAAAATCTGCTGCTGCTGCTGCTGTTAAACGCTTAACAATGACTTCCCAAGGAGTAAGTAAATCGCTTAAACTGACAGCGCAAAAATCATGCATCAATGGTGTACCAACCCGTGCAGCAGCCGATTGAAAGGCACTTACTCCCGGAAATACCTCAACACTCGGACTTTTTCCATCCCAACCGCTAGCTTGTAAATCTTCCATCACCAAGCCTGCCATTCCGTAAATTCCACTATCACCAGAGGACACAACTGCTACATTCAAACCCCAACGTGCTAACTCAATTGCACGAGTAGCGCGATCGCGTTCTTTGGTAATGGGCAAAGCTTCGATGATTTGGTGTTTCTGGAGGATAGGGGCTATCAAATCAATATACAAACTATAACCAATGACTGCATCGGCGCTAGCTACTGCTGTTTGTGCAGCCGGGGTCATTTGGTCGAGGTTTCCTGGTCCTGTTCCCACAAGCAGTAATTTACCTACTCTACCGATGTATTCTTTTTCCGAAGCGGCAACTGCAACTGTGACAGCACCTTTTAGATTTTGGATTTTAGATTTTGCGGAAAGTTTGGGGTGTAGATTCTCTTCCCCCAAAACTTTCCAAGACAGATTTTGGATTGAGGGACGGTAAATTTGTTTTGGGACTTTTAGAGACGTTATATATTCAGTAGGAGACGTTGGGTTAGCAGCGATAATTGCAGCAGCTTCAGCAACGCTGGGGGTTCCTACTTCTTTTTCCACAACCTGGGAAGGATTGGGAACTGTTACTGTGCGGAGAATTTCGGATGGGAAGGTTTTTAAAGGTAAATTTCGCTCGTGACAAAGTTCTATTAAACCAACTTCATCAGACTTAATATCAATTGTGGCAATACCTGCTATGGCAGCAAGTGCGAGTTGATTTTCTTGAAATACTTGATCAATCGCTTGTGCAATTACCTGTTTTGATGTACCTCTTTCACAACCAATTCCCACCCAGAGTATTCGGGGGTGCCAGGTGATGGAAGGGATGGGGGGACAAGGGGATGGGGGGACAAGGGGATGGGGGGAAGATGTTTTGTGGGTGATAAATATTTTGGCTTTTGTGGTTGGTGATTGGTGGAATTTGAAGGGATGTGTTTGGGGTAAATGATTTTGCCATAAACTAGAACCGGCTTCTTGAATTACTTCTACATCTTCCCCTTTAGCAACTGCTGCACTCACAGCATTCCAATCACCTGCACCGCGACACCATCCGAAGGGAATACCTAACATATCTACCGCAGGTAATTCTAAACCGTTGGAAGCGCCGGTTAAAACGGGTGTTGCACCTAATTGTAAAGCTATTAATTTTGCTAACTTATCGGCACCACCTTGATGTCCCCCACATAAACTTATGACGAATTTCCCGGTTTCATCTATCACTACCACTGCTGGATCGGTCGATTTATCTTTTAACAATGGTGAAATCAGTCTAACTACTGCACCTGTAGCCAAACAGAAGACAAAAGCTTGATGAGTTTCCCACAAATTGGCTACGTGTTTTTTCAGGGAATCTTTGTATGTTTGTGCATTAGTAATTTCTGATAATGATTCTGGAACCCACAAAGTAGCAGCGCTATTTTGGCTCATGGGTTGAAGTTTCTTTGCACCCGTGGGAGTCGTACTAATTAAAGCGATGGGAGAGAATTCGGTGAAGAGCAATTTGGGTTTCCTGTTAGCTGTTAGAGTTGGATATTACATTTAAATTTCATCACATAATTGACCTATTGCAGTTACTGATTTTATGATTCTTTGTTGAGTTAAGGTGTCAAGAAGTCGGGTTTTTATAAGAGTTAAGTTGTCGCGCATTTAATTTGTATTTTTCTAGCGGGCAGGATGCCCGCACTACAAGATTTTAATAAAATTTGAATATACAAATTAAAGGCTTTTTAGCTTACAAATGTTTTACAGATATTTATACTAAAAACCCGACTTCTATAATGTACAAACCGGAGGCTCTAAATGATCAGATATTATTTTGTTCACCTCATCTGTGATTTTTGACGTGGCGGATTATTTCCCGGAGGAGTATCGGGAGTTTCTGGAATCTCTGGTGGTATTTCTGGAGTCGGTGGTTGAGGAGTTACAACCATATCTTTTACAGCACCTCGATAAATCAAAGCACCTAAAGTATTTAGTTTAAATCCCCAACCTTGAGGCAAGTTACCATTATCATCATTTTGTCCCAAATCTATATAAATGCGTGGTGGTACAAAATAATTAACATCGCTGACACCGATTAATTGATCTGCTTGTTCCATGATTTGATCGACTACAGCATCAAGTTCGCTATAGTTGTTATAGCTCTGTTGCAGTTGGGATTTGATAAAAGCCATAAATTCTCGCACTGCTTTGACTTTTTCATCTCTTTGTGCAGTTGCTTGTGGAGTAAATCCTTCACCATAGGGATTATCAAGTCCTAATTGTTTCAAAATTAAAGGCTCTAAATATCCAAAAAGCTTGACTTGTGCTTCAATGATTTTGGGATTGTTAACGTCTTTGTGACGGGGTAACAAAGTGCGGAAAGCGCGACGCAATACTTGAGAAAGAGTAAAAGCCGGAAAAGGAATGCTGCGAGAATCTATATTGACTCCATTTTCTACCATGAGTACGTCCAAAGGTGCTAAATCTGGAGGTACAACTGGCATTTGGATATTAAAAGCTTGAAATTCTGGATTTCCACTGCGATCGCTAAGAATATTTTTTTGTCTGCGATTTTGTTTTTCTTGAATTATAAGGATTTCTCTGGCTTTGACTTGATCATTCAATAATAAAGTTAAACCTTTGAGATTAAAGGGATAAACGGGAGTATTCAAGCTGATATAAACAAATTCAGCACAATAAGCTTTATTATCCGAATGATTGAGAAACGCGATCGCGCTTTCATCCCCAAGACTAGCCAAAGCGCAATTTTGCAAAAATTCTTTGAGACTAGCGCGATCGATAACTTTAGTCGGATCTCCCCCATTAAAATCGTTTTGGGAAAATTTGACAAAGGGATTCATCAAAGCCATCCAACAGATAATACTATCGGTATAACCCCTCTGTTGCTGCTGAGTTATAAAGTTGGGAAAAACTAAATTTTGAGCTACCGCAATAAACCCGTTTTCACCATATAAACCTAGATGATAACTATCAGGTTCGTTAAAAGAAGCAAAAGCTTTTTTTTCACCCTCGCGAATTGCGGGTACAATTGCACCGGAATGATGTCCTTCATTTTTGATGAAAATTTCCATCAAATCATTAACTTCGGAAGCACTTTGGGGACTCTGACGTAAATCAATTTTTTTACCATAACGGTCTTTATTGTACTGATAAGTACAGACAAGTAAACCGTATTTATCAAGAAACTGGACAATATCTTGATGTCCCGAAACCGTTTTTCCTTGAGGATTGGTAATTATTTCCTCATCTGCAATACCGATAAAACCGGGTACTTCGATTGTTTTAATATCTAACGTAGTTTGCTCATCAACGATTACTTGTTTGTTAAATAATCGTTTCATATCTTCTACTGGTTTCCCTTGTTTATAATCGGGACTTTGAATAGAATTAAAAATTTCTAAATCTATATCTTCAGGAGGATGTAAAGGCAAAGTCCAACTTACAAGCAAATTATTATTAGGGTTCATTTACAATTTAAATCTATAAAATACTTCGTACTATCTCATACTTCATGAAAGATAACTGTTATTTCAGAAGAACTTTAGATTTACTAACAGGAATGGCCGCAAGTGTCACAAGATCCTGCTTGGTGCGTGACACAAAAACCTTATTATTGGGTTAAAAATCAAGCAAAGTGTCACACAGCCTACAATCAAAAATGTGCCAGTTGCGTAAGTCCTGACTAAATTAAGCTTCCTATTTGCGCTATCTTCCCTAAATCCCCCCATCTCCCCATCCCCCCATCCCCCCATCTTCCTCACTCCGCTCCAGCAGCTTTCAAAATTTTAGCAATATTTGGATAATTGTTAAACTCTGCGAGCATCAATGCAGTGTAACCACCTCGATTTTTCAAATTAATATCCGCACCAGCTTCTAATAAGACTTCCACTACTTTAAGATAACCCAAAGATGTTGCCCACATTAACGCTGTAGCGCTGTTTCCATCTTGAATATTGATATCGGCTCCATGGGCTATTAATTCTTGAGTTATGGTTTTAAAATTGCGTTTTGTAGCTTCGATTAATAGGGTTTTCTTATCTTGTAATTGAGTATTAGGATTTGCACCATTTTTTAACAATATTTTCACCGTTTCGGCGTTTCCTTGTAATGTTGCCAGAGTTAACGGTGTTTCCTGTAAATTTGTCGCTTCTACATCGGCTCCTTTGCTGATCAATGCTTTGACAATAGAACTATATCCCTGTAAAGCTGCTACAAGTAAAGGTGTGTCCCCTAATTTATTTCTTTTATTAACATCGGCTCCACCGTTCAGAAGCACTTCTACAATGTCGGTGAAACCTTCAACCACAGCAATATGTAAAGGTGTTTCTGCATCTTGATCTTGGATGTTAACATTAGCATTGTGACTTACTAAAGTCGCGACAATAGAAGTGTATCCTCCTGCTACAGCAATCAATAATGCTGTTTCTCCATGATTATTTTGTGCATTGACATCAATATTCGTAGTTAATAAAGCCTCAATTACTCCTAAATATCCTTTTTCGGCAGCTATCATTAATAAAGTTTCACCTTCTTCATCTCGGATATTTACATCAGCTTGTGCTTTGATTAAACTTTCTACTACAGCAGAATGTCCTTGTTTCACAGCTAATTTTAAAGCTGTATCATTGTCTTTATCTTTAACATTGATATTAGCACCAGCATCGATTAAAGCTTGGACTATAGAGGTATAACCTTTGAGAGCAGCTATCATCAAAGCGTTACTACCGTCTTCATTTACGGAATTTATCTCGACACCTTTTGATATTAATAAACGTACAATGTCAAGTTTATTTGTAGCGCAAGCCAACATTAAAGCTGTTAAACCATAATTTTTTCTTTGATAATTAATATTTGCACCGGAATCAATGAGCATTCTGACGATTTCCGTATAACCAGAATTCGCTGCAAACATCAACGCTGTAGTCCCATCTTGCTCACTGACATTTGCTGAAGCACCCGCACTTAAAAGTTTTTGCACCCTTGTAATATCCCCGCTTTTAGCTGCTTCTAGCAGGGAAGCATTGTTTTTGCTCATTGTTAGTTAGTTGTTAGTGGTTGGCGGTTATTTGTTAGTTGTTGTAGAGAGGGACACACTGCTACGTCTCTACGGGAGTTAAGGGTTAAGAATTAACCAATACCCCATACACAATTAATTCTTATTTTCCCATTTCCTACTCTCCATTCCCTCGACGCGCTATGCTAATTTTTATGAAGATTTCAGTATTGGGGAGAACACAATGAATTTGGAACTTTCGCCAGAAGTTAAATACTGGATGCAATTTTTTCATCCAGTTTTAATGTGGGCGTTATTGTTATGTAGTCTTTATGCGGCTTACTTGGGTTTACAGGTACAGCGTACCAGAAATGCTCAAGGTGAAGAGAAGAAAGAGCTAATTAAAGGCAAATACAACATCAAACACTTTCAAGTTGGCTCTGTATTGTTAGCGCTGATGGTATCGGGTTCTGTTGGTGGGATGGCTGTTACCTATATTAATAATGGTAAATTATTTGTCGGTCCTCATCTCTTAGCTGGGTTGGGAATGACAGCTTTGATTGGGTTTTCTGCTTCTTTATCTCCGTTTATGCAAAAAGGAGCAAATTGGGCGCGGATAAGCCATATTATGTTGAATTTCACAATCTTAGGACTTTTTACCTGGCAAGCTATTACCGGGGTACAAATTGTGCAAAAGATTCTGAGTAAAGCTTAAATAAGGTATGAAGTATGAAGCTATTACAACTAATACTTCATACTTCATACTTCATCCTTCATACTTTATCTTTTGTTTCTTATGCTTTTGTTGATTCATAAGAAAAAATTATACTTAGGGTCAAGCGATAAAGGAATTTTATCTCAAGTCCGGAGATTAGTGATTATTCCCTATTCCCTATTCCCTATTCCCTATTCCCTATTCCCTATTCCCTACTCCCTATTCCCTGTTCCCTACTCCCTACTCCCTACCTAAAGATTGATGAAAATTGTCCTGAACTTTGCGTGTTAAACGACGAGATACCTGACGAACGATTTGATTAAGTAGGCGATCGCCAGTATTTTGAATTAAGGATTTGGGTAAGCGGTTGATAAATTTGGGAAATTGAACGTAAACGGTTAAATACAGTTCCCATTCAACCTTAGTGATTGGATTGGATTGTGCGGGAGTATCTTCGTTTTCGCTTTCGACTAGCTGTAGGGATGCGTAATAATCGACATCGTAACCGGGAGGTTGATAGTTAGGAATGGGTATGGTGCGAATTCGGTAAACACCTTGTTGGGGAGGTAAAAGTTCTAAACCGATTTTTGGCTCTACTTCGTAACCTAAAGCCCCAAAACGACCGATTGTTAATTCATAACCATTTTCTCCTAAAGGTTGCACTTTCATCGGTTGAGCGCAATTTGAAAACCATTGGTTATGACTGTTTAAATATTCCGCAACGATTGGGGCTGGTGCGGATAACTCCATACAGTCGCTGAAAGTACCGTAAAATTTAGTTTGTTGGTCTAAATCTAACTCTAAAGATAATTCCTGAGTCTCGGATAGAGATGTCACAGATATAATTTTTTCCGTTGTTTCATAAGATTTATACTCTCGATTAGTTGAAACCATAACTGCATTCCTGTATACTTTTAATTTTATTTAAAATAATCTTTCCCATCCTAGATGAGATGTTTCGCATTAATAATACAAATTCATCGAAACATTAACAATCTGACATAAAGTTCACCTAATCTCTACAATAGAGAAGAAAGAACAATGATATATGTTTCCAAGGGCAGAGAATTATCATGAAAGCTTTTGTAGCAGGGGCAACAGGTGAGACGGGAAGACGCATTGTACAGGAGTTGATAGCGCGTAATATTCCGGTTCGTGCATTAGTTAGAGATATAGAAAAAGCTAGAAGTATTTTGCCTGCTGATGTGGACTTAGTACAAGGTGATGTGTTAAGACCCGAAACTTTTTCCACTGCTTTAGAAGATAGCACAGTATTGTTATGTGCGACTGGTGCGGCACCAAGTTTTGACCCCACAGGACCTTACAAAGTAGATTATGAAGGTACAAAAAATTTGGTGGATGCTGCCAAATCAAAAGGAATAGAGCATTTTGTGTTTGTTTCTTCGTTGTGTACTTCTAAGCTGTTCCATCCGTTAAATTTATTTTGGTTAATTTTGGTTTGGAAAAAACAAGCAGAGGAATACCTCCAGAAAAGTGGTTTAACTTACACTATAGTGCGTCCGGGTGGATTAAAAAACGAAGATAACAGCAATCCCATCGTCATGAAATCGGCAGATACAATATTTGACGGTAGTATTCCCCGTCAAAAAGTAGCCCAAGTTTGTGTAGAATCACTCTTTGAACCGGCTTCTCGCAATAAAATCGTAGAAATTGTTTCTCAAGAAGATGCTGTTGCTAAAAGCTTTGAAGAGTTATTTACAGCAGTCGCTTAAAATAAGTTAGGAGTGAGGAGTTAGGAGTTAGGAGTTAATAATAATTTTCTCCTTGTCCCCTTGTCTCCCCATCCCCTTGTCCCCTTGTCCCCCCATCCCCCCATCTCCCCATCTCCCCATCCCCATCCCCTTGTCCCCTTTCTAGATAATTTTGCAGTCGCACAAAAATAATCACTGTTAGAATTGGAATTGTTTACCAGTCGGGTTTGATTAATCAATATTCCCGGAATGGTTCAATTTATGATTGTTGTTATATTTTATTTGGCTATCTTAAGTAATATTAATGAGTAAAACTCTTAAAGGTTTTTACTTCAAAGGTGTTGAAAAGTTTATCGGACCTATAGCCGCTCTCCTCGCCTTTGTGTGTATGTTTCAGTGGTATATTTACGGTAGCTTGGAACCGAATAGCGACCCGGTATTTCAAAAGAACCAGCCACCTTTAATTATGGAAGGTGGTGACCCCTATATTCGCGCTTTAATGCGAACTATTGGAGCTAGTGAAGCTAATAGCAAACGTCCTTATTCTATTTTGTATGGTGGTGAACACGTCAGCGATTTGAGTCGTCATCCGGAAAAATGTGTCAAAATTACTGTCGGACCAAATACAGGAAATTGTTCTACAGCTGCGGGTAGATACCAAGTTATTAATACTACTTGGTTTAGAATTGCTGAACGTTATCATCCAAAGCAGCCGATGCCGATGATGTTTTGGGCTAGTTATAGTTTTGAACCCGAATATCAAGATAAAGTGGTTTATAGTTGGTTAAGTGATTCTAAGGAGTGGGGTGTTAATATTTCTCAATTGTTGCGAGAAGGAAAAGTAAATCAAGTTTTAAAAAAACTTTCTCCGACTTGGACAAGTTTGGGATATGGTATAGAAACTAATTCGATCAGTAGTAGTTTACCAAGAATTTATCAGAAAGTTTTACAAGAAGAATTAAGTGCGGTTCAAAAGGTTCAATGAGGGTGGATAAAAAATATACCCATTCGTGGGAGAAACCGTTAATTAAAGCTTCCCCCTACTAGCTTATGATAAGGCATTCATTGTTTCTTAATTTCCAGCTTGCAATTCTGCCTGTAATTGCTGCACTCTTTCTACCGTTAAGCCTGTAATCTTTACAACCATTTCTACTGATAAACCCTCACGCAATGAATTAAGCGCTACTTGTTCTAATGCTTGTTGAGTACCTTTTTTAACACCTTTTCGTTCCCAACTTGTGGTAATTTCCATATATTCCTCCCTTTGATCTAGTCCCATTGTAATTATTGTTTCTTGAAAGGTTTGTTCTTCTGCTTCATTTAAGTTTAAATAAGTGTCAACAAATCCAGAAATAAGTTGCATCCGTGCGGGGTTTAACCTTAAAGTAGTTAACGGGACTTAGACAAAAAACAACGAGAAAAAAGCTTCAAATCGAGTTAGGACAAGGGACATACTTCAACACCCGAAAAATCGCTCAAACCCAGATATATCAAGAAAATAACCAAATCGACGTGAAAATACTGGTATGTATACCTTTGAGGCTTTTTTCGACCACAAAAAATGTCTAAGTCCCGTTAGAAAAAATCGGCATGAAAATGCCAATTTTTGTAGAGCCAGTGCGTTAGTTCCGGCTCCCTCCGTTGTAGCAACTGGCGTGCGGTTTAAACCGCCGGATACTTTTAAAACATTCTCTTATAATCATCATAAAAACCCGATTTATATTAATGTTGGAATGCTGAGTAATCATGATAAGTTAAAAAAACCCGAATATGTTCCACAAATACCGATGTGTTTTCTAAATGAATATTATGAGCAGTATTTTGAATAATTTGAAAATTACACAAATTGCTAATTATAGTCATTTTCTGATTTATATAAATAAATTTTTTATCGTTTTCTCCTACTAATAAAAGTATCGGAACTTGATTATCATTTAATTTTTCCCACAAAGTAGGTTGAACCCCCACACCCATCAATCGTAGTGATTTAGCTAATTCCACCGGATTATTTTGTAACCGATTTTCTATCATTTGCTCAAATCCAGAATGGTTTTTTATATTGCCGAAAATCGGCTGACTATACCAATTTTGTAAGAAATTGAGAAAATCAACTTTTTTAAAACTTCTTGCTAGTTTTCTAGCTATTTGTTCGTCTCGTTTAATTCTTTCTAATCTTTCTTTTTCTGCTAACAAACCAGGAGAAGCAGATTCTAGGATAACTTGATAAAATCTCTGAGGAAAATGTAATGTTAAATATAAAGCTAATCTTCCACCCATTGAATATCCAACTAAAAAGCATTGTTGAATTTTTAATTCATCTAATAAATTTATTAAAGCATCGGCAGTCTCAGCCATTGTATAACAATTATCATCACCCAAAATTTGAGTTTTTCCATGTCCGGGAAGGTCAATATTTAAACAATAAAAATAATTTTTTAATAAATATATCGCTTCGTTAAATTCATGAATATTACCCATAAAACCATGCAAAAAAAGAATCAGTGGTTTATCGGGATTACCACTGAAACAATAATTAAATCTATGGTTTTTCAGACTCATTAAGATTTATTGAAATTACTTAACTAAACTATTAAAAATATAGATACTCGATGCTTTGCGAAATTAAACTTAAAATTACAAATTACCGCTTAATTAAGCTTAATTAAGGCAAAAATCGGTCTAAAGCCGCCTTTAATTCTTCCATTTCAACATCAATATTGCCATTTTTTGCGGCTCTAGCAACGCATTCTGTTAAATGTTCGTCTAAAACAATCCGCGCAACCCTGTCAACCGCACCTCTAACCGCAGCAATTTGTAGCAATACATCGGGACAAGGGCTATTTTGCTGCACCATAGTTTTTATACCTCTAATATGCCCTTCTATACGTGAGAGTCGGTTAACTATTTTTCGTAAGGACTCTTCACTATGGATGTGGGGGTGAGATGAGTGGGTATGATTGTGGTTATGTTCTGATTGATTTGCGTCTGTATTATTACTCAGTATATGGTCGTTTTGATTTGAGGTTCCATTCATGGGCTGTTATTGGGGGTTAGGCAGTATTTATCATCCTAACGCAAAGGTCAAACAGTCCGTTAGGGTTTGTCTAATCCCCAGATTATCCGAACACAAATGTATTCGTATTAAAAGCAAAGGTTTGCCCAATTTTTGCTAATATCTTTAATAAACCCAATAGCAGGTACAGTTTGTTTAACTTCTTATAGCTTACTATTAGCGCTGAAAATGTCGAAACTTCAGGGTTCTACAAAACGTCAATCAGCAGATAAACATGACAATTACCTGCTTTGAATAACTTTAAAGACAATTGTCAAGAATAATTAACAATTAAACTGAAAAAAAACGGTCTTGGTGATGAAATTTACAAATTTGCCCAAGTCGATAAGACAACTAAGTACTCATTTATTAGCAATTCTAATCGGGGTTTTGCTGAGTTTTAATACTTTTTCTGTATTACCTTCTCAAGCGGAACCTGCACCGATAGTTCAAAAACCTTCTAATGCTACGGCTGCGATCGCAAACAGGAGTTTTGTGACAGCAGCAGTTAATCGAGTTGGCAGTGCAGTAGTTCGGATTGATACCGAGCGCACCATCAGCCGTCGGCTTCCCGATCCTTTTATGGAAGACCCATTTTTTAGGAGGTTTTTCGGCGATTCTCTGCCCAGAAACTTGCCTCCAGAGCAGTTACGCGGTTTGGGTTCTGGTTTCATTATTGACAAAAGCGGCTTCGTGTTAACGAATGCTCACGTAGTTGATAAGGCAGATAAAGTAACAGTTCGTCTCAAGGATGGACGTAAGTTTGAAGGTAAAGTTCAAGGAGTCGATGAAGTCACGGATTTAGCCGTGGTAAAAATTAACGCTGGTAGCGATTTACCAGTAGCACCTCTGGGTTCATCTACTGACGTTCAAGTTGGAGATTGGGCGATCGCGGTGGGAAATCCTTTGGGTTTCGATAATACGGTAACTTTGGGAATTGTTAGTACTTTGAAGCGTCCCAGCGCTCAGGTTGGTATTTCTTCAAAGCGTTTGGAATTTATTCAAACCGATGCAGCGATTAATCCCGGAAACTCTGGTGGTCCTTTATTAAATGATAGAGGCGAAGTTATCGGTATAAATACGGCAATTCGGGCGGATGCAACTGGTATCGGTTTTGCAATTCCCATCGACAAAGCGAAGCAAATCACCAGCGAATTGCAACGTAACGGCAAAGTTGCTCATCCGTTTATAGGTATAGGAATGGATGATTTAACTCCCGACGAAGCCCGACGCATCAACGCTAATCCTAATTCTCCAATTCAAGTACCAGAAGTACGAGGTATTTTGGTGGGAAGAGTTATACCAAACTCCCCAGCAGCTAATGCGGGTATCCGTGTCGGAGACGTAATTGTTGCGGTTGATGGAAAGCGCATCACCACGGGAGAGGAGTTACTGGTTATAGTTGAAAATAGCGGTGTCGGTCAAAATTTAGAGTTAAAAGTACAAAGAGGTAATCGCACCCAACAAATATCTTTACGTACTGCTGAATTAAAAGATTTTTCTTAAAAGTATAGGGTATGGAGTTAGGAGTTAGGAGTTAGGAGTTAGGAGTTAGGAATTAGGAGTTAGGAGTTAGGAGTTAGGAGTTAGGAGTTAGGAGTTAGGAGTTAGGAGTTAGGAGTTAGGAGTTAATAATAATTTTCCCCCCATCCCCTTGCTTTCAAGGGTAGGTATTTAGGTTTTAGATAAATAGTTGAGAATTTTCTCAAGAGTTAAACGTAATTTCAAGGTTATAGCCAATGATTTTAGTTCTAAAACCAAAAAAATAGGCTTAATCTAAAAAACCTACCCTTGAAAGCCATCCCCTTGTCCCGAAAGTCCCCTTGTCCCGAAAGTCCCCTTGTCCCGAAAGTCCCCTTGTCCCGAAAGTCCCCTTGTCCCCTTGTCCCGAAAGTCCCCTTGTCCCCTTGTCCCGAAAGTCCCCTTGTCCCGAAAGTTCCCTTGTCCCCCCATCCCCTTGTCCCCTTGTCCCCCCATCCCGAAAGTCCGATTATGATTAGAACCTGTTACTCTTGGATACACACCCTAGCATTAGCGAGTCAATACAATCCACCGAGATTTGTAGAATTAATCATGTTAGGTATGGCATTAATAATGCTGACAATTTCTACATTTATCGCTGATTTGCCTTACTTGATTTTGGGTTTAAGTTTTGTAATTGGTGCATCAATTTCTATACTAGTCAGAGAGGCAATTGCTCCATCTCCTCAAACACGAATGACAAAACTAACAGCTTTCCTTTTACTCGCTGTTAGCCTTTATGGTTTTGCTGATTTACTCAAATATTTTTATTGATATTTTGATTAATTTTAAATAAAAATTCATGGGAGGGTTTAAAAGCAACTCTCCCCATCTATCTTCCTTATTCTTCCCCTTAAATAATAATTTACGCTTTTCACCGGGTACAAAAGCATAAATATTACCTTTCCAAGTCAAAAAAGTTGATTGAGAATCATCGAGAGAACAACGTGTTTTTACCCAATCTTGGGCTGAATATTCTTGAGTTTGAAAAACCATTGCAGTTATCAGTTAACAATTATCAGTTATCAGTTATCAATTTACGATATTTTAAGTCAGAATTATCAAGGTTCATTGTCTTTTAGTGTTTCAATCATTAAATCGACTTGTTGCTGTTGTTTTTGTAAAAATGTTTCACATTCCCGCAAAGATTTTACAGCAGTGCTAAATTGTTCAAATACTTCTTCTAACTGTAATTCTCCTGTTTCGATGCGAGATATTATGGTTTCTATTTCTGCTACTTTAGTTTCGTAATTCCAGTTTTTTTCCATAGTTGTTTTTTTAATTGTTAGGTTGTTTCTGGCGGTTAAAACCGCACGGCAGTTGCTACAACGGAGGGAGCCTCCGCAACGCACTGGCTCTTCTACACAAACAAAACCCACCGTAGCAGGGGTTATTTTAATCTTTAATCTTTTATTTTTATAACTTTTACTTTCGCCGCTCCTTGATTTAATTGAATTAATAATTCTTCTCCTATGTTTAATTCTGATGCATTACGAGTAATACTTCCATTTTCTTTTCTTACCACTGCATAGCCGCGTTGTAAAACTGCTCTGGGGTTTAATGCGATCAATTTTTGTCGTAATACTTCTAATTGCTGTTTTGATTCTTGTGACTTGGAATTGACTGCTTGCAAAAGCTTTTCCCGCTTCCAACCCAAAGCTGTGATTTCTTGTTCTACTTGCTTATCCAATCGCGATCGCCGTAAGCGATTCTTCAGTGTTTTTACTTTGTCCTGAGCCATTCTTACAGAGTAATTTACTACTTCTGATAAAACTGCAACGCGATCGCAATGTTGATTATACAAATCATCGAGGGATGGTACAACTATTTCTGCTGCTGCTGTGGGAGTATGAACGCTTTTGTCTGCGACTAAATCTGCTAAAGATTCATCTCGTTGATGTCCGATACCAGTAATTATGGGGATTGGACAATCGGCGATCGCTCTTACGACTCGTTCATCATTAAAGCAGGCTAATTCTTCGGTTGCTCCTCCTCCCCTAGCTAAAATCAAGACTTCTGCACGTCGATCATTTTCCACTCTTTGAATTGCTTTCACTATGGAATCCGGTGCTTGTTCTCCTTGTACCGTCGCGGGGGAAAATAAGATATGTAAACCGGGATACCGAGCCTTCAGTGTTTTCTGGATATCACCCCAAGCAGCAGCAGTCGGTGAAGTTACAATGGCGATCGTTTGTGGATGTTGGGGAAGCGGCTTTTTTCTTTCGTCATCAAATAAACCTTCTGCCATCAAACGGTTTTTTAATTGTTTGTAGCGTAATGCTTGTAAACCTTCGCCAGCAGGTATAGCTTGCCACACAGTAAGTTGATATTCTCCCCGCGCCGGATACAATCGAATGCTGCCTAAAACAATTAATTGTTCACCAACAGTGGGTATTTGAGAGAGTTTCGGGATTTGTCCCTTCCAGGTGACACATTTAATCGCAGCATCACCACCCGTATCTTGTAAAGTAAAAAATAATCCGGCACGATGGTTATTAGTACTAGAAACTTCACCAGTTACCCAAACTTGTCGCAAAATTGAATCCTCTTCTAGTAGCGATTGAATGTAGTTGGTTAAACCAGCTATGGAAAGTGCGGAATCGGGGATTAGAGAGTTTTTTTGTTCGGAATTCATTGTTTGCGGTTAACGGTTATTTCTTGATAATAAAACTTACAAAAGAAAACAACAGATCGATAATCTAGAGACTTCAAAAACTACCAATACTACCTTTATCAAGAAAAATTACCCGGTTGGCGCGATCGCGTAACCATTGATTGTGGGACACTATTAAAATAGTTGGTTGCCATTGAGAATTATTTTGTTTATCTAACAACTGCGACCATAATTTTTCTTCTGTCTGTACGTCCAAAGCGCTAGAAATATCATCAAATACTAGTAACTCTGGTTGATGGATTAAAGAGCGAGCAATAGCAGCACGTTGCAATTGACCACCCGAAAGACGTACCCCTTTATATCCTACAAGAGTTTCTAATCCTAAAGGCATATCTGCAATATCTTCTGTAAATACAGATGTATGAAGTGCTTTTTCGATATGAGTATTTGTCCTCTCCCAACCCAAAAGTAGATTATCTCGTAGATTTTGACTAAATAATTGCGGAATTTGAGGTGTATAAGCGCTGTGAGGAGGTACAAAAAAACTTGCAGGGTCATTTATTAAACAATCGTTCCAATAAATTTTACCTGATTGTAAAGGTAATAATCCTAATAAAGTCCGTAATAAAGTTGTTTTTCCCGCACCAATACCACCAGTAATTACAGTTAAACTACCTCTTGGTAACCAAAAGCTGATATGTTCAATTCCTTGGTTGTTTCCGGGATAATGATAGGTCAAATTTTCAATAGTTAATTCTTGTAGTGGTGATTTTAACGGTGAATAATGCGGTTCATTTTTGATTTGAGGTAGTTGTTGCTTTTGTCCAAAAATATGATTTAAATAAAGCGGTTGAGGAGCAACTAAAGTCAAAGCTGAGTTGTTCTGATTTTCAACTAAACCCGTCATGCGCTCAAAGGATACTTCTGTCTGCTTTGATGAAGCAATAAATTCTCCTAAAAATGTGATGAATTCAGTCACAAAAGCCAAATAATAAATGAATAAAGCAAAATCTCCGACACTTAAATTACTCGTACCTTGTTGTAAAAAACTTGCCGCAGTCAGTAAAATAATTCCCGTACCTAAATTAACTAAATTTTGAAAATTAGAATTTAAAATTGCTGCAAATAATTGGTCTTTTAATACGGCTTTGCGACGTTGTTCGTTTAATTGGTAAAAATGACTAATTACTGAACTTTCCGCTCCAGCAACTTTAATCGCTTGAACTGAATTAAATATTTCTCCTATTAAACCTGTAACTTTTTCCGTAGCAATGCGACTATTATGACGATAGCGTTTAATTCGCTTTCCCATTTGCTGAATTACAAAAATGACTAACACTAAAGGTAGAAAAACTAAAATAGTCATTTTCCAATTAATATTAGCCAGAATAATTAAAGAAATGAAAGCAAATATTGCAGCATCAAAGACTTCCGCAGTTCCGACTACATTATCTTCAATAAGTTCGATATCATCGCGGAAATAGCTAATTAATTCTCCCTGACTTACAGGTAAAGACATTGCACCGGGACGTTTAAGAATAGCCTGTAATAAATTATGCCGTAATAAAGCACTCATCGTAAAGCGATGTTGAGTTTTGGTTAAGCGACCGATAAAAATAAATATTACTCTTCCCAATCCAGTTGCTAATAAAAATATAATTAATATAGTGGGAGAAAAATTATATCTCGATTCACCCGTTAGAGTATTAAAAAATTCTCGAATAATTAATCCTGGTAATATGGGAAGACCCATAATAAATAACCAAAAAAAAGCATCTATTAGATATAGTCTAGGAGTATAGCGAATCATTCGCCATAAAAGTTGCCAGATGTTGGGTTTTTTATTTAAATTCATGCTATTTTTACTATCAATAATTTGTTAATAATTGCGAAAAATGTGAAGAAGAATTGTTAATTAAATCTTGATATAAACCATATTCAATTGTGCGTCCATTATCTAACATTAATATTTGATTTACTCGTTGTAGAGTTTGTAAACGATGAGCAATAATTATTACCGTGCGTCCTATTAATAATTTATCTATTGCTACTTCTAAATATTGTTCGGTTTTTGAATCAAGACGAGAAGATGCTTCATCAAGAATTACTAAGCTAGGATTTTTGAGAAATACTCTTGTAAAGGCTAGTAATTGCGCTTGTCCGGCTGAAAGTCTACTGCTTTCTGATGTTAAGTATGTGTCTAATCTTTCTGGGAGAGAATGTAACCATGTAGTTAAGCCTAAATCATCTAAAACATTAATAATTTGTTCATCAGTAATAGTTGAATTGAAGAACGTTAAATTGTCACGAACAGTGGTTTGAAATAGTTGAACATCTTGGGTGACAACTCCAATACGTGCTTGTAATTCTTTTGTCGATATTTGACCGATGGGAATATTATTTAAACGAATATTACCTAATTGAGGCTGATAAAATCGCAATAATAAACGGGTAATTGTGGTTTTTCCGCTTCCGGTACGTCCTACAATTCCTAAGACTTGATTTGGTGCTAAGTTAAATGAAATATCATTTAGTATCCATTGACTTGAATTTTTATTATCTCGATTATCTAAAATATTTAAATTATTTAAATTTTCTAACTCATAATTAAAATAAACATTTTCAAATTCTATTGAAAAACCACCATCATCAAGTACATTATCGATAATATTATGAGAAATTTCTTGTGGTATTTGGAATAACTCTTGAATACGATAAATGCCTGCTTCTGCTTGTTGAAAATCTTCTAATTGTTCGCGGATTTTTTCTATCGGTTCTTGCAATAAATTTGTATAGTAAAATAAAATATATGCCGTACCAATAGTAATCGCCTGTTGATTCCATAAATAAGCAGCGATTCCCAAAGCTAAAGCATTACCTAAAGTAAATAAACCGACTGTAGTCCCCCATAAAGTAGTTGCTGCGAAACGAGCTTTATAGTAAGTAGATTGCCAACGTTGCTGAAACTGATGAAAGCGATACATTACATAATTAACAGCACCATTAGCCCGAATATCTTCTAAACCTGTAATATATTCTCCAATAAACCCGAAAAACTCAGCGCTAATTTGACGGTAATTAGTCCAAGGAATGATTGCTAGGGGACGCAAACTCATCAAGGTAGTTAGTGCGATCGCGCTAAAAATACCCAAGCAAGTACCAGCAAGCCAATTTTGCCAAAAAAGCACTATCAATATACCCAAAAGTAAAATAATATTGCCAACAATATCAATTATGAATTGCGAGAAAAAACGCGATAGAGCATTAACATCACCATCAACTCGTTCGATAAGTTCTCCAGGTGTACGAGATTTATAGAAGGAAAAATTAAGGTAAAGACAATGAGTTACTAAATCGCTGCGGAGAGCATTTGTAGCTGTCCAAGCAACATTTTCACTGAGATATTTAGCGCAAATAGAAAATAGTTGAATCAGGAGTGCAACCGCAATAAAAATAAAAGCAGCAGTGTATAGTTTTTGAGTAGAACCACCAGCAACAGCAGTATCGATAAAATAGCTAATAATTTGGGGATTGATTAGTTGTAAAGCAATAGTAGAAAATAAGGTTAGAGTTAACCAAATTACTCGGTTTCGTTGTGGTAGAAGATATTTTTTGAGCAGATTACTGTAAAATTTGAGGGGAATATTCATGATTTTTAAATTAAAATGTAAGAGTATGTTTTAAAATTATCCGGCGAATATAATTCACTGCTACACAGGCAAAACCCGCCTGCGCGGGTTATATATAAATTAATTAGTCCAAGGTGGACAATGAGCGGTGTAGTAGCGGTAACAAAGCGCCAGATAAAATATGAACAATTAAGGAACTATAGCTGATGACATTATCTATCGAGTCAACTTCAGTAACTACCCTAGAAGAATTTTTACAATTGCCAGAAACAAAACCTGCAAGTGAATACATTAACGGGAAAATCTACCAAAAGCCGATGCCACAAGGAAAACATAGTACTTTACAGATTGAATTAGCTTCTGCGATTAACCAAGTAGGTAAAGCTAAAAAATTAGCTTATGCGTTTACAGAATTACGCTGTACTTTCGCGGGTAAATCCATAGTTCCAGATATTGCTGTGTTTGAATGGGAAAACATTCCCTTAGATGAAAATGGTCAGATTGCGAATAAATTTGAAATTCCCCCCGATTGGATTATTGAAATTCTTTCACCAGAACAATCTGCAAGCAAAGTAATTCGTAAAATTACATTTTGCATCAAAAATGGGACAAAATTAGGCTATTTTATTGATGCTGATGATGAATCAATTACAGTTTTTCAACCCAATCAATTACCAGAAGTCAAAGAAAAACAAGATATTTTACCTGTTTTAAGTGTTTTGCAAAATTGGCAGTTGACGGTTGAAGATGTTTTTAACTGGTTGAGTTTTGCTAAATAAATTTAAGAAGGGAATAGGGAATAGGGAATAGATTAATTGAAGGATGTAAAAACCAGCTAACAGCCTTTTTTCAGTTTTATCGTAGAGCATAATATTATTTTTTATTAATATTTTTAGCCTGGTACTGGTGGAATACGTACAAGTAAATTTGATTTGAGTTGTTCTGGCATTTTTGCAGGTAAAATATAACCGTTCTTACTTTCTCTATATAGTTTGCTGAATTTAAATAGGTCGGAAACAATATTTTGCACGGGTAAATTCACAAAATGATATGTATACTTTCCCGGACAGGCAAAAGTGACACAACAAGGGCGATCGCACGTCCATAAACAACCTACTGCTTCTATATTAAGATTGCAATCGGTTGAATCATTTTTTTGTGCTTCTAGCAATTGTAAAAGCAGTTGATTACCTTCAGCGCGTTCGTCTGCTTCTTCATGGTCGATAATAGCACTACATGATTTACAAACAAATAAAGTATGAAGTTTCATGGTGGTGAAGATTTAAAAAACATCTATGTGAATCATCAAACCCGGTTACGAAATTAGGGTGTTTCGACAAGGTATTTAAACAAATCATCAATCACTGCATTTGCAGCTAAAATACCGCTTCCAATCCAGTAATCTGGAACTGTATAAACTTTGTTTTGTTGCACGGCTTTTAAACTCTGCCAAAGTGGATTTGATTGGAGTTGTTCTAGCTTCTTTTGTGCTGCTTGAGTTACTTGAGAGCTATTTTCACCTGTCCAAATAAATATAACATCACCGTCAGCTTTTCCAAACAATTCATTACCAATAGACACTTGAATTGGATTGTTAAATAACTTTTGGGCTTCTGATGCAGTAAAGTTTTGTGATTCTGGACGCGATAAACCAGCATCTTGCAAAATTGTGCCACAAAAAGAATCCCGTAAATAAAGATTGATTCCAGTTGGATAAACTCTGATCACCGATACTTTTATTTTTGAGATATTATCACCCATTTGCTGTTTAAAATCTTCGAGACGATTGTAATATTTATTCATTATTTCTTCAGCAGCTGTTTTTTTCCCTAATGCTACACTCACTTTTGTAAATACATCCTTCCATTGACCGCTATGTCCAAATTCAAACAACAATGTTGGAGCAATTTTTGAAGTCAAACTGTAAATGTCTTTTTGATATTCAAAACCCAAAATCAAATCTGGCTTAATAGCGATAATCTTTTCTAAATTAGGTTCGCCACTTTTTCCCATATTCTTCACTCCCACAAACTTATCCTGAAAGTAGGCTGAAAAATCTGAGATTACACTACCAATCGGTTTAAGACCTAATGTGATCGCATTTTCTAAGGAAGTATCATCTAAAGTTACAACTCGCTCAAAATTTTCCGGAATACAGGTAGTCCCCATAACGTGTTTGACATGACGACAGGCTATATTTTGATTTTGAAGATTAACAGGAACATAAGCAGCGCGATCGCAAGCAATTGTCAGCATGAAAATGCACGCTATTACCACCCCCAATTGTAAGTAGCGAGTAAAGTATTGAGTTCTTAACCGATGCTTATACATTGTCAAAATTACATAAATATAAAACGTTGGAGAAAAATGCTTAAAACTCAATCGCAAAAGAACCAAGTACTGTTAAAGGTTCACCATAATAAACACCTAAACGGCTACCCTCTGAACCATTAAAATAAGTTTTATCAAACAAGTTACGAATATTTACAGCAGCTCTCCAGTTATCCCGCTTGTAAAATATCGACGCATCAGTACGGATATAGCTGGGTAAAATATAACTGTTGTCCAAATCCCCAAAGCGATCGCCCACAAAAAATAACCCTAAACCAAAACCTAATCCTTGTAAACTACCCTTTTGTAGCTCATAGGTTGTCCACAAACTCGCAGCGTGTTCGGGGATATTATCTCGACGACGACCTTCTAACCCGCTAGTATCTTTACTAATAAATGCATCAATGTAACTGTATGAAGCAATCACTTTCCAACCAGAGGTAATTTGCCCAGAAATATCAAATTCAATTCCTCGACTTGTTTGTTCTCCTGTTTGAATTGAATCATTGGGATCTGATGAATTGGGGTCATCAACGGTCACATTTTGTTTGCGGAGGTCATACAATGCTAAAGTTGCGCTCAAATTAGGGGTAATATCAGCTTTGACACCTACCTCGAATTGTCTACCTGTTTCAGGTTTAAATGGTTCATCATTTCCATTACGACTAGCTCCAAAACTAGGTTCAAAGGAGGTTGCATAGGATGCATAAAGTGAAAGATTTTGAGAAGGTTGATAAACTGCTCCCAAACGCGGACTAAATCTACTATCTGATTGGAAGAATTCTTCTTTTTCCTCACCTAAATTTCTCGTACTACAATTTTGTTCAAAAATATCAAATCGTCCTCCTGCAAGTAATTTCAGTTGGGGACTAATTTCGATTTGATCTTGGATATAAAATCCATATTTATCAAGAGTATCATCGCGAAAGAAAGTTAGTATCTCTTGTTTGGGATACTCTAAACGAGCATAGATTGGGTTAAATATGTTTAAAGATGGATAAGGTTCAAAATCTCCAAATGTTCCATCCTGTGTAATTTTAGTATAGTCAAATCCGAATAACAATTTATGGTTAATAAAACCAGTCGAAAATTTTCCGGTCACATCTGTTTGAATTGAATAAGCGTTATCTCGACGTTCGGAAAAATAACTTAATCGACTCAATTCCCCCGTTTCCTCATTAAGAGAATCCCGGATTGGATAATAACGTTCTAAATCGACAAATTGAGCGCGGAATGTATTTTTAATTGACCATTGCTCGCTAAACTTGTGATCGAGTAAGTAACTAAAATTAGTCACATCGATTTCCACGTTCTGGAAGGGTTCTCCCAAAAATCTCTCTCGTGGTAAATTTGCTGGACGATTACCTATTGCAACAGTTCCATCATCCGATGTTCGCGTTTCTTGAAGCCAAGAACTATTTATGTCTAATGTTGTTTTTGGACCCAGCGCAAACTGAAATTTAGGAGCAATAAATAGACGCTCTGAGTCCACAAAATCACGAAAACTCCCAGCATTTTCATAGGAAGTATTGAAACGATAAAGCAAACTTTTACTATCGTTCAAAGGTCCGGATAAATCAATTGCACCCCTATAAGTACTAAAACTACCAATAGTTCCCTCAATAGAATAAAAAGGTTGAGCTAGAGGTTGCTTGGTAACTAAATTAACCAAGCCTCCTGGAGGTGCATCACCAAATAATACCGATGCAGGACCTTTGAGAACTTCAATACGTTCAACATCAGTTGTTTCAATTAAACCACCGAAATCTTGGTAGGAACGAAGACCATTCCGAAATAGATTTGCACTAAAACCTCGTAGAGAAAGATATTCGCTAAATCCTTGGTAATAACCAGCACTTGTAGAACCACTGACATTTTTCAGTGCATCTTGGACGCGAATTATTCCTTGGTCTTTGAGAATTTCACGAGGTATTACCTGAATCGACTGGGGAATATCTCGCAATGGCGTGTCAGTTTTGGTAGCAGTCGAACTATTCGGCACCCGATACCCATCTCGTTCACCCGTTACCACCAACTCAATTGGTCCATCCTCCTGAGATGGTTTCTGAGACGAAGTTTCACTAGCAGGCTTTTCTACTTCTGATGGAGTTTCTTCGGGTTTTGTCTGGGGTTTTTGTGCAGTCGAAGCAGCAGGTGCTAATCCAAAAATCAAACCTTGTCCGCTATCAAATAATTCCACCTTGGGTAATGCTGTCTGACCACTTGCGGTTATTCTTACAGTATTCGCATCTAAATTAGTTACTGTGATTTCAGTAATTCCCTCTAGAGGTTTTTCCGAACTAAATTTGAATGCATCTCCGTTTGCTTGCTGTAATTGAGCATTGGGAATATCAGCGATAAAATTATTACCACTGCTGCGATTTATTACTTGTAACTCTCTTGCTTGAGATGTTTGTAAAATTACTTCCAAGCCTTTATCAGTGGGATTGGCTTTTACTCCGGTAATTGATACAATACTTTCCTGTTTCTCTCCTTCAGAAGGGGGGTTTTGAGGAGAGTTATTTGTTGTAGGTGTCTGTACGAGCAAAGACGCACTTTTGGCAAACTGCTTGACTTCACTTACTTGAGGAATTTCTTTATCTGTAACAGTCTGAGCAAACGTGGGAGTTACCATCAGTAAGATAGTTCCCGCACTAAACCATCCACGAAGCAACCATTTTTGAATCATTACTCTTCACACCACTATCAGTAATTGTTCTTAATACTTGTCAATAAATCGTAATATATACACCCGAAATAAATCGCTTACTTCTACAGAAAACTACTTTTTTACTTGAAATTATTGAGAAGTATATTCAAGAATATAGGGAATTACTTTAGTTGTGAAGACGATTTCTGCTACTGTACGGATTATTTCAGTCACTAAACGGATTTTTTCCAGATTGATGCTGTAGTATTCTACGCGCCAGGGACTGCAAGTCCCTGCCTAATAGCAAAAGTCCTATAAATAGGACTATGCTTAATATAGTCAGTAATTCTTCAGTCGTCTTAAGACGACTTGAGCTATTAGACGGAGAGCAGCGCGTTGCGGGGGTTCCCCCCGTTGTAGCGACTGCGGGGACTTGCAGTCCCCGTCGGGTTTTGAAGCATATTTTCAAGCAGATAAAATATAATTCTTCTGATATGACTTAGGATTAATCCCATATTTTTGTTTAAAAGCGGCTGAAAAGTAACCAGCATGAGCATATCCGACTTTACGAGCTACTTGTTGAACGCTCATTGTTTTTGCAGCTAACAATTCCTTGGCTAATTCCATCCGATAAGTTTGTAAATATCCAAAGACGGTTGTTTCAAAAATTTGACGAAAACCAAGTTTGAGTTTGTAGTCGTTGAGTCCCACCTGATGAGCTAACTCTAATAATGATGGAGGATTTTCAAAACTATGCTGTAAAATTTCCTTAGCGTAATGTAGCCTTTCTAAATCTTCGGAATTAAAATTATGAGAACCAGTTTTTGGTGATTTTGGCTGATGCGTTTGCTCTATTAGTAAAGCCATTAATTCCAAAACTTTACTTTCTAAAAATATTCGCTTGGTTATTTTTTCGTAGGGACATTGTAATATCTGCTGTACGGCAACTTGCATTTGTGCTGTTGTTTTACCCGTGGAATAGTAATAATAATCTTCCTTTTCATTTCCCAGCAGATAATTCAACTCCTTGCGAATATCTGATATATTTTCGCCGAAAAAGCTGTAAAATAATTCCGGCTGCATATGAACGTTTACATATAAGATTTGCTGCTTGCTCGAAGTTTGACATTGTTCCTGGGGAGCAATACCACTACCATAAAAAAAGTATTCACCTGCATCATTACAACATACCCGACTATCGCTGGAACTACCAGAAATTTGGAAACAAAATTCTAATGGATGCTGGCGTTCGGGACATTCTATAATTAGGTCATCGTGTAGTTGGTTATTCTCTATTACTAATTCTAACCCTTCTCGTAATTGTATTTCTCGATAATATCCTTTTCCTAACTCTTGGGGATATTGGCAAATTATATCTTGACTATCAATTGAAGAATTTTTATTTAACTGTTGGTTTTGTTCCATTAATTGCCAATAATCAGATTGTGATATTTTTATAGCCATTTGCTTTATAAATTAGATATCTATTTTAAATCGAAAACTTTGTACAGACGCGATACTATGAGCCTCTCTACATGGCGTGGGGAATCTACACAAAACTGATAACAATACGATTAATTCAATTACTTTTTTTAGTGGCGTTACCCCGGAGGGGTTTAGCTGTGCTAATCGCCAACTTTGCACCTTTTAGCAAAATCCCAGCAATGGTATGATCACTACTCCACCTGCCGAGAATAGATTATTTATTCCCATCTAGAGCTTCTCAAATTTATTAATGAAAATTATTACTATCGTCTACAGGTGCAGATGATAGTAGCTATCAAGTTAACTTAAAACAATTGACAATAAATGTCAATCAGTTTTAGGTATTAAAAATCAATAAAAATTAACTTTAAAGGTTATTTTACTTTTTAAATAAATGTGTTGTCTAAGTTTATGTGAATGTATTAAAAAGAACAAAATTAATCAATAACAACTTATAAATAATTTTGCTTAACTACTTAACAGAGAGTTAAGATGATTCTTAAAATTTAAGAAGATGTTCCCGAAAAAGGTAAAATTGTCACTGTTCTCCAATACCCCCATTCCTGATTCCCTGGTAACATATATGGGAAAATTGAGGCATTCCCAATGGTGTGGCAGCGTCCCGATGGTAGACAAGCTTACGAACTGCGTCCAGTTAGCTTTGTAAAAGATTTTACGCGCTATGCTGCTGGTTCGGTTCTGGCAAAGTGCGGAGAAACTCAGGTACTTTGTACTGTTAGTATTAGCGAACGAGTCCCGAAATTTCTCGTCGATAGTGGTAAAGGTTGGTTGACTGCTGAGTATCGAATGTTGCCCGGAGCTACTCAACAGCGGCACGAACGAGAAACTATGAAATTATCTGGGAGAACCCAAGAAATTCAGCGGTTGATCGGACGCAGTTTGCGAGCTGCGTTAGATTTCGAGGCATTGGGAGAGCGACTTTTAACAGTAGATGCAGACGTACTCCAAGCCGACGCAGGAACCCGTACAACAGCAATTACTGGGGGATTTGTGGCATTAGCGATCGCCATTTCCAAGTTGATCAATGAAGGTATTTTAGAGCGATCGCCATTAGTCGGACAAATCGCAGCGGTATCTGTGGGTTTATTAGAAGAAGAAGCATTTTTAGATTTAAACTATCCCGAAGACTTGGCTGCGTCAGTAGATTTTAATGTAGTCATGAATCAAAATTTAGGAATCATCGAAGTTCAAGGAACAGCAGAAGCAGGTAGTTTCAGCCGTACTCAATTAAATAACTTATTAGATTGTGCCGAAAAAGGCATCAGTGAATTATTAACCGCACAACGAGAAGCTATTCCGGAATGGGAGGAGATATGGGGGATGGGGTGATAAGGGGATGGGGGGATGGGGTGATGGGGGATGGGGGGATGGGGGGACAAGGGGACAATTACCAATTCCCATTCTTAAAAGTTTCACAAAGTGAAGGCACTATTCCGATATCGGCGGTATGGTTATCCCAGAAGTGAGCTAAATTGTGAAGGAAGCTGATGAATAAAAAAGTTGAAGTATTGCCGGATAAGAATGCGTTGGTTGAACGAGCGCTGTCTTTAATTTTGTCGAAAGTTGAACCATCGATTCAACAACGGGGACGTTTCACTATTGCTTTATCTGGTGGTAGTACTCCGAAACCGCTGTATGAAGCCTTGAGCCAACAACAACTGCCTTGGGATAAAATTCATGTACTATGGGGTGATGAACGTTATGTTGCACCAGACCATCCCGATAGTAATCAATTAATGGCGCGTAATGCCTGGTTGGATAAAGTTGATATTCCAGCAGAAAACATTCACGCAATGCCTACTGATGCAGCTGAACCCGCACAAGCTGCACAACAGTACGAACAACATTTACAAGAATTGTTTAATTCCGCTCAAGGAGAATTTCCCGCAATTGATCTGATTTTGTTGGGAATGGGCGATGATGCTCATACTGCATCTTTATTTCCCAACACCGAAGCATTGAAAGTTACTGATAAGCTGATTACAGTAGGCAACAAAGATAGTTCTGTACGTCTTACTTTTACTTATCCATTTATTAACGCGGCTGAGTGCGTCATATTCTTGGTTTCTGGTGAAAATAAAAGACCAGCTTTAGCTCAAGTTTTCGCACCCACAGCATCAGAAACTACCTACCCTTCTCGTTTAATTCAACCACAAAAAGAACTTTGGTGGCTTTTAGATCAGGCTGCTGGTGCGGAAATCAAAATTTAACGGCGAAATTGTAAGTAGTTGTTAAAATCATAAGCGACAGAAAATTTGAGATTTGATATTTTGGATTGAATTACGAATGGTTTCAAGCCCCTAGTTTCAAGTAGGTGATAAATCTAAATATATCCTACGGACACACAGCGAGCGAACATTAATCTAAAATATTTAAGCTCCGAGGAAAGCGATTCATGGGAACAATCCAAAATCCAAAATTCAAAATCCAAAATCCAAAATCCAAAATTGACTGACAGATGCTCGTCTGCTTGCCAGCACTATTTTACGATGAACTTGAGAAAAGGTTTAATTCCATGATTGTTTGCCCGAACTGCAATCATCCCAATCCAGATGGCGCTGTCCAATGCGAAGCTTGCTATACCCCCCTACCGGCGACTACTAGCTGTCCGGGCTGTGGGGCAACCGTGCAAGCAGATGCGGCTTTTTGCGGACAGTGTGGTTACAATTTACGTTCCTCTCCTTCCGGAGTCGAGCCAACCATTGCTCCTGAAAGTCCAATAGAAGTACCGCCTTTGGGCAACCCGCCAAATTTGAATCCTATAGAAGCTTCTTCTTTACCACCAACCGCAGTTTCTTCTCCCCCCGGATTTGAACCACCAACAACGCCCTCCGAACCCGAAAGCGGAGAACAAGAAATACCGACTCCACCTCCAGCAGTAACACCACCTCCGGTTAACGTTGCCCAAGCTGCACCTGTGACTGTAGAGGAAGAGGAAGAGAATAGTTCTTTTTTCCCAGATTTAACAATCGAACCCGAACCCGAACCAACACCTCCACCTGCTCCTGCTTTTGTAGCTAGTCCTTCTAGAACTCAATTACAGCAGGTCAGCGCTCGCTTGATTCATGTTAAAAGCGATACACAAGTTGAACTACCGCAAAATCTTTCTGTAATTCATATTGGTAAAGCAAACGATCGCGTTCCTCCAGATATTGATGTTTCTGGATTTGAAAATTCGGAAGTTGTCTCGCGAATTCATGCCGATATTCGAGTTGAAGGAGATGCTTACTATATCGAAGATGTCGGAAGTTCTAACGGTACCTACGTCAACGGAATGTCTTTGCTACCCGGCAATCGTCACCGTTTGCGATCGGGAGATAAAGTAAGTATGGGTAAGGGAGATTTGGTTAGTTTCTTGTTCCAAATTTCTTGAGATATAGTAGTATTTACTGCTATTTTAATGGGTAATTTCACTCGATTATAATTTGGAATTATTTCTCAACCTGCGAATGGGGAATTAGAGAAAAATTCCAAAATTCAAAGTGATATTGCTTGTTAAAAAGTAAAGTTGAACCCCTCTCTTAATTATTAGAGAGGGGCTAAATTTTGCGATAAGTTCACATATCCCATTGCCTGTTTTGCTTAATTCGTCCTCCCTAGTCAATAATCAAAATTAAACAATAACTTTGGACTGTGGACTTTTTTGATTTACAGTAATATACAAGTGATATGCATATCTTATTTGAACTGACGACTGTTGCTAACTTTTGTATTTTATTTGAATCAATTATACAAATCAATTACTCATGATTATCTTGAAAAGGTAGATGATAGCCATCATAATGAACTATCGGAATAAAAGTTTCTGGTTGAATATGAGTATCACAGCCAATAAATTTTGGTGTCAAATGTGTTGTCGGAGAACGTTTTGCTAACACTTTCTTCACATTGGCTGCTAAGGAACCGTTGGAAGTACCTAAATCCAGAATTATCTGGCTTTCTGAAAGATAGGGAATAAGAATTTGAGTCAGATAATGGGTTCGTATCGGAAATAGAATCTTTTCGTTTAAAGTCTTGAAATCTGAGACTGAGAAGAGTTGAATAATCTTGTTGGTAAAGGATTCAAAAGTAGAATCTGAGAGAAACATAATACTCCTTCTATCTGTAATTTAATCTTGAAATGCGTTAATTTTTGAAAACAGATTGTTGCTCAATTGTGTTCTCAGTCAATCAGTGTTCTCTAAGTCAAATGTATTATTATTGATAATTTCACTTAAAGTTATGTAGACTTCAACAATGATTTATTTGCAATTTGGCTGACAATTATCAATCAACACGTGGAAAATTATACATCCAGTTTACTTGAAACATATCTATCTTTAGCAAGTAATATTTTTGTGACGAATTATATTAATTTATCACTTTAGATATAGTTTTAAAAATTTAACCTGACAAATAAATTATTCATATTATCTCTTTTACTCAATTGATAACTTAGCTATTTTCCAATTGCTGGATAGAGTATTCGAGGTGTTTAACAACTATTTTATTAGTATGCTTTATGGTTGAAAATTTCTTTCCGAAATCATCATTACCATTGAGTATGGGAATACTTGACCCACCTAACTAATTTAACTAGTATAAATCTATTGTTTTTTAAGTATATTCACTAAATATAATGAAAAAATCAGTTACCGCTTTTACTCTGTTGACGCTGACAAGTTTCATGTCGATCGCGCCCACCATTGCACAGGCTGGAACTTATAAGGGAAAGTGCTTCAACCAGCTTGAACGAGACATGGATAGCTGTAGCGTGACTATTGATAATAGCAATATCCGTGTCATAATGAGTTCGGATAGCAATCAAACAGCTAATCAAGTGATTCCAGCAAGCTCTGTTAAAAAAGTTGAACGCAGCAAATCAGCAAAACGTCTGGGCAAAACTGCGATTTGGACTACTCTTGCATTTGGCCCTTTAGGTTTATTGCCATTAGCTTTCAAAAAGAAGCAGATGACATATGTTGTTGAGTACAATGATGGTAGTCAATCAAAGGGAGCTATTTTTGCTATTCAGCGTAGTCAAGCACCACTAGCTGATATTGACTTTACTAATCTTGGTAAAAAGGTTGTAGATTTAGACGCGATACAAGAATAATTTATTTATCAGAAAAATGGGGTCTAAAACCCCGTCCTTGTAGGACGGATTTATATTTACTAGCTTTACCTGTCCCACTAAATATAGTAAAACAGTAGAGTGCTAACCATGAATTACCGCTATCGAATCTATCCCAACATCACTCAAGAACAATCACTCATTGAGTGGATGGATATTTGTCGCGTCGCCTATAACTACGGGCTGCGAGAGATTAAGGATTGGTGTAATAGTCGGAAGTGCATGGTTGACAGATGCTCGATTGTCCATGAGTACATCATGGCTGCTGATTTGCCTTTTCCAAGTGAAGTAAAGCAACTTAATGCACTGCCAAACGCTAAAAAGGTATTTCCCCTCCAAAGTGAAGTACCAAGTCAAGTTTTGCAGCAAGCCCTTAAACAGCTTCACCGAGCATGGGATGGGTTTCAAAGAATTGGTCGTGGGTTCCCCAGATTCAAAAAGTTTGGGCAATTCAAGTCTTTGCTGTTTCCCCAGTTTGCAAAGAATCCAGTAACTAGTACACATATTGCTTTACCTAAATTGGGATTGATTCCAATTAATTTGCATCGCCCAATTCCAAGTGGATTTGTAGTTAAGCAAGTTCGGATATTAAAAAAGGCTGATAGATGGTACGCTGACATCAATATTCAATGTGATGTTAACGTTCCCAATCCGATGCCTCATGGTCATCCAATCGGGGTAGACATTGGACTAGCCAAGTTTTTGGCAACTAGCGAAGGTGTTCTTGTAAAGTCGCCGAAGTTCTTGAAAGTAATGCAAAGCAAGCTGAAATTGCTGCAACGCAGACTTTCCAGAAAAAAGAAGCGCTCTAAAAATTACGAGAAACAACGCATCAAGGTTGCTAGACTTCATCACACGATTGACAATACCCGCAAGGATTTTCACTTCAAACAGGCTCACGTTCTTTGTGATGCTGGTGATATGGTCTTCATGGAAGACTTGGATTACCGAACTTTAGCTAAAGGTATGCTGGGCAAACAGATGCTTGACGCGGGATTCGGACAATTCCGAACTATCACGAAGTACGTTTGTTGGAAGCGGGGTAAATTCTTCAGTGAAGTCAACGCTAGAGGGACTTCTCAAGAGTGTCCTGAATGTGGTGCAACTGTCAAAAAGGATTTGAGTATTAGAGTACATCATTGTCTTGAGTGTGGGTTCATTGCCGATAGGGATGTGGCAAGTGGACTTGTGATCAGGAAATTAGGGATAGAACTAATTAGTACGGCGGGACACGTCGGAATCCAAAACGCCTATGCAGACGGTTTGCCGGGGACTGAGGTATCTCAGAAAGCGTCAAAGTCGAAAGCCCGCAAGGAACTAGGAAATCCAAGAAGTAATTCTTAGAAGCCCCGTACCTGATTGTCGGGGTCATGTCACATTTTGTGTTGTAGGTTGGGTGGAACATTGTGAAACCCAACATCACAATAGTTCTGAAGATACACCCAATTAAACAAAACGATTTTAACCCACGGAGGTGGGTTTTGACTGTGTAGACGCGGTTTCAACCGCCAGTATTAAATTAGACTTTCAAAACACCCTCTTAACGATAATGTTGTATAATTGTGCGTGTTTGTCTAGAATCAAATAGTGATGAAATTCCTACTCAGTGGTGTGATTGTAACTTTAGGGCTGCTACCTTTGAGCGTACAAGCACAACCGCGATCGCTCGATAATCAAGTTGCAAGAATGGTGGAAGCATTACGATTAGCTGCACCTAATACAGGTTCTGCAAATGATGGACTATACAGCGAATGGCAAGTTAAACCAGAAACTTTGAAAGGTTGGTCAAAATTTTGTCTGAAAAAAGAAGTTTCACCAACAGAGTTTGAAAATAATTCTCAATTAGCTCGTCAAATTGTTAGTTGTATCGTACAACGAGAATTAAAAGGACAATTGCAAGCTACCAATAATGAAACACAAGCTGTGCTTGGTACTGCTTGTTGGTGGATGACTGGTCAGTACAAAGGCTGCAATAGTGGTTTTACTGCTAATTATGTAAAAAAAGTTTTGGGTTATTATCAGAAACCGAGTAGTTGACATTCTCCAACCACTGAACCCGAAACGGGTTCAGTGGGAGATTCCAAAAATTACAATCGATTGATGATGTTTAATCGAGTTTTTCCAAGGTATTCCGTACTTCCACTAGGTGATTGTTAAACACCTCTAAAGCTGCATCGAGAATTTTGAAAATCGCGGGATCTCGTATCGAGTAAAAAACATAATTTCCTTGTTTACGGCTGATTAGCAAATTACGACTCCGCAGCACACCCAATTGTTGAGACACAGAAGAAGCTTCCAATTCTAACCATTCAGCAATGTCATTAACATTTTTTTCTCCTGTTCGTAATGTATCAAGGATCTGAATCCGCACCGGATTGGATAATACTTTGAAAAGATCCGCTTTAAAATAACTCGGCTTAAATACCATTTAAGTGTTCTTCTAGCTTCAAACCTTTTCAGGTACTTTACCATTTATATCCCACACGGACAATGGTTAAATATTAACTCCTATAATCAAACAGCCAATTTGTCAATTCTGACTTTAATCCAAAAACCCGATCATATTTTCTGAATCCTTCACAGTATTTGCTGCGACTGGACGATTTCTCATCACCCCATCAGTTTGAGAAACTATTAATGAACTAGAACCAATTGGACGTATTCCAGACTGGTTAATAGTGCTAACAATATCTATTGTATGAACGCCGATGGGACGAATACCCATGACATTCATAGTCTTCACAACTTTGAGTTTGCTAACACCAATCGGACGTATCCCTGCACAGCGAAATGTTTTAACAACTTCTATGTCTTTGATAACCGGACTAATTTCTGAAGTCGCTGGTTTTTGCAAAACTTCCAGCTTGTTTGACAATTCTACCGATATTGGCATCATACCAATACTTTTACCATCTGCCACAGGGCTGGACTGTTCGCTCTTATCCTGTTGTACTTTCACTGTAGTTTCCTGCGGGACTAACCCGAAAAGGTGAGCTTGAGAGTTATTTATCTTACTTGCTGAATCATACCATAAATGTTAGACTATCTGCAAGACTATGAAGATAGAGAGATAGTAAGATGCTTTTTGAGCCTAGTTACTTTAAGGCAGACTTTTTCAAGGTTCTGTCCAACCCGGTGCGGATTCAAATCTTGGATACTCTGCGTCAGGGAGAACAAAACGTGAATTATATTGCCGAGTGGCTAGAAATAGAAGCTTCGTCAATATCTCAGCAGTTGGGAGTCCTACGTCGGCTGAATCTGGTAACGAGTCGTAAACAAGGAAATTACGTGTTTTACTCGATTCGTGACCCAGCTATTTTCAAGGTACTGGATGCAGGGCTGGAGGTGTTTAACAATCATCTTGTTAACGTGCGTGAAGCATTGGAAAAGATGGAATAACTTCACGGGGTGCATCAACTAAATCGTGTTTGGAGTTAAAAAAGATCATATGGCAATCTCTGATAGTCTTGAGGAACCCCAGCTTTTACGTTTAAATGGCTGGTTGAGTGGATTACGCGGTGATTTAACGGGGGGATTAACCGCAGCAGTAGTGGCATTACCTTTGGCTTTAGCCTTTGCGGTGGCTAGTGGTGTGGAACCAAAGGCGGGACTTTATACTGCAATTGTGGCGGGAATTATTGCAGCAATTTTTGGTGGTTCCCCAGTGCAGATTACTGGACCTACAGGTGCAATGGCGGTAGTGCTGGTGGGAATTGTTGCCAAGTATGGGATTGAGAAGGTTTGGATTGCTGGAGTAATGGCTGGAATTATCCAGGTAGCCTTGGGTGTTGCTAAACTGGGACGGTTAGTTAAATTTATTCCCTATCCGGTGACAGCTGGTTTCACCAATGGGATTGCGGTAATTATCTTTTGTGGTCAGTTAAATAATTTCTTTGGCTTACAGCTACCGCGTAGTGAGCATTTTTTACCTGGATTGTGGCACACTTTAACTCATGTAGAAGCCTTAAATTGGGGAGCTGTAGGGTTAGCAACGGTAGTTATTTTGACCAAGGTCTTTTGGCCGAAAATTAATCGGACAGTACCCGGTTCCCTAGTGGGTTTGGTATTAGCAACCAGTATCGCCACCTATTTTCATCTAGATGTACCAACAATTGGTAGTATTCCCCAATCTTTACCCATACCTCAAGGTATCCCTCACTGGAATGATTTTCGCTTAATTCGGGAACTGATTAATCCCGCTTTAGCCTTAGCAGCATTGGGAAGCATTGAATCCTTACTTTCAGCAGTAGTCGCTGACGGGATGACCGTAAGTGAGAAACATAATAGCGATCGCGAATTAATTGGTCAGGGCATTGCCAATATAATTGTACCATTTTTTGGTGGTATTCCGGCTACGGGTGCGATCGCGCGGACTGCTGTGAATGTGCGTTCTGGTGGTAAAACTAGATTATCTGGGGTAATTCATGGCGTTGCTCTAGCAATTATTGTCTTAACTTTAGCACCTTTAGCAGCACAGATTCCTCTAGCTGCATTGGCTGGGATTTTGATGGTGGTGAGTGTGCGAATGATTGAGTGGGAAGCGATTGGTTTGTTGGTACGTGCTACCTACTCGGATTTTGCGGTGATGATTTTAACTTGGCTGGTGACGATTCTGTTTGATTTAGTTCTAGCTGTGGAAGTGGGATTGGTTGCAGCAGGGGTATTGTTTATCAAACGGATGAGTGATTTGAGTTTAGCAAAAATACCGGAAACGGAAGTATTTCCCCCTGGTACTCCTTTAGAATTAAGTAAGGAAATTGCCGTTTATCGGGTAGATGGACCAGTATTTTTTGGTGCGGCGGAAAGATTTGTAACTTTCCTGCGTGATGAACCAGAAGTGAAATATTTAATTTTACGGATGCGATTCGTACCAAATATCGATACAACTGGATTGGTCGCTTTAGAAGATATTTACCACGATTTAAAACGCCATGATTGCCGCTTAATTTTGACAGGTTTACAACCGGAAGTTAAGCAAATATTAGAACGTTCAGGGTTTTTACAAACAATTGGGTTATCAAATTGTTTTGAAACAACCACAGATGCGATTTGTTCTATTAGTCCTCAGATTGCCGGATGTTCTGAAACTGTAACAGATAATTTGAAAACAAAAGAATTAATGGAATTAAATGATTGATACTAATTTACTCTCAACAAGACAAAATAGATAATAGATATCTGTAATCGCTAATAAAGCCTGATACTTTATCTGATTTGCAATTAGGGTGTGTGATTTTCTTATCAAATGAAATTAAACAAATTTCATTGATTAAATCATCATCCTTTGATAAACATCAATAAATGTCAATTGCATTGTCCTATTACGAAGAAATAACTCAAAGCAAAGAAAATCATGAAGAATATCCTAGTTATTGAAGACGATAGAAGTTTTCGTCATCTTTTATGTCAATTCTTGAGAAATAATAATTTTCATGTAATTGAAGCCAACAATATTTTCATGGGTTCACATTTAGCTCATGAGCAGTACCCAGATTTAATTATTTACTCATTAGACATAGTTGAAGAAATTGGTTATCAAACATTCCAGCAAATACATGAAAGTTCAATTAATTTGGAAATTCCTTTAATGTTTTTAACAAAACATACAGATATTTCTTATTCTTTCAAAAAAATTAGTCAAATAGGTGCAGGTATTTTATTGCAAAAGACAGTAGGATTTAATAGGATTTTGAAAATAATTCAGACTGAATTAAATAAAACAATTCCCGATTTTTATGTTTATTAAAAATCCCACTTCAAATAAGTGGAAGAAAAATCAAGCCCAAGCTAAAAAATGGTATGATTTTTATCAACTGATAATCGATGATTTCCCAGAGATGTCTATTGATTATTGCAATAGTTTACAAGTCAGTTCCTCATGGAAAAATCCTACAACCAATCATAAGAATACTTCTTAGAAGTTCCCTGTTCCCCCCAACCCTATTTTCAAGCTAGAGTTTCAAAAATAAATCTACTAATTAAAAATGCAGAACACTATCAATCAATCGAAGACTAGTCAATGTATTTGTTGTCATTCCTCGGTTAGTCGTCGTCATTTTCTTAAATCTTTGCTTCCCGGAGCAGTAGCTTTTAGTGTTCTGCAATCAGCAACACCTGCTAAAGCCGAAACCCATCAAGCCAAAGCTTTGGTTCTTAGTTGTATTGACTTTCGCTTTTTGACAGCAGAAAGCTTGTTTTTAGGAAGGAAACATTTAGGTGGTGAATATGATTGGACAGCATTAGCTGGTGCTTCTTTAGCTGTGACAGGATTTCCTCACCCGTCTGATGCTGAAGCCTTTTGGGATCAATTGGATTTATCCTATCGTTTACATCATATCAACAAAGTGATTGTTATCGACCATCAAGACTGTGGCGCTTATGCAACTATGATTGACCCTAATTTAAGTAAACACCCAGTACGGGAATTACAAGTACATACAGAGTATCTAAATAGAGCTTATCAGTCAATTCGCGATCGCTATCCCGATATTCAGGTAGAACTTTACTTTGCAACCCTCAATAAAGGTGAAGTTAAAACCATTTTGCCCAGATTTACAAATCGGAATTTAACATGAGGTGAAGTCAGGTTTTGGGAATAAGTAGAGACGCGAAATTTCGCGTCTCTACAATTTTATTCGCGTCTCTACAATGATTTTATTATGGTTACGTTACCGGACATCTTTTAATTAGTTGTCTTCAACTAAGGAACGACGCTTGGGAAAAATTCTCGTCATACTAATACCTGTAAATAACATCCCAATCAATCCTAAACCAACAAGTAAAACATAAATGGGTTTGCCAAAATCACCGAAATAGCTACCTTGATGAATTTTCATCAAAAACTCAACTTGTTCTTTAGGTAATCCTAACCAACTTCTACTGACTCGATATGCAATACCCGTAACAGCACTAACCAACAAGGGTAGAAAAACTATCGGTGCAAGAATACTATGAATCCTTCGGATACTCAGTTTCGATTGTGCTTGACTTGAAGTAGATTGCCGAGATTTCTTGATCATCACCAATCCAGTAATTACCAATCCAATCAATCCCAATCCCACCAAGGACACATATACTGGTTCTAGCGGTTTACCCAGAAAAGTACCCTGATGAATTACCATGAAAATCTCCGCAGTCTCTTTAGGCATTCCGAACCAACTTCTACAGATACGATAACCAATACCAGTTAATGCACTAAGTAGTAGGGGAATAAACAAAATTGGTGCAATTTGACGATGGAGTTTACGAAATTCACGAGACTGATTGTCCTTAACCATTACAACCTCCCAAATTGAATACAAAGTTTCTCCGGTTGGAAGTGTAACAATATTTATGCAGTTCAAATCAAATATGCTACCTTGACCAAACCAATTTGAGAATAAAACAGTAAAGGTAAAGAACTTGGAAAGACTCACAATCGAGCTATAATACCCTGTGTCTCTGGTTGTAAACCTGCTTTTTTTACTGGAAAATACTTGTTTAAAAAGTAAATAAAATTACTTACATCTTCGGAACATGAAATTTTTATTAGTTGAAGATGACGAAAGGATTGCGGAATCTCTGGCATCCGCTTTAACTGACAATAATTATGCAGTTGATGTAGCTGGTGATGGGGAGGAAGGATGGGACTTGATCGCAGCATTTGACTATGATTTAATCCTTCTAGATATAATGCTACCGAAATTGAATGGGATAGAATTGTGTCAAAAAATACGAAAACATCAATATAGCATACCTGTACTGATGTTGACTGCTAGAGATGGCAGCAATGATAAAGTCCTTGGTTTAGATGCAGGTGCTGATGATTACGTAATCAAACCTTTCGATTTAAAAGAACTGCTAGCTCGGATTCGGGCTTTGCTGCGACGTGCTAATGCCCCATTATCAAGTGTTTTGGAGTGGGGTGGACTTCAGATTGACCCAGGAACTTGTACTGTTACTTACAAAGGACAATCGTTATCAGTTACACCAAAAGAATACCAGTTATTAGAACTCTTTCTCCGTAATCATGGACAGGTTATGAATCGTCATCAAATTCTCAACCACCTGTGGCCATCTATTGATCCACCTGGAGAAGATACAGTCAAGGTACATATCCGAGGAATACGTCAAAAGCTCAAAGCCGCAGGAGCGAAAGGTGATTTTATTGAAACTGTTTATGGACTTGGTTATCGTTTAAACCAAAATGAATAGAAAGTCAAGATGGAAAAGCAGGTTTATTGTCAAAAACTTGATCGGATTTTGCCGGTGGGGAAACACTTTAGCAAATCCTCAATTTCGTAGCACGATTTTGCGACTATTATTGTCTTATTTAATAGCAATGATGTTAGTGATGACACTATCATCGGTGGTATTATATAATTTCTTCTTTTATAGCCTCACTCAGCAACTAGACAGCCAACTGTTGACATTGGCAGATGCGGCTGCTCATAATTTATCAGCTATTCAGGCGGATAGAACGGCTATACACCGCAAAATACCAGGAATTATCGATGATGATGGGGATTTAGATATTCCTTGGCAAGATTTACGGTTATATCATCAGAGTGTGGAATGGTTCGATACCGATAAGAAATTATTAGCAAAAGCGGGAGAGCAGTTTCCGCAAGTACCATTTGTTAGTAGTTTCCATTCTTGGCAGCAAAATGGGATTAGAACATTAACAATTCCGGTATATGCTTCGGAAACAAATCAACAACTTTTAGGTTATGTACGTGTCAGTACATCAACGGTAGGAATACAAAAAGAACTGAATCGACTTTTGATGGGTTTGGGAATTGCTGGTGTTTTGGGGATAGCTTTAATTGCTGGTACAGGTTGGTGGTTGACGAGTAAAGCTTTGCAACCTATTGAGCAGAGTTTTCTACAATTACAACAGTTTACTGCTGATGCATCCCATGAATTACGCAGTCCCCTAACAGCGATGAAAACCACTGTGGAGGTGATGCAAAGTCACCCGGAACGTATCCATTCCGATGATGTCAAAAAAATTGCCTTGATCGAGAGTGCAATACAGCAGATGACGCACTTGGTGGAGGATTTGCTGTTGTTAGCCAGAAGTGACGTTGCATCTGTAAGTTTGTCCAAAACAGTGATTCCCATACCTGTAGATGAAATTTTGTTTGATTTAACTGATAGATTACAGCCACAAGCAGAATCTCAAGGAATTACTTTAGAGGCTGATTTAATTGATGAGGTATGGGTTAAGGGGGATGCATATCAGTTACAAAGGCTGTTTGGAAATTTGTTAGAAAATGCTTTGCAATATACACCTCATGGTGGTTTCATTCGAGTTAAAATGTTTAAGACTGATAGTTTTATGGTGACTGAGGTGGCAGATACTGGTATTGGTATCGCACCGGAACATCTGCCTTTGGTATTTAACCGTTTTTGGCGAGCTGAAAAAGCTCGTTCTCGTCGTCAAGGTGGTTCGGGTTTGGGTTTAGCGATTGCTCAAGCTATTACTCATGCTCATGGTGGTGAGATTTCTGTGACAAGTAAACTGGGTGTGGGAAGTTGTTTTCGAGTCAAGTTACCAGTCTTTCACGATATCTGACGACGACGTAGCCGCAGTAACGACTGAGAAACTATAATCATCACAGGCAGTTCAATCAAGGGACCAATAACTAAAGCAAGGGAAATTAAAGGACGTTCTGCAAAAGTAGAAGTGGCGATCGCCAATGCAATGGGTGAATTACGAGCTAGGGTGGTACAGTTAAAACAAGCAACTTCTTCGTAGCTAAATTGAGCTAAATGCCCAATTAACTGTCCTAACCAGAAATTCACACCGAAGAAAATCAATACAGGTACCAACATTTTCAACAGTAAATCTGGTCGTTGCAGCAAAATCTTTCCTTGTGACGCAAACATGGCTGCGATCGCAATCCCCAGAAATATAGTTTGATTTGCAGCTACCTTGAGGAGAATTCCCTGTCCAACTTGATTAATTTTTGGAATCAACCTTTTGGCAATCAATGCTAAAAGTAAAGGAATCACTAAAACTAATACCACATTTTCGAGCAAAATAAGTATATTAATATTGACTAATTTTCCCGCAAATATTAGTAAATAAATCGGTAATAAAATAACTTGTAAAAGCAAGTTCCACGGAAGTAAGGCAGTAGCAAGAGTCACATCTCCTCTAGCGATACTGGTAAAAATCAGATACCAATCCGTACAAGGTGTAACCATCAACATAATCAATCCTACCCAGAGGTCGGGAGTATCTCTAAGGAAAATTGCTCCCAATCCCCAAGCAAATACAGGAGTCCAAATAAAGTTGATTATTAGACTCAATCCTGTAACTTTATAGTTTTGCAAAGCATTACCCAAACGATGAAGCGGAGTATTGAAAAATACTCCATAAAGCATCACCATCAGAGCAGGGACAATCAAATAAACAGCATTTTTGGAGAACCAACTAATTTGTCCTAACCCTAACCCGATAAAAATAGCAGCAATTACCAATAAAGATTGGAATTTTTCCATCCATTTCAAGTTGGATACCTCCATTGAATTGATTAAATAAAAATCAACTGTAACTTTTTTTTGAATCCCATCTCAAATCAAAATACAGTTAAAGCGATCGCGAATGGTAGTATCATGGAAAATTCCAGAATTGGCACATCAGGTCAAATCTAGTAACAAATAAAAACGAGACTACTGACTTCAACAAAGGAGCTAACTATCTATTATGCTGAAACGGACTTTTCCCTCACCAGAAGCGTTACGACGGTTCCCGTTTGGTTTGGCTGACATTGCTTTAATACTCGGTACATTAGTATTAGTAGGATTAATTGCTCGTGTAGGTGCAGGAACACTGATCAGCTTTGTACCTCCAAACGTTGTACCTAGCGTTAGCTTAGATCCAATTAACTTGCCATACTATGCAGGACGTTCGACTCTACGAATGTTTATTGCCCTGTTTTACTCAACATTGTTTACTTTAATATACGCCTACGTTGCGGCTAAAAGTCGGCGAGCAGAACAGATTTTAATTCCTTTATTAGATATTTTACAGTCAGTTCCCGTTTTGGGTTTTTTGTCAATTACCGTCACTGGTTTTATCGCTTTATTCCCCGGTAGTTTATTAGGTTTAGAAGCAGCGTCGATATTTGCGATTTTTACCAGCCAAGTCTGGAACATGACATTTTCATTTTACCAATCTTTGAGAACAGTACCACCCGAACTCGATGAAGCGGCTAAACTCTATCGGTTATCAGCATGGCAAAAATTTACAAAATTAGAATTACCTGCGGGGATGATGGGGTTACTGTGGAATGCAATGATGAGTTTTGGGGGAGGCTGGTTCTTTGTCGCTGCAAGTGAAGCTATCAGCGTCCTCAACCAGAATTATACCTTGCCAGGAATTGGTTCTTATGTTGCAGCAGCGGTTGCCAAAGAAGACTTGTCCGCTTTAGCTTGGGCATTAGTGACCATTGCAGTGGTAATTTTATTAGTAGATCAATTATTCTGGCGACCGTTGATTGCATGGGCAGATAAATTTCGCTTAGAAACCAGCGCAGCAGCAGAAGCACCAGAATCTTGGCTTTTAGATTTAATCAAAACTGCGCGACTTCCCAGTTTAATTGCTCAAGCTTTAACACCAGTCGGTGAAGTTATCAATCAATTTCTGTCATCATTGACACCACCAAGTCCAATCCAGAATGGAGATGAGAATCAGCAGCTATTGAGCGAACGCCTTTATAACTTCATCTTACTAGTAGTAATTGGCACACTTCTGATTACCGGATTGCATTTTATTTTAACCACAGTGGGCTTGGGTGAAGTACTCAAAGCATTTTTATTAGGATTACTGACTTTATTAAGGGTATTAGTCCTATTGGTAGTAGCAACAGTGATTTGGACACCGATTGGTGTAGCTATCGGCTTTAACCCCAAATTAGCACGTTTATTGCAGCCTGTGGTGCAATTTCTAGCATCATTTCCCGCCAACTTCATCTTTCCCTTTGCCACCCTATTCTTTATTCGTGCCAACATCAGCATTGATTTCGGTAGTATTCTGTTGATGTCTCTTGGCGCACAGTGGTACATTTTGTTTAATTCCATTGCTGGAGCTATGAGCATACCTACTGATTTACGGGAAATGGCAAAAGATGTAGGCTTGCGTGGTTGGAAGTTATGGCGAAAATTAATTATCCCCGGTATTTTCTCTTCTTGGGTAACAGGGGGCGTGACTGCTAGTGGTGGAGCTTGGAACGCTAGCATTGTATCTGAAATCGTTAGTTGGGGACAAACGACTTTAACAGCTAGCGGGTTAGGAACATATATTGCCCAAGCGACAGAAGTAGGTGAATGGCCTCGTATCACCTTGGGAATTGGAATGATGAGTTTATATGTGGTTGGTTTTAATCGATTATTCTGGCGACGGTTGTATCACTTAGCAGAAACGAAATACCATTTATAGAAGCAAATCAATATTTTGTATCAAAGAGGAGGATTTATATACCCACAAGTATTGACTTATTTTTTTTTAAGAACTATGATTGCTTTGTAGTTTGCACAATCATATAGATTGTATTGGCTGTCAACTAATAATTATCTCATAATTTTGTTAGGAGAAACATTAAATGGATGCTTCTGGTAGTAGTAGCCATAAGGCAACTACTAAAGAAAATATGGTGTTAGAGGAAGACTCTTCCCCAGAACCTGCTGAATCCATGTTGGCGATCGCTGCGATGAATCCGCCCTTATAGACTTATATTGAGTCTCCGCTTCATCTCTGGTTGCCAATGGGTGAGGCAACTGCACAGAAAGGAGATGAACTATGGAAAGCTTGACTTCAACTGCATAGATGACGTTTTGTAGTAAGCACTTAAGTGCTTATGCGTCATACAAAATTTTTGTAGAGTAAATCTAATCAGCTCGTTTGTAGCCTATATTTTTGAGGACTAAAGCCCTCTGTGCGAACTTGTGCGATCGCTTGTGGTATTGGTTATTAGTGCATAGTAAACCTCAGTGGGTAATTGCTGCGATTGAATGGCAACAACACCAAGACGCAAAACTTTATCTTTGGCTATGGCGACTGCATTCAATCACAAATCCTTTTAATTGTCAGGGTTTTAAGTAGATTTCTGTTTCTTGTTTTGTGTAGGTTGGGTTGACGGAAGGAAACCCAACGCATTTGTTGGGGGATATGTTGGATGTAAAAACGCAAGTTATTACCTTATCAAGTATATCTTTGGACGGAGATTAGCAGGGAATTATCTGAAGTAATTGACAATTATTTTCAAAAAAGTTTAAATATTTTCAGGTTTAGTATTTAGCAATAAAATACTTTCCCAATCCTGATTTAACCCCTTTTTACCTGCATTCACTAAGACCAGTGCAATGGGAGATGGGGTTTATTCCCGTGCAATTATCACTACCAACCAATGAAAAATCGAACCAAAGCCCTGAAATTCGTCATCTTGCTCGGTATTGTTAGTCTTTGTGCTGATGCTACCTATGAAGGAGGACGCAGTATTGCTGGAGTTTATTTAGGAGTCTTAGCGGGACTTAGACATTTTTTGTGGTCGAAAAAAGCCTCAAAGGTATACATACCAGTATTTTCACGTCGATTTGGTTATTTTCTTGATATATCTGGGTTTGAGCGATTTTTCGGGTGTTGAAGTATGTCCCTTGTCCTAACTCGATTTGAAGCTTTTTTCTCGTTGTTTTTTGTCTAAGTCCCGTTAGGTGCAAGTGGCGCAGTTGTGGGATTTGTAGCAGGCGCAGGTGAGTCTATTGGTTTGGCTTTGCGAGCAAAAGATTTCGGTTGCAATAAATACTCGTATCCAACATCTTCCATCTAATCATCCTTGAGAAAGAAGATTTACAGCATCATGTTTGATTACAATCAATATATAAGGACAAAAAAAGTAACAAATATTTCTCAAATCCCATGATGTTGCAACGACAAGGAAACACAGTTACAAGTGCGATCGCCCTAATATCTTCAAGCATAATTCTTGGATGTGCTAGACCAGAGATACCCCAAGCAAGTACTCTTCCTCCAACGAACTCTGAGCAGACAACAACTCAACCAGTTGCTCAAAATACAAGTAGCAATGATGCAGTCAATCGGTTGCTGTCAACCCGCGAATGTCCAGGTTGCGATCTTCAGGGTGCAAAATTGGAAAGGGCTGATTTGAGCGGTGTTAACTTGAGTAACGCGAATTTAACGGGTGCTGACTTGGAAAAAGCCAACTTAAGCAATGCCAATCTGAGCGGAGCTAATCTAACAAATGCTGATTTAGAAGAAGCAAATCTGACTGGGGCAAATCTGAAGGGGGCAAATTTTCAAAGAGCCGATTTGGAAGATGCCAATCTCACTAATGCAGATGTTACGGGAGCAAACTTTCAAGGCGCTGATCTAGATGGAGTAATTGGTTTGAAACGGTAAAATTTGTTTATGGACTTTCAAGAAAAATCCGAGGTTTCATTAGCTTGAATGTCAGTGTGAATCCATAAATTTTTAACAGATGGGGTCTTCAATTCGACCAGACTTGACTGCTGCGAGGAGTGCTTGATAATCCTGCTCAACTTGCTGCGTGTAGGTGACGGCAAAATCTGTCACAGCCGAGTCAAAAGTATCACTTTGACCCAGGTAACTACTAATGATCACAGCATCGCCAGAACGAGCATGGGCGCGGGCTAAGGTACAACCGCAAATTTCCGCGTAATCTTCCAAACCCCTGGCAGACATACCCTTGAGTTTAATCGAGGTTTTCATGTCCTTTAGTTGGCGGAAATAAAAATCTTGTCCGCGACTGTTACTTGTCCAACCCAAGAAAATATCACTAGCTGCTTGCATTAAACGCTGCCCATTGACGATGCGCTGTCCGTTGTGGGAGTAGGGACATTTACCTGCGTAGGTTTCTAAGACTGAGGGACGGGCTTCTTTGTATTGCAATAACAGAGGGTGATTATCGTTACTCAAAAGTAGCGCCACCCCGCAGTGAGTACCCACGCTACCCACACCTACTACTTTCATGGCTACATCAATTAAACGATAGCGGTCTAGTAAAAATTGGCGATCGCTTTGCAAGGTATCCCGGTATTGTTCAAATAATACCTCTACCTCCGCAAAATATTCCTCCTGATTGGGCAAATGATACAACTGTGGTGGTTGATCGATAAACCGCAGTTGTCCATTTACCTCCTCTGTCAGTTGCAAAAATGTCTGGTGCATAGTGCGAGTAAAGGCTTTATTTGCCATTTGTTCCCAATATTGACGAGTTTCTTCATCCGGTGCGTGTTCCACCAATGTATGGGCATCCAGTCGCGCATACCATACCGCCAAAGTATCCATCTGTCCATACTCCTGCATAGACAAACGATAGGCACGGACTGCCGCTAAAGCTGCATCGTAGGAATCTTGATCACTCAGATTGATATCTCTACCCGCCACAATGATACTAATCACTAAACGTTTGACATCCCATTCCCAAGGGGCAGTGAGAGTTTCATCAAAATCATTCAAATCAAAAATCAGATTGCGTTCTGGTGTGGCAAAACCGCCAAAGTTAAGTAAGTGGCAATCTCCACAAGCTTGTACGTGAATACCCGTACTTGAAGTTTCTGCCAAGTCAGCTGCCATAATAATTGCACTTCCTCGCAAAAAGGCAAAGGTAGACTGTAACATCCGCTCAAATCGGATAGGGATCAACTCTGGGATGCGTCCCTGATTGGATACTTCTAATAAATCAATTGGATCTAACCGTTGTGCTGTAGAATGCCAGTCTCGATGGGCAGAGCGAGGCACAACTTGACGTAATGCTTTACCTGCTTCCTGGCGCTGTGCTACTGTTAACGAATTGTTTGTAGAATAAAGTTCATCTAAATTAATCGGTGGTTTATTATTCATATTGCTGAAGTGTTTTTTGCAGTATGAGAAGAGGATATTTTTCTGGATATTCTCTACATCATGACATGAAAATTTGACAAAGATACCACCAAAAGTCAGCAAGATTTCTGCAAAACAATAAGGATAACCTTTTCTTAATCAACGAGCGATAAATTTGGCTCTACCGTACTTGTGATGCTAAATTTTTCATCTTGGGAAGGGAACTCTTAATAGGGAACAGAGGAGAAAAGCAATATTAAGTGATGATCTTCTGGAATTAAATAGAACTTACGCAAGAACTCTCTCAAACTCTTATAACTTCGTGTCCTTTGCGGTTCGTTTTTTTCATAATTTTGCGTAAGTCCTGCTAAATATGATTTTCCTGAATTCACAAGCTTTTTGCGATTTGATCGAACCAACTTAGCATAATATGTACTGAATAACCATAAATTTTAACCTGAATCAAAATTCTTTAAGTACATAAAACAAGTAAATTGATCTGTCCAAACAATCCAAAATCTAAAATCGATATGACCTGGCTAGATTTTATAATTCGGTTGGCAGTAGCATTTTTACTAGGCTCTATTATTGGTCTAGAAAGACAGTGGCGACAACGCATGGCTGGACTGCGAACTAATACCCTGGTTTGCATTGGTGCGGCTTTGTTTGTCATGCTATCAGCACAAACTCCTGGTGATTCTAGCCCTACCCGGATTGCGGCTCAAGTCGTTTCTGGGATAGGCTTTTTGGGTGGTGGTGTGATTCTCAAAGAGGGAGCAACTATCAGAGGATTAAATACAGCCGCTACCTTATGGTGTGCTGCGGCCATTGGTACTTTTTCCGGATCGGGGTTAATTATCCAAGCATTTATCGGTGCAGCAGCTGTTTTAATTTCTAATATCCTACTGCGACCATTAGGGTATAAAATAAATCAACAGCCCCTCAAAGGCACTGATATAGAATTATGTTATCGCTGCTCAGTTGTTTGCAGTGGTCAACATGAAGCTCATGTGCGTGCATTACTTCTGCAAACAGTCAATAGTGGTGGGTTGCGGCTGCGTTCGCTACACAGTGAGGATTTAGAAACATCAGACCGTGTGGAAGTAGAAGCAGATTTAGTTACACAAGAGCGCAATGATGCTTTTTTAGAACAAATTGTCAGTAGGTTGAGCTTAGAGCCTGGGGTGAGTGCAGTTAGTTGGCGAATTATTGAAGAAGAGTATGGTTAAGTAGGTGTGTAAAATAAATTATTCCTGGTTCGTAGTTGCGCTGTCTTGGAAGATAGCGCAACTACGAGTCGCCGGTACTCCGCCGTTGCACGGCGGAGCCGTAGTGCACCGGCGTTCCCCGGTCAATTCCTTCTTATTTTACATTTCGTTACATAGTTGTAAATTTTCCCGCCCACCTACTTAACTCGCTCCGATCTATCACTTTGAGCAAAAATAAATGTAGGTTTGTATTTTGACGCTCAGTAGTACATTTGATTTAATTCTGGTTGTATCACTTAGCAGAAACGAAATACCATTTATAAAGTATCTGGGTAATGCGTGTAAGTTGACACACCTTGGTAAAATAACCTTATTTCATGTATTCAAGAGCCGATTTACGTCAACAATAGTTTGTCTATGATAAAAACAATACCAACTACAGAACAAACACTCATTGCCGTTGAACAGGTAAACAAAAGTTTTCCCCTGCCTGATGGCAAAGGCGAATTTACAGTTCTGCGTCAGATTAACGTCAGGATAAATTCAGGTGAAGTCGTCGCTTTATTAGGTCGTAGTGGTAGTGGTAAAAGCACCCTGCTGCGAATCATGGCAGGCTTGATTCCACCCAGTGATGGGCAAGTGATTAGTAATGGCAAACGTTTACGCGGTGCGAACAAAGATGTGGCAATGGTTTTTCAAAGCTTTGCCTTACTACCTTGGCTAACAGTACAGGAAAACGTGGAATTAGGTTTAGAAGCACAAGGAGTCAGCCGAGAACTGCGACGAAAACAGGCGCTCAAAGCTATTGATTTAGTGGGCTTAGACGGTTTTGAAAGTGCTTATCCCAAAGAGTTATCAGGTGGGATGAAACAACGAGTAGGCTTTGCACGGGCATTTGTAATTGAACCCCAAGTATTATTTATGGATGAGCCATTTAGTGCTTTAGATGTACTGACGGCTGAGAACCTGCGTGGTGAAATTGATGACTTGTGGAATGCTGGAACTTTTCCCTCAAAAAGTATATTAATTGTTACTCATAATATTGAGGAGGCAGTATTTTTAGCGGACAGGGTGATTATTTTGGGAGCAAATCCGGGACGTGTTCGCGGTGAAGTGATGATTGATTTACCGCGTCCCCACGACCGCACTAACGCCCGCTTCAAAGCTTTAGTCGATTATATCTACACAGTAATGACTAATCCAGAAGCCGAAGTCACCGGAGAAGTTACTGTAGCCAAAACTGAAGCACCAGCAGAAAAATTTAAATCACCATATAGTCAGTCTTTACCTCATGTACGAGTTGGTGGTATCAGTGGTCTGTTAGAATTGATTGTCGAACAACCACAAGGTAGGGAAGATATTCCCAGATTGGCAGAAAGACTGCAACTGGCTGTAGATGACCTGCTACCAATTCTTGATGGTGCTGTACTGTTAGGTTTTACACAAGTAACCCAAGGTGATGTCCAACTGACTGACATCGGACGTGATTTTGCTACCACCACCATTCTCCGTAGTAAAGACCTGTTCCGGCAGCAAGTTTTACAAAATGTACCGATGTTGGTGAGTATATTACAGACATTACGGGAAAAACGCAATGGGTCAATGCGAGCGGATTTCTTTCTAGATTTATTAGATGAACATTTTCCCCACGCAGAAGCTGCTCGACAATTTGCTACCGCAGTTGACTGGGGTCGTTATGCAGAACTATTTGAGTACGATGCTAGTGAAGAACGGCTTTATTTACCAGAGCCAGTGTTAGCCGAAAGTAGAGAATAGTCAATCCGCTTTCAAGGAATTACAAATTTACTCGTACCCGAAGAAAAGGCAAGTGTAAAAAATTCAACATCAGCAGTGGGAGCTTCAAACCCACAAGTTATTCAATTAAAACTCAACTGAAATTTGACTGAAGTTCAATTTATCTTAATTAGGAATTTACAATTGTTTGCTCAAGACGTTTTTTGCATAGAGAATTGACAAAAAAAGCCTGAACTCAAGTATATTGATTGGTCGGCAATTCGATGATTTAGTATCAAAAATTAGCTCATAGATACTCAATTTTCTATCAAGGAGAAGAATTTTTTCATACATAGGTATTGACTTAATTTTTTTTTAGACTTATACTCAGTTTTGAGTTATACAACCAGACATAAATTGTATTGGGTGTCAACTGATAATTATTTAATAAAGTCATCAGGGGAAACACTAAATGGATGCTTCTGGTAGTAGTAGCCATCAGGTAACTGCTAGAGAAACTATGGTGTCAGAAGAAGACCCTTACCCAGAATCTACTGAATTTAATTTGGTAATTTTTGTGATGAATCCGCCCTTGTAGACTCTTGTTGAGTCTCCGGTTCATCTCTGGTTGCCACTGGGTAAGGCAACTGTAAAGAAAGGAGATGAACGATGAAAAGTTTATTTTCAACAGAATGACTAAATATTCTAGGTGTAAAGCTGTCTTGTCAAAAAGACAAGTCAAATATAGTTTGCGATTGATAACGCCAACTGTAATAATCCTAGATTTAAATTGTATTAAAATTTTCCCGTAATCACGACTATACTAGGTGTTATACCTGCCTGAGATATTCAGTTTATACCGCAGAATTCGGAAACAAAGGTAGCATAACTGGTCTGTAGTAACCGCTTTTATTACTTGGAAAAGTAGTACGAAAAGCAACAGGTCACAGTTTTAAAAGGCTTTTGATGTCTGTCTTTTGTGCTTAGTTAGTGTGCTAATCTATCGAGCTAGTGCTTTTACCACAGCCGAGCAAAACCAAAACTAGATTTTGGCTATTTTGTATCGGCAAGATTTTGATTTTAATTAATCTCCCTTGTATTGTAAGCGAGTGCTAATTTCTATTGTTGCAATTGAAAGAACAGCCTGAAAAACTGTGCTTTCTTTGTGATGCTTCCATATCAATAAAGGAGAAGAGAAAAATAAATCAGCAACCTGGTATAGCACTGAAAAAGTCTGGTAGTTCTTGTTGAAAAAATCTCGATTAACCTTGCTCCAATATTTGGTAAATAAGTTAGTCAAAAAAGCAATCAAGCAAATAAATATCAAAAAACCGTGCTATCAAAAATTAACTGAAAACTTAGAGGTGAATCATGACCAAAGTTACAGGAAATCGCCGTTCCCAAACCGAAGAAATCAGATTATCAGTGCGGGTAGCGGAAGAATCCGGTACAAGTGTTGACCAAGTGCTGAGAACTCTAAGTAGTAGTAAGCAGGGGCTAGTAGAAAATGATGCTTTGGCTCGTCTCAAAAAATATGGCAAAAACGAAGTTAGCCACGAAAAACCTCCCACTTGGTATGGACAACTACTCCAATCCTTTAATAACCCCTTTGTTTATATTCTCATTGGCTTAGCGGTTGTTACCTATGTGACTGATGATCGAGAAGCGACGATTATCCTAACCATGATGGTTGTGATTAGTGGAGTACTGCGGTTTGTCCAGGAGTATCGTTCCACCCAAGCAGCAGAGAAACTCAAAGCCTTGGTGAGTACCACAGCTACCGTGATGCGTCGCAACCGTTTGGACAATCCAGGAAAACAGCGAGAAATTCCGATTAGTGAATTAGTCCCTGGAGATATTGTTCACCTAGCAGCAGGGGATATGATTCCCGCAGACGTGCGGTTGCTTTCTTCTAAAGATTTGTCTGTGAGTCAAGCAGTACTGACAGGCGAAGCTTTACCCGTAGAAAAATATGATACCTTGGGAGGTGTTGTTGAAAAGCGGGCAGATGTTGTAGTCCAAGACGAGGGAAGCTTTCTTGATTCTCCCACCATTTGTTTTATGGGTACCAATGTTGTTAGTGGTACAGCAATTGCGGTGGTGGTTGCCACAGGCGATCGCACTTATTTCGGTTCTTTAGCTAAAAATATCGTTGGCAAGCGAGTTCTCACCAGCTTTGAACAAGGAGTCAACCGAGTTAGTTGGCTGTTAGTTGGTTTTATGGCAGTGATGGTGCCGATCGTTTTTCTGATCAATGGTTTGACAAAAGGAGATTGGGGAAATGCTTTCTTGTTCAGCGTTTCCATTGCTGTTGGCTTAACTCCAGAAATGCTACCAATGATTGTCACGGCAAACCTAGCAAAAGGATCTGTGGCAATGGCAAACCAAAAAGTTGTTGTCAAACGCTTGAATGCGATCCAAAATTTTGGTGCGATGGATGTGCTGTGTACTGATAAAACTGGCACGTTAACTCAAGATAAAATCATCCTGGAACGACACGTGGATTTACACGGTTACGAGAGTGAAGAACCTCTAGAATACGGCTACCTCAACAGTTACTACCAAACTGGATTGAAAAATCTTCTAGATGTTGCCGTGCTAGAACACGTAGAACTAAATACCAAGTTAAGACCCACAGAAGGTTATCGTAAAGTTGATGAAATTCCCTTTGATTTTGTACGTCGTCGGATGTCTGTTGTAGTAGAAGACTTGAATCCATCCGGTGAGAAGCATATTTTAATTTGTAAAGGAGCAGTCGAAGAAATCTTTAGTATCTGCTCTCATGGCAAATACCAAGGCTCGATTACCCCGATGAGCGAGTTTGTCCGCTCAGATGGTCTGCGAGTCACAAAAGAATTGAATAAAGAGGGTTTCCGGGTAATTGCCGTTGCTTACAAAGAAATAGCTATTCCTCAAGATAGCATCCCCAGCTATGGCACTAAAGACGAATCTGACTTGATTTTAGTTGGTTATCTCGCTTTTCTCGATCCACCCAAAGATAGTGCATCCCAAGCAATTATGGCACTGCAAGAAAGTGGCATTGCGGTCAAAGTCATTACTGGTGACAACGACATTGTAACTCGCAAAATCTGCAAAGAAGTTGATTTACAAGTTGATGGTCTGCTCTTAGGGGCTCAAATGGAAAAAATGAGCGATGAACAAATTGCAGATATTGTAGATACTACTACTGTATTTGCCAAAATGTCACCCATCCAAAAAGCCAAGATTATCCGTATCCTGAGAAGCAAAGGTCATACTGTCGGCTATATGGGTGATGGTATTAATGATGCCGCAGCCTTACGGGATGCCGATGTGGGAATTTCCGTTGATACTGCTGTTGATATTGCCAAAGAATCCGCTGATATTATTCTACTAGAGAAGAATCTCATGGTGTTAGAACGAGGTGTACTTGAAGGTCGTCGCACCTTTGGTAATATCCTCAAATACCTGAATATGACCGCTAGTTCTAACTTTGGTAACGTTTTTAGTGTGATGGGAGCAAGTGCGGTTCTGCCGTTTTTACCGATGCAACCGATCCAACTGTTGACACAGAATTTACTTTACGATATCTCTCAAATTACTATCCCCTTTGATAACGTTGATCAAGACTTTCTCAGAAAGCCCCAAAAGTGGAATGTTCCCAACATTGGACGGTTTATGCTGTTCGTCGGTCCGGTGAGTTCGATTTTTGACTATCTTACTTTCATCGTCATGTGGTTTGTGTTTGGTGCAAATACACCAGAACAAGTCCAACTTTTCAACTCTGGTTGGTTTATTCAAGGATTGCTTTCCCAAACTTTAATTGTCCACATGATTCGCACATCGCGCTGGCCTTTTCTGCAAAGTACCGCTTCCTTACCTGTGTTACTTTTGACTGGTATCATCATGGTCATTGGGTTAGTGATTCCTTTTACACCCTTTGGTGCCGCTCTAGGTATGGTGCCTCTACCGATGCGCTACTTTGGTTGGTTATGGGCAATTCTAGGAGCTTATTGTTTGCTAACTCAAGCCATCAAAATGTGGTACATTCGCATCTTTGGTAAATGGCTATAGAAATTTTGGATTTTAGATTTTTCCATGTAATACCTAAGAAGTCGGGTTTTTTAGAGCAATATTTGTAAAACAGCACAATCTTTGTCAAAACCCGACTTCTTTGAAGCTAGATGTTAACGATTGTTATTGAAATAAAAGAGGAATTTGTCATGTCACTTTTTCAAGCAATAGCTGCTGTCGCTGTCATTTTTATCTTTTACTACGCTTTAATTTATTTAGTAGTAGTTGTGTTGATGGGTCAAGGACAACGCAGAGTATAAGTTAAATAATTCTCTAATTTTGGGAATTTTAAAGATTTTAGGGCTCTTGCGTACCTAACGTGCTAAATTAATATTATGATGCCAAGAAAGTAAAGCTCTAATCTCAAAATTGCGAAAATTTCTAAAGCCAAATGCATTTCGTTTTATTAGCTTCAATTTATTATTAAT
>Ga0209911_100049_pt1 | contig 165886 bp, 128 predicted proteins | sample FECB21metaG_FD_188301 | JGI IMG/M metagenome (GOLD analysis project Ga0209911, IMG submission 188301) | Cyanobacterial communities from the Joint Genome Institute, California, USA - FECB-21 (SPAdes) (version 2) | ecosystem: Environmental > Aquatic > Thermal springs > Hot (42-90C) > Microbial...
TGTCCCCTTGTCCCCTTGTCCCCTTGTCCCCTTGTCCCCTTGTCCCCTTGTCCCCTTGTCCCCTTGTCCCCTTGTCCCCTTGTCCCCTTGTCCCCTTGTCCCCTTGTCCCCTTGTCCCCCCATCCCCCCATCTCCTCGATACCTTTGACAATTGCTTGGGAGTCTGTAACAAAACCAAACAATTGTTTAACATTATAAAGGGTTGCTAACCAGCAATATTCTGGGGAAGTTGTAGCAGTACAGTCTTTGATAAAAATACAGTCGTATCCTAAAAAATTGGCATCTTGTAAGGTACAGAGAACACATTGGTCGGCGTTAACACCTGCAAAAAATAAAGTTGTTTTACCTAAATTCCTTAAAATACTGTCTAATGGGGTGTCCCAAAACCCACTCATTCTAAATTTATCTATGTAAATATCTTGAGGAAATTGTTCTAATTCATCCACAACTGCTGCTGACCAACTATCCTTTGTGAGAACTTTCGCATTTTGAGCAGGTAAAGCATCTCCCAAACCGACACCTTCACCAGTAGGATTATAAACGTGACGCAAACCTGCACTAATATTTAGTAAGTCGGGACGATTGCCCCAATTGAGCCATATTACAGGTACATTTTGCGATCGCAATACAGTCAGCAAATTTTGTAAAGGACTGATTGGTTGACGTGCGGGTGTTACATCAACTCCGATATGCGCTAACCAACCGTCGGGATGACAAAAATCGTTTTGCATATCGATAACGATAATAGCGGATTTTGTCAAATCAAAGCGCACATTTTTGGTTTCTGTAGCTACAATAACGGGTTGTGGCTCGACGGGAGGACGGGTAATGTCTGCGATAGTATCATTTACCATCCAAGCATTTGGTGCAACTCCCAGAGTTCTTAATGGTTTCATCATTGACAGTTGACAGTTGACAGTGGACAGTTGACAGTTGATTTCCAACCTTTAACCTTTAACCTTTGACCTCTAACCTTTTATTATTAAGGATAAAATTGTGAACTTTACAATTCAAAATGTTTTAATTCCCATTGAAGATGATTATGCTACGGTTGATGTCCAAATTAAGGATGGAAAAATAGCAGCTATTTCTTCTAATTTGGATGTCATTGGCGCAGCCATTGATGGTAAAAATAAGTTACTTTTACCGGGATTTGTTAACGCTCACACTCATTCTTCGGAAATGTGGCAGCGGGGGATAATGTCGATTTATCCTTTAGAATTATGGTTGGCAGAACTTTATGATTTTGCACCTCTCGATACAGAACAAGTTTATCTTAGCGCTTTGGGGACTGCGGTAGAAACTTTATTATCGGGTGGTACGAGTGTAGTTGATCATTTAGTTTTGATTCCTGGAAAGGAGCTTGAAACCATTACTGTTGCAGTTGAAGCTTACCGTAAAGTTGGTATTCGGGCAATTATTGCACCTTTGATTCAAGATGAATCGCTGACTGCTGGGATGCCTTCGGGTGAATCGGATGTAATTCATGAGGATTATTTCCGTTCAACTCAAGCTACATTGGAAATCATGGAATCAGCAATAAATCAATTTCATCAACCGGATGAAGGGATTTATGTAGCTTTAGCACCGACAGGAATTCAACTTTGCAGCGATGCTTTATTTAAAGGATGTATTGAGTTAAGTGATAAATATAATCTTTGTCGTCATTCCCATTTATTAGAAACCAAAGCCCAGGAAAAGTTAGCGAAAGAAAAATACGGTTGTACGGCTGTTGAACATTTACACGAAATTGGTTATTTAAATCATCGTACTTCTTTAGCTCATTGCGTCCATTTAACCGATAAAGACATTAATATTCTGGCACAAACTCAATCTACAGTAGTTCATAATCCCTTGAGTAATTTACGTTTAGGAAGTGGAATTGCACCAATTTTAAAATATCGTCAAGCTGGGGTAAATGTATCTTTTGGTTGTGATGGTGCATCAAGTAATGATTCTCAAGATTTATTAGAAGCGATTAAAATTGGTTCGATTTTACATAACGTTACTGATTTAGATTATCAGCATTGGATTACACCTAGAGAATCAATCGAAATGGCATCTTTAGGTGGTGCAAAAGGACTTAATTTAGGAGAAGAGATTGGTTCTTTGGCTGTAGGTAAAAAAGCTGATTTAGTTATGTACGATTTAACTAGTTTATCATTATTACCGCGTACTGACCCAGTTGGTTTATTAGTATTGGGAAGACCTACAAATGTAGTCGATAGTGTTTGGGTAAATGGTAAGCAAATAGTCGCCGATGGTAAAGTTAACAATATCGATGTTGATTATTTGCGACAAGAATTATTTAAACATAGTCAATGGCAAACTAAACGTAAGTCAAAAACTGTCAAAGAGATAGAAGCGCATTATCGGGGAGTGATGGAATTGTAAATTACTTCGCAGTTGATTGCGGCAAGTATGCCATTTTTGAAAGATAAATATATTGTGGGGACTATATTCTCCATTTATATCATGTCCGGATAAACAATTGTCATTGCGAGCGAAGCGTTAGCAATCGCAAAATCTTGGGATTGCTTTGCTTCACTCCGTTCCCCTCGCAATGACATATCGTCAGTGATTAAGCGAACATAGTATTACATAGTATTTTCACTGCTAGATTAATTGATGCTTTAAGTATAAAATACACATATTACAAAAACTTTATTTTAAATAGCCGTTTTTAATTGAATAAATTATAAATTTTCCCTTTTATACAAGGAATAGAGGATTTTTAACTCTCATATTCAACATGAATTTTAGTTAAAGATAGTTGATACGGATTTTTTTTGAAGATAAAAATTATACAGTTAATAGATGTAAGTCTAATTTCTCATTAGCTGGTTAAAATCCTGTTCCCTGTTATTGCTCTTAATTGTTTATCTCATTAATTTTGCTAAGTGGGCACCCAATCCGCCAGGGAATGAAATTCCCTGTCTAATAGCATAAGTCCTATAAATAGGACTAAAGTAATACCCCACAAAATTAATGTGGTGGAGTACTAGACCACATAAGTTTTGAGGGGTAATCAATGTAATTATTGTAGGTTGGGCTGAACTACGTGAAGCCCAACACCCGCGTTGGGTTAAGCGAAGCGCAACCCAACCTACGAAGAGGTATTTTAACTTTTCCAGATTCCTGGTGGATGAAGCGCCCAAGCGCTAGTACGAACCGGGAGTTACCCATCAAAATTAATGTGGTGGAGTACTAGTAGTTCTTTTCATTAGTTTTGAGGATTATTTCTCAATCGTCTTTAGACGATTTTCGCTATTAGACTGGGACTTGCAGTCCCAGGCGTTTGATGCAATCGACTACTAGCTATTGTCTAGAGCAAAAAGATGCTTATTATCAGCGATTGAGTATATTTTTCAATCGTCAATAAGTCTGGTGAAAAAGGCTGGAATTTTAGTCTTTAAAAAATATCACATTTTCTATGAATGTGCTGATTTCAAGCAGCTCGAACCTTCGAGTACAGATATGCCTGCGAAAAAATAACCCAAGTAAAAAGGACAAAAGAAAATGGATTTAATGGATTTCAACCAATTAAACGAATTTATAGCAGAGAAAAACGATCCAATCGCTGCAAAAGTAGGCACTGAAATAGCTTCGCTCTATAAAGAATATACGTCTTCAGAAGTCAGTACATTTTTAACCCTCGAAACTTCCGAATCCAGCAACTCCATGTTGCGAATGGATGATGGTGCTGTTGCGATGGACTTTATTGCAACAGGTGATGCAAAGTCTTTGCTCGCTGAGTTGGAAGAATTAGGGTTAAAGCAAGGTTCGGTATATGGTCGTTACGTTTCTGGAATGTTGCCTATCGCAGCTATAGCCCCAGCAGCCAATCTCAAAAGTCTCCAGTTTGCTAGAGCAGCAATGGCTACAACTAATGTGGGACTGGTTACGAGTGAAGCAGATATTGCTATGCGTGCTGATGTCGCTCGGTCTACTTTTGGTGTAAATGGTACTGGTGTGACTGTAGGTGTGCTATCTGACAGCTATGACAACCTTGGTGGTGCTGCGGGTGATGTTGCGACTGGCGACCTTCCCGGTATAGGGAATCCGTTAGGTAATACAACACCAGTTAATGTGTTAGAGGACTTTTCTGCTGATGAATTTGGTGAAGGTATTGATGAAGGTCGAGGTATGTTACAGCTGGTTCATGATGTGGCTCCCGGTGCCGATTTAGCTTTTCATACAGCCTTTCTCGGTCAGGCTGATTTTGCCAATGGCATTATCGAACTCGCTGAGGCTGGATCTAACGTCATAGTGGATGATGTCATATATTTCGCCGAACCGATGTTCCAAGATGGGATTATCGCTCAAGCTGTAGACAAAGTAGTGGCTGACGGTGCAGCTTACTTTTCCTCGGCAGGTAACAATGCTCGCGATTCTTACGAAAGTGCTTTTACTCCTAGTGGTGTAGTAATACCTGAAATCGGTGAATTTCATGATTTTGATCCAGGGGTAGGAGTAGATTTTCTCCAAAGTATTACAATTCCAGTTGGTGCCACATTTATCGTATCTTTTCAATGGGATTCGCCTTTCTTCTCTGTCAGTGGTGGTGCTGGCTCTCCTAATGATTTGGATATTTTCTTGGTAGATGAATCGGGGACAAATATATTAACTGACAGTGCCTTTAATAACATAGGCAATGACCCTGTAGAAGTCTTCGGATTTGTCAACGATGGCTCATTTGGGACAGACCAGTTCAATTTGGCAATCTCAAATTTTGCAGGTCCCAACCCAGATTTACTGAAATACGTATTATTTGGTAATGCCACTATCAACGAGTATGCCACTAACAGCAGCACAACTTACGGACACTCGAATGCTGCTGGTGCTGAGGCTGTTGGTGCGGCTTTCTACCAACAAACTCCTGAGTTTGGTGTAAATCCACCCGAGTTAGAGTTTTTCTCTTCTGCTGGGGGAACTCCTATCTTGTTTGATACAGATGGTAATCGCTTACTAGAACCCGAAATCCGTCTGAAGCCGGGAATTGTTGCTCCAGATGGTACGAATACCACATTTTTCCCTCCTTTTCCTGGACAAGACGTAGAAGGAGACGGTTTTCCCAACTTCTTTGGTACATCGGCTGCGGCTCCCCATGCGGCTGCGGTTGCGGCTTTAATGCTAGAGGCTGTTCCCGACGCAACTCCTGCTCAAATCTATGAAGCTCTAGAACAAACAGCCTTGGATATGGACGATCCATTTACCCCTGGCTTTGATGTTGGCTTTGATCGTGGAACTGGGTTTGGTTTTATTCAAGCAGATGCAGCCATTGCGAAATTGATCGCTTCTACAACTGATGAACCCATTGGAGATCAAAATGGCGGGTTTGAGACTGGAGACTTCACCGCTTGGAGAATTATCGGTGATGCTAGTATCCAAACCGCTGAATTTGGCGCTATTCCTACTCAGGGTGATTTCCAAGCTTTGCTAACCACAGGTGTTGGTTCAGTTAGTGATAACACCCTAGAAAGCTTCTTGGGGTTGAATCCTGGAGATATAGACAGTATAGGTAACGGAGATGCGACAGAAGGTTCAGCCCTGCGGAAAAAAATTACTGTGGAAGCTGGGGATGTTTTAAGCTTTGACTTTAACTTCCTGACTAACGAATTCACTCCCGAATTACTTTTCAATGATTTTGCCTTTGTCTCCATCACTTCCAATACATTATCCGAATTAGGTGACACCAACAGTTTCTTTGAGCTATCCCCCACAGTCTTCTCTGAAGAGACTGACTACGATAATTTCACCTTTGAATTCTCCGAAGCTGGAACCTATACAGTAGGTATCGGAGTAGTAGATTTGATCGACACTGTTGTTGACTCTGGATTGCTAGTAGACGATTTTAAAATTGTTTCAGCTTCTGAGGCAATTTTGGGAACAGACGAAAGTGAGTCTCTTTTTGGCACATTCGGCGATGATACTATCTTCGGTAAAGGAGGCAATGACCAAATCTTCGGCAGCGAGGGTATGAATAGTCTTTACGGTGGTGCTGGAGATGACACTATGTATGGTGGTTCTCAAGCTGATACTATGTATGGTGGTGCTGGTAATGACGCTATTTTCGCTGCTGAAGGTGAAAATATTGTATTCGGTGGTGCTGGTGATGACACTATGTATGGTGGTTCCCAAGCCGATGAGATGTATGGTGGCTCTGGAAATGACCTGATTTTCGCTGCTGAAGGCGATAATATCGTATTTGGTGGTGCTGGTGATGACACTATTTACACTGGCTCTGGTAACGATAAAATTGATGGTGGCTTAGGCAACGATATTATTTGGCTTGGTGGTGGTCAGGATATAGTTGTTTTAGAAGCAGGGAAGGGAATTGATACGATAAACAACTTCCAATTAGGTCAAACTACCTTTGATATTTCTGGTAATCTTAATGAACTCTCAATTGTTGATGGTGCTAATGGTGCTGAAATTTCTCAGTTTGGAGAGCTTCTAGCAGTTGTCAGTTGGCAATCAGCTAGCACGTTCATTGATAATATCAATACCGTTTTTGTGTAATCCCATCAAAACCTATGGTATTTTGATTCAATTCTGGCTTACTTGAATCAAACACATCATATGTCCTAAATGTTACAGCATTACATTTAGGACATATGATAGTAGAAAAAAATATTTTTATTGGGACTTACGTTGCATAAACCAGGTTTCTGGCTTCACATACGTAAGTCCTGTATTTATAACTATCGAACTTTGACTTTAGTGGTGCCTACTTACTTAACTGATAATTGATTATGGAACGTTTGATATCGTTGCTGGGAATTTTTGCATTTGTGGGGATTTCTTATGGTTTGTCTGTCAATCGTCGTGCTATCCGGTGGATTCCGGTACTGTGGGGAATTGCTTTACAGCTGATTTTCGGGGTATTAATTCTCAGAACACAACCTGGTTTTGTGGTATTCAAATTTATCGGAGATATAGTCAGTCAATTTCTCAACTATTCCGATGCGGGAGCAAGATTCGTTTTTGGTGACAACTTTGAAGAACACTACATTGCTTTCAAAGTACTACCGACAATTATCTTTTTCTCTTCTTTTATCACCATCTTGTACCACTACGGAATCTTACAAAAAATAGTGCAAATCGTTGCAGCAGTGATGATGAAAACAATGAAAACATCGGGTTCTGAATCTTTGAGTGCGGCTGCGAATATCTTTGTCGGACAAAGTGAAGCACCTTTGTTAATCAAACCTTATGTCGCAACAATGACTCGTTCCGAATTACACGCAATTATGACTGGAGGATTTGCTACTATCGCAGGTGGGGTGATGGCTGCCTATATTTCCTTTGGGGTGTCAGCAGAACATTTAATTGCGGCTTCGGTAATGTCTGCACCCGCTGCATTAGCTGTTTCTAAATTACTTTATCCTGAAACCGAAGATTCTCCCACCGCAGGTAAAGTTACAATCCAGGTAGAAAGTGCTTACTCCAACGTGATTGATGCAGCTGCAACTGGTGCTAGTGAAGGGATGAAATTGGCTTTAAATGTCGCTGCGATGTTGATTGCGTTTCTGGGATTATTAGCCTTAGTAAACGGTATTTTGGGTTATATTGGTTCGCAAGCTGGTTTACCACAATTATCATTAGAATGGATATTTTCATACCTACTTGCTCCCGTAGCTTGGTTGATGGGTGTACCCTGGGCAGATTGCGGACAAGTGGGGATATTGCTGGGTAAAAAGACGATTTTAAACGAATTTATCGCCTATCAAGACCTACAAAAAATGGTAACAGACGCGGCAATTTCTGAAAGGGCGAGAATAATTGCTACTTATGCCCTCTGTGGATTCTCGAATATTGGCTCCATCGGCATTCAAATAGGTGGAATCGGCGCGATCGCACCAAATCGTCAAGCAGATTTAGCGCAAATGGGGATTAGAGCAATGATTGGTGGTGCGATCGCCTGTTTTATGACAGCTTGTATTGCGGGGATGTTGTTGTAAAGTTAAGAGTTAGGAGTTAGGAGTTAAGAGTTAGGATTTAGGAGTTAGGAGTTAGAAGTAAGAAGTTTAGGTTAGACACGAATAGAAAATTGAATTTACAACGCGAATTTATATTCTGGTGTCGTAACCCAACATCAAGATTGTGAAAAAAATATTTTAATTTAACTATTAATTTTTACTACCCAAATTCCCGATTTCTAATTCCCTAAATTAATGTTGGGTTACGGTGAACAAGATAAATTTCGAGTTGAAAATTATAATTTATGGTTCACCGTAAACCCAACCTACAAAGAAACCCGGCTCTTTCAACAAAAAACCGGGTTTCTAAAAGTTCAATTCCTAACTCCTAACTCCTAACTTTCTACCTCGGTCCCATTCCTACCGTACCTGCATAAACGGCACTATCTCCTAATTCATCTTCAATTCTCAATAAGCGATTATACTTAGCCACCCGTTCACTACGACACAACGAACCTGTTTTAATTTGTCCGGCGCGAGTAGCTACAGCTAAGTCAGCAATTGTGGTATCTTCGGTTTCACCGGAACGATGGCTGATTACGGAACGAAAACCGTTACGAGTGGCTAAATCAATGGTTTGCAAAGTTTCTGTTAAGGAACCAATTTGATTGAGTTTAATCAAAATCGAGTTACCTGCTTTTTGTTCAATACCTTTTTGCAAACGTTGAACGTTGGTAACAAATAAGTCATCACCAACCAATTGAACATGAGAACCCAATTTTTCAGTAAGTAATTGCCAATTCTCCCAATCTTCTTCGTGCAAACCATCTTCAATAGAAATAATGGGATATTGATTTACCAATTGTCCCATGTAATCAATGAATTCAACGGGGGAATGAGGTTTACCGTCGTAAACATATTGTCCATCTTTGTAAAATTCGCTGGCTGCGACATCCAAAGCTAAAGCAACTTGTTCCCCTGGCTTGTAACCAGCTTGTTCAATTGCAGCAACTAATAATTCTAAAGCAACTTGATTTGATTCCAAATTCGGAGCAAAACCACCTTCATCACCAACCCCAGTTAACACACCCTTCTCAGCCAAAACACCACTTAAAGTCGCGAACACTTCCGCACCCCAGCGCAAAGCTTCGCGGAACGAAGATGCACCGATAGGGACTATCATAAATTCTTGGAAATCAACATTATTTGCAGCGTGTGCGCCACCATTAATCACGTTCATCAACGGTACGGGTAATAAATTTGCCAAAGGTCCGCCTAAGTAACGATATAGGGGAAGTCCCAAAGATTCAGCACTTGCCTTTGCAGCCGCCAGAGAAATCCCTAAAATTGCATTAGCACCCAAATTAGATTTATTTTGAGAACCATCAAGGGCAATCATCGTTTTATCAAGCTGTTCTTGATTGAGAGCATCCATATCCAAGAGCTTTGGTGCTAGCGTCTCATTGACGTTCTGTACCGCCTTGAGGACACCTTTACCGCCATAACGGCTTTTATCCCCATCTCGCAATTCATGGGCTTCAAAAGTCCCTGTAGAAGCGCCACTGGGAACCTGAGCTAATCCGACGACACCATTGAACAAATGTACCTCAGCTTCAATAGTTGGTCTACCACGGGAATCAAGAATTTCGCGAGCAACAATCGCTTCAATAGAAGTATCCATCATCTGTTTGGGTTCCTTTGTATGAATGAGTTATAACTATTTTCTTTCAAGTTAGGAGTCGTAACTGCTATCGTTAGAATAGAGGTTTACGCGACTATCTAAGCGGAGATTTCAAAAAAATTCTACTAGTTTAGGGAATATTTAAGAGTTGACAGTTGACAGCTGACAGTTATTTGAGCTTTAAGCTGTTAGCTCTTAACCAAGAAACAAAATAATTCCTATAAAGTCAACAATTATACTTATTGGTGTAAGTGTGATGGAGTTAAGCGTGAAGCAGTTTTTCAAGCAAGGAATTCGTTATTCCAGGCTGTTAGCATCAGGTTTGCTTGGGTTTAGCATTTTTAGTAGTCTACTTTGTCTTCCCTCGTTCGCGGCTTCTTTGACAAAATCTACTTCTCAAAGGTTAAATGAAGGTCAAAGGTTAGAGGTTAAAGGTCAAAGGTTAGAGGTTAAAGGTCAAAGTAAACCGCGCATCATAGAAGTAGACATTGTAGATTACCCCCCCATCCCCCCATCTCCCCATCCCCTTGTCCCCCCATCTCCCCATCCCCCCATCCCCCCATCCCCGCTACTAGCTCAGCAAACTTCGGTAGACGAATTATCAGATGTCAAACCAACAGATTGGGCTTATCAGGCTTTAAAATCATTGATAGAAAGATATGGTGTAATTACGGGTTTACCTGATGGAACTTTTAAAGGCGATAGAGGCAGCATAGCTGAACGCGCTTTAACTCGTGATGAATTTGCTGCTGGTTTAGCTGCTACTTTATATAAGGTGGAAGAAACTATTGCTACAACGATTACTGATAAATATATTGAGCAAGATAGAATAACTTTACGACGATTGCAAAAAGAATTTGGTCAAGCTTTACAGCAATTACGAACGCGCTTAGATGATATAGAGTCTCGTTCTTCGCAGTTACAAGCAAATCAATTTTCTACTACTACTAAGTTAAAAGGACAGCAAATTGTCGGTGTGACGGATGGTAGAAATGCTAATTTTAGTGCGGTGTCTCGGACTCGATTAACTTTTTTAACTAGCTTTAGTCAAAAAGATTTACTGGTTACTCAGTTGGAATCTGGGAATAACGGTGGTGATGCTGTTGGTTTAGCTCAAAAGCAAGACTCGAATTTATTGGGAAGTAATGGTACTTTTGCTAATGCTGGAGGGCTTGATTTTACTGATGTTGAAGATGATGTCAAACTCAGACGTTTGTACTATACTTTACGTCCTTCCACGGATTTAGCGCTGACGGTGGGAACGAAAATATCGCCACGAGATTTCATCGATGGTAATCGCTATGCAAATAATGAAGCGGCTGATTTTAGTTCGGGAATTTTTTTAAATAATCCTTTAATCGTACAAAATAAAATTGACCGGAATGGTGGTGCTGGGGCTGCTATTGTTTGGAAACCTCAAAATACTCAATTAACTTTTCGTTCGCTTTATATTGCTGGGGATGCAAATTCAAATTCCGATGACGACGGCTTTTTCGGCGACCCACACCAAGCAAGTGCTGAGCTAGAATATATTTTAAGCGATAAACTGACTCTAAAACTGCAATATACCAACGCCGAAATTGACGATACTGAAATTAATGCTTATGGCTTAAACGCTGAATACGCACTCAATCGCAATACAGGCATTTTTGGTCGTTTGGGAATCGGTAATTATCAAGGATTTAATACCGCGATCGGTCAAGATTTAAATTTAAATCCTGTTAGCTGGACTCTTGGTGTTGGTTTGCGTAACATTGGGATTCCCGGTACTATTGCAGGTGTAGCAATCGGTCAGCCGTTTGTTAGCGATGGTTTAGGAAATGCAACTCAAACTAACTTCGAGACATTTTATAATTTACAACTAAGCGAAAATATCAGCGTGACTCCCATTGTTTCTTTAGTAATTAACCCTGATAACGACAGCAATCAAGGTACTATTTGGCAAACTACGTTTAGGACAGTGTTTTCATTTTAGATTAGTGGACAGTGGACAGTGGACAGTTGACAGTTGACAGTTGACAGTTGACAGTTGACAGTGGTTAGTGGTTAGTGGTTAGTGAAAAATAACAACTATCCACTGTCAACTATGAAATTGCAACCGTAGATACACGCGGATAGTGTTTAATAGTGCTTGGATATTTATTTAAGACAAACTTTTAATTTACAATTCCCCAGTCTAAAATCTAAAATTATTAATATGCAACCTACAGATCCAGATAAATTTACTGATAAAGCCTGGGAAGCAATTGTGAAATCTCAGGATGTTGTCCGTGCTTACCAACAACAGCAGTTAGATGTCGAACATTTAATGCTGGCTCTTTTTGAACAAGATAATGGGTTGGCTTCTCGGCTTCTCAATCGTGCTGGGGTGGAAGTTGAGCGATTACAACAACAGTTGGAAGATTTTGCTCGTCGTCAACCAAAAACGGGTAGAAGTGACCAACTATACCTCGCCAAGGGTCTTGATCGAATGCTTGATGGTGCTGAAGATGCCAGAGTTAGGATGAATGATTCTTACATTAGTATCGAACATTTGATGCTAGCTTTTGCGGAAGAAGAACGTATTGGCAAGAAAATATTTAGAAGTTTAAACGCTACTACTGCTGATTTAGAAGCGGCAATTAAAAGTGTGCGGGGTAGTCAAAAGGTAACTGACCAAAATCCTGAGTCTCGCTATGAAGCTTTAGAAAAGTTTGGTAGAGATTTAACTGAACAAGCAAAAGCTGGTAAACTTGACCCGGTAATTGGACGAGATGAAGAAATTCGTCGGGTTATACAAGTGTTGTCGCGTCGAAGTAAAAATAATCCCGTTTTAATCGGTGAACCTGGAGTGGGAAAAACGGCGATCGCCGAAGCTTTGGCTCAGCGGATTATTAATGGTGATGTTCCCGAATCGTTGAAAAACCGGCAAATCATCGGTTTGGATATGGGTAGTTTGATTGCTGGAGCGAAATATCGGGGTGAGTTTGAAGACCGATTAAAAGCTGTTCTCCGGGAAGTTACGGAATCTGGCGGTCAAATAGTTTTATTTATTGATGAGTTACATACGGTGGTTGGTGCCGGTTCGGGACAACAAGGTTCGATGGATGCTGGTAATTTGCTCAAACCGATGTTAGCGCGGGGTGAATTGCGCTGTATTGGTGCCACAACTTTGGATGAATACCGGAAGTATATTGAAAAAGACCCAGCTTTAGAACGGCGTTTTCAACAGGTTCTCGTGACTCAACCGAGTGTAGAAAATACGATTTCGATTTTGCGCGGACTTAAAGAACGTTATGAAGTACATCACAACGTCAAAATTTCCGATTCTGCCTTGGTAGCAGCCGCTACACTGTCAGCGCGTTACATTGCCGACCGTTTTTTACCGGATAAAGCCATTGATTTGGTCGATGAAGCCGCAGCGCAGTTAAAAATGGAAATTACTTCCAAGCCTGCGGAATTAGAAAGTATAGAGCGCCGTTTAATGCAGTTAGAGATGGAAAAATTATCTTTAGCAGGAGAAGAAAAAACAACATTTCAAACTCAGGAACGTTTGCAACGCATTGAGCAAGAAATTGACCATTTGACTCAAAAGCAAGAAGAATTCAGCGCTCAATGGCAAGGTGAAAAGCAGGTATTAGAAGACATCAGCGCTTTGAAACAAGAAGAAGAAAAACTCAGAGTCCAAATTGAACAAGCCGAACGTGCTTATGATCTTAATACCGCAGCCCAATTAAAATATGGAAAATTAGAAGGAGTACAGCGCGATCGCGAAGTTAAGGAAGCCAAGTTATTAGAAATTCAAAGTAAAGGTGTAAGTTTATTAAGAGAGCAAGTAACAGAAGCCGATATCGCTGAGATAGTCGCTAAATGGACCGGAATTCCGGTAAATAACCTGTTGGAGTCGGAAAGACAAAAATTATTACAGTTAGAACAACACCTCCACCAACGAGTTATCGGACAAGATGAAGCAGTAGTCGCCGTAGCTGCGGCAATTCGTCGCGCTCGTGCGGGAATGAAAGACCCCCAGCGTCCCATTGGTTCGTTTTTATTCATGGGACCTACGGGGGTTGGTAAAACAGAATTAGCGCGGGCTTTAGCAAAATTCATGTTCGATTCCGAAGACGCTATGGTACGTTTAGATATGTCGGAATACATGGAAAAACATTCTGTATCCCGCTTAGTAGGAGCGCCTCCAGGATACGTTGGTTATGAAGAAGGTGGTCAACTTTCCGAAGCAGTGCGTCGTCGTCCTTATTCAGTGATACTGCTTGACGAAGTTGAAAAAGCCCATCCAGATGTATTTAATATTTTATTACAAGTGTTAGATGACGGTAGAATTACGGATTCCCAAGGAAGACAGGTAGACTTTCGTAATAGCGTCATCGTGATGACCAGTAATATTGGTAGCGAGCATATATTAGATATATCCGGTGATGATTCTCAGTACGAAAAAATGCGGAACCGAGTCATGGATGCTCTACGAAAACACTTCCGTCCCGAATTCGTCAATCGCATCGACGACTTAATAATTTTCCATGCTTTGGGTAAAAAAGAAATGGGGGATATTGCTCGCATACAATTAAAACGAGTCGAAAAGCTGTTAGCAGATCAAAAAATCGCCGTCGAAATTACTCCCGCAGCTTGCGATCGATTAATAGAAATTGGTTATGACCCAGTATACGGCGCTCGTCCGATTAAACGAGCAATTCAGCGAGAAATCGAAAACCCTCTCGCCACCAAAATATTAGAAAACTCTTTCGTTCCCGGCGATACAATTATAATTGACAAAGGTAAAACTGGCTTAACATTCAGAAAAAAAACCGTTGTGAAAGTATCTCCACCTGTAACTACCGTCCAATTAGTAGAGTCAGCAGAAGGATAATCCGAGGCAGAGTCTCGAAATCCTAGTTCCCAGTATCGGTTCCTGGGAACCAAAACTTATGATCTCTGTATAGTTCTTTCCTCTGCGTACTCTGTGCCTCTGCGGTTTTTTTTTCAATAATCATAAAGCCAGGAAGAGAGTAATGTTTCGGCAATCTGATCAAAACTGTGAGTTTTAATCTTGAACTGGGAATAATAATCTCAGTTAATCTCAGCAAGTTTAAAAAACCAGTTTTGACAATGACTATAACCGTTAATTTAACCGTTGCTATTCCTACTTACAACGGAGAAAATCGTTTACCCAAGGTATTAGATAAATTAAAAGAACAAATAAACACAGAACATATCAACTGGGAAATTATTATTATTGATAATAATAGTACCGATGGTACCGCAAAACTGATTCAAGAATATCAAGAAAATTGGTTACAAAATGTACCATTAAAATATTATTTTGAACCTGAGCAAGGGATATCTTTTGCTAGGCAAAGGGCTATAAATGAAGCAAAAGGTGAATTAGTGGGATTTATTGATGATGATAATCCACCCTTTGCAAATTGGGTAAATTCAGCTTGTAAATTTGCTCAAGAGCATCCGAAAGCGGGTGCTTTTAGCAGTAAAATTCATGGTGTATTTGAAACCAATCCACCAGAAGAACTTAAACCAATTACTTTTTATTTAGCATTAGTTGACAGAGGTTCAGAACCTTTGATGTACCAACCTCAAAAAAAAGGACTTCCTCCGGGTGCGGGATTAGTAGTACGTCGAGAGGTGTGGCAAAAATATGTTCCGACTAAATTATTATTAATAGGTAGAACTAAAAAACGTTGGATGCCGACAGGACAAGATGCCGAAGCATTATTATATATTTATAAAGCAGGATGGGACATTTGGTATAATCCCGAGATGGAAATTGAACATATAATTCCATCATCGCGATTAGAAGAAACATATCTGATTGGCTTAATGCGAATTATTGGTTTAGGACGCTTTCATTTAAGAATGTTAATGCTAGATTGGTGGCAAAGACCTTTTGCTTTTTGTGTTTATTTAATCAATGATTTTCGGAAGATTATACTGCACTTTATCCGCTATAGAAAAGTCTTAAAGAAAGATATTGTTGCAGCTTGTGAAATGCAGCGGTTGCTAGCAACATTAATTAGTCCTTTTTATTTGTGGAGGATGCAAATCGTTAATTTAACGAAAATAGAACTTACATAAAATACGATTCTTGCGTAGGGGTAATTCATGAATTATCCCTGTTCAAGAATTACTTTTTCTGTCACATATTGCGTAAGTCCTAGAAAATATACTGAGGCTATTTTTATAAATGCAAGATTAGCATATCAATTATCATCATTTCTAGATAATTAATATGTTAACCGATAAAATATCTGTAATTATTCCGGTATACAACGGTGAAAATACGATTAAAGAAACTATTGAATCTGTTTTAAATCAGAGTTTTACTAACTTTGAATTAATTATTATCAATGCTAATTCTACAGATAAAACTCTTTCGATTATTTCTCAATTCCAAGACGAAAGAATCAAAGTATTTTCCTATCCCAAAGCCAATGTAGCCGTTAATCGCAATCGCGGAATCAATCACGCGACAGGTAACTATATAACTTTTTTAGATGCAGATGATTTATGGACAACTGATAAATTAGCAGCCCAATATACAGTTTTACAAGAAAATTCTCAAGCTGGAGTTGCTTATAGTTGGACAAATTGTATCGATGAAAATGGTAAGTTTCTGCGTAAGACTTCTCATGTTAATTACAACGGAGATGTTTATGCAAAATTCTTACTAGATGACTTTATCGGTAACGGTTCTAATGTGCTGATTCGTAGAGAAATTTTGAATAAAGTTAACGGTTTTGATGAAATATTAACCAACGCTCAAGATACCGATATGTGGTTAAAATTATCAGCTATAACTGATTTTGTTTGTGTACCGAAAGCACAAATTTTATATAGAATTCAACCGAATTCCATGTCATCTAATGTGTTAGGACTGGAAAAATCAAATTTAGAAGTTATTCAACGTGCTTTTGCTCGCGAACAAGCAAAACAATATCAATATCTTAAACCTAAAGCAATCGGCAATCTTTATAAATATCTTTGTTACAAAGTTCTTGCAGCACCATCAGGAAAACAGCAAAGTAAAGTTGCAGCCAGATTTTTATTAACTGCGATACAAACAGATACAAGTCTTTTGTTTAAACCGATTATTTTTAAAGCTATTTTTAAATTGATTGTGATGGTGATTTTACCTTCTAATTGGGCAAATGTGCTGTTTAAGAAACTGCCGCGTTTGTCAAATACCAGCACTTTTTTGGGGTATGAAAAAATAAGTTGATATTACTTCTTTTGGGATAAAAGATTACGGAAAAAAAAACCGCAGAGGCGCAGAGTACACAGAGGGAAGAGATTTTATAGAGATGAACCGTACTCTACAGAGCGGGAAGGAAGCAGCTACATACCACCTAAATTAGTCCACGAAGGTGGACAATGCGGCGTGTAGTAGCGGTTTCAACCGCCGGAAAAATATTGATAAGGCAATATAACAATCTTATTTATTAGAAATTAAAGGAATTTAACAAAATGTCTATATCTGTAATAGTTCCCGTTTTTAACGGAGAAAAAACTATTGAAGAAACAATAAAATCAATATTAAATCAAACTTTTAATAATATCGAAATCATTATTATTAATGATGGTTCGACAGATGCAACTTTAGAAGTTTTGGAAAAGATTTTGGATTCTCGAATCAAAATATTTTCCTACCCAAATGGAGGTTTATCAGCGAGTCGTAATCGCGGCATTTCTCAAGCTAAGGGGGAATATATTTCTTTTATCGATGCTGATGATTTATGGACTGCGGATAAATTAGAATTACAATGGCAAGCTTTACAATTAAATCCGCAAGCTGCTGTTGCTTATAGCTGGACTGATTATATTGATCAATCGAGTAAATTTATTAAGTCGGGTAGAAGAATTAAAATTAATGGTGATGCTTTTAGTCAACTTTTAGTAACCAACTTTTTAGAAAATGGTTCCAATCCTTTAATTCGTTACGAAGCTTTAGAAAAAGTTGGTGGTTTTGATGAATCACTCCCCGCAGCCGAAGATAAAAATATGTGGTTGCGGCTTGCAGTTAATTACGATTTTGTTTGTGTAGAAAAACCGCAAATTTTATATCGAATATCAAATAATTCAATGTCTACTAATCTTAAAAGACAAGAAACTGCATCTTTAAAAGTCATTGAACGTGCTTTTAGTTATCCCAAAGCCGAGAAATTACAACATTTGAAAAAACAAAGTCTTTCACATCTTTATCAATACCTGACTTTTAAAGCTGTTGAAGTACCACTACAACAGCGTCAAACTTTTACTGCTGTATATTTTTGGTGGAATTGGATTAAAAATAACTCTACAATTATCAAAAATCAACGATTAATCATTATTGCAGCTTTGAAAATCATCTTTCCTCAATTTCACTAATGTAGAGACTTGATATATCACGTCTCTACAGGATTGAGGGGTTCCCAGCAAAACCAGCGGTAGGGAAATCCGAATCATCTCTATAGGGCAAACAATCCAGAAAATCAAGTGCAGTTAATCTAATCAAGCATTTAAAATCCAGATTGATAATAAACCTACTTTGCTTTCCGGTAAAGTGGGGTGTTGGGGTTTATTTCCCTAATAATCATTAAAATATTTGTATTTACTGCGACAAAATTATGTTAGAACAAGGTACTATCAGTATCCATACTGAGAATATTTTCCCGATTATCAAAAAATCTCTTTATTCTGACCATCAAATCTTTTTACGGGAACTGGTATCAAATGCTGTTGATGCTATCCAAAAGCTGCAAATGGTGGCTCGCTCAGGAGAATTTTCCGGAGAAATCGGTGAATCGGAAATTATAATTGCTGTAGATAAGGACAAGAAAACTCTTTCTATTACCGATAATGGTATCGGTATGACGGCGGAGGAAATTAAAAAATATATCAACCAAGTTGCTTTCTCTAGCGCTGAAGAATTTGTTCAAAAGTACAAAGGTGCATCTGACCAACCAATTATCGGTCATTTTGGACTTGGTTTTTACTCTTCCTTCATGGTGGCTAACCATGTGGAAATCGATACTTTATCTTATAAGGATGGAGCAGAAGCAGTCCATTGGAGTTGTGATGGTTCCCCAAATTTCACTTTAGAAGAATCATCTCGCACCACTCGCGGTACTACGATTATTCTTCACCTCATGGAAGAGGAAGAAGAGTTTCTCGAACCAGCACGAATTAAGACACTTGTCAAGACTTATTGCGATTTTATGCCAGTACCCATCAAACTTGATGGTGAGGTATTAAATCGACAAAAAGCACCGTGGCGCGAATCTGCCAGTAATTTGACCAAAGAAGATTATTTGGAGTTCTACCGCTACCTGTATCCTTTCGAGGAAGAACCGCTATTGTGGGTGCATTTGAATACTGATTATCCCTTCATTGTTAACGGTATTCTTTATTTTCCCAAACTCAAACCAGATGTTGACGTTAGCAAAGGACAAATCAAACTATTTTGTAATCAAGTATTTGTTAGCGACAACTGTGAAGAAATCATCCCTCAATTTTTGTTGCCCATGCGGGGTGTAATCGATAGTACCGATATTCCCCTGAACGTATCCCGTAGTGCATTACAAGGCGATCGCACTGTAAAAAGAATCGGCGATTATGTTGCCAAGAAAGTCGGCGACCGGCTCAAAGAACTGTACCGCGACGACCGTGAGCAATATATTTACGCTTGGAAAGATTTAGCAACCTTCGTTAAATTCGGGGTGATGAACGATGATAAATTCAAAAAGCAAGTTGAAGATATTGTAGTTTTCCGTACTACTCATGAGGGAAATAATACTGAATTGACGGCAGCAGCAGCGCCAACACCCGCAGTAGAAGTACAATCCCAAGAAGGTGACGTTTGGCAAGACGTTACCCCCACAGGTGAAACACAAGATTCCACATCCGCTCAAAAATTGCCCTACGTAACTCTCAAAGAGTATTTAGAACGCAACAAAGAAAAGCACGAAAACCGCGTCTTTTACTGTACCGATGAAGCATCACAAGCCGCTTATGTCGAATTACACAAAAATCAAGGCTTAGAAGTTCTATTCCTAGATTCCTTCATCGACACCCACTTTATCAACTTCCTGGAACGGGAATACAACGAAGTCAAATTTACACGAGTAGACTCCGACTTAGATAACACCTTATTAGACAAAGATAAATCCAAAGAAATAGTAGATCCCACAACCAACAAAACCAAAGGAGAAACAATCAAAGAAATCTTCGAGAAAGCCCTCAACAAACCCAAACTAAACATTCGTACCGAAGCCTTAAAATCCGATAATCCCCAAGGCACACCACCAGCAATGGTACTGTTACCAGAAATTCTCCGTCGTTTGCGAGAAATGAACGCCATGATGCAGCAGCAAACAGTAGAATTTCCTGAAGAACACGTATTATTAGTTAATACCGCTCACCCACTGATCCAGAATCTGGCAAATCTTAGCCAAGGTACTATTATTCAAGATGGGGGACAATCACCCACAGGTGAACTAGTAAATTCAATTTGTCAACACGTTTACGACTTAGCCTTAATGTCTCAAAAAGGCTTTGATGCCGAAGGAATGAAATCCTTCGTACAACGTTCTAATCAAGTACTTACTAAGTTGACAGAGCAAGCGGCGAAATGAGGTCTAAGGTCAAAGGTCTAAGGTTAAAGGTCTAAGGTTAAAGGTCTAAGGTTAAAGGTGAGGAGTTAATAATTATTCTCCCCATCCCCCCATCCCCCCATCTCCCCATCCCCTTGTCCCCTTGTCTCCCCATCCCCTTGTCTCCCATCTTTCATATAAAATAGAAAATTACATTAAAAATCGGAGATTCTTGATATGTCCCGTGTATGTCAACTGACTGGAAGAAAAGCAAATAACGGTTATGCGGTTTCTCACTCTCACCGTCGGACTAAAAAGCTTCAGCAAGCGAACCTACAAAGCAAGCGTGTTTGGTGGGCTGAAGGTAATCGCTGGGTAAGACTCAAGCTTTCTACTAAAGCAATCAAAACTTTAGAAAAGAAAGGTTTGGATGCAATGGCTAAAGAAGCTGGAATTAATCTCAATAAAATGTAAATTGCAATTGCGGGTAATTAAACAAATATTGCCTTTGCAATTCATCAAGATTCTAAGCTCACATATGTTATGTATGTGGGCTTTGTTTTTGTCGCTTAACTATTAATTATGCGGGGTACTTGACCTAAATTTTATGATTGATTTTTTTTAGTCCTATTCATAGGACTTTCGCTATTAGACGGGGGTTTACAACCCCCGACGGTTACGCGGTTAAAACCAGTCATATTTAATGGCACTAGGTGTAAATGGAACCAATCACGAGATCGGGATTTGATTAATATACGCAACTCGTCCCCTTCTGCTCACCGATACTTTGGTGATGGAACAACATAAAATTCCCAATATTTTTTCTTTGACTGATAACTTTACTGTTTCAAGTGGGTAATATAAGCTCAGTCCACTAATGGCAACTTGATAAAGTTGTCTTGAGCTAATACTAAATTCAGTAAAAAATCAGCAAAATTAATATGAAGCTATGGCTTTATTTTTCTTTGTCGGCTATAAATTAAATAATTCAAATAACATTTCTTATAACCGGAAAAGCGTAAAAAAAAATACAAAATTTAAATAGCTATTTTGTTGATTTAGTGAAACTTTATGATGGTGATTGCTGCCAAATAAAAATCATTTAGATTATCAATTTTTATATTTCATACATACTTGTTGGTGTGTTTGCAAGTTATTAGAATATTCCTTTTGCTTAGGAAAAATAGATAGGAATTATTTACAATCAAAACTTGAAAACAATTTTTCAAAAACTTCTTTAAAACATTTCATTTAAAAATTCGCATCACAATTATTGATAGGAAAGTAGCTATGTATAGAAATCGGAAATTAGTCAGGGCTATTAAAAAATTTTTTCGAAAGTTTCGTCGTAAATCTTCATCTACAGTAAAGAAACAAAGTTTATGGCTTTTACGAACTTTCATAGTTACTAAAAAACGCCAAAATTGGGCTAATTCTGGTTTTGTTTTACCTACTGTCGCGATGGTGTCGCTGGTAGTTGTGTTGTTGACAATTGCGATTATGTTTCGCTCGTTTGAACGTTCTAACAATGCGAGTAATGTGAGGGTTAATCAGGCAGTTTTGAATGCTGCAACTCCGGCGATTGATAGGGCTAAAGCGAAGATTGATAAGTTGTTTAGCGACCCTCGATTACCACGTTCGACACCTAACGATTTTTCCCTGAATCAAATAATCAGTAATAATATTCCAGAATTTACCTTTGGTGATGAATCGCAGTTAACGCTATTTCATGATACTAATGGCAATGGTAGTCGTAATGCAAACCCAGCAAGTTTAACTGATGATGAAAATTTAGAAACTGCTTGGAAGTATCCAGTTGATACTGATAATAACGGGAAATTTGATAGCTATACGTTATATAGTATTAACTTTAGAAATCCTCCTCAGACTAATGGGAACCCTACGAGACCTAGAAATCCTTTGGAAGCTAGAACACCCCCGATGAACGAAACTAGGGGTAGTAACGTTTGCGATCGCGGTAATAATACCAGCGCTCAATTAGTTGGTTCTCAAGGTTGGTATCAAAGAGGTAGCACCCTCAGAAGAAGTATTTTTGTTTATACAACTACCGTACCAATTACTGATACGAGAGGGCTTGGTAATGAATATGAAAAATTCAAAGGCAATCAAGGCTTTGCAGCTTTAGAGTACCAACAAGACAGAGAACGTCGTCCGTTAAGTAATAATGCTGTATTGTATGGTGATGATTTAGAAATATCTCCTGGTGGTGGAATTAAATTAAACGGACGAATTTTGACTAATTCCAACTTGTTTGCAGCAAGACGATTTGATCCTGCAATCCGATTTTATCTGGTTAGCAGTCCCGATTCTTGTTACTTTAGCGAAAGAAACAGCAAAATTGTAGTTGGAGGTAACGTTGCAAATGCTCGTATCTCTGATACTAGAGACCAAAACCCTGTAGATGTTGATTTATTTAAAGAGATAAATGCGGGTCAAAACCCAAAAATAGAAAAAATTAGCAGTACAAACAAGACTATTAACTTAGCTGGAGGAGACAAAGTTGCATATAACAGCAAAGCCTATGAAATGCGACTTGACCTTTTAGTTGATGCTGGTGCGACACTTGCTAAAACTTCTCTTCCTACAGAAATTCAGGAGGAACTTAAAAAGCGAGTAGCTGCTGGTAAAGATGAAGATACTGAGAAAAGATTGTTACTTAGAAGTTACTTTAGAAAACGCACGCGGCGCGTTCCTTATGGTGAAGTTTCCCTTGCCAATACAGATAGCGATGCTATAAAAGGCTATACAAAATTTAATGTACTGGGAGGCACTACAGGTGATGAAATGCGACCACCAAAACAGTGGGTTTTTCCATTTAACCCTGCTGATGGTAAAAGTCACGTGGGATATGCCAACCTAACTTTAAGAGTAAACGGTAAAAAAGTTTATTTACCAGCACAAAAAACTGATTTTCCCGAACCAGAAGGGGAAGAAGAATATCTGGGAGACAGAATTGTAGTGGGTAATAACCTACCGCAAATGTGGTGGGACGAAAAGAAAAAGAAATTTGTCACTCAAGAAGAAGCTGGTCAAGAAATTAGTAATAGTCAGTGGGATAAAGGTAACGGTACCCGTAAGCGCTTTCCTCAAGTAAGTGAGTTAGATGACCTAGGAGAAACAGGTCGCGATCAATTCTGGGAAGAAAGCGCAGCAGTATATCCGAAAGATGCTTTGGATGTAGTTGGTGGATTGCGTGTAGTTACAGGTGCAGGTATTTATTTGCCCAAAGGGTATAACATAACTGAATCCGCGACAAAATATAACGCTGCTTTAAGCGCTACAGATAAAGTCTGGTCTGACCAAATGGCAGTTCCAGAAAATCTCACTCCGGTAAGTACTACTCCCACAGTTCCTGATAATGAACTTCCCTACACAGGTACACCTTACCTGCAAATGCGAGCCACAGCGGTTTATCATTTTCAACGCAGTGCTTACGATCCAGACAAACCAAGCTCCAATCCCCAAACACCAATTGCTTGCGTCAGTTCATTTTATGATCCGACAAACGAAAATACAGCCAAAAATAGACTTGCACTTCCTTCTTTCCCAAATTTAGCTGACCCCTCAAATAAAGCTTTACTAGACTTAAATAGAAATGCTAACGGTCGTTCCAATAACGGTATAGTTTACACTGCTCCCACCAGAGCTAGGTCTAACTATCAAACAGTCTTAAATTATCAAGCTCAACTGAGATATCCCAACGGACGTTATGTCCACAAAGAACTGAGGAAAGCTTTAGCTAAAGGCAATGGCAACTTGACCTTATCGGAAAAATCTACCATTGATTCAGCAATTTGTGCCTTGCAAATTATGGACGGTTCTATTAGTCCGAGTAATTTGATTATTCCTCATGGTGCAATTAGAGAAACTGCTTTCTTAGATGCAAGACAAGTGAAAGCGGTTGATAAACCCGCAGCACTTTCAGCAACAACCTATGATTTAGATGTAGAACTGCGTCAACCTTTAGAAATTCGTGCCACAGTTTTAGATTTGAAGGCATTGAAAAATAAATCAATCGGTACTACAACCAATAAGACTACTGAGTACTTATTACCTAATAGTGGAATTATTTACGCGACACGTGACGATGCATTGCCAGATATCAGTGATGACACAGACTTCAGAGATGAAAATGACGAAAGAATTGAGACTAGTGCCACTGACTTTAAATTAGACCCAACTCGCCGTCCGAATGGAATCATGTTGATTAACGGTGAAGAGTTGAACCGTAGCACTACAAATCAAAACAAACCAGAAGAAAAAGGTTTGATTTTAGCAAGTAACTTGCCAGTTTACATTAAAGGTGACTTCAACAAACATCAACATGAAGAATTCACTAATAAATTGGACGCTGCTTGGAGTAACTTTTACAAACGTACTAAAGCTACTTTAAATTCCAACTTTGCTTGTCGTCCCGGTCAGTTTACTGGTTGTACTACTGGCGAAAAATGGCGACCTGCGACAGTTATTGCTGATGCAATTACCGTTTTATCTGGAAATTTCCAAGAAGGATTCCGCAATCAAGGAGACTACAATCTCAGAGACAATTGGGGTTATTCACCTCTAGGTTATGACTTAAACGGGGACCGTACTATTGATGATAAAACAACGACAATACCACCAACACCACCACCGGAACTTGACGAAAAGATTATTCAAATTGACTTGAATGGTGACGGTAATATGACTAACGTTACTAAGATGAATGAAGAGGCTTTAGGAGTCGATCTTAATGATGATGGTAAGATTACTGATACTAAGGTTGATATTACAGAAAAAAACATACCAAGCGTAGTAGCTAGTAGGCTGAATGGCTTTTGGGATAACAACTTTGTTACTAGTTACAATTGGTGGGAAAGAGCAGCAGGATTTCCCAGGGATTCTTCAGTTAACGATATCCAAAGTTCTTACTTTAATAACTTCACTACCCCGATTCAGCGACGAGCTTCATTTCCAGAATATGTAATGGAAATCTGTCGGAAGTCTACGGTTGCTGCTTGTCAACCTGATGATTGGGTGGTTGGTTATATACCTGCACCTGCACCTGTAACTCCCACTAGCATTGATTGGACTTATAAAGCTATAGATTCCGATTCCGTAAATCCGAGCTTTCCTCAAATAAAACGCATAGAACCAAGCTATACCGTGGATAGACTTGGTGCTGGTACTACTGCAAGACCTGCGTTGAATCCAAATGACCGACACTATCCTCGTCGAATTGCATTCCTACGATATGGCAATGATGATACTACGCCCAAACCCCCAATAAAAAGAGGTGACTTGATTTTAGATGCTAGTGGTCAACCAATTCCTTTAGGTATTAAGCCCATTTCAACTGAAGATGATGGACAGGTAAATTACTATCCCTACAATACTACTACTATTGCAGGTACTCCATACCCTGCATATAGCAATACTAACCGACCTCGGCTTCATCCTAGGGCTTTATGGTTTAAGACCAGGAACGGTACTAATCCTAATTATGGTTGGAATTTTCCTCTATCGATTGCAAATCCCAATGGTCTAACCAGCAGTAATCCAAATATTAAACCTCAACCTTTATTAGAACCAGTACTGCAAATTAGTGTCCCTATTACACAGCCAATAGCAGATAGAGACTCAGTGTTATTTAACAGTAGACTCGCTGATGCAAAAGATAGTCCTAATAACTGGGTACAAGTTGCTGGAGATACAGAGACCAACTTGGTTTTTGCTCAAGGTGATACTCCAGCCCGTCCGAACGAATCAAATGGAGGTCTAGAAAACTTTGTTCGTTACTTAGAGACGTGGGATGAGAAGACACACAAAGCTAGTGGTTCCTTCATTCAATACAAACGAAGTTCTTACGCAACAGCACCTTGGAACCCAATTGTTGCTAATTACACCGATGCGAATCGAGCTTTTTCTACGAGCGGAACAATTTTTGGATATCCTCAAGCCTATCGAATTGGTGTAAACACCCAGAGTGGAACAACTTTAGGTAGAACCCCTTTCTATATTCAACCAGATAATCGTTCTTGGGGTTTTGATGTTGCTTTACTAACTCAATTACCTGACTTGTTCTCTCAACGATTTACCGCACCACCAACAGGTGATCCAAATGAGTTTTACAGAGAAGTTAGTCGTGATGATAACTGGGTATCAACATTGCTATGTGCAGCTGATACAAGAAGTCCTGCTAACCACGGGACAGCACCTTCCAACAAGTATGGAAATCAAAAAAGATATGCCATTCCGCAAGATCAACGTCCTTCTGGACCTTCTGGATGTAAGTAGTACTTGACCACATTTTTAAGGAGTCGAGGTAGTGCGAGCATCTTGCTCGCTACTTACCGCCAGGGAGCTAGCTACTACCAGGGAGCGAGACGCTCCCACTACGAATGCATTACCCCTCATAACTTATGCGGTCAAGTACTAGTTTTAAGTATATTCGATTACTTTTGTTCAATTACTATAGAGCGATTTGATTTTTCAGATGAAAATTTACCGCAGATACAAACAAAAAATCTCATCCAATCAGTCAGGTTTTACCATCATTGAGTCGCTGGTGGCGATAATTGTAGCCGGAATTTTAATGACTGCGATCGCGCCTACTATTGTCTTATCTGTAGCGACTCGTGTACAGGCAAGACGAGTGGAATCAGCAGTAGATGCTTCTAAAAGTTATATAGATGGTGTCAGAAGTGGCACAATTGAGCCTCCAAAATTACCTAATAAAAGCGAAGCAGAACTAAAAACATACAATTTTAGTAAATATGATGCTCCCAAACAAGGTAATTTGAATTGCAAAAATAACGAATACTGTACTTCACCCGACGATAACTTGTACTGCGTAGATGGTGATGCTGATGGTAACTGTAGCATAACTAGCTCCAAAGACATGATTGTTCAGGCATTTCGGCATAGTCCAAGTTCTACTGACCCCAAAGATGGTTACAGCTTAGGGGTACGTGTTTACCGAGCCGATGCTTTTGATAAAAGTAAAGTTAAAGAATTAAAAGCATTAAGAGATAAAGACCCTAAAAATAAAAATTACACAACACAATCAACATTTACGGGAGGAACCGGCTTAAGATCCATTCAAACTCCTTTAATGGAAATGACAACAGAAATATCTAAAGGTACAAAATTCAATAATTTCTGCGACCGTTTAAAAAATGATGATAACAATGGAAAGTCAAAAAATAAAGATTCAGGATGCTAACTATTTATAAACTAAATGTATAAATTGTAAATTAAAAAAATATGATGATTTCACTCAAATTACTAATACATCCTCAAAAAACAAAAAGTTCAAAATTAAATAAAAAATCTGCTGGATTCACACTCATAGAATTATTAGTAGCAATGATTCTAGCTTCACTGATTCTCACACCTTTGTTAGGATTCATGATTAACGTCATGCAAACCGACCGTAGAGAACAAGCCAAAGCAAACACCGAGCAAGAATTAAAAGCAGCACTTGATTTTATCGCGAGAGATTTAGAACAAGCAGTTTACATATACGATGCTGATGGAATAGATGCAATTAGAAATCAATTACGTCAAAATAACCAGCCAACTAAATATTTTCCTGTTCTAGTTTTCTGGAAAAGAGAAAATATAAAAAATGCCATTGGTATTACTACTACTAATTGCAAAACACAACCAGAGCGATGCGATGATACCTTTAGTTACTCATTAGTTGCCTATTATTTAATTAAAGATGATAGCAACGCTACATGGTCTAAAGCTGCCAGAATCGGTAGATTTCAACTTAGTGATGGCTATGGAGAAAGTGACAAAGCGAAAGACGATACTAGAGATGATGGTTTTAAATTATTTGACCTTACAGGCATAGGTTCATTAAAAGAAAAAATGAATAAATGGAAAAGTGGTACATATACTGTAAAAACCCCAAATATCTTAACTCTGGTTGATTACATCGACCAAACAACAATAAACACTACTACTAATCTTGCTCCACCTGCTTGTCCTAAATATAAAGATCCTACAGATCCAACTAAAGAAATAGAAATGCAGCAAATACCAAAATTCACTGGAAGTGGAAACTCCGTTGCTACAGGAGATGTTAGAACCGCTGGTTTTCACGTATGCGTCAGTTCAGAAAAGACAGCAGTAGAAGTATATTTACGCGGTAATGCAATCGCTCGAATTGAAAATACTCCTCCTAACTACAGTGAACAAACAAAAAATTATTTTCCCCAAGCAAATATAAGAGTTGAAGGACGCGGATTTGTATTTACAAAATAAGTTTTAGAAAAAATCAACAACCAATTATTTTTACTAAAATCATTTTTTAAAAAGTGTGTAACATCGAACTTAACGGTATTTCAAATGTTATATAAATTGCCTATAAAGGTATCGTCAGAAAAATTAGATTCATCTTCTGGCTTCACCCTAATCGAAGTCTTAGTAGTAATAGCCATGGTCGGTGTTCTTTCCGCAATAGCCGCCCCAAGTTGGCTTGGATTTGTTGCGAGACAGCGACTCAACAAAGCTAACGATAGCGTATTCTCAGCATTACAAGAAGCACAGAGACAAGCTAAAAAAACAAAATTGAACTACAGTGTTAGTTTAAAAATTGATAATAAGGTTGCAAAAATAGCCGTTCATCCAGATTCTATTGAACCTTCTAAAGTCGATGATAAACTTTGGAAGTTGATAGGTGAAGGTTTAGAAATAAAATCTAATCAAATTGTAGTAGGTACTAATCTTACAAATAAAAATACAGGTAAAGATAAAGATAAAGAAAATCCAATAAAATCTCTTGCTGGTTACAAAACAATTGCTTTTGATTACACTGGTGCTTTACCTAAAGATGCTACAACACCTTTGAAAATTGTATTAGCTACACCTAAATCTCAAAATTCAATACAGCCTAGTAATCTCAAACGCTGCGTTATTGTAGAAACATTAATAGGAGGAATGCGAACTGCTACAGATGAAGATTGCGACAAAAAAAATAGTACTTGGTAATAAAAATACTAAAAAATCAATAAAAACACTGAAGCAAAAACTGCACCTAAAAGAAGAAAATAAATACATCGGTTGAGAAGTCGGGTTTTTTGTAAAAACCCGACTTTTTAAAATAAACCAATTTAACATCAACATTTAAACCAGCGCTATGACAGAGTGCATAAACTTTACCGTAGCTATTCCTACATACAACGGCGCAAGTAGACTACCCGAAGTATTAGAAAGACTACAAAATCAACTCCATACCGAAAATATTAGTTGGGAAATTATTGTCGTCGATAACAACAGCACCGATAACACAGCAGATGTTGTTAAAAACTATCAACAAAATTGGCAATATCCCTTCACTTTAAAATACAGCTTTGAACCAAGACAAGGTGCAGCATACGCTCGTGAAAGAGGAGTTGCTGAAGCCACAGGTGAATTTATCGGCTTTCTTGATGACGATAACTATCCCTTGTCAAACTGGGTTGTCAAAGCTTATGAATTCGCTCAAAAATATCCCCAAGCGGGAGCTATTGCCAGTCAGATACATCCCAACTGGGAAATTGAACCACCAGAAAATTTTCAACGCATTGCGCCATTTTTAGCAATTACTGAAAGAGGTAATTTACCTTTACTCTACAATCCAAAAAGCAAACTATTACCACCTTCAGCAGGAATAGTAATTCGCAAGCAAGCTTGGTTAGAAAGTGTACCCGAAAAGTTAATTTTAACAGGTAGAATTAACGGTAATATGCTCACCGGCGAAGACACCGAAATGCTTTCTTATATTCAACAATCAAACTGGGAAATTTGGTATAATCCAGAAATGGAAATTTATCATCAAATCCCCTGTTGGCGCTTACAAAAAGAATATTTATTCCCCTTTTTTAAAGGCATTGGATTAAGCCGTTATGTTACCAGAATGGTTGATGTTAAACCATATTTAAAGCCAGCGGCAATATGTGCTTATATGGTAAACGATGTACGAAAAATCTTATTTCATATAATTAAATACGGTAAAAAAGTCAATACAGATTTAGTTGCTGCTTGTGAAATGCAGCTTTTTATTAATAGCTTGATTAGTCCTTTTTATCTGTGGAAAAATGGCTATTTTAGGAAGAAATATCAAGGGTAAATAAATTTAAAAAACTCTCAGAAACCCTCAGACTAGAAATCTGGAGAACCATCCAAACAAAGCCCACCTAGGTAGGCTAAAAGACAACAAAATTTAAAACCTGCGTTCACCGATAGGTGCGGCTCAGGCAGGTTTCGCCTGTGTAGCTGCTGTCTTCGTAGTGTGTCCGTAAGGACATATTCAATCGCCGGGTATCTGTGTAGTCGTACTTCAAGTCCCTGCGATGAACCGCACTAACCCGGGTGAATGCTTCGTTCCTCGCAATGACAATACACAATTAATTTTGCGTAAGTACTTATTTTCTGTGTAGTAAATAAACTCGATTTCTTAGTTATCAGTTATCAGGTATTAGTCAACTCGAACTAACCGCGTCTACCAGTGTGGTGCATTTATCAAAAAATAAAATGTTTAACAAACACTGGAATAATAATTCTAGCAGTGGCTTTACTCTGCTCGAAATGTTGGTAGTTATTGCTGCAATTGGAATATTAGCTGCGATCGCCACACCTTCATGGCTAAGTTTCATAAATAATCGCCGTCTCAATGATGCTTCGGACAAAATATATCTAGGTTTACGTCAGGCACAAAGTCAAGCCAAAAAAACGAAATCTACTTGGCAATTTAGCCTTCGTGAACAAGGAAATATTGTACAGTGGACAGTTCATCCGGAAACGGTAAATCCAAATAATGCTAACTGGAATAATTTGGACTCAAGTATCGTTCTAGATCCGGAAACGACTTTAAACTTAAAAAACAATATCAGACAAATTCAATTTGACTATATGGGTACTATCAGAAAACCACCTTTGGGAAGAATCACTTTATCTGGTAAATCTGGTAGTAAAGCTAAACGTTGCGTGTTTGTTTCTACTATTTTAGGAGCAATCCGCACCGCAAAGGAACGCGATAAAGCTAAAGATGGCGATTATTGTTATTGATTTCCGTCCCTGATAATTAACGTGGTGGAATAGTAGTTTATTTTATTAATGACGCTCCCACTACCAATAAATTTGTTTGTCTACCGACGTGCTGTAGAGACGTTATACATAACGTCTCTCGACAATTTTGGCAAAAACTAACCATTCATAATTAATGTGGTGAAGTAGTAGTCCATATCATAAATTATACGGGGTCGAGGTAGTGCGAGCGTCCCGCTCGCTGGTTGTGAAGAGGGAGCGAGACGCTCCCACTACGAATGCATTACCATTCATAATTAATATGGTGAAGTAGTAGTCCATATCATAAATTATACGGGGTCGAGGTAGTGCGAGCGTCCCGCTCGCTGGTTGTGAAGAGGGAGCGAGACGCTCCCACTACGAATGCATTACCATTCATAATTAATATGGTGAAGTAGTAGTCCATATCATAAATTATGACGGGTTCGTTTATTATCTAAACCATCTAGAGACGCGATGTATCGCGTCTCTACAACCCATCACAATTAATAACAAAACTTGTTCAAAATCAAACCAAATTCCTATATTTTTAAACTATCGTCTTTCTCGGTGCCTAACACAGCAAATCTTTAATAATTAATGGTGCGTTACGCTATCGCTAACACACCCTACAATAGCTACAAATATCTTTCGTGTCTACCTTACCTAAAATCGCCGAACAACACCTAATTATTTTCACCCGCTATCCCCAACCGGGTAAAACTAAAACTCGATTGATACCCGCTTTAGGAATCGAAGGTGCTGCAAATCTCCAACGACAAATGACGGAATATACTTTGTCTGAAGTAAAAAAATTGTGCAAATCCACTGCAATATCTTTTGAAGTTCGGTTTGCAGATGGTAATTTACAGCTAATGCAAAATTGGTTGGGAACAGAATTAAATTACCAACTTCAAGGAGAAGGGGATTTAGGAAAGCGTATGGAAAACTCTTTTTTGAATGCCTTTAATCTAGGTGCCAAAAAAGTAGTTATCATCGGTATTGATTGTCCAGGTCTCAATGCTGAAGTTTTAGCACAAGCCTTTGAAAAACTGCCAGATTGCGACTTATTACTTGGTCCTGCTGTTGACGGTGGCTACTATCTCATTGGTTTAAACCGTGCCATCGGACAATTATTTATTAACATAGACTGGGGAACTGAAGCGGTATTGCAACAAACTGTAAATATTGCCCAGGAACTCAATTTATCGGTTGCTTACTTGCAAACATTGGCTGATGTTGATCGACCGGAGGATTTAGCTATTTGGCAAAACAGTGAACAGTTGACAGTTGACAGTTGACAGAACACTATATGACTGTTGCATTTACTGTTAATGAATCTCTATTTACTGTTAAATGCAATACGAAAATTTGCCGAAGACACCTGAAATAAGCTTTGCTACTGTGGTGTAATCTCGAACATAGGTGTTAAAATTTCCACCTGTATTGAACCTACTTTTTTTATCAACAGTAGCTAGAGTATTGCTAGCAATATTCAAGTAACTTTATGTAGGACGATTGTTGTAATTGAATACGAGAATAAAACAAAGATGGTTAATCGTTTGGCTACTGTAAACACTTCCCGTACCTTGAAGGTGGTAGGGATAATCTTACTTCTGTCCTTTTTAGTTGACATTTTTATACTTTCCTTTCCCTTCCAACCAACTAATAGTGGATGGCAAATTCAGTTAGCAACTGCGTTTGTTGACCGAGGAATTGTACCGTTGGTGGGTTTGGGTATGTTATTCGCAGGACATTGGGTCGATAGTTTTGATGATTCTAGTCCTGCGGGTATCGACTTAAGATTTCCTGTATTAATTTTGTCAAGTATCTTAGGATTGATTTTTCTGCTAATTTTTCCGCTGCACCTCAACAACGTGCGACAAGCTAGCGATCGCGAAGTTCAACAAATTACCGCAAGCGCTCAACAAGCAGAGAGTCAAGTACAGAATCAGCTAGCACAAGTGCAAGCAAGATTAAATACCGACCAAGCGAAAGCTGAAATTGAAAAACAAAGAACTCAAGTCAAAGCTCAGTTTTCAGAGCTGCTCAAAGACGAAACAAGATACAAGCAAGCCTTAGAAAATCCTAGCATTCCTCAACAACAGAAAGATTTACTTCAGAAATTTAAAGCTGATCCTAAAGCACTAGATACTTTTATAGCCGAACAAAGTGACCCACAGCAATTAGCTAATGATCGCTTAACTCAAATTCGTCAAGAAAGAGAAGCCGCTGAGAAACGGGCTAAAGAAACAGCTTGGAAATCTGGATTACGAGTTGGGATAAGCAGCTTACTACTTTCCATTGGCTACATGATCATTGGTTGGACTGGATTGAGAAGCCAAGGAGCAACAAGTGGTGGTGGAAAGCGTAAAGCAACCGCACGTTGAGGGGATGGGGGGAGAGGGGGACAAGGGGAGAGGGGGACAACTTTCAAGGGTAGGTTTTTTAGATTAAGCCTATTTTTTTGGTTTTAGAACTAAAATCATTGGCTATAACCTTGAAATTACGTTTAACTCTTGAGAAAATTCTCAACTATTTATCTAAAACCTAAATACCTACCCTTGAAAGGAGGGGGACAAGGGGACAAGGGGACAAGGGGACAAGGGGACGAGGGAAGAAATAGTTAACTCCTAACTCCTAACTCCTAACTCCTCACTCCTAACTCCTAACTCCTAACTCCTAATTCCTAACTCCTAACTCCCAACTCCCAACTCCCAACTCCCAACTCCCAACTCCCAACTCCCAACTCCTAACTCCTAACTCCTAACTCCTAACTCCTAACTCCTAACTCCTAATACATGATTACTATTTACATCCTGACTTATAACGAAGAGTTGGATATTGCTGCTTGTATTGAGTCGGCTATGGTATCGGATGACATTATTGTGGTGGATTCGATCAGTCGCGATCGCACTGTGGAAATCGCGAATAAATATCCGGTTCGCGTTGTGGAACACGCTTTTGAAAGTCATGGAAAACAACGTACCTGGATGTTAGAAAATATATCCCCGAAGTATGAGTGGGTGTATATTCTCGAAGCGGATGAACGGATGACACCGGAATTATTTGCGGAATGTGTGGAAGCAACAAAGAATCCAGATTACATCGGCTATTACGCAGCCGAGCGGGTAATGTTTATGAATACCTGGATTCGCCACAGTACTCAATATCCTCGTTACCAATTGCGTCTTTTCCGTCACGGTAAAGTATGGTTTACAGATTACGGTCATACTGAAAGAGAAGTTTGTGAAGGAAATACGAGCTTTTTAAAAGAAACTTATCCCCATTACACTTCTGGTAAAGGCTTAAGCCGATGGATTGATAAACATAACCGTTATTCCACCGATGAAGCTGTAGAAACTTTGTATCAATTAGAAAAAGGTAGCGTTAATTGGCGGGACTTACTATTCGGTAAAACAGAAGTAGAACGTCGTCGCGCTTTGAAAAACTTATCATTACGGATGCCAGGAAGACCGTTGCTGCGGTTCTTTTATATGTACTTCCTACTTGGAGGCTGTTTAGACGGACGAGCCGGATTTGCGTGGTGTACCCTGCAAGCCTTTTATGAATACTTAATCGTACTCAAAGCCTGGGAAATGAAGCACATCCCTACACCCACTTTGGAAGGGGAAAAAGAGTTAGGAGTTATGAGTTAGGAGTTATGAGTTGGGAGTTGGTAATTAGAAGAAAATCCTCAGAAGTCGGGTTTTTAGAGCAATATCTCGAACACAACCGAATCACAATAAAAACCCGACTTCTCACCCAACCAAAAACCACAATCCTTAGAAGTCCGGTTTTTAGATCAATATCCATCACACAACCGAATCATTACAAAAACCCGACTTCTCACCCAACCGAAAATTCTCAGAAGTCGGGTTTTTAGAGTAATATCTCTCAAGTAACCGAATCATCACAAAAACCCGACTTCTCACCTCTCCCCATTGCCATGCACCAAATTAATTAAAATGTTACATTTAATATAAATTAATATATTCAATTAGTCCTCTGGCAAGTTAACACAAGCCGGAAATTTAATCATTCGATTTACTACTGCCTAATCCCTACTCCCGAAGGAACTACTGTCACCCAGCCATTTTATATTCTCTAACTAAAGACAAGTCGCAATATAATTATCGGGTCTAGGATCAACTGCCGAATTCATTTTTCTTAGTATTTTTGTATTAATAATCATAGGCGAAGTAAAAGCAAATGTTCAGAGTAAGAAGACGAATTTGCTGGTATGAATAGCAATAACAGAAATTCCACTAGCCGCATTAAGGAGAATAAAGGCTTGGGTTACGAACGCTGGAAGCAAGACCTAAAAAATGACCTGATTGCTGGTTTGCTAGTAATAATTCCTTTAGCAACCACTATTTGGTTAACAGTTACTATTGCGACTTGGGTAATCAATTTTCTTACCCAGATACCCAAGCAGCTAAATCCTTTTGAAGGGTTACATCCTTTATTGATTAATTTATTGAACTTTGTGGTGGGATTTACAGTACCACTACTGAGTATTTTTTTGATTGGATTAATGGCTCGCAATATTGCGGGGAGATGGTTACTTGATTTTGGAGAGCGCTTATTACAAGCAATTCCCTTAGCCGGACAGATTTACAAAACACTTAAGCAGCTTTTAGAAACATTATTAAAAGATACCAACAGTAAATTTCGCCGTGTAATTTTGCTAGAATATCCCCGACCGGGAATATGGGCGATTGGTTTTGTTACGGGTGCTGTGAGCAGCGATATTCAAGCCAAAATGCCGGAAGCCATGTTGAGCGTTTTTATTCCCACCACTCCTAATCCGACAACGGGATGGTATGCTGTGGTTCCAGAAAACGATGTGGTGAACTTGTCAATGTCGATAGAAGAAGCGTTCAAAATATTAATATCTGGTGGTATTGTTTCTCAAGCAGCACCTCTACCTTCTTTAGAAATTCCCAAAGAACGCAAACTAGAATCACGAGAGAAAAAGCGACAAGTAATACCCGTTGAGGAAGGATAAGTACTTATGCAAGTTTATGCAAGTTAAATTTCTTTAAACTGAATTACGATATGCCGTCTTGTGGCGGCACCCAGTGCGATTAAGAATTATATTAAGAATGATATGCAAGACCGTCGTCCACCCCGTCAAATTGCCCGCGAACTGGCACTGTTAAGCCTTTCTCAAATACCTGTAAATCCCAAAAAATTAACACAAGACCAATTACCCAAATTAGTGCTTGCAGCAGTACGTACTTTGAGAGTCGAAGTACAAGATAGTTTAGAAAATGCTTCTGCTGAACTACAGCGTAGTAACGACCGTATTTTAACCAGTCAAACTCGCGCTGCGGATTTAAATACTGCCAGAACAATGCTCCAGGAAGCAATCGGATATACTCAAATCGCAATAAATCAGTTGGCTGCTACCCTCGATTTTCCAGAATTGATCCAGCTAGCCAATCAAGATAGAGACGTGCGGGAATATGCCATTCAACTTGTTCAAACAATCGCGGCAGAACGTAAACTTATAGATGAAAAGATATCTGCTGCCTTAGTCGATTGGCAAGTAATGCGTCTTGCTCAAATTGACCGAGACATTCTTCGCATCGCTGTAGGAGAAATGGAGTTTTTTGATGTTCCTGCTAAAGTAGCAATCAACGAAGCCGTAGAACTAGCAAAACGCTACAGTGGAGAAGATGGACATCGATTTATCAATGGCGTTTTACGCAAAGTCACCGATCAACAAAAGGAGTTGACAGTTGACAGTTGACAGTTGACAGCGAGGAGTTAAGACCACCGGATTAAGGAATTTTAACCTTCGATCTTTAACTTTGACCTTTAACTTGTTGCCTATTGCCTATTGCCTTTAACCTTCAACAAGATTCATAGTGATTTAATAACTTACGTTATCAGATGCAATGGTTTTTAATTGGTTCCGTCGTCAAAACAACAAATCTTCTGATACTTCTTCCGAACAGAAGCAAGAGCAAACTGCTGTTGAAAAAGAAGTAAGTACAGAATCAACCCAAACCCAAACTCCAGAATCTTCACCCACAGAAGCGACTGATTTGTTAGCGTTTGCGAAAGCTGCTTATAAAAATATTCAGGAAAAGCAGCAAACAACTGCTTCCACTGAGCAATCTACATCTGAAACAAGTGTTGAAGATCAAGAGGTTTCTGAATCTCCCCAAGAAGTTACTGAAATTGTTTCCCAATCTGAACAAGTAGAGGAATCTCCCCAAGAAGTAATTGAAATAGTTAGCCAATCTGAACAAGTAGAGGAATCTCCCCAAGAAATTACTGAAATAGTTACCGAATCTGAACAAGTGGTAGAAGAAACAACTACAACTACTAGTTCAGCGGTAGAAACATCAGATGCAGATGCCACACAGCAAAATATAACATCTGAAGTAGAAGTAGAAACAGAAATTGTATCCCAACCAACGGCATCTGCTAATTTATCTTTCTTGGAAAGAGCTGCTTTGGAACGAGAAGCTAAGCAGGAAAGACTTATTGCTAGTGCCATCGAGCTAGAAAATTCACGGGCAGAATCATCTGTAAAAGTAGCGGATAGTACTACTCAAGAAGTTGAGGAAATACCCGGTCTTGCATTTGACGAAGGATTTTTATGGTCAACAGAAGTTCTTGCAGCGCAAGGTAGACGTGCCGAAGATGTTTCAATCGAAGAAATTACTTGGTTACAAAAGTTACGACAAGGTTTAGATAAAACTCGTCGTAGTTTAATTAACCAGCTTAAAGCAATTGTTGGTAAAGGACCTCTAAATGCGGATGCGGTAGAAGAAATTGAAGCTTTGTTACTGCAAGCCGATGTCGGTGTGGAAGCTACAGATTTCATTATTAATTCTTTACAGGAAAAATTGCGTCAAGAAGCTTTACCACCAGAAGAAGGTATCGCATATCTTAAAAAAATTCTGCGGGATATTTTGGATAAACCGCTGCAAGATTCATCCAAATTCGCTTCATTTACTCCAGAAAAAGAAACTTTTAATATTTGGTTGATGACTGGGGTGAATGGTGCTGGTAAAACCACTACTATTGGTAAAATTGCTCATTTGGCAAATAAATCTGGTTACAAATGCTTGATTGGTGCAGCAGATACCTTCCGCGCAGCAGCAGTACAGCAGGTTAAAATTTGGGGTGAAAGAAGCGGTGTTGAAGTGATTGCGAATCCAGGGAAAAATACAGATCCAGCAGCAGTTGTATTTGACGCGATCGCAGCAGCTCAGTCGCGAGAAACCGAGTTATTACTAGTAGATACCGCAGGTAGATTGCAGAACAAAAAAAACTTAATGGAGGAATTAAGTAAAATCCGGCGAATTATCAAGAAAAAAGCTCCTGATGCCAAAGTAGAATCACTGTTGGTTCTAGACGCAACATTAGGTCAAAATGGATTGCGACAAGCGGAGGTTTTTTCCCAAGCTGCTGAACTTAGTGGTGTAGTTTTAACCAAGCTTGATGGAACTGCTAAAGGAGGTGTTGCTCTTGCGGTAGTACAACAGTTAGGTTTACCTATTCGCTTTATCGGAGCTGGTGAAGGTATTGAAGATTTACGTCCTTTTTCTAGCTACGAGTTTGTGGAAGCGTTGCTTAGTGGTTGAGCAAAGTAAAATAATCTGCTGTTAATGGGCTAGATGAGGTAATAATCAAAAAACGACTTAGACTGGATGTGAAAATTCCCTAAGAACAGTATATTTATCTGTCCTAGGATTTTCCCTTGCTTATGCAAGTGGATGATTGGAAATTATCTTAGGAATATGTTATCTTCCCCACTAACTGGTGAGCATTATATTTTTAGACAGCATATATATATTGCTGGGTTATAGTCATGTCTGTTAACTATGCCTAGGAACATATTCTTATAAAAAATAACAGGAAAAAAGATGATGATTGAAAAAATATCTTGAATAAGTTTTAAATTAAAGGTCTTAGGGTATACTTTCCCTAGATTTGATACCTAAATTTGTGTTTTTTTGTAATACTGTTATTAACATCTTAATTGATTGATTTTCAACAACAAAAATTAGCATGAAAGCTCTCACCCCTAAAGGCTCTCACCCTCCGATGGTCATAGCCAAAACCAGCCAGAAAAAAACGCTAATTCTTGCTGTTAGTTAGCAAGTATATTTTTTACGTCTGAAGGTATATGATTTGATTATAAATTTATGAAAAGATTAACGACTTGTGGTGATATAAGAATATTTCGACCGGGAGATAAATTGATATTTGGCTCTAAGTTTTCGCAAGCAAGAAATCTATACAAATCAAAAAAAACAAATTACACAAAAAATAGTTATAAAATTTACTCTAATTGTTTTTCTACTCTTGCTAAACTGATAAACCTTATATGAATATGGTTTATTCTTTGTCTTCGTCTTGTTCGATGTATCAATCACCTACAGTTTAGTCAATTAAAAAAGAGCAATATAATATAGCCTGTGTCTCAACTGCCTTCCCAACCAGCTAATAGTAATAGCAGTGTCCCAACAGATGTCACTCCAGTGGTGGCACTCAAAGAACTTGTGGCACGGCTGCATCGGGAGCAGAACAAAATCCAAGATTTACTTTCATCTTTGGGATTTGCTCTCAGAAGTTTCAATAATTTAAATCAGTTTTTGGAACTAATACCGCTGATGGCAACTAGGGTAACGGATGCCGACGGTAGCGCTTTGTTTCTTTACAAACCAAACGGTCAAATTCGATTAGAACAGCTACATTGGCAAGATAGCCGCCAGCGCAAAAATATACGTAAGGCATTAGAAGCCGCGAGCAGTCAAATTTCCCTGCCAACATCTGCACCCCTAGCAACCACCACTGGTATGTTAGATGCTCAGATGCATCGTTGTTTAGGTCCAGATATGCAGGCTTTTGGTACTGCAATTCTGGTTAAACATAAGGAACGTGGATGGTTATATGTTTTAAGTAGAGACTCCGAATATACCTGGACAGAAACCAGACAAAAGTTAGTACGTTTGGTAGCAGATCAAACCGCAGTCGCAATTGAAAACGACGAGCTTGGTGTAGAATTACGTAAAAAAGAACGCCTCGATCAAGAATTAGAAATTGGTGCGGAAATTCAACGCCGACTTTTGCCCCGTCAATGTCCAAATATTCCTGGTGTAGCTTTAGCTGCTCGCTGTAAACCAGCAAATCAAGTAGGGGGAGACTATTACGATTTTATACCTACTAACCATAACTTGATCGCCCAAGCAAAAGAGGGCGATAATATAGAAACCAATCGCTGGGCTATGGTGATTGGGGATGTAATGGGTAAAGGTGTACCCGCCGGTTTAATCATGACAATGATGCGAGGAATGTTACGAGGTGAAGTGTTACACCTTAATTCCCCAGCCAGAATTCTGCAAAACTTGAATCGAGTTATGTATGCAGACTTGGACAATTCCAGCCGTTTTATTACCTTGTTTTATTCGGAATATGACCCGCAAAAGCGGCTTTTATCCTATAGTAATGCTGCACACAATCCTCCTTTGTGGTGGCACGCTGCCACAAAAACCGTCAGTCGATTGGATACAAATGGAATGCTTATCGGTTTGGAAGCTCACAGTCAGTACGAAAACAATCAAGCATATCTAGAGCCAGGGGATACAATTATTTATTACACTGACGGATTAACTGACGCGGCTTCTCCTTCCGGCGAACGTTTTGATGAAGAAAACCTGATTATTGCTTTTAGTAACGCTTGTAAATATTACCAAGAACCACAAGAAATACTTGACTGTTTATTTAATCAAATTCAGCAATTCATCGGTGCAGATAGACAAAACAGCGATGATATGACCTTAGTTGTTTTACAAGCACGATGAATTGACAGTGGACAGTTGACAGTTGACAGTGGACAGTTGACAGTTGACAGTTGTTAGTTGTTAGTTGATGGTGATTGGTTGATAACTGATAAGCTCTCATTGCCTTTAATTTGTATATTCAAATTTTATTAAAGTCTTGGTAGTGCGGGCCCGACAGCCCGCTAGAATAATACAAATTAAATGCGCGACAACTTAACTGATAACTGATAACTGATAACTGATAACTGATAACTGATAACTGATAACTGATAACTGTCAACTGTCCACTGTCAACTGTCCACTGTCAACAACCTTGGATAACTGTAAGAATTTTCAACTTGTAACGGAAAAATATTGTAATCGCGAAATACAAAATCAGCCGTTAATTGGAGATTACTTTTTAATTTACTATGTTCTCCAAAAGCTTCTAAAGCGATACTCCACCAGGTATTACCATTAATTTCTACATTAGTAAGTTCCAAAGTACAACCGTTATCTACATCTATATCAGTATCAGTAGAAACGGGTTTTGCTGTATTCGCAGTGACTTGATAAAGTTGCGAATAACGAACTTTTGCGACTCTTACCCATATAGGATTATCGCCAATTTGAGCAAGTTGAAAAGTTTCTTCAGTAGAATCCAAACATCGCCACTTTTTCCATTTTTCCAGATTACCTTCTATCAAAGAACCAAAACGTATTGCATTCGATTGAGGATAACGCCATTTTATTTCCAAGGCTCCTTGACGTAACTTAATCCCTAAATAATCGCATTTTGCCACGTACAGATACACATCTTCGCGTTTTTCTGGTACTTTTATGGGTGACAAAAGACAATTATGCTTAAACCAATATTCAACATTTTCGGGAATATTACCCGCGTAAAACCAGCGAATTTCGTAAGTTGTCAACATACGTGGGACAATAAAACGAGAATTTACCCTTATGGTTATCCATTATTTCCAGATCAAAGGAACCAAAACAAATGTGGAAACGAGTTTCAGTTACTTTATTTTTAGTCTTTAGCTTGTGCCTAACTAATATTAGTACAGCCGGTGCTGCTGCACTCAATAGCTATGTAGATTCAACCGACGGCTATCAATTCCTATATCCTACCGGCTGGGTAGAAGTACAGGTAGGAAATGGTCCCGATGTTGTTTTTCACGATATCATCGAAACTACTGAAAACGTTTCCGTGGTCATCAGTCCAGTTCCATCAGGTCAAACTTTAACAGAATTAGGTACACCCACAGAAGTCGGATATAAGTTGGGCAAAAATGCTCTTGCTCCCGAAGGTTCTAATCGTACAGCAGAGTTAGTTAATGCCGAACAAAAAACAGGCGAAGATGGTAAAACTTACTATTTATTAGAGTTTTTGGTCAAATTCCCTAACAATCGAGAGCGTCACAATCTTGCTAGTATTGCGGTTAGTCGTGGTAAATTATTTACTTTCAATGCTTCAGTACCCGAAAGACGTTGGAATCGTATAAAACGTATGATTCAAGATTCTGTTGGTTCTTTCCGCGTTGATTAATCACCTAACAGTTGTTATTTATTTCCCCCCATCTCCTTGTCTCCCCATCCCCCCATCTCCTTGTCTCCCCATCCCCCATCCCCCTAAAATATGGGTACTCCAACCTTTGTCCTTGCTTCCGCTTCTACTGCACGTCGTCGTCTGCTACAAAATGTAGGAATTCAACCTTTTGTTTGTCCTAGTAATTTTGATGAGTCTCAAATCCAAATTGAAAATCCCGCAGAATTAGTAGAAACTCTGGCTTTACGAAAAGCGGAAACTGTAGCACCGAATTTCCAATCGGCTTTAGTTATGGGTTGCGATTCGGTTTTGGCTATTAATGGCGAAATTCACGGTAAACCCAATTCACGAGAAGAAGCACGTCAGCGCTGGCTGATGATGCGGGGTAATTACGGTGAACTTTTTACTGGTCATGTATTTATTGATAATACCCAAGAACGCAATTTAGTCAAGCATCAGGTAACGAAAGTTTATTTTGCTTCAGCAAGTCTTGCAGAAATAGATGCTTATGTCGCGACTGAAGAACCTCTTAAATGTGCTGGAGCTTTTGCGTTGGAAGGAAAGGGTTCTGTTTTTGTGGAAAAAATCGAAGGTTGTTACAGTAACGTAGTTGGTTTGAGTTTACCTTTGTTGCGGATAATGTTAACGGAAATGGGATATTCTATTACTGATTTTTGGAATTGAGCAATCGGTGAACAGTTAACGCTTAGCAGTTATTAATTATTAATTATCTTAATTATCAATGATTAAGCTAATATACTTTTAATGGTTTATTATTAGTAATTTTTTCTGCTACGGTTCCCTATTTGATTTTTTAATAATGCTCCCAGTTATCTCTACTATCCCTTTGCGTCAAATGGCTTCGGGTGATGCTTTATCGCTACAAGTTTACAAATTTATTGGTGCGACTACTGGTAAAAAAGTTTATATCCAATCTAATCTTCATGGTGCAGAAATAGTTGGTAATGCTGTTATTCACCAATTGATTGAGTTTTTATGGATGTTAAATAATACAGATTTAATTGGGGAAATTTGGCTGGTTCCAGTTTGTAATCCTATGGGAACTAATCAACGTTCTCACAATTTCTCTTCTGGTAGATACTGTGTTTATGAGGCAAAAGATTGGAATCGGATTTTTTGGGATTATGAAAAAGATATATCGAAAATTAGCGATAACGGAGAAAATCAATTATTAACATTCGCAAAATCTCAGCTTGATTTGGATACAGAGGAGATTAAAAATAATTTCCTTAATGCAATTAAACAACAATTTGTCAAGCTTTCAGAACAGATTAATTCTGGTAATGGAGTACCCTATAGCGAGAAATTTCGCTACAAGTTGCAATCTCTGAGTTTAGATGCAGACTATTTAATTGATATCCACAGTTCGACAAATCAAGGCTTAAATTATCTTTATTACTTTCGCGATCGCGATGAAAGCGCAAAATATTTTCTACTAGATTTTGGTATTTTATTAGATGAATATGATGGAGATGCTTTTGACGAAGCTTTTATTAAACCTTGGTTAGCGCTTGAAGAATGTTTTTTGCAGTTGGGTAAAACCGTGAAATTTGATGTGGAAGCTTGGACACTCGAACTGGGAAAAGGAATGACAATGATTCCCGATTCAGTGACAAAAGGTGTTAAAGGTGTGAAAAATTATTTGAAACAAAAGGGTGTGTTATCTAAAGATTTTAAATTAGATCACCTCCCACAAAAGAATAATCAAATGAGTTTCAAAACTAAAAGTACAGTGACAAAATATTATGCACCAGTTGGTGGAATGATTAACTCAATCATTGAACTTGGTAAGGAAGTACAAGCAGGAGAACAACTTTATCAAATACTGAGTTTTAATAAGCAAGGTAAATTACCTACGACGGTAGATGTTTTTGCTACTACTGATGGATTTGTATACGATGTTTCGAGCAATCAAGCGGTAAATGAAGGTGAATTTGTACTCTCGATTATTTAAAATAATTGATCATAACTGTTTGTTTATTCAAGTTTGTCGAACTCTGAGTGATATTTTACCGTTCCAACACATCCGTGTAAGGCACCACTTTCTAACTCCAATACCATAAATGCTTCATCTGGGACAGTATACTCACATCGCAAACCCTTCTCCTTGGCTCGAATAAAACCGAATCGTGGATAGTATTCTGGCGAACCCAGCACCACAACGGCTTTGCAACCAAACTGAGCGCAATTTTCTAAACCATACTCAATCAACAATGTGCCGATTCCCTGTCGCTGATAGTCGGGTATTACTGCGACTGGTGCTAATCCGAGGAGGGGTAAATTATCCGCACATTCCCCTTGGATGACAACTGGACTAAAGAAAATATGTCCAACAATTTGATCAGATTCCACAGCAACGAAAGAAAACGTAGAAGTAACATTTCGCAACTGATCGACTAAATTAGCCTCGCTCTCTCGTCCAAATGCGGCAATGTTAACTTTGCGAATAGCTTCTATATCTTCTGGCTTCTCGGATCGAACTTCCATCATTGAGCGCTACTAATTGCGGCGGATCACAGACATTTCTAGTTAAAAGATAAGATAACATAATCTTGAACAAGCACTGGCAGTGAAAAATTTTATGTGTTGAGTGGTGTGTAGGGAGTCCGCCCGGATTAAAGAAATCACTTTCGCCATAAACGAAGTGCTTGCCGCAGGCATAATCGTCTAAACTCAAAGTGTCCGCTATCTTTCTATCCCATGTCTCGCTGGTTCAATATTGCTGGTCCGTGTCAAGACGATATTCATTATATGCTATCTCCAACAAGACGATTACCTGATTTGGAGGAGCTAATTCAACAGCGTAGTTATTTTGTCGTTCATGCACCGCGACAAACGGGTAAAACAACGGCAATGTTAGCTCTAGCAGAGCAACTAACCGCAACTGGACGTTATGCAGCAGTAATGGTATCGGTGGAGGTGGGAAGTGCATTTAATCATGATCCAGGTGCAGCAGAATTAGCGATTTTGGGAACTTGGCGGAATACAATAGCCATCCGCTTACCCAAAGATTTACAACCAACTGCTTGGGAGTATGAGGAACCAGGACAAAGGATTAAAGCTAGTTTACAAACTTGGGCACAGTCTTCGCCGCGACCTTTGGTAATATTTATTGATGAAATTGATTCTTTACAAGATGAAACCCTAATTTCGGTGCTAAGGCAATTACGGGATGGTTTTCCCAATCGTCCAGAACATTTTCCCTCGTCGGTAGGATTAATTGGCTTACGGGATGTAAGAGATTATAAAGTTGCATCCGGTGGAAGTGAAACAGTTGCGGTGGAAGGGTTCCCCGGCATAAGCAAACTGTTGAACCCGAAGGGTGATAGATTAAATACATCCAGTCCTTTTAATATTAAAGTCAGTTCTATTACTCTGAGAAATTTTAACGCTTCAGAAGTTGCAGAACTATACCAACAACACACTCAGGAAACTGGACAAATTTTTACTCCAGAAGCTACAGCAACAGCTTTTGATTTAACTCAAGGACAACCTTGGTTAGTTAATGCTCTAGCGAAGGAAGTTGTAGAAAAAATGGTTAAAGATAGAAGTATTGCTATTACTAAAGAACATATTTTACAAGCTAAAGAAATATTAATTGCTCGTCAAGATACTCACCTTGATAGTTTAGCTGAACGCTTACGAGAGCCAAGGATAAAAGCAATTATCGAGCCAATGTTAGCGGGTTTGGAATTGGGGGATATACCCAACGATGATATTCAATTTGTAATTGACTTGGGTTTGTGTAAAATGCATCCCCAGGGTGGATTAACTATCGCCAATCCAATTTATCGAGAAGTTTTACCAAGAGTATTAACGGTGACACCGATGGCTTCTTTACCAATGATTGCACCAACTTGGTTGACCCCTGAAGGTGAGTTAAATATAGATTCATTATTGTCAGCGTTTGTCAAGTTTTGGCGACAGCATGGGGAACCGTTATTAGGTAGTACTGGCTACCATGAAATTGCTCCTCACATAGTACTTATGGCTTTCTTGCATCGTGTTGTCAACGGTGGTGGAACCCTGGAACGGGAATATGCAATTGGTAGTGACAGAATGGATTTATGTTTACGTTATAAAGATGTTACGTTAGGTATTGAGTTAAAAGTATGGCGTGAGAAAAAGCGTGACCCCCAAGAGTCAGGAATTGAACAGTTAGAATCCTATTTAGCTCGGTTGGGATTGAATGAAGGTTGGTTATTTGTGTTTGATAGACGTAAAAATGCCTTACCAATTGAGGAGCGATTGTCAACGCAAATTGTGGTGACGGAAAATCAACGTTCTATTACTGTAATTCGGGCGTGAATAAAAGTTAAAATATCAATCAATTGAGCTAATATTAAAGGCAAGAGAATTAATTATTCAAATTACTGCTCAAGCTGCGTTTGATCGCATTTATCCTTAATAATCTTGTTAAACATAACCCAAACATCCATTTCCGCTAAGTCTCATTAAACAAAACAAAGTTATTGATATATGCCCGCACCGCTTTACCAATCAATATTAATTGATAACTGATTTAAAAAGGTGACTAGTATCCAAGACAACAACTTTTCTCTTCCGGGAGAAATTCTAATTCCCCAAGCACCTCCCGGATTTAAATCGGGTTTTATCGGTATTATCGGTCGTCCGAATGTCGGTAAATCTACTTTGATGAATCAATTAGTCGGTCAAAAAATTGCGATTACCTCACCAGTAGCGCAAACTACGCGAAATCGATTACGCGGTATTTTAACCACACCCGAAGCACAACTGATTTTTGTCGATACACCCGGAATTCACAAACCCCACCATCAATTGGGGGAAGTTTTGGTGACAAATGCCAAAATCGCTATCGAATCTGTGGATGTGGTGTTGTTTGTAGTGGATGGTAGTACAGCTTGCGGTGGTGGCGATCGCTATATTGCTTCATTACTCGAACGTACCACTACGCCGGTAATTTTAGGCATCAACAAAATTGATAGTCAACCTGAAAATTCCCAGTTGATAGATGAAAGTTACGTTGAATTAGCACAGTCTGGGGAATGGCAAACAGTAAAATTTTCTGCTAAAACCAGCGATGGACTGCTAGAACTGCAAAAATTATTAATAGAAAATTTAGAACTTGGTCCTTATTATTATCCACCGGATTTAGTAACCGACCAACCAGAACGTTTTATTATGGGTGAACTAATACGAGAACAGATTTTGTTGTTAACTCGCGAAGAAGTTCCCCATTCAGTAGCAATTAGTATTGATTTAGTCGAAGAAGCTCCGACAATTACCCGCGTCTTAGCAACAATTAATGTTGAGCGAGATTCCCAAAAAGGTATTTTAATTGGGAAGGGAGGGGCAATGCTCAAAGCTGTGGGAAGTGCAGCCAGAGAGCAAATCCAAAAGTTAATTGCAGGCAAAGTATATTTAGAATTATTTGTCCGAGTGCAAGCAAAATGGAGACATTCTCGGATTCGTTTAGCTGAATTGGGATATAAGGTGGAGAAATGATAGTTGACAGTTGACAGTTGATAACTGATAACTGATAACTGATAACTGTCCCTTAATGGGCTGCTCCAGCAGGTGTTTCTTCTTCGACAATTGGGCTACGTAAATCTTCTACTAAGGCTTGAATTTCTGGTGGTGGTGGTGGTGTTAAACGGGAAACTATTAAGGTGACAATCAAGTTAATTATCATACCTAATGTTCCGATACCCTCAGCAGAAACACTGAAAAACCAAGTCGGCATTCCGGCAAATTTTACGCCGATAATATAGACGGTGGTGAAGATTAAGCCGGTTAACATTCCCGCGATGGCACCTTCTTTGTTGGTACGTTTATCGAAGATTCCTAAAAATATTGCTGGGAAGAAACTTGCTGCGGCTAATCCGAAGGCAAATGCTACAACTTGTGCAACAAATCCCGGTGGATTTACACCAAAGTATCCGGCGACTACTACGGCAAAACCTACCATGATTCTACCGACAAATACCCGTCTACTTTCCGATGCATGGGGGTTTATCATCCGGTAGTATACATCATGAGCGATGGAGCTGGAAATTACTAGTAGTAATCCCGATGCTGTAGATAAGGCTGCTGCTAAACCACCTGCGGCTACTAAAGCGATTACCCATGGTGCAAGTTTGGCGACTTCTGGGGTGGAAAGTACGATGATGTCATTGTCAATTGTAATTTCGTTGGTTGCTTTATCTGGAGTTAATTGCAACCTTCCATCGCCGTTTTTATCGTTAAATTCTAACAATTTAGTACTTTCCCATTTTTTAGCCCAATCTAACTGTTGTACTTCTGTAACTGTTTTATTGTGAAGAGAATCAATTAAGTTGTAACGAGCAAACATCGAAAGAGCGGGAGCGGTGGTATAAAGTATGGCTATCAATAATAATGCCCAACCCGCAGAATAACGGGCGGCGCGGACGTTGGGAACCGTGTAAAATCTAACGATGACGTGGGGTAAACCTGCTGTTCCAACCATTAAAGCGATTGTGATAAACAATACGTCCAACATCGATTTGTTGGTGAATGGTTCGGTATATTCCTGAAAACCCAAGCTAACTTGAATATCGTTGAGTTTATCGGCAATATCGCTGAAGGTAAACGCGAATTGCGGTATGGGATTTCCGGTAAGATAGATTGAAATTGCGATCGCAGGAATCAGATAGGCAATAATTAAAATACAATATTGGGCTACTTGTGTCCAGGTAATCCCTTTCATTCCTCCCAACACTGCGAAAAAGCCGACAATTACCATACCGATAATTACACCCGTATTGATATCGACTTGCAAAAAGCGGCTAAAAACGATACCAACACCACGCATTTGACCAGCAACATAAGTCAGTGAAACGAAGATAGCCGCAACTACAGCCACCAATCTGGCAAATTGAGAATAATAGCGATCGCCAACAAAATCGGGTACGGTATATTTGCCAAATTTTCGCAAATAAGGAGCTAGGAGTAATGCTAGTAGTACGTAACCACCAGTCCATCCCATCAAGTAAATTGAACCGTCGTAACCCAAGAAAGAGATTAACCCTGCCATCGAAATAAACGAAGCTGCCGACATCCAGTCAGCAGCAGTAGCAGCACCATTAGCGAGGGCTGGGACACCTTGTCCAGCGACAAAAAATCCTTTACTATCTTTAACGCGAGATTGCCAACCGATATAAATGTAAAGTAAAAATGAAGCACCAACAAATAAAATCGTCCAAATTTCAACTGACACAGTTTCCCTACCTTTTAATATTATATTTGCGGTCTAACTTATCCATTTGCACAGCGTAAATAAAAATCAGCACTACAAATACGAGGATTGAACCCTGCTGAGCCATCCAAAAGCCAAAAGGTACACCAAAAAAACGGATTGTATTTAAAGGTTGTACGAGCAAAATACTAAAGACAAGGGATACCGTTGCCCAAACTATTAAAAGATTGCGAATTAAAGCTGTATTTTTCTGCCAATAAATGCGGTGGTTTTCGTTATTCATGATTTACTATCATCAATGCATGACAAATCATACCAGTAAAGCGGGTTTCCATAGAACCTGTGGGACTATACCAACAGTATTTTTAATGATTGTTAAAGATTTGGCAAAGCTTTCCACTACTCTTAGTTGGTTGCAGTAGAAGAGAACTTATGCACTTTCAGGGTATATATAAATTAAATAAATATTTTAGGCATTAAGATATCAAGACTTACCCATGTGAAGTCAGAAATCGGGTTTATGCCAATACTGCTCGGTTAAGCCTAAAAATCCAAAAATGTGTAGGTTGGGTTGAGGAACGTTCACCGTAGGTGTGCCGGAGGCACAACCCAACATTTATCAGCATTTGTTGGGTTTCGCTGTCGCTCAACCCAACCTACAATTTCCCTTAACCGAGTAGTATTGGGGTTTATGCAGCGTAATTCCTAAATTATATAAAAATTATTTATATAAAAAATGATGGGTAATAGATAACTGGTTTTTCAGTTATCAGTTACCCATTATTTATTATCCATTACCCATTACCTACCATTAGATTAACAAATAAAATTAATCTGTTGAAAATGGAATATGCCGGAATATTTCGTCATTTTTGCCCAAATTTCCATCTATATTAGCATTTTCAGCCCCAAAGCTTGGCTACCTTATCTTTATATTTTGTTATTTTAACTATGAAAATGTGTTGAATCAAACTTGCTTAAAAAATAATAATGTTTTTACCAATTGTAAATGTAATTAGGTTATTGTGTAATCACGATAAATTAAGAGGTCTCAAAGGATGACAAAGAAGGATCACTCAAAAGAAAGATATAAAACCTGTTGATTTGATGATTTTTGTATCTAAAGTTGGATGGTAAACGGTCTCAATGCTCAGATAATCATAAATAAATATAAATCTTACCTTACCGTACAGGTCTCAAAGTAAATCTCATGTCATATCTATAAAATAAATGTGAATGCAGCATCTAAAAATTAACCAATCGCGAACAACACTAATTTATCCAAAATATTACAAAAAGAGGTTTACAAATGCTAACAATACAAAAAGTTTGTTGTCCTAACTGTGGAAGCAAATGCGAAAGACATCATATTAGTGAAAGCCAAATATGTCGCACTCAATGTGCAAATTGTGATTATTTAATGATTAACTGTACCCGTACCGGAAAAGTGATTGAAGCCTACGCACCCGGTATTTACGCAACCAAGTAAATAGTTAGGAGTTGGTTGACAGTTGATAGTAGTTAAGCTAAAAAGCCTTTAATTTGTATATTCAAATGTTATTAAAGTCTTGTAGTGCGGGCCGGAAAGCCCGCTAGAAAAATACAAATAAATGTGCGACAACTTATTCGTTTCACCCCATCCCCCCATCCTATTTATTACTGGCACGTAATTGTCCGCAAGCAGCGTCTGCTTCTAAACCACGGGAATAACGAACGCTGTGGGCTATATGATGCTTTTCTAAGGCTTGGACAAAAGCTTGAATGCGTTCGTAGCTGGGACGTTTGTAATCTGCTTCTTGGATGGGGTTGTAGGGTATTAAATTTACGTGACTTTGAAATCCGCGTAATTGTCGTGATAGTTGGTGAGCGTGTTCGGGAAGGTCATTTACACCAGCAAGTAAGATATATTCAAAAGATACACGTCGTCCCGTCATTTCTACGTAATCGCGACATTCAGCAAGTAGCTCTTCAATTTGGTATTTGTGAGCGCTAGGAATCAGTTCTTCTCGCAATTCTTGATTTGGTGCGTGGAGACTGACAGCAAGGGTGATTTGTAAACGATGTTTTGCAAGGTGTCGAATGCGTCCGGGAATACCCACCGTGGAAAGGGTTAAGTTACGTTGTCCGATTCCCACATCTTTATTAAGGCATTGAATAGCGCCTAAAGTATTATCAACATTTAATAAAGGTTCACCCATACCCATAAATACGATATGAGTAACCCGGTGTCCAAAGTCTTCCTGTACGGTTAAAACTTGGTCTACAATTTCGTGACGAGCTAGATTTCGTTTGTAGACTCCTTTTCCAGTAGCGCAGAAATCACAAGCCATCGGACAACCGACTTGAGTAGAAACGCAAACCGTTAACCTTTCTAAATCTTCCGAATTGTCTGCCTGTCTATTATTTTTTCCCCATTTTTTGAAAGTAGGAATCCCAACGGTTTCTACAATCTCCCCATCTGCTAGTTGTAACAGATACTTTACGGTACCATCGGGGGCTGTAGAACGGTGGTGTAAAGTAGAACGTCCGATGGGAATTTCTGCGACAGATTCCCGCCACTGTTTGGAAAATACAGTAATATCAGTCAACGAACGAGCGCCTCTTTGATATATCCACTGATGCAACTGTTTTCCTCTGTAAGCTGGTTGTTCTTGTTGCTGCACCCAATCGGTTAGTTCTGACAAAGATGCTCCTAACAAAGGAGGGATAGGGATTGTTGGGGATTGAGGAACAGGGGGTTTAGATGAAGAAACTACAGAATTAACAGACATAGTAGAATGGCGATCGCTAAAAAGTCATTGAATCTTTATGGTAGAGTATTTGACGTTTTAATTGCCGAGTGAATATCAGTAAATATCAAATTATGAAAGGTTAGTAGTTGCACTGTTTGCGCTTTTTTTAGACCAAAATTGCTGAATATGGATAACTTTTAATCGCAATAATCCAAGAAGATTTAACTTTAATTATATTTTAGCGAGCGGGTGTGTCGATAAATTAACGATACAACTAAAATTTGTGGGAGACGTAACGCCCGGCTACGTCTCTACATTAAGATGCAAAAAATTACAATTAACCAAAGGTTGTACCATTCCAACCCCACATCGCACCTTGAGCATCTGCAAATTCGATATAAATGCGATTTATCGGTACACCAAGGGCTTGATTAATTTCTTGACAAAAGTCCTGACTCATGGATTTTGTTTGTTCCGGTTTCATAGTACCAACGCTTTTAATTTCGATATAACAAGCAGGTTCATAACTACCACCGAATGTCATGGGAACTTCTGCTTCAAAAGCTGTCATTACATAGGATTCTGGTTTTCCGGTATGCTTGGCTAATTTAGAGGATAAAGTTTTTAACATCCCCTCTAGTTGAGCTTTTTCGGGAGTAGATATAGAACTTTGGACTTTAATTAAAGGCATGATTGAATTTTAGATTTTAGATTTTAGATTTTAGATTTTGGATTTTGGATTGTATTTAAGTACTCATGCAAAAATATTTGTATATTTCAAAATTAATTTAAATAACTCTCAATCCTTTGCGATGAACCGCACTAACCCGGATGAATGCTTCATTCCGCTACGCTACATTCGCTTCGGACAAATGTTTAATTAATGAAGGCACAAGTACTTAATACATCACATTATAATAATTGTTCATGTTAATGCTTTCAACAATGCTTGTAATTTAAGTTGAATTTCGGCAAATTCTTTTTCGGGGTCGGAACCTGGTACAATACCCGCACCCGCATATAGGAGAGACGATTCTGTATTGCTGTCGATCAGTGCTGAACGAATCCCCACGACAAATTCACAGTTACCTTCAGAATCAATCCAACCCAAGGGTGCAGCGTATAAACCCCTCTCGAAGCTTTCGTAACGACGAATTTCCATGCAGGCTATATCTGGTGCAACTCCGGCTACTGCTGGTGTAGGATGCAATTGAGCGACTATTTTTAACGGATGGACATTAACAGGAACTTTCGCGATAATGGGTGTCCACAGATGTTGAATATTTGACAATTGTCGCAATCTAGGCGCTAAAACCTGGGGTAATAAACCTAGACTGAATAACCTTTGAGTAATAAAATCTATTACTAGGGAATGCTCGTGCTTTTCTTTCTCGCTGTTGAGTAGGCGAGCGGCATTTTTTGCATCTTCTGCTGGTGTTTTACCCCTTGGAGCACTTCCAGCTAAAGCATCTGCAATCAACTTTTGATTGCGAATCGCAATTAATGTTTCTGGAGAAGCACCGATAAAGTTTTGTCCTTTACCGTTACTTGTGGAAAATATACAACAGTTGGGATGTAATTGTCGGAGATTATTTAATGATTTAAATAGGTCAAATGGAGTACTTGATCTAATATTTAAAGCATCCGCTAAAACAATTTTACTATAGTGACCTTTATGAATACTATCTAAAGCTGATAATACTGATAGTTTGAATTTTATGGGTTTAGTAATCGATTTTTTCGTAAATTCAGGTCTGGAATCATCTAAATTTACAAAATCATATTTTAAATTATTAATCGCTGTAATTTTCTGCCACAAATATTCTAAAGTTTTTTCTATATTTAAATCCGCATTTACTAAAATATTTGCTACTAACATACAGCGGTCGTTTTTACGGGTTATTTGCCATTTCGGTAAAAAAACCGTAGCAGCAGAAAAAGGATAATCTTGTTGCAAATTGGTTTCAAAAAAACTAAAACTGCAAAAAAATAGCGGTTTAGATAAACAATGATTTGTGTTGCAAAAATTAACTATTTTACCTAAACAATCTTTGATAAAATTTTCAGCTTGAGTAAAACGTTCCTTACCTTCAAATTGAAATTTTGTTACCGCGTCAAGAGCTGCTACCGCTTCTTTTTTGCTGGGGTTTTCCCAGTAGAAATTAAGCTGATTAGATTTGGAGAGTTTCTGGAAGACAATCAAAGGATCTACCGAGTCAATTTCTAAGGCAATACTAGCTATTTGCGCGTAACTATTCTTAATACAAGATAATCGATTATTTGTCAGAAATTGGTATAGTCCATTATTATATACAAAAAACTCGGCAGAACATGGTGAAACTGTCATATTTCTAAAAATAGTAAATTTTTTTGAAGTTCTCTTCCTAAAGCATCATGAATCGTGGTCGTATTTCTACAGGTAGCACATTCAGATGCAGTTTTACCAGCTAGCTGAGGAGACACATCAATGATGATGCAACCTCCTTAACTTCGAGCGCTTGTAGATTTTACAGTAGCTCTGGCTCTAAATACAGCCCCGTTAGACAAGGGATGTAGGAAAGGGAGATAACTGGTAAAACAGAGGCTATGATGAATAGGCTTGCTAGTTTGTGTTAGTAGAAAATTTGGCAATTTCATTGATTGCGAGTGATGACTACAAAGCTGATTTTATATCACAATAAAAGGTTATGGATGGCGGCGATTAAACCGCCAATGTATAGCGTTGCAATTATGCCCATTTGGGTAGGAACTGCTGTTGGTTTTGCGGAAACAAAGGTGTTTCATGCAGCGGTTTTCTGCACATTTTTAGCGGCGGCAATTTTGATTCTTGTCTGGGAAAATTTGAGTAATGATGTGTTTGATTCCGATACGGGAATTGATATTAATAAACCTCATTCTCTCGTGAGTTTAACAGGCAATAAAGAATTGATATTTTGGCTAGGAAATTGCTTTCTTAGTCTGGGATTATTAGGAATAATAGCAATTAGTTGGTGGCAAAAAGACCTGACTGTAATTGGGATTATTTTTGTCTGTTGCTTTTTAGGATATCTTTACCAAGGACCTCCTTTTCGTTTGGGATACCAAGGTTTAGGAGAAATACTTTGCTTTTTCGCTTTTGGTCCTTTGGGAGTCTCAGCAGCATATTATAGTCAAACTCAAACTTGGTCTTTGATGAGTTTAGCTGCTTCGTTAATAGTTGGTATTTCCACAACTTTAGTATTATTTTGTTCCCACTTTCATCAAGTCAAAGAAGATTTAGCCGCAGGTAAACTTTCACCAATTGTTCGTTTGGGAACTCAAACAGGTTCTCAAGTTTTAAATTGGTTAACCAGCAGTATTTATGTGTCGATAATCATATTTGTACTTTGCGGGCTTTTTCCCTTATGGACGCTTTTAAGTTTATTTAGTTTACCTTTCGCTTTACAGCTATGCAATCATGTCGGACAATATCATAATCAACCCCTCAAAGTTAGTAACTCCAAATTCATCGCGATCGCAGTCCAATTTTGGTGTTGTTTACTATTAGGATTAGGTTTTGTTTTGTGAAATCGCTAATTAGTAATGGGTAATTGGTAATTGGTAATTAAATGCGTGAAATCCGTGAAATCCATTTTAATCCGTGATTGGTGATTGGTAATTGTGAATTAAATCCGTGAAATCCGTGAAATCCATTTTAATCCGTGATTTGTTTTACGACTTTGAATTTTGTGTTTATCGTCGAAAATTCGTTACTCCCTTAAACACGTCTCATGGTGTTTGGAATCATCGGGATGGTATAATTATTCGTCTTAACGATGAAACCGGAAAAGTAGGTTGGGGAGAAATTGCTCCGATTAGCTGGTTTGGTTCAGAAACTTTGGAAGAAGCGGTTTCATTTTGTGAACAATTACCTAAAAAGATTACTGAACAAGAGATTTTTTCGATTCCCGAAAAATTACCTGCTTGTCAATTTGGGTTTGAGTCAGCACAAGAAATGTTAAGACAAAATAATTCTGCTTGCGTATTTTCTCAAAATCTGATTTATAGCGGATTATTAGCATCTGGAAAAGCTGCTTTAAATCAATGGCAAGAACTATGGGAAAATGGTACGGATACTTTTAAATGGAAAATCGGTGTTTATTCCATCACTGAGGAATTATCGATTTTTGAGTTACTAATTGGGGAATTACCAGCTTTCACAAAACTGCGATTGGATGCAAATGGAGGATTAAACTATGATGAAGCTCAGATTTGGCTGCAAAAATGCGATGATATCAATTTGAATGATGATATTGATTTAAAAATCGAATTCATTGAACAACCGCTTTCTGTGGATCAGTTTTCACAAATGTTGGAATTGAGCCGTTGTTACAGCACAAAAATAGCTTTAGATGAATCTGTAGCGACAATTAAACAACTGGAAAACTGTTATCAAAAAGGTTGGCGAGAAATTTTTGTGATCAAAGCGGGTATAATTGGTTCTCCATCACGTTTACGCCAATTTTATTTAAATCATCAAATTGATACTGTATTTTCATCGGTTTTTGAAACTTCTATTGGAAGAGAAGCTGCATTATTATTAGCTGGAGAATTATCACATCAAAAAAGGGCAGTAGGCTTTGGTGTTAATCATTATTTTGCCGAAGATGAGGAAGTGTGTTTGGAAAAATTATGGAAGAAAAATTGAAATATTTTGTAAATAATGACTGTTTAATTTGCGAAGATAGTCATTTATTTTCCCAGTTAATCAACACATTTGATTTAGATATAATCTATTTTAAACAAGCACGTTCTTTCCTACCAAAAATCATTTTAACCGAACGTGAACCAGTGCGTTTTTTAGCTGCTTTCTTAGCTGCTTGTCGAGCAAATTGTCCGGTATTTCTGTGTAATCCCGATTGGGGAAAACAAGAATGGCTGCAAGTATTTGATTTAACTAAACCTGATATCATTTGGGGAGTAGTGGGGGCATCTTACTCCCTAGAAAATAATTCTTGCTCCCTAGAAGATATTGATCAAAAAGCGGGCAAGATGCCCGCACTACGAATTGATAATCCAAACACCAATTCCCCATTACCCATTCCCAATTCACCATTTTCACATATAATGATTCCCACAGGTGGTTCTGGGGGTAAAATCAAATTTGCTGTACATACCTGGGATACTTTGACGGCTTCGGTAAGAGGATTTCAAGAGTATTTTCAAGTGGATAAAATCAATGCTTTTTGTGTATTGCCGCTATATCATGTTAGTGGTTTAATGCAGTTTATCCGCTGTTTTCTAACTGGTGGTAAATTAATTATTTTACCTTTTAAAATTCTTGAAACTGGGGAAACAGATGAAAATGATGTTAATAATTTAATTAACGGTGTGACTGAATCCGGGTATGAATTTAAATTTAGAGAGATTGGAGTGGAACATAGTTACAGTAATTCCAGTTATCCAACAAATTATCCAACAAATAAATTTAATATTTCAACTCAGCAATGCTTAATTAACAACATTAACAACTTAAATTTTTTTATATCTTTAGTTCCTACTCAGTTGGAACGTTTACTGCAAAAATCAGATTTAACTCAATGGCTGAGTAAATTTAAAACTGTACTTTTAGGAGGTGCGCCAGCTTGGGATGAATTATTAGAAAAAGCTAGATTTCATCATATCAGATTATCCCCTACCTATGGAATGACAGAAACAGCTTCCCAAATTGCTACTTTAAAACCAGATGATTTTCTTAAAGGTAAAGTTAGCTGTGGTAAAATTCTTCCCCACGCAAAAATACAAATTATTAACGAGAAAGGAGAAGTTTTAAAATCTAATCAAGTAGGAAAAATTAATATTCAAGCAGAATCTTTAGCTCTTGGTTATTACCCTTTGAATGGCAAAATACAGACTTGTTTACAAATAGATGATTTAGCTTTTTTAGACAAACAAGGTTATTTAAATATTGTCGGCAGAAATAGCGATAAAATAATTACTGGTGGAGAAAAAGTTTATCCCGCAGAAGTTGAAGCCGCAATTAGAGCTACTGGAATGGTTGCTGATGTCTGTGTAATTGGTTTATTTGATAAACATTGGGGACAAGTCGTAACGGCTATTTATGTGCCTAGTAATTCCACAATTTTAAATGAAAATATTAAAGCTTTACTTCACGAGAAACTTAGTAATTATAAAATTCCTAAATTTTGGATTTCTGTTGATTCATTACCTCGTAATTCTCAAGGTAAAATCAATCGTCAAAAGCTTTATCAAATAGCTGCTTTTACGGAATTATCAATTCAAACTAAAATATAGGGAGACTTAGCAATACGCCCCGTCTCTAGATTATTAACGTAATTTTTCTAAACATTTGACGATTTCTGCTGATAATCCTTTCTTTTGTCTGCTTATTGCATCAATACAAACATGACGAGTCATTGCTTTAGCAACTAATTTATCATTTATATAAATTTGATAATCAATTTCAAACTGTTCAACACCGATTTTTAGAGGAGTTAAACTAACAACTAATTTATCACCGCAATACATCGGACGCATAAAATCTACGTTAGCATGAACGATGGGAAAAGCAGTAGATGGATTTGTAAAAAATTGCTTAATATCAATTCCTAATGATTCTAAAGCTGCTTCATAAGCTTCGTGACATATAGTCAAAACATTCGCAAAGTAGACAACTCCAGCAGCATCAGTATCTTGAAAGCGAATCGCGCGGTTGTAAGTAAAAGACATTGAGAAAGGTTAGAGGTTAGAGGTTAAAGGTTAGAGGTTAAAGGTTAAGAGTTAGGAGTTAGGAGTTAGGAATATAACATTATTCTTTATTACCAATTACCAAATTCTTTATTACCAATTACCAATTACCCATTACCAATTATAAATATTATTAGAATTTGGATTAAGATAAGGACGTTCTAAGTCAATTAATTTACCAGCAAAATGCTGACGAATGATGTCTAATTTCTGTGATGGTGAATCAATACCTTTTTCCCAGGCTGTAAATAAAGCTTTAGCTATAATTTGACAACGATTTACACCGAAACTTTGCTTATTAAGGGGTTTTTCTAATGGTTGTTCGGCTAAACTTAATCCTGGTGCTAAAAACTTGCTAAATAACGGTATTTCTGATTGAAAATAAGATTGATTTTCTGTGTAAATATTTTTAAGTAATTTTTGTATAATATCATAATCTTGACGTTGAAAATTAAGTATCCCCGAATCATAGCGATCGCAACCTAAAGGATGATGGGGAACTTGGAAAGTGAAGTGTATTTTAGCAGCGTTAAATTGCCGTGTTATGCTGTCCATTAAAGCAATGGCACCTTCGGGATTTAAGTTGAAAAATATACTAGTAGTTCCATCATCGCTCAAGTTATTTGATAAATCATTTTGTGGTTTTTGATCTGAGTTACTAACTGCTAAATAAAAGCCGTTATTTAAACGGTTTTTTGGTAGTCGAATCGCAATTAAATCATTAATTCTATTAGTGGAAGCGGTTGATTCTAAATGATTTTCTTCGACATGTAATGTTAAACCAGCTTTCGTTACAGCTAAACTTCCATCAGGTTCAATTCGTAATATTTGCCAATCGCGATCGCAATAACCTGTACCATGATTACTTTCGTGTAATCGATTGTAAAATTGCCAATCAATTTCAAATACGCAATTGTTTTCTAAATCTTGATGTAATAACAGGTTGGGATTACTAATATTTGCCGCTAATATACTTTCTAAGGAGTTATTGTAATAAATACCGTACAAAAAGTTTCGCAATAATAAAGTCAGATATTTATCTTGTAATACTTTGGAACTTTTCTCCAGTGTTTCTACCATCAAAGCAGGTAAAATAAAAGGTTGATATTCCGGATGAATAATACAAAAATTAGATTCTATTTTTATTTGATTAACAATATTTAAAAAAGTATTTGATAGAGAATTTGTATTAGAAGTTATCATGATAATTTTATCTCAATTTCGGAATATTTAGAAAAATTTAGTAACACTTGGTAATACTTGTGAATATTAATAAACAAAAAAATAATCAGAATAAACGCACCCTTTAGAGAAAAGAAAAGTTAACAGCAATCATTTTTAATAAATTACTGTTAACTGTTAACTGTTAACTGATTAACATCCCCGTAAACGGGTTTTTTCGTAATAAAGAGGAATTAAATTATTTTCCCTTTCAGCCGCATTAATTTTGGCAGATTGCAGAAAAGGTTTGAGAATTTGGAATTCGGATTTACCAAAAATATCCATTACATATTCAGGTGTTCTGATTAAAATATTTTTGGCGAATTCTAGAGTCACTAAACTAGTGTGATGTAAATTTTGCTGGCTGTTAATCTGGCTCTGAATTTGATTGATCAGCGCTAAACCGGCAAACTTGACAATCGACTGGATGAAATCTTTACGATACTCTAAAATCATTGGGAAAGCTTTGAGATAAGCTTCAGTTAAAGCCAACATCGAAGGTTGAAGAATCTCCAGCGGAATAGCCGCTAATTCCAAAGATTCCTCTAATTCCAAAGTGGAATCTACAACTAAACTCGATAACCAAATTTTCAAGTAACCCGCGAGCAGAATTCCCAAATCGTAAGCAGGATCTCCCCAAGCACAAGCTTCCCAATCAATCAGCTTCACTTCTGCATTATCCAATTGCTGCCAACGAGAATGTACTAAAACGTTTTCTAGTTTCAAATCGTTGTGAGTTAAACAGCAAGGATTAAACGAAGACGCTAAATCCGCGATCGCGGATTCTAAAATGTCATCACGCTGATAATGAGAATAAAACGAAAGCCCCATACTGCTAACTTTGCCAAAAATCTCAGGTTCAAGAAAATCTATGCCCTGTGCCGGATTAAAATACTGATAGCGAATCTGCCCAAGTGGAGCAGTCGCCATAAAATCACGGTACTTTTGACGTTTAAAAGTAGCACGGTGGAGTGCTGCTAAAGTATTGCCAATCGAACAAGCTAATTCTGGAGGAAAGTACAAATTCTGCCTGTAATAGCTTTCCAGCCCTCGGTATTCCCAAAGGTAGTTACGGACGAGAATAGAGTTTTCCTCGTCATAATGTACTAATTGTGGAGATAACGCACTTGTATTGCCGAGAACTGGAAAAGATTCAAGCAATTGGTGAAACAGCCATTCATTAAAGAATTCATGGGGGATACCATTTATCTCTTGAGCTAGTTCTTGTTTAACCAAAAGCTTGCGATTTGAAGCCAAAGTAACCAGTATATTTAAATTCTTACGGCTACTACTGTGTGGCAAATCTGCATCGGCGGTTGCGCCATCTTCTGAGCTACTCAGACCCGCTTCTTGCAGGTACTGGATAACGTTTTGAGAAGATAGTGAAAATTTCATTTATGTCTTACTTCCTTAGATTCCTTTAAAATCAGCTTTTTCTTGGTTTTGGCTTGAATAATGACAGCATTCCCCAGCTAAGCCGGTTTTTAAGAGAATCTCAACAAAATTAGGATGACTACCCTTTTATTCATACCGGATTTTACGGAGAAAAACCTGCCAAAATGCCAATTAGTTCTTTAGTATTGCTTCAAGCTTCACTTTCATTACACGGTGAAATCTTTAACATTAATTCAAATTTTTACTTACGCGAATATAGATATTTGTGCTTTAACCTTTTAATGGCTGTTCTTTTCCCAAGATTCCGTTTTTGAACAGTCAGCAGATTAACAAACATTAATATAATTATCTCTTACAACAGCTAACACTCACACAGTACAACAGCTTTTATATAGATTCCGGAAGAATACAATTATTTTTCTTTACTCGTAGTCTAATAATTTCTTTGTCACACCCTTAACAATCTGAATCAACCCAAATTCTACGTAAAACACTTAATTCTCTCAGATAACATTCAACGAAATATTTAAATATTTTTCTAAACTCGCAACATTTCTACACAATATATCCACAGGGAATTGCTTAAAATTTAAAAGTTTAATGAATATAGAAATAATTCTTAATAAGCAAACTTGAAAATCCTGGAAACTTGTTTTTTAAAAGACTCCTGGATATTGGCTATTTTTTTACAAACTAAATATTTATAATAATTGGCAATAAGAATAGGTTAAAGGTCAACTGTCAACTGTCCACTGTCACTCAATGATGAATAATCAAACAATTATTGCCCAGGTTCAATTTCTCCAGCGTCAAGCAGCTTCCCTGTTACTGTACCAATCTGTACTTGAAGGGGAAATTGGTAAAGCTTTTCTTGATTTATTGCAAACAATACGTTATCCTAACGCCGAAGCACGGGACTGTCTTCAAGCTTACGGCTATTTCTTCAAGACTTTGGCACTTAGGAATCAAAACTGGGAAGAATATTTGATTTCTCAAATTTTAGTAGACGAGAATCCTTTCAGCACTCAAGCCCAATTAGAATTAGAAAGTTTACCTCCGGCTTTAATTGCAGCAGCGAAACACGATTTACAAGCTTTGCAAAGCTTTCATGAATGCAGCGTTGCTTGTCTAAGTGAATGGGTGCAGTCTGTAGCCCGTCTACCTATTTTGCCGATTGTATGGTATACACAAAAGCAAAAAATAGAAGCCAACGAACAATTACCACTGATAGAGAAATTGAGAAATTTGCCAGATTGGTCTGACGCTGTGGAAGACTTGACAGCATTTTATCGAAATTACGGTACGGGCATTTTTGCTGAGTATAAAGCTTTTCGCTGGCAACAGGGTGAGTTTGTTGGTATCCGCCACCCCGATCCAGTAAAATTAAACGAATTGATCGGTTATGAATCTCAAAAACAAGCTTTAGTCAAAAATACGGAATTTTTATTATCAGGACAACTTTCGCTGCACGTTTTACTTTACGGTAGTCGTGGTAGTGGGAAATCTTCCTTAGTCAAAGCTTTATTAAATGAATATGCTCACCGAAATTTACGCTTGGTAGAAGTTGCGAAATCCGAATTAAAAGACTTACCACAAATTGTCGAGCGCTTATGGAATAAACCACAAAAATTTATCATCTTTGTTGATGACTTATCCTTCGAGGATTCCGACGACACTTTCAAAGCATTCAAAGTCGTTTTAGAAGGAAGTTTAACAGCGCGATCGCAAAACGTTGTAGTTTACGCAACTTCAAATCGTCGTCACTTAATTCGGGAGTTTTTTGCAGACAGACCCCGACCCAAAGATTCCGATGAGGTCAACGCTTGGGACACCGTACAGGAAAAGCTTTCATTTAGCGATCGCTTTGGTTTGACTTTAACTTTTGAACCTGCCTCCCAAAATGCTTATTTACAAATTGTTCAACATCTGATAAAACTATCTAACATGGAAATTAGTACAGAAGAACTAAACCATCAAGCTTTGCAATGGGCAACTCGTCATAACGGACGTTCCGGAAGAACTGCAAAACAATTTGTAGATTTTTTGAGAGCGGAAAAAACAATTACTCAAAATGAAAAGTAAAAATAACAGCTAGTACTTGACCACATTAATTATAAATGGTTAGTTTTTCCCACAATTGTCTAGAGACGTTATGTATAACGTCTCTACAGCACGTCGGTAGACGAACAAACCCCTCATAACTTATGTGGTGCAATACTAGTAGTCTGTCACAGCAACTTTGATGGGTAATGCATTGGTAGTGGGAGCGTCTCGCTCCCTGGTAGCCAAAGAGCGAGCTTTTCGGTATGCTCCTCCGGGGCAGGCTACGCCTTCAGCTTGCTGACCCGTTAGGGTAACGCACTACCTCAACTCCTTAAAATTAATGTGGCGGAATACTAGGTTTCCTACTCCCAATTCTGATAATAATCTTTTTAGGTAGATATATTGACTTATTAATTAAATTTTTATACTCATATTGGAGTTGTATTAGTAAAACAATTACATCGGAGTATAGAAAATCCGTATGTGAATTGTGATACAGCGGCAACATATTTTGATAAATGAATTATGCTAAAAACAAGCAATATGCACGACTCTATGGTCAGCAATCGATTTATTATAGGTATAGTTGCCTTCGGGGTGAGTTTCGGGTTAACTTTGGTCTTCACCTGGAATTTTTATAGTGCCATTTTCACAGGCATCATCACTATACTTGCTACATATACTGCGACATTTATCGTAGATAAACGACGTAGAAATTATGAATTATTAGTTTTAGATTCTTTTGTAAAACGAATCAAAGAACTGGAAAACATCCAACATGGTATGACAGTAGAAGTTGCTCAGTTAGAAGCTCATCGTCGGACTTTACTTACTGAGTCAAATCAACTACAAAACCAACTTAGCGATCGCCGTAGTCAAAGAGATTCGGTAAATCGAGAATTAAGCACGTTTGCGCTACAGAAAAAACAATTAGAATCGGAAGTCATCTATCTACAGAATGAAATCAAAAATATAGAGAAATTGAAAGAAGAAGCAAACAACGCTTTTGCGAGTATTTCAGCAGAAAAACGACGTTTAGACTTAAATTGTAATGTCTCAAAAGCTGAAATAACCCAATTACACGCTACAATTGGCGAACTTCTTCAAGAGAAAGAAGAATTAGAAAATAATTTAACTTTACTATCGAGACTAAAACCGCAGTTAGAAGAGAAACTATATGAGTTACGAGTGCAGCTTCAACAATTAGAAAGTGAAGAGAAAAAGCAACAAGAAAGATTATTTAGTAATAACGAGCAACAAGAAAGATTAGAGAATAAATTAAAGTTATTAAAAAGCCAAAAAGTAGAAGAAAATAATATTTTAGAGCAATTACAAGGACAAATTTCGTTGCTCCAAGAAGAAAGGGACTTGTTGCAAAATCAAGTTTGGGAATTATTGCAACAATTAGAAAACTTGAATCAGCAGCCATCATTTATTGAAGTAGGGGAATCAGAAACAGAAGAGTTTCCTTTTACTGATTTAGTTGAAAGTATTTCCATTGAGCCAGAAGAGAGAGCAGAGAATAGAACATCCGAATTAGCCAAAGAATGGATCGATTTACTAAACAATTTACCACTACATGAAATTCAAATCTTAAAAGCAGTATTAGAACAAAATAATCCTCATTCTGTGATTAAAAAGATAGCTGAAGAAAATATCACAATGCCAAATTTATTAATTGATTCCATCAACGAACGTGCTAAAGATACCATTGGTGAATTAATAATTGCAACTGCTGATGATATCCCCCAAATTTATCCGGAATATCAGCAAAATGTGCAAAAAATAATTTTCATCTCTGAAAACAACAAAAACCAACAACCTTGTTCTAATTAAAAGAGGCTGTAATGATGATAATTAAGATTAATTAATTAATTACAATAAATTGATTGTTAAGGATAGAGAATTTAGTAATTATGATATGATTTCTACAAATAATTAAGGAATGCTATATCATTAATAAGGTTTATTACTGGCAATATGCTATATAGTCGCTAGCAGCATCAGGTTTACCTATGACAAAGCCTAAAATCTCTAAAAAAGTATCTACAGCGTTAATAAACTCTTTGGGTGCAGGGGTAGTACCTAGAGTTGGATTAGAACATATAGCCGTAGGTAGAGAAAAAGAATTAAATAGCCTTTTACAAAATATCGAAGATGTTGCAGAAGGAGTCGCAGCATTTCGATTTGTGATTGGTAATTATGGTTCCGGTAAAAGCTTTATGCTGCAACTTATTCGCAATCGAGCGATGGAATTGGGCTTTGTTGTTACTGATGCCGATTTATCTGATAAAAGACGCTTAGCGGGAACTAATAATGAGGGTTTGGCTACTTATCGAGAATTAATGAGTCGTCTTGCCACAAAAACCCGTCCTGATGGTGGTGCTTTGGTTTCTATTTTGGAAGGATGGATTAATAAAATTCAGCAAGAAGTAGTTAAAGAAACTGAGATGCGTCCAAATGACGAAGGTTTTGACAATACAGTAGAAACAAAAATTAGAGAAGTAATTCAATATATCGAAGATTTAGTCCACGGGTTTGATTTTGGTAGCGTAATTGTTGCTTATTGGAGAGGATATCGTTTGGATGATGATGATTTGAAAAATGCAGCATTACGGTGGTTGAGGGGAGAATTTAACACTAAAACTGAAGCCAGAACGGCTTTAGGAGTACGAGTAATTATTGATGATGAAAGTTGGTATGACTACATAAAGTTATGGGCTAGATTTGTCGCTGAAATAGGCTATAAAGGACTTTTGGTTTTGTTAGATGAAGCGGTGCATTTATATCAGATTTCACCTACAGTTAGTCGCGAGAAAAACTATAACAGACTGTTAGGAATTTTCAACGATACAATGCAGTGTAAAGCCGAACATCTGGGAGTATTTATTGGTGGAACAGTAAAGTTTTTAGAAGACCCAAATCGGGGTTTATTTTCTGATTCAGCTTGGCGAAGACGCACTAAAGAAAGTCGTTTTGTGGCTAAAGCAGGTGTACAAGAATTTAACGGACCTGTAATGAAATTGAATCCTTTAAGCGAATCAGAAATACTGACGCTATTACAGGAATTAACTGATATTCATGCTCTTAACTATAATTATAAAAAAACTTTGACTAATAACGACTTAAAAGAATTTGTCAAAGAAATTGTTAATCGTTTAGGGGCTGAAGCTTTACTTACTCCGGGAGAAATTGTCCGCGACTTCATCAGCGTTTTGAATATCTTACATCAAAATCCACAAATCACTTTCAGCAATATAATTCATGATTCTGATTTTAAACCTACTAAGTTAAGTGGAAATACAGATGTTGATGAAGATAACGTTGCTGAATTTACTTTGTAATCTGTATTATGGAAGTCGGGTTTTAATCCTCGTAAAAACCCGACGAATTACCTTAACGGAGAAACTCCGAAGTTAGCAGAGGAAAACTAGTCTGCTGAGATTTACCGACTGGAGGTAACATCGGTGTGGAATCTTGAGCTTGAATTTGAGAGCGATTTCCCCAACCATCATTAAAATCCTCTGGTTCTAAACGAGGTGGTGCTGTTTTACCTACGGGTAAAGGTATTGAGCGGTACTGACTTGCTTGTACGTATTTTTCTCCTTCATTAGTAAATCGTAAGGATTTACCTTCGAGGTTTTGGTATTGCGGGGTAGATTGTTGAGGATTTTCTCTATCTGAAGATGGTAATTGACCTTGGGGATCGAAAGTTGCAATAAAGCTGACTTGATTTTCAGGAGCTAATTTTTTGTGATCTCGATCTAATTGCCATGTTTCCTGAAAATTTCCGTTGGGTGCTACTTGCCACAGATTCAACTCTGCTTCCCATTTTCCTTGTTTGACTTCTACAATTTGCCGAGCCAAAATTGAACGATTGATATTTTGACCATCGTCAATTATTTCTTCTGGATTTGCTGCTGTCGATCGCAAATAACGAACTGCTGTCACCGCAATCCGGCTAGATTCTGGTAAGTTAGTACTGCCAGCTATTTTGTATAAACCGTTGCTATCTTCTCTTTGTATGCCCTGTATTTCTAACTGTACTTCGTTTGGTGATTTATTTACACAACCGGAAGTTATTAATGAAAGCAGACTCGAAGTAATAATTACATTGGTTACTAAAGGTATTTTAATTATTTTTTGGCTGAAAAATCGCAAATGTTGCTGTTTCATAAAATCAATGTTAATAAAAGCAAATTCAGTAACTGTGTAATTTCCACATTTTTATTTATTTTGCCCAAATTTAAGCGTAAAATTACTACCTTTACCAACTCTTTTTGTAAATTTACTAGCTTTGCAAAATACGTATTATCCCCTCGATGATATAAGTTTTTTTTGTTAAAGTGGCGACATTATGCAACAAAATATTTACTTATACATTAACTGGGGTAATGAAGCTGAAAATACTAGAGGGTGAAAAATTTATTTTGATCAAAGAGTTCCATAAACACAAATCTTATGCGCTGTTTTGCGCTGCTTCAATGTCGGTGTTATGGGCTTTGGGTTTAAGCGATCGCTCGCAAGCCCAAATCATACCTTCTCAACAAGAAGGGAATAAAAGTTCCTATTCGGGTGATTTGCTACGAGTACCACAGTCATCGATACCCAGTGGAAGAACAAAAGTTCGCTCAAAAGAAGTACCACCACCACCGAATGTTTCTCATGTTGGTGCTACTTTACCCACGCAAAAACCAGCAACTTATATACCCCTCGACAATATCAAGCAATTAGAAAATAGTTTTATCCAGGAGGAGATCACTGGTAAAAATAAGGGTTTGATCAAACAATCCCTCGCAATTGGTGGCTCTCAAACTGAGATTGCTCAAGCTGTTCCATTACCAGCACCTCCGGGTAGTAACACTCAGGAATTTACTCAAATTGCTCCTTTACCACCTCTTCCTGGTATTAATGTTCCGCAGCAGTCGAATGCAGCTTATGTACCAACGTTTAATCAATTGTTGAATTCTACAATTGGGAATTCTCAAGTATTACCGAAATCTACTAGTCCCTTTGCGTTAGAAGATTACGGAAATAAAAACCGCAGAGACGCTGAGAACGCTGAGGAAAGAGGTAAAGAGAGATTAGGGATTTTAGATCGGGATCGGAGTAGTTCTAATTCGGTACCGACATTTGAACAAATGCTCGATGCTTACCGTAGTTCTCAACCGCAGGTTTCTGTAACTGCTGCACCCGTACCAACTTTTAATCAACTGCTTAATTCTCAAGGGGGAATGCTTCCATCTGTTCCATTGACTACAAGTCAACAGTTGGGAACAACTCCAATTATTTCGACAACTTCACAAATTTCTCAAGGTAATAATCAATTGAACCCTTTGAGGAGTAGTGCGGCTTTAAGGGAATCATCATTACAGGTGCAAGGTGTTTTTGTAACTCAAGGAGATGATACTTCAGCAAGAGCCAGACTTAGTGGAGTTTATCCGTTGACTCCTCAAGTGTTGTTTGGGGCAACTTTGGATTTGACAAGCGAAGGTAGCTCTTTTGATGATTCTCGACGGGAAGGTTTGAACATCAATGAACTTTATCTGGCAACTTCGATATCAGGATTACCAAATCTTAGATTTGCAGTTGGTCAGTTGGATTTGACATCTTATTTTGACCGCAATAGTTTTGCTAAAGATGGAGCGAGTCAGTTTTTTAATCCGGTGTTTCAAACTAATCCGGCTTTAGCAGCAACGGGGATATCATCGAAGCCTGGATTACTAGTCAATTGGAGTGTCACGGACAATATTGATGCGAAAGCTGCTGTTTTTTCATCCTCTGATAGTTTGAGCGGATTTGCTTTGGATGGATTTGCTGGTGAAGTTGGGGTTCGCTATGGTAATGCGATTATTCGCGGTACTTATAGTACTGCTAGAGATGCCGGAAACCGTGATTCTTTTCCCGAAAGCTTTCAAATTGCTCGTGGAAATGACAGGTTTGGGGTTCTCGAAGATGATCGCGAAGAAGCATATGGTTTAAATGCCGAAGTTTTTATTCCTAATATGAAACTAGGTCTTTTTGGACGTTACGGTCGTTACGAAAATCGAGATTTAGGAGAAGGTGCAGATACATATGTGATTGGAGCTAGTTTGTTAGATTTATTTACACCTGATGACCGATTGGGATTAGCCTACGGACGGGGTTTATCTAACGATGAAAAACGTCAAGGAAAGCAGCTTGATGTATTGGAGCTTTATTACGATTTTCAGTTTCTTCCCAATTTACGACTAGGTTTTTCCGTTCAGGGAAGAGACGACTTTAACGAAACAGTTCTTGGTGTAAGAGTTAAATCCGATTTTGATGTAACTCCAAGAGGGAGATTTGCTCGATGAGGTATAAACTAAACTTGCTATACAAAGCGAATTTGGCGCAATTACAAGTAAAAACACAGAGTAAAGCAATTCTGGGCATTACTTTGTTACCTTTTCATCTATTCGTTTTTACTTTGCCAATTGCACTGGCTGTTTTCCACAACATAACCCCTGTACAAGCTCAGTCATCAACAGCGACTCAACGAGGTTATAATCTGCTGAAAAAAGGATGGGTTGATGATGCAATTAGTGCTTTTCAACAAGCTTTGAAAACTAATCCCCAATCTTTGCAAGCCAAACTCGGTTTAGCTATTGCTTACAACCGTGCTGGACGCATTGAGGAAGCTTTTCAAGCTTATCAACAAGTATTAGCGCAAGACTCTAACAATCAAGGGGCTTTGAAAATTGTAGGGATGATGGGTACTTATCGTCCGGAATGGAACAAACCCGGTATTAAAGCTCTTAATACCTTACTGCAATTAAATCCCTCGGACTTGCAAGCTCGTTACTACAGAGCTTTGTTGTATTCCTATCAAGGACAATTTAGCGAATCGATCGCCGATTTTCAAATTGTCTTAGCCAACAATCCTACAGAGGAAGCGATAATTGGTGCTGCTCAAACTTATAGTTACAGTGGCGATTACCAAAAAGCCAAGGAATTATTCAACCGCTATCAAACCACTGGCAAACCAATCACCGATTATGCTGCGGTTGCTTACGCTCTCACCTTGCGTAAAACTGGCAATCCTCAAGCAGCTATAGATATTTTACAAAAACAGCTACAGCGTTCTCAAACTCTCGATCAGTTAGCCATACTTACCCGTGCAGAATTGTCTCAAGCTTATATTGCTAACAAACAAGAAGTTCAAGCTTTAGCTGTATTAGATCCTTTGCAGGATAGACAAGACGCGATTTTACCTTTAGCGCGATCGCTAAATGAAATCCGTAAATACACAAATAATCCTACCCTGACCGAGAGAATCACTAATTTATACCGTAAAGCTCTGGCAAACAATCCCAATCCTTCCCCTACCCTGCTCCGAGAAATTGCTGATGTATTTAGTGGTTTACCCCAAGGAGAAGAAACGGCATTACAACTTTACAAACGTTTAGCTGCTAGCTTACCCAACGATAAAAGCTTGATGGTGCGTCAGCTAGCTTTGGAATATAAATTGGCAATGATTACCAAAAGTGATGTCAAACAACGCTTAGCAGCTACATTGCAAAATTTACCCACAGACTCAGTAGAATTACAACAATTAGCTGTAGCAGTAGCCGATTTGGATGCTCCCGATTCCCAACTTTTACCTTTGTATCAAAATCTTTTGCAAACAGGAGTCAACGTACCGTTTTTAAATTTTCGGCTAGCTCAGATGTATCTGCAACTCGATAATACCATTGAAGCTAGACTGGCTTTAGCTAATTATACGGCAACATCCCCAGGTGCCTCAGACATGGCAACACAGTTGCTCGCAGCAGAAATCGAACGGCGAGAAGGTAATTTAGAAGCCAGCGCTCAACGCTACTTTGCCATACTTACTAATAATCCCCCAGCAGATATCATTGATGGTGCTTTGCGGGGATTAGTCGGTGTCAAAGTGCAGCAAAAGCGTTTTGAAGAAGCTTTAGTCGTATACGAGCAAGTATTAGAACGCAACCCCCAAGATATAACTGCTCAGTTGGGACGTACTAGTGTTGCTTATCAAGCCAAACGCATTTCTAAACCAGAAGCAGAAGCTGTTTTAAATAATTGGTTGGCAACTCAAAAAGTCACCAATACTCCCCCAGAATTGTATAGTTTGGTCGTACAACTACCCACTGACCCGAATCGGGAAGCTCTGTATAATTACTTGGTAGAAGTGGATGGTAGTAATATTCAATTGCAACAACACTTGTTAAAGGCGATCGCCCAACGTGACCCGAATGAAGCACGGTTACGAATGAAGCAGTTGATTACCAATGCTCCGAGTAATGCTAATTCCAGTCGTAGAATCGCGCTGTTGGCTCAAGCTGTTGGTGATTTAAGTATGGCTGGTAAAGCTTATGAAAATATTCTCAAAGAGCAGCCAGATGACTTGGACGCTTTAGCCGCTTTGGGGGGAATTCGCTTCGAGCAAAGACAATTTACATCGGCAGAACAAATTTATGCCGCAGTGTTAGAGCAAAAGCCACAAGATACACAAGCACGTCGCGCTCTTGCTGGGCTGAATGCGATTTTTGACAAACCTTTAGCAGCGATGAAAGCCTTGGAACAACTGCAAATAGAACAAATTACCAACGGTGAAACAGACCCAGCAATTTCCAACCAAATGCAGCAAATACAAGAAGACTTTCTCCAACGACGCGGCTTTCAACCACCTTGGGAAAGCTACGAACGTCGTGGTAAAAATCGGTAAGTAGGTTGGTACAAAAAAATAACGCGCTTATAAAAAAATGTAAATCAATCTTAAACCCTCTTACCTCTTACCTCTTGCCTTTTGCCTCTTGCCTTGTCTCAATGATAATTTTCCGTGCTGACCTACTTAAAAAATCATCTTCAGGCAAATTTTTGATGAAGAAGAAATTTTTTGGTAATTATACGTACTATTGAGGGAATAGTAATACCATTCAACTATATTTAGTTTGTTCGCTCTCAAACCCCATTCTCCTTGCAATAATTTTCCTGTGAATAAATCGTCAAAATTAATGCAAACAGTTCTGAAAATGAATTACATTCCCAAAATAATCGCTATATTCGGCTTGATTGTTTTAAATGCTTGTAAAGGGGGATATTCAGTTACCAACATCGAAAAACCGCCCAGTAAATCTTGGGAATCACCACCTACATCATCAGCGATCGACGACAATCGCGTTCAATTTTTGGCAGCCCTTCCTGCATCCACCCCTAATCGAGAGTTATTAGTAGAAAGTTGGGAGAGCTATCGTCGTCGATTTATCCAAAGAGATGGACGAGTAATTGATTATGAAGCTAGCGATCGTTCTACTAGTGAAGGTCAAGCTTATGGAATGTTACGAGCGGTAATGATCAATGACCCTGCAACCTTTGCTTTGACGTTAAACTGGGGAGAAAACAATTTAAAAAGGTTGGAAAACGGCAAACCTGTAGATAGTTTATGGGCTTGGAAATGGGGTCGTAAAGCTGACGGTAGCTGGGGTTCTGTTGATGATAACTTTGCTAGTGATGGGGATATAGATGCGATTACCGCTTTAATATTCGCATCCAGACGGTGGAATCGTCCAGAATACCTCAAATTAGCTAAAATTAAACTCGAAGATTTATGGAAATTTTCCACTGTAGTCGAACCATCAGGTAAACAGCGCTATCTACTACCCGGTCCTAAAGCTGCATTTGTCAAAAATTCATCCACATATTACCTCAACCCTTCCTACTTTGCTCCCTACGCTTTCCGCTTGTTTGCTCAAGTAGACTCGGAACGAGATTGGTTGAGCTTAGTAGATTCTAGTTATCAAGTATTGGAAGATTCTCGAAAAATTAGTGCAGTAAATTTACCGAGTGATTGGGTTGCTCTTGATGCTAAAACGGGAAAATATCAACCCGTACCATCTGATAGCAAATTAAGTAGTGTATACAGTTTTGATGCATTTCGAGTTTGGTGGCGAATAGCACTAGATGCGAGTTGGTTTAATTCATCTCAAGCACGCAGCTATCTGGAAACATCTACTGGGCATCTGATCAAACTGTGGCGCGAACAATCAAGTATTCCAGCCCAGATTAATCTTGAAGGTAAAGCTTTAGTAAACTATGAAGCGACATCCCAATATGCCATGCTTTATGCTGCGGCTAGGCTGATTGAACCAGAATTGGCTCAAGAATTACTAGAGAAAAAACTGCTACCTCAATATCAGCAAGAAGTTTGGGACGATAATCAAGCTTATTATACTCAAAATTTAGCTTGGTTAGGATTGCTATCTCCAGAAGCAATTTCACAAGAACTTTTGCAAAATAATTAAAAAGTTATGGCATTTTCATCGCAAAAGCGAATAAAATGTTGGGAGCCATACTTAAGTAATAAAAAATACTTAATTCAGTGATTCAAGTGTTTTTACACATCAGAAGATAAAGCGTTTTAAAATCTTTTCATAATTTATTTACCTAATAATTAAACAACTCTGTTATGAAGCATCTATTTAGTTTTAAACCTATTAATCAGGCATTTATTCTATCTTTTTGTATGCTATCAGCTTTGCCTAATGCTCAGGCTGCTAGTAAATATGATTTAAGCAATTCTGGAAATATTTTGTTAGCTCAAGCAGTTAGGAATACAAATAATAGTACCGAAAAAGCAACAACTTCCTCAACAAAATACGACGAAGAATATATTTTAGAATTCAACCGTAGTCCGGTAGTTGGTAACCGAATGCGTTTACGAGGAGTCTATTCTGAAGGTCGTTTAGGCTTTACTCGCCCTCGTGGTTGGAATATCGGTACGGTAAAAGCCTTGATTCGCTTTCAACATTCACCAGCTTTGTACGCTAATCGATCTAACTTAACAGTGCTAGTAAATGATACTGCTGTCGGTAGTATCCCTCTGAATCGCAAACAATCTCAGGTAGGTCAAGTACTGTTGAATATTCCCCCCAAACTACTACAAGAATATAACGAACTTAAAATTGTCGCGCAGCAGAATAATACCTCCGGATGTAGCGACCCAGGAGACCCAACTTTATGGACAGAGATTCTACCAGATTCCAATTTAGCTTTTAAATTCGAGCGTAAAGCAATTCCCCTCAACTTTAGTAATTATCCATATCCTTTCTTTGATAGCCTGAATTTAGAAACTAACCGCATCGTTTATTTAAAACCTGAAAAGACAAGTAAATCTTGGCTGCAAGCAGCAGCCCGTTTGCAAGCTTCTTTAGGGAGACAAGCAGACTTTCGTCCGATAGAGACAAATCTGGTCTCTGATATTGCAGATGCATCAACGAACGAAAGATTAGTAATCATCGGTACCCCCAGCGAACAACCAGTCTTAGCGGATTTGAATTTACCTCGTAAGATAGTCGCATCTCAAATTTTGGACTCTAATCAGAATCCAATATCAGAGGATACAGGAGTATTAATCTTAACTACTACTCAAAAAGGTAAAGTTCCCGTTCTGATTGCCACAGCAAACGGTCCGGTAGGAGTCGCAAAAGCCGCCCAGTTTTTAGCACAACCCTCCGCACGTAAAATGGGTACTGGTCAAGTAGTGTTGATTAATAAGCTGGAAGATGCTCCCACACCAGGAGAGAGAGAATGGTCTCGTTTTTTACCCGAATCTAATAATTTTCAACTAAACGAGATTAAAACGCAATTTAACGGTGATGCCTTCACAGATTCTAGTGTGCGTGGTTCTGCGGCTCCACCGATTGAGATCGATTTCCGTGCATTACCGGATGACAGATTTGTCCGTGGTAGTTCAATGAACTTGGTCTATAGCTACAGTCCGCAGATGAACCCCAGAACCTCGGCAGTAGAAGTATTGTTAGATGGGGTTTTCATTGGTGGAGCGCGTCTCGATTCAGACCAGGGAGAAATACGTAAAAATCTGAAAGTCGATTTACCAGCTAAATTGGTCAAACCTGATTCCAAGCTTCAAGTATTTTTCCGGATGAATCCCAAAGAACCCTTTGATAAAGCAAACTGTATTAGTCCCCCAGACCAACAACTTACAGGTACAGTTCATGCTGATACCAGTTTCGACTTAAAACGGGAAAATTCCGTACAGTTACCAGACTTGAAATTAATCCAATATGGATTTCCCTTTGCGGCACCTCAAGACTTATCTAAAACAGCAATTGTACTTCCCCAAGAGCCTAATAGTACCGATGTGTTGACAATGTTGGCTTTGAGCGAACGTTTAGGAAGATTAAGCCGTGCAGATTCCGTCAAACTGGATGTTTATACTTCAGACACCTTACCCGAACAAGTTCGTAAAAATCAGCATTTAGTCGGAATTGGGATGCGAGAAAAATTTCCCTTCCCCGAAGTCTTCAAATCCCCAGGTTTTAACTTGAATCAATCATTCTTACGTGGTTCAGCTAGAGCAAGTGTCCAAACTCCTCAAGATAAGCAAGGAATGATCAAGCAAATTCTCTCTCCTTGGAATAGCGATCGCGTTATTTTGGCTTTGACTGCTCAAACGGAAACGGGTTTAGAGAGAGTCGGACAAGTATTAAGTAAAGACCCTTGGTTTTTCCAACTTCAAAAGGATACGGTATTAATTAGCAGCGAAGAGAAAAACCCGCTTGCTTATGATCCAGACGGTTATCAGCTAGCATTTTTTGACAATGCTCCATCTACTCGTCGCATCGAAAATACTAATCTTCTGAGTAAAATGTCGCGAATGTTACAAGAAAATTGGTTATTAGTACCTGCGGGGATTGTTGGTTTATCTCTGATACTCTACGGTATTGTCCAATTGTATTTAAAGCGGGTTTCTACTGCTGACAGGAAGTAAAAACCTTACGAGTATTCGACCACATTAATTTTGAATGGTTAGTTTTTCCCAAAATTGTCTAGAGACGTTATGTATAACGTCTCTACAGCACCTCGGTAGACGAACAAACCCCCCATAACTTATGTGGCGAAGTACTAGTACTTGACCACATTAATTTTAAGGGGTTGAAGTAGTGCGTTGGCGTAGCCTGCCCCGAAGGGGCATACTTCTAGCTCGCTAGCTACTACCAGGGAGCGAGACGCTCCCACTACAAACGCATTACCCCTCATAACTTATGTGGCGGAGTACTAGTAGTCTGTCCCATAAGTTCTCAAGGGTTCGTAGCTCCGGGATTTATCCCTCAAATCAAGGGCTAAAGCCCAACTACAAACATTTAAATTTAATGAAAAGAACCACTAGACGCAGAGAAAAGAGATAAAGAGAGATAAATAATTTTAGAGCAGTATTGGGAGTAGTGTTAGGTTTCATTAGTTTTGAAATGAGTTAAATATCCCTACTCCCTACTCCCTATTCCCTATTCCCTTAAAAATCAAAAACTTACCATGTCCACTTCAGTCCGCAATTCCAAAAAACGCCAACAGTTTAACTTAAGCAGATGGCTGATCGATTTAACTCCCAGCTTTTTTGACCGTACCTTAGAAAAAGTAGGAATCAAACAGTTTAAATGGGTAATTTTACTACTACTATTATTTTCAATACCGCTGATTATTACACCGTTAGAAGTTTGGCAGCAAGGAGCGATCGCTGTATTTCTCGTACTATTAGGTCAGTTAGTATTAGGAGCAGAAGAACAAGAATCTTCCACAGAAGTTAGCGATTATTATCACCTGTTTATGGTGTGGTTGAGTCTGGTAACAACAATGCGCTACTTGTATTACCGTCTGAGCTACACACTAAACTTTGACGGATGGATAAATAGTATTGCTTGTTTAACCTTGTTAGGAGCAGAATTGTATGCAATTTTCACCTTGGTATTAGCATACTTTCAAACCTTAAAAATTAAAGAACGTAAACCGATTGATATCTCTACTATTCCTCAAGCAGAATGGTTTAACGTTGATATTTATATTCCCACATACAACGAAGATGTGGAAATTGTGCGTAAAACAGCATTAGCAGCTTTGGCTTGCGATTATGCTCCCGGTAAAAAAAAGGTTTATGTTCTCGATGATGGTCGTCCAGAAAAATACCAAGAAAACGACCCACGTCGAGAAACTTTCCGAGCAAGACGAGAAAAATTACAGCAAATGTGTATAGAACTTGGCTGTATTCATATGGGACGAGATAACAACGACCATGCTAAAGCCGGTAACATCAACACTGCTTTTCGTAAAACGGATGGTGATTTAGTCTTAATTTTAGACTGCGACCACGTACCATCCCGGCAATTTCTGCTACATACAATCGGTTTCTTTTACGATCCCAAAGTATCCTTTGTGCAAACTCCCCACTGGTTTTATAACCCAGATCCGTTCGAGCGTAACTTACTTACCGATGGTAAAATTCCCGTAGGCAACGAACTATTTTATAAAGTACTGCAAAAAGGTAATGATTTTTGGAACGCAGCCTTTTTCTGCGGTTCAGCGGCGGTGATTCGCAAAACCCATGCTTTAGAAGTGGGAGGAATTGCGGTGGAAACTGTAACCGAAGATTGTCACACAGCATTACGGTTGCATTCCAAAGGTTATAAATCAGTTTACTACGACAAAATTATGGTTGCGGGATTAGCACCGGATACCTTTTCAGCTTATGTTGGTCAACAAGTACGCTGGGCTAGGGGAATGGCTCAAATTCTCAGAATTGAAAACCCCTTATTTAATCCTAAGTTAAATCTCAATTTTGCTCAACGTATCTGTTATTTAAGCGCTACTTCCCACTTTTTATACGGCTATCCTCGACTGGTATATGCCATCATTCCCACATTATTCCTACTATTTGGAATTAATCCGATTCAAGGTTTGGGTTTAGAAACTTTAGCATATGCCTTACCCCATATTATTCTTTCCCTGGCTACCAACCATATTATTTACAAACACGTGCGTTTTTCCTTCTGGAACGAAATTTTTGAATTTGTGATGTCTTTCCAAGCGGGTTGGGTAACTTTGTTAGCACTGTTCAATCCCAAAATGGGTACATTTAACGTTACCGATAAAGGAATAAACGTTACCAAACGTACCTTCGATTGGACATCAATGCGCGGTTTGGTGATAGTAACAGTGTTAGTAATCAGTTCCTTGCTAGCGGTTCCTTACTGGTTGTTATTACGTCCAGAAGATTCCGAAGCGGTGTTAGTAAACACGTTATGGTCTGGTTTTAACTTAATTTTGCTAACAGCAGCTTTATTAGTCGGCTTTGAACAACCACAAATTCGTACCGCTCATCGGTTACAAAGACGGCTTTCGGTGGTAATTTCTAGCGATGACCAAACTATTATGGGAGAAACTATTAACATCTCCGAAACTGGTGCTTTAATATCCTTGGAATCATGGTCTAATTTACCAGATGAAGTCCAAATTGAGGTAATGGGAGATTTTGACGCTCGTGTTCTGATAACTGCAAGGGTTGTACGAGTTACTCCTGTAAATGATACAGAAACTCATTTGGGAGTTGATTTTATTAATCTCAACCGTAGCCAAATGGATGATTTAGCCTTAGTCATGTATTCTGATGTCAAAGAATGGTATTCTCAAAAACGAGAAAACGCCGATAAACCAATTGCTTCTCTCGGTTTCTTAGCAACCAGTATCACTCGTTCTCTACGGGAACTAAAACCAATTACAACCAAAAAAATCCGCAAACAGGTTAATACTAACGCTCAAATTTATTGGGATGGTCATTTCTTTAGTGGAGTGATCACCGAACTGGGAATCACAGGTTTACGGTTAGAATTAGATAGCAAAAAAGCCATATCAAGTGATGATAGATTGTTAGGAAAACAAGATTTGGAAAAAATGCGGAATATGAAACCACTGGTTGGGTTACTATTAAATTTAAAAGGTGAAAATACTCCACCTACTAGATTTGTCGCTGAAATCAATCTTGTAGAAGAAGAACACGGAAAAGTTGCCATCGAGCTGATTTTCCCCGAAAAATTCCGCAACAAACAATCTCCCAAAATCAAACAAGTTTTACGCAATTATGCAAACGAAAATTTTGCTCACACAGATATTGCTGCTTGAATGGGTAATAGTTTGGTCAGAAAAGTCTTTACCTGGCGGTTGAAACCGCGTCTACACAGTCAAAAACCACTTCTGTGGGTTTAAATATCATTGATGCAGGTGTTAGTCAGCGAAGGCGGTGAAGAAGTCGCAGTCTTGGCGCTTCCCCTCGATTGCGAACTCTTCCCTACTCCCGAACAAACTTAAGATTTTGAATTATCAATTATACTGCTGTATTTTCCAAAAGTAACTAGAAACTAAGTTAGTAACAACATGAGCAACTATGGGAACCAATAAATTACCGCTTAAAAGAGCGCTATAACCCAAAATCATTCCCACAATAGTTGCCCAAACGACATAAGCCCATTGCCCAGAACCGCTCAAATGCAAAACACCAAAACAAATACTTGATACAATTACAGCTAAGTGATTAAAGCCTAAAGCTGGTAACATGACTCCCCGGAACAATAATTCTTCACTCAATCCAGGTAGCAATCCCAACCAAATCAAATCGGGTAATGCTAAAGGTTTGAGGACAATTTCCAAATAATAGTTGGCGCTTCGGCGGTAAACTGGGAAAAAGCGATAAGCTAAACTACTCAAGCCAGTAATAGTTAATCCTAATAGGACTCCGATCAATAATTCTTTTTGATTCCACTGCCAGGACATCAAGTAAAAATTACCAAATTCTAGGCATAATTTGGCTATAATCCACAAAATAATCGCCGTCAATCCCATTGCCATTAGGACTTGAGTACGTGTCAAGTATGGAATTTCTGGCTCGTTTTTTTGCTGTTGCGTCACAGTTATTTGAATGTTAGGGAACAGTTAACAAGTAAGGACACTAAGCCCAATTAACATTTAGCATTTAAACTAACGGCTGTAAAGAAAATATTGTAGAACTTAAAGTATGTGGGTTAATTCCTGCTTTGTAAGCTGCTAATATTCCGATAGCTTCCAAATAAGAATTTGCCGATATTGTTTTGATTCCTAAGCTTTGAGGAGAAACCTGCATCTGTGTTTGGTTTTCCTCTACGGTTATTATCTGACATTTCCTTTGACTTAAATTCAACAACGCACTGCTACCGCAAGTATTTTTAGGTACTATTACTGCATCAACTTGATCAACCCATATATCACTATGATTGGGAAATTGATTGGATTCGTGGGAAATAAACTGGGGTGCGCGACTCAAACCCACAAGTACACTTGGTAAAAAAGTATAACCCAATTCTTCCGCCGCCGAACGTGGTGATAAATTACTATCTAACGGTGGTGGATCAAAAGTCGGAGAATGAGCGCAAGGAATTTGAAATTCTCGCACGATTAAATGACTGATTACCGCTTCTGCTCCTGCAATTGGATCTACTCCTTTTCCTTGACGGTAGTTTTGCTCTGCTTGTTCATCAATATAATCGGGAAACCTAGCAACAACTGCGATCGCATCTGCACCAGCTTGATTTATTAATAGTTCCGCAGCCCTTAGTAAACTATCTGGATTACCTATAGTACCCCAACTTGCACCAGATGCAGCACTGCGTAATTCTACATTTAATGGGGCATCGGTAATTACATAATCTGTTAAATTTAATCCTAGGGTGGCTCTAGCTGCATCTGCCGCTTGAAGATTTCTTAAACGTAAATCTGGCTCAATTGCTCGGTCAAAAATTAAACCAATTTTATTTTGATGTACTCTACGCAAACCCCAACATCCTTGAGCGAATTTGTCAATTCCATAACCTTCCACATACAAAGCATTCGGTAGATTCCAATACAATGTTGCACCGTTAAGAACATTCGGGTGAGTAATCAAAATATCACAAACTTCAGCCATCGCTTTCGCTACGGGTAATGCATCTCCTGCATAACCCCCGATGGCTGCTCCAACTCCTGTGGGAATAATTAAGATCGCGGTATATGGACGCATTTATTTAGTTATGGGTAATAGGTAATGGGTAATTTTAACCTCTGAGTTTGTGATTAATTATTAATTTAATAATTTGACAATAGGAATTTAAGTAGGCTTTAGAGCCCTTTTAAAATAAGGATAATTTTAATTCACATTAAGCGTTAGTTATAAATTATCAGTATAGATATCTATCAACTAAATACTTTGATATAATATTCCTAATATCTTCGCAACCTCTTTAATATAATAATTATTTAAATCAATAAATAAATAAATTGCTATTTTGCAACTTCATAAACTTCCAAATATCTCCTGTAGTTACTGCTCCATAAATAGTTTGAATGTCAGTATTTTGCTGCTGATTGTTAAATATTTTTGCTGCTAACATTGCCCCCGCACATTGCCCCAATCCATTTTTAATATTTTCGTTTTTAGCTTCAATAATAATTATTACAGGCGCATTAATTAATAATTGTTCTTTAGAACGACTGATGATAAAATCGCAATATCCATTTAAACCTTGCTCTATATCGACATCAAAATTTGTACCAGAAAACAAACTTATTTGATAATTAGCTCTACGTCTAATTTCTAGTAAAATAGGAGTAATAATCATTTCTGAACGAGCTTTTTCAGTATTAATGGCTAAAGCCAATTCGGTAGTTTCTTTTAAGTCACTTTTCAATTTATCGCTTGGTTCTAAAGGTTCAACATCAGCAAATAAATCGTCGGCTTCTTCTACATAAATATCAAAATTATTTTTAAACTTACTTAATGTCAAGTCACTGTAAGCTATTTCCCATTCTTCTTTAGTCATTGAATTATTTCATTTTTTCAATCTGTTCTAAAACAGCTTGATTAGTTGGAAGAATATCGACTCGTTATAATATATTATCTTAATTTTAAAAATTTATAATTGGATAAAACTGTTTAACTGAACATGATGTGAATATCAGCTTTCTGCCTTCGTCACAACCCCTTCTAAAATTAGTTTTCCTCTTTTACAATCTACAGCAGTAATAGCCCAGCGTAAAGGTTTTCCATGTTTATGTAATTCAGCTTCTATAAACTTGTGTAATTCAATCATATTTTCTGAAAAATCAATTTCCGCACTAATAAAATGAGTAATCATTTGAATTCACTTAATGATTTATGTGATAGTAAATGATTAACTGCCATTCAAGAACAGTTAATCACTCACAAAAATTAGCAACTAAACCTTACCAAACTGATTTTCATAAACAATATCTTCTTGCTCAGTTTCAATTTTCAAATCGGAACGAGGATAAGCAACACAAAGCAATACAAAACCTTGATTCTGTAAATCTGGACTAACTCCCATACCTTCGCTTTGGTCTACACTACCACCATTAATGATTTTACCAGCACAGGTGGTACAAACACCAGCATTGCAGGAGGAGGGCAAATCTAAGCCAGTTTCATCGGCAACGGATAGGATTGTTTTGTCTTCAGGTACCTGTAAAGTATGTGTTTTACCTTGATGAATCAACTCAACGGTGTAAGTTTTCGACATATACAAGATTTCGGTATGTGGCAATTTTAATACTCAAGAATATTTTATATTATCAATCATCTGACAATTCAACTAAAAAACAATAAAAATAAAATAAATAATAATTATTTCTAATTAGATAAATTTGCCACTATTAGTTATAGAGTAATAATAATCATCATTTTAAACCGTTTTACGAGTCTCTTAGTTTCCATTAGTGCCACGATGGCATAAGTTAATTTGCTCTCACAGATAAAAGTAACTATCTATACTTCCAATTGTTGTTTATTGAAAATTATTTTTTTGATTTATTACAGGATATTTTGTGCCATATAAAACATCAAAAGCATTAAAATTACTAATAATTCTATCCCTGGGCAAATCGGATAATTTTTAAGAAAAGTTAATCTAAAAAAGTAAAGTAAATAATAAATATCTAAATCCAACTATAAATTATTAAATTGTACTTATGGAGATGAAAATGCTTGAATCATATCGCGATCGCGCTCAAGAAAGAACTGCATTAGGAATTCCTCCTTTACCATTGGATGCAAAACAAACATCTGAACTGTGTGAATTACTGAAGAATCCACCATCAGGTGAGGAAGAATATTTACTGCATTTGCTCAGAGAGCGAGTGTCTCCGGGAGTAGATCCGGCTGCTTATGTAAAGGCTGGATTTCTTACTGGGATTGCCAAAGAAGAGATTGAGTCTCCTTTAATTTCACCCATCGAAGCAGTACAACTATTAGGTACTATGGTCGGTGGTTACAACGTCCAATCGTTGATCGAATTGTTACAAACTGCGACGGTATCGGTATCCGAGTCTTCCGAAACACCTTTGGTAATGGGTGGTGAAGGTAAGGAACCCATCGCAGCCTATGCAGCAACAGCTTTGAGTAAAACCTTGTTGGTTTACGATGCCTTCCACGATGTTTTAGAATTGGCTGAAACCAACCCTTACGCTAAACGGGTAGTTGATTCTTGGGCAGAAGCGGAATGGTTTACAATTCGTCCACAAGTACCCGAAGAAATTACCGTTACGGTTTTCAAAGTTCCTGGTGAAACCAACACAGACGACTTATCCCCTGCTACTCATGCTACCACACGCCCGGACATTCCCCTGCACGCCCTGTCAATGCTGGAAAATTCCATGCCTGATGGGTTGGCAACTATTGCACAATTAAAGAAGAAAGGGCATCCTGTAGCATATGTTGGGGATGTAGTAGGAACTGGTTCCTCGCGTAAGTCGGCGATTAATTCGGTATTGTGGCATTTGGGCGAAGATATTCCATACGTTCCCAACAAGCGAGCCGGAGGATATATTTTAGGCAGTAGTATTGCGCCGATATTCTTCAACACTGCTGAAGATGCAGGTGCTTTACCCATCGAGTGCGATGTCACCAAGATGGAAACGGGTATGGTAATTACGATTCATCCTTACAAAGGTGAAATTACCAACGAAAACGGGGAAGTTATTTCTACTTTCCAACTCAAACCTGAAACAATTTTTGATGAAGTACGGGCTGGTGGTAGAATTCCTTTACTTATCGGACGTGCGCTGACTGATAAAATCCGCGCAGCATTAAACTTAGAACCAAGTACTTTATTTATTCGTCCCCAAGCACCCGCAGATACTGGTAAAGGGTTTACATTAGCACAGAAAATGGTCGGGAAAGCTTGCGGATTACCTGGAGTACTCCCCGGTATGTCTTGCGAACCGCTGATGACTACAGTTGGTTCTCAGGATACCACAGGACCGATGACTCGCGATGAATTAAAAGAACTGGCTTGTTTGGGTTTCTCCGCTGACTTGGTAATGCAAAGTTTCTGTCACACCGCAGCTTATCCTAAACCCGTTGATGTAGAAACTCACAAGGAATTACCCGACTTTTTCGCCCAACGTGGTGGTGTGGCTTTACGTCCCGGTGATGGTATTATTCACTCGTGGTTGAATCGGATGTTGTTACCCGATACTGTGGGTACAGGTGGAGACTCCCATACTCGTTTTCCCTTGGGAATATCTTTTCCCGCAGGTTCTGGTTTGGTAGCATTTGCAGCAGCTTTGGGTGTAATGCCTTTGGATATGCCAGAATCAGTTTTGGTAAGATTTAAAGGAGAATTGCAACCGGGAGTTACTTTAAGAGACGTTGTTAACGCTATACCTTACGTCGCAATTCAAAAAGGTTTGTTAACGGTAGAGAAGCAGAACAAGAAAAACGTCTTTGCTGGCAGGATAATGGAAATAGAAGGCTTACCAGATTTGAAAGTCGAACAAGCCTTTGAATTAACAGATGCGAGCGCCGAACGTTCCTGCGCTGGTTGTACGATTAAATTAAGCGAATCCACAGTTGCCGAATATCTGCGTTCTAATGTTGCTTTATTAAAGAATATGGCAGCACGGGGTTACAAAGACGCTCGTACCATCCTGCGTCGCGTGGCTAAAATGGAAGAATGGTTAGCGAATCCGGTGTTAATGTCAGGTGATGAGAATGCCGAATATGCAGAAATCATCGAAATTGATTTGAACGAAATCAAAGAACCAATAGTTGCTGCACCGAATGACCCTGATAACGTAAAATTATTATCGGAAGTGGTAGGTAATAAAGTAGATGAAGTGTTTATTGGTTCTTGTATGACCAATATTGGACACTATCGTGCTGCTGCCAAAGTGTTAGAAAACTCTGGAAAAGTTACTACTCAATTGTGGATTTGTCCGCCGACTCGGATGGATGAAAAACAATTGCAAGAAGAGGGTATTTACGAAGTATTTAAAGGCGCAAATGCGCGGACAGAAATGCCTGGTTGTAGCTTGTGTATGGGTAATCAAGCAAGAGTAGAAGATAATGCGACAGTGTTTTCAACTTCTACGAGAAACTTCAACAATCGTATGGGTAAAGGCGCACAAGTTTACCTTGGTTCCGCTGAATTAGCAGCAGTTTGTGGATTGTTAGGAAAACTGCCTTCGGTACAGGAATATATGGATATTGTGGCGAAGAAAATTCATCCTTTTGCTGATGATTTGTATAAGTATTTGAACTTTGACCAAATTCAAGGTTTTGAGGATGAGGGGAGGGTGATTGCTTTGGAAGATATGCCGAGGATTGAGGATATTTTGGGGATGCCGAGTGGGGCTGGGAAGTAGTTGATTTTAGGGTGGGCGATGCCCACCTTATATTATGTTATAAACTTTTCATTAAAAGTCTATATTTTGTTGCAATTTTGAATGCCAAATGTCTATATTTTCTGCTTCTAAGCTCCAAACTCGTTTGGCAATATTAGTTAGTATTTGCTGCCGTTTATCTATTGTTTCAGAGTTCCAAGAATCAAATTGCTGAATCTGTAATAATTCTATAGCACGATTTATTTGAGTATTATTTCCCACATCGGGTTTTTGAATAAGTGACCGAGTTGTAAAAATTTGTGATTCTCGATAACCTAATTTCTTTAGCTCATAATATTTATCAGAAACAGAAGTATTTATTGTTTTCTCTAATAAAGTTAAATTACCTAATTTACTAACATAAGTTTTATATTCGTTAGGCTTATCGAATAATTTTACGACTTCTATACTCCCAGACTTAGGCAATATATGTTCTACCTGATGATTTTTATTTAGATACCATTCTAGGCTTTTAGGATAACTATAAACTTTTTCATCAATATACTGATTAATTTTTGCCAGTATATAACGTAATCTTGGTTTACCTATTTTTGAATCTGTTAATTCCTGAAAAGTGAGTTCAAACTCATGCCTCATTGATAAAAATTCTGGAACAAAGTTTTCTTTTATAAAGTTAATAAATTCCTCTTCATTAACTATCTTTCGTAATTTTTGACTCCATTTTGAAAAATTACGTGTTATGTTCACGTCTTTACGACGGCTTGACCTTGTGATTGTATAGAAAAAGAAAAGATTTTCCATATAAAGCGATAGTTTTGTAAATAGTTCTGTGTTTAAATGTTTCGCAGCGAGAAGCAGAATGAAGTGCTGCCTATACTTCCGTTGCAATATTTGAATATTTTGTAAATACTGATTATCAGAATTATCAATATTTTTCGCTTGAAGAAAACAACAGTAATGTTCGCAAGCAATAATTAATTCATCAACAAACTTCAATGGTTCCTCAAAAATACCGTGACCTACTCCTTCCTGAATAAACCATTCATAGATGTCTTCTTCAGGAAAGCTATTTTCTATATTTATATTATAGTGAGATATTATATAGTATCGTAAAAATTTTGTTGGTGCTTCTTTATGTTTGTACAGCAGTTTTATCAATTTATCCCACTTCTGGTTAAGCTTATTCCAATTAATATCATCTTTACTATTTTTAGAAACACTCATAAAAAGATGGTTTTTTAATAAATCTACAGAAGTTAATCCTACTCCACGATCATTGATTGTCTCAAATACCTTTAGTGCATTTTTTAAATTAGGTGTTTCAATTCTTATTAATTTAATTTTGTAGCTAATAGCAGAGGAAAACTTTTTTAAAGATTGTATATTGTTTATAAAATTATTTTCAATAAAATCTTTAATTAAATCATAAGCTTCTAATATTTTCTCAGAGGAGCTAGAAGAATAATAATCTCTTTCTCTATGTATATTATTCTTACTAGCAATTGCTTTTAGCAACAAAGCCGCATCGCTTTCATATTGTAAGTTTAATCGATGCCTAGTGATGTCCTCACCTGTTTTCTCATTCTGAGATACTCCAGATATACGAGTCTCTAATGCACTAGATTCTTCACCACACTCATAAAGAAAGTCACGAATATTACAAAACATTAAAAATATTGTTGTTAATCTTTGCTGTCCGTCAATAAGCTGATATGTTCTATCTTCATCCCTATAAACGACAATTGAGCCTAAAAAGTACTCTGTATCTTTTTTGATTTCCTCATTGTCGTATAGCTCATAAAGTATATCTTGAAGTAATTTTTCTACATTGTCTTTTTGCCATACATACTCTCTTTGAAATTCTGGTACCGAATAAAAGTCATTGAATAAATCTGCAACACTTAAATTACTTACTTCTATTTTGGGAGCAACTGACATGATAGATAAAAAATTAAATGTACTATATATTACAATTACAGTTATAGTCTAAATTATTAATACAGTCACGGTAGTATCTCGATGTGCGGTCTGTATAGAAAATGATTGCTATACCATGAGAGCAATCGCACTCCCAATTCCCCCACAATAATCGCGCTACATTATTGATAAAACCTGTAAAACTAACCCCATGAAGTCTCTACAAGACTACACAATTGTCATACGTCCCGATGACAATAACACCTTCGTTGCTTACGTTCCAGCAATTCCTGGTTGTCATGCTTGGGGACAAACCGATAATGAAGCTCGTGCTGAACTCGTCAATGTCTTTGAGATGATACGAGAGGAATATATTTCTCCAGAATTATTTATTTAGGCAGTAAAATAGAAACACATATAATAAATTGCCTCTAATCCGATGACGACTATAATTGCTAGACCTTCATCAAAACTTGCCAGTATCAAAGTAGAAACGATAAATAATCTTCCGTTGTTTAAATTCAATAATGAATTACAAGCACGGATGGAACAACTATTAGAGCGCAAAAAAGCTGATTTACTAACTCAAGAAGAAATTATAGAGCTTGAAGAAATTGCAGAGTTAGATAAAATTTTTACTCATATAAATGCAATTTTAGTAGCTCAAAAAAGGCATTAAAATAGAAACACACATAATAAATTGCCTTTAAACCCATGCAAGCTGATAAATATCCATTTGCGAAAGAATTTATTACTGATACTGAAGGTAATATCCGTAAAGTCGTAATAGATTTTAATGATTACCAACGTATTGTAGATGCCATTGAAGATAAAGCGCTAATCTTGGCGATGAAAGAAGTTGAAGGGGAAGAAAGACTATCTAAAGAAGAAGCTCTCAAATATTTGGCTTCTTTAGAAACTGAAGATATGTAAGTACTTGATAAAAATTAACCTACCCCTTGCTCTACAACCTAAAATAAATTAAATTATCTTAATAGTTCAAAAGTATTAACCTAAGTTGCAGGTGTGGTAGCAAGTCGGTTGGGTAGAGCGACAGCGAAACCCAACATAAAGTAATCTGATTAATAACAACATTCGATGTTGGGTTACGGCGCAAAATCAATTATTCGCTTAATATCTAATATTATCGTGCGCCTAACCCAACCTACGATTAAATAAAATTACTATTACTGAAAATATATAAGTACTTGATAAATATTAACCTACCCCTTGCTCTACAACCTAAAATAAATTAAATTATCTAAATAGTTCAAAAGTATTATTAAAATCAGGTGTGGTAGTGACCGATAATAACAATCAACTTCCTTTAAATGAAATTTTCCTAGGAGATTGTCTAAAACTGCTGAAAAGCTTACCAGATGAATCTGTTGATTTAGTGGTTTCTTCTCCACCTTATAATCTAGGTAAGGAATACGAAGCGAAGCAGGGTTTAGAAATTTATTTACAACAACAAACGGTTGTACTGCGCGAGTGTAGCCGAATTCTTAAAAGTACGGGTTCGTTATTCTGGCAGATTGGTGCTTTCTCTAATAAAGGAATGTTGATTCCTTTAGATATTAGGTTTTTTCCTATTTTAGAATCTTGCGGGTTGATTCCCAAAAATCGCATAATTTGGGCAAGACAGCATGGACTTCATGCTCAAAAAAAGTTTTCTTGCCGACATGAAACGCTACTTTGGTTTACTAAATCTGATAATTATATATTTAATTTAGATGCGATTAGAGTTCCGCAAAAATATCAAAATAAAAAACACTATCGGGGAAATCGGAAGGGTGAGTTTTCTTGTAATCCTGATGGTAAAAATCCCGGTGATATCTGGTTGTTTCGGAATGTAAAACATAATCATGAGGAACAAACGATACATCCGTGTCAGTTTCCAGAAGATATGATTGCCCGAATTATTTTATCTACTACTAATAAGAATAATATTGTATTTGACCCATATATGGGTTCTGGTACAGTGGCTGTTGTTGCTCAAGACTATGAACGATATTTTATAGGAGCAGAATTAGAGCCAAAATATCATCAAGTTGCGCTACGTCGTCTGAGTAAAGTACCTTCAGAAGATGGGTGTTTTCCTAATTTGAAAACATTGCGAGATTATGTAGAAAAAACTGGTGAATCTATTGAAAAATTTCGTTTTGATGTCCAAGTAGCTAAAAAAGCATCAGAACGTAGCAAAGCCAAAATATATTCTGAAGAATACCACTTGCACGAGATGGAAGAAAGATTACTTTATGAGGAAGCTGCTTTTGCTGCTAATTTGCGTGGAGAAGAACCACCTATAGATAAAAAATTAAATGGAAATGGTAAAAAGACACCTTTAATAGAAAACAAAATAGAACAAATTCAACTTAATTTGTGGGATTAATTGTTTATTATAAAAGGCGAATTACGCAACGGTTACGTGTTGATATTTCCGACATAATTTGACATTGACGAGTCTCCCTAGTTTGAACTTTTCGAGAATATCTTGTTGATGAATAAACAGTCCAAATAACAGGGATAGTAATATTTTTAGCTTCAAATAATCCTACAAGTCTAATTGGAACATCAAATACTTTATATTTAGCTAAGGCTGTCAATTGTTTAATGGCTTGTTCGTAGTAAAGCGTACTGTTAGAAGCTGGAAACATCCCGGCTTTTGTAATTAAAATCATCAGTTGAGTAGGTTGTTCAGCAAATATGGTACCAGCTTTAAAAAATAATTCAGAACGTAAAGTATTGTTGAGTAAAAAAGGATAATTAGAAAACTGACTTTCAACAATTACACCTGCTTTACCAAAGTCAATATCCGTACCTAAAAATTTATATTCTGAAGGAATCGGAATATTTGCTTTCCATCCAAACTTTACCATTGCAGCTTTGATATATTCGTTCGTTCCGACTGGATCGAATATTGGGTTTCCTTGAATTCCAGCTTGATCTGAAGCTTTAATGTGTAATGGAATTTCAGTCAAAACATTAGTAATTTCATTCCATTCAGCGTTGTAGCGAGAAGTGATAACTATATCTACCCCATTGAAATCAGTAAACTCAATAAGAATTTTTATTCCTCCTATTTTTATTTCAACGAATTTTCGATGTTAATAATAACCTGAATTTGGATATTTTGTATATCTTGCTACTTTCTACGGCTTAAATATTGTAAATAGGAAATTGGCGATCGCAATTCCAAGTTGCTTAAAATCGCGCTACATTTTTAATAAAATCTATAAAAACAACCTTATAATGCTAATAATATACTTTTCTTGTTGCACGACGCATTAATTTAATTAGCTTTTTTCTATCCCATAGTACTACTGATTTAGAACGGGCAAGTTCATAGGCACTTACAGTAAATGTACTATTAGTTAGAATCATTGCTTTATTAGCCTGATGAAATTTCATCGATCTTAAGACTTCTTCAACAGCTTTCACACCAACAGGATTTTTATACCTTTTTGCTTGTACTGCGAATTTCAATTTATCTTTGTACAGAATTAAGTCAGCACCATAACCCTGATTTGTGGGAGTTAGTTCTACTCTATAACCAGTATTTTCAAACAGAGTTAATACAAATTCGTCAAACTCTTTACCTTTCATGTAATCAACTTCATCCATTTTTGGCATAAGCATCGGGTGTATTCCATATTTTTGACGTTTCATTTGTCTTTCAAATTCATATATACAATATTCAAAAATTAATGATGAAATTATAAAAGTCACAATAAATACAAGCATAAAAATTATTTGCACCTAATTTGATAATTATTTTTTCTCAATCAAAATCAAGACTAATCATTGATAGTCTTAGTATTTATATTTCCCAAATTTGCAAAAAAAATATAATTTTAAACTGGAAATAAATTAAATTATTAGCCCACGTAGGTGGGCTTTGTTTGTGTAGCCCCAGACTTCTAGTCTGAGGGTATTATGATTGCCGATATATTATCAACCCTCTCCCAACAAGGAATTAAACTCCGACTTCAATGCTTGAATATCCGCTATCCTCGCAACTATTACATTATCTTTACCCGCATCGGTTAAACGAGATTTCCAATAATTAACGCTCTCGGAATTGTTCATCCAAAACTTGATCACGGTGTCTACGACTTCATCCATATTCCATCCCCATTTTGAGGGTACTGGTTCGACTGTTTCTAGAAATGCATCTAGAGTACATTTATGGGTTCCCAAGTACTCTACTCCTTGACTTTCGAGATTTTCTTCGCTAATCAGTTGATGGTTGAAAAATTGCCAAATTGGAGATACACCGACAATATCGAAAGTATATTTCATTGGATTCCTCCAGGTTGTAAACAAACTTTTGATTTTTAAAGATATGTTTTAGCTCTTTTCTACAGACAAATTTTTGAATACTATCTAAATCATGCTGTTTATTCTTTAATAAAAAACTAGCAATATAAACGATATGGTGCTAAAATAACTTTCGTACAAAGTTAGCAGTTAATCATCGAGAGTGCTAGTATTTGTCTTGCACAAAAAATAGCAGACAGCTTCATCGATTGCTAATATTCATAACCCTATTTATATTAAAATATTAAAGTTTTTCATTATTTGAAAAGGGTAAATGACTCTTTTTAATATTTCTTAATATTTGTCATGACAGATTTTTTAGGGGAAATAGCGGCTTTGGCTGCTGCTTGTTTGTGGGCTATAGCATCTATAGTTTATGCTCGTTTGGGTGCGCGTATTCCACCATTGCAGTTAAATCTGGTTAAAGGAATAATTGCGATCGCGCTTTTTATATTCACCATTATCATTTCAGGGGAAATATTTACTTATATCGCGACTGTACCAATGCTTTTGCTACTGCTTAGTGGTGTGATTGGTATTAGTTTGGGGGATACAGCATTCTTTATTACGATAAACTGTTTGGGGGCGCGTCGCACATTGCTGATGCAAACTTTGACTTCCCCAATGTCAGCAGTTTTTGGGCTGATTTTTCTTCAAGAAAAGTTAAATATTTTGGCTGGATGCGGTATTTTGTTAACAATATTAGGTGTGGCTTGGGTAGTAACAGAGCGTACTGCTGAGATTAAAGATATTTCAAAAGTAGAATTTCAACGGGGTATAAGTTTTGGGCTGTTAACAGCAATCGCTGGAGCAATTGGTGCAGTACTTTCGCGGAGTGCTATTGCAGATAATAATATTAATCCATTATGGGCAGCTTTGTTGAGGTTGAGTGCAGGAATACTGATTTTATTGATATGGGCATTTCGTAGACAAACAACTACTTTTAACTTGAGTAATTTATTTAATTATAGAGTAGTATTAGCTACTATTTTTGCAGCTTTTTGCGGAACTTACTTGGGAATTTGGCTGCAACAAACCGCAATTAAATATACGTCTGTGGGAATTGCTTCTACTCTTTTACAAACTAGCCCAATTTTTATCATACCCTTTGCGATTTGCATGGGAGAAAAAGTCACTATTCGAGCGATTTTAGGTGTATTTATTTCTATCACTGGAATCGCTTTACTGTTTTATCTCAAATAACTAATATTCTCCCATGATATCATCTCCGATTAAACACTCATAATAAAGTTGGTTCGGAAACAATTACCAATTAGCAATTACCAATTACCAATTAGCACTAAAAGTTTACCAAAAATTTTCTTTCCAAAAAACACATTGTCTTTGTTCAGGAGAAAGATTTTTACTTAACAATTGTAAATCTTCGTTACTAAGGAAAGAGGCACCATAATGATTATGTACTATTGGTTTCCTAGAAGTATAATCAAAAAACACTGTATATCTATCAGAAGATATTGGTACTTTACCACGATGAAATATACCACCAGTAGCAGCTAAAATAACCGTTCCAGCCATTCCTGTACAAGACTTAAACTCTGATGGAGATATTAGTTTCTCCATTGTTTTATCTTGAACGTAACCATGATTATATTTTAAAGAAGAAACTAATTTAGGGGTAAAAAACTTAGGGATATATTCAAAAGGACCATTATTATCATTGACATCATTGAGATAAATTACGATTTTCAAGACTTTTTTATCTTCAGGGTCTATATGCCATAGTCTTGATCTTAATTGAACTTTATTGGCAATATCTCTACGAAAATACGCTCCATGATAAGCCACTGGTAAGCCAATATAATTCTCAACAATGTTAATTAAACGTTGTTCTAAACCCCAAAGAAAAATCTCTTGATGTTCTAAGATTTGTTGTGGTGTAGCATGAACTACAAATTCATTTTTATTCTCAGCTATATTTTGTGGTATTTGTGGTATTTGTGGGATTAAGATTTTAGCAGCTTCAAGCATCGACTCAGTAGAAGGAATTGATAACGCTTCTAATGAAGTCATTGCTACTCCTTCAGTTCTCAACTTACCGATTAAATCTTGCTCGTAATCAGAAATAACGGGTAAATTATCATAGTGTTGTTTCTGTGCTGTTCGGAAATTAACTTCAGCTTGAGTACAGAAAAACGGAAGTTGGCGAGTATTTAATAAGACTTCGTTCCGAATTTTGTAGACAATCCTTTTATACATAGTTTTATCAGGGGTAAAGCACGGGGATAAGGTAGAGGTAAACAATTCTTTAAAAATAACTGTATAAAATATGATTTGTGATTAAAGAAACCAAATAAACAATTACATATTTTGACTGGCATAAATTAAACTAAACTATAAATTCGCCGAAAATTTACTTTTATTAGATATTACTTAACACGTGCTTTATATTCTTTTGGTAATCAGATTTTTTCTGTTCAAGGAATTAGTTTATGAAGATAAATAAATATTATTTATTGTTGTATTAGATACAATCAAGTTTTTTATCTTAACACAAAAAAATCTCAGAAGTTGAATATCCTCTGAGAGCGTGTTTATAAATAAAAAGTAAAATTCTTGTAGGGTGTGTTAGATACACGACTATGTTCTGCTAAGACGTATAATTTTAATACATCTAACGCACCAACAACTTTTTGTGCGTTACGGCAAATTTCCACCTACTCTTTTTCCTATCGAATCCCAGAAAGGCGTAACGTACCTTACTTGAAATTTATTATATAAACACCCTCTGAGACTTGATGTAATCTACATAATAAAAAGATTGTCAATTTTATAGACGACAACTTCACATTAATTCTAATTTATTAAGCGTTTATCAGTAAGTAATAATTCCTCGAACTCTGCTACTGGTAAAGGATGACTTAAAAGATAACCTTGTGTCTTATCACATTTATATGCACGGACAATATTTAATTCAGCTTTAGTTTCGACACCTTCAGCAACTACTTGTAAATTAAGATTATGAGCCATTTCAATAATGCCTTTAGTAATTGCTGATTTTTGTATATCTTTATCAATATTGTGAATAAAATAGTGATCTATTTTCAAAGTATTTATTGGTAATTGCTTCAAATAAATGAGAGAGGAGCGCCCTACACCAAAGTCATCAATAGCCAACTTCAAACCGTAGGATTGTAATTCCTCCATTCGATTAATTGCTGTGTTTACGTCTTGCTCAACCATTCCTTCTGTAATTTCTAATTCTAAAGAAGAGGGATGTAAGTTATTGTCTGCTAATAGTGTAAGTATTTTGGAAACAAAATCTGGTTGAATTAATTGATTAATTGAAATATTAATTGTCGAATAGAAACTTTTGTAACCTGCATCTTGCCATATTTTGGTTTGTTTACAAACGTTCTTGATTAACCATTCTCCAATTGGAATTATTAAACCAGTCGATTCAGCTAAAGGGATTAATTCTGCTGGCGAAATCAAACCTAATTCTGGACTTTCCCAGCGGATTAAACTTTCAGCAGCAAGTATATTCCCTGAACTAGTATCAACAATGGGTTGGTAATGAATTTGAAAATCTTTTAAATTTCTCTTTGCTAAAGTTTTCAGCAAACAAGTTTTTAAAATCTGAAATTCTGGTAAAAATCTAGCGCTATTTTTATTTGTTTTAGAGATATATTTAAAAGCAGTTGTTTTTTTCTCCAAGCGACTCATTATTGTATTTAGCAATTCCGAACGAGTAAATGGCTTGGTAAGATAATCATCAGCACCCAAATTCATCCCTTGACGTAAATCAGCCCTAGCAGTTCTAGCTGTAAGAAAAACAAACGGAATAGTTGCTGTAACTGCTTGTAAATGCAGCTTTTTTAAAACTTCATAACCATTAAGATTTGGCATCATTAAGTCGCACAAAATCAAGTCTGGTATTTCAGAAATTGCTAATTCTAATCCTATTTTGCCATCAGCAGCAGCTATCGTTTCAAAGCTTTCAGCTTCCAATAAATCCAAAATATTTTCGCGTACTGATTCTTCGTCTTCAATTACTAATATTTTAGTCATAGTTATATAAATTAACTTATTTTCTACTGTTTAATAACTGATAATTAAATAATATTTTTTCCAGAAGAAAAACATTAATTAATCACAGTATAAAATTTTATTTTATAAGAATATTTTTGACTAAAGCCATAGTATTTATACCGAAATTCATCCATCTCTATTTCATTAGTTAGTGATAACTATTTACAACTATCTAATGTCTAATAAATATTAAAGATTAAATATTAAATATTACAGGAATTGTCACCGTAAATTTTGTCCCGACTCCAACTTTGCTTGTGACATTAATTTTACCGTGAAGTATATCTACGCATTTTTTGACAATCGATAATCCTAATCCTGTACCTTGAATATTACCTACATTTTGACACCGATGAAAAGAATCGAATAAACAAGGTAAATCTTCCGAGGGAATTCCTATACCTTCATCTTCAATTTCAAATACTACTTGTTGCTTTTGAGCAGAAACAGTAAAATTAACAGTAGTTCCAGGTTGAGAATATTTAATTGCATTTGAAAGTAAGTTATTTAAGATATGCGCTAAAGTTCTTTCATCAAGATTTACGATTATCTGATTCTGATTAGTGTTCAAATTAATCTTGACATCTAGCTGACCGAATTCATTTTTTATCTGATTAATTTGTATGTCTTCTAATAATTGCCGACTGTATTCAACTAAATCTATATCAACCGGATTACAATCAACTTTTTCTGCTTCCGCTTTGCCGAAGAATAATACATCATTCAACAAATTAGTCATGTGTTTGACTGCTATTCTTATTCGATTAAAATGCTTTAGTTGCTTTTCCTCTTCCCAGTTATTGCGGTAATTTTCTAATAATTCTGACGAAGAAAGGATAGTACTTAAAGGAGTACGAAATTCATGAGAAGTCATAGAAATAAAACGGGTTTTAAGTTCGTTAAGTTCTTTTTCTTTCTCTAATGCTTGTTTAAAATCTTCTTCAAGTTGTTTACGTTCGGTAATATCAATCCGATGACCAACAATTTCTAAAGGATTATTGTTATGGTCTTTGACTAATTTAGATTGTTCGTATATCCAGATATAGTTACCATTTTTGTCGAGAAAACGATACTCGATTATTACTTTATTTTGAGTAAATACTTTGGGTAATTCTCTCAGAAATAACTGTAAATCATCTGGATGAATATGACTTATCCAAAAAGTAGAATCGGATACAATTTCATCTGTTTCATAACCTATCATCTCAAAAATATTATCGCTGATAAAAGTTATGCTGTAATCTGCACAAAAATCAGAACTATAAATTACTCCCGTATTTGAAAAGAGTAAATGCTGTAATTTTTCTTGTGTTAGGTACAGCGACATTTCTACAAGCTTATGTTTAGTAATATCAGTTTGGATACATACATAGTGAGTTAATTTCTTTTTGTGGTTAAAAATAGGAGAAAGATTGAGTTGATACCAGTATTCTTGACCATTTTCACAGTAGTTACGTATGATTGGGATATATTCTTTTGAATAAATCTCAGAGCGTCGTTGAGATAATCTATTTATTGCCTGATTCACATCTTCAACAAAATGGTTGGTTACTCCCAGTGTTGCTGATGTATTATTACCACTCAAGCGTTGAAATTCAGGATTACCATACACAATCGGTTTAGCAGGTAATCTCACATCAAAAATCGCTATTCCATTACTACTAGCAGCTATTGCTTTATTTGTTAAATCACAAGCTTTTTGTGCTTTGAATTCTTGAGTAATATTGCTATTAATGCTTATCATCCCAATAATTTTTCCCGTAACATCTTCCACTGCATCAGTTCGTGTATTAATATATAAAATACCGTCGTCAGGGGCTTTGATTTCTAATTGGCTATGACATGATTTTCGTTGTTTTATGCTTGCTAATAATTCTTGATATTCTCCCGTATCTTTCCAGAAAAATGAGAATCCTCCTAATGCATTTAATTGTTTACGAGTATAATTAAACATTTTAGTAAAGCTGGAATTTAAATAAATTACTTGACCTGTTAAATCTGTAATAATAATGCCTTCGCTACTACTTTCTAAGGCTTGTTTCAAGTCAAGTGAACTGTCTAAATCTTCAATTTCACTTGTTTTATTTAAGTGGAAATTTTCCCACGTTATTTGATGATTTATATTCCGGTAATCTTCTGCTTCTCTTATTTTACTTTTATACTCTTTGAATAAAAAATTAAGTATAGTTTCAGGTGAAATACAACCTACTAATTGTTTTTTTTCATCTTGAATTACAACAGGTAGACCTTTAAATTGAATAAAAATATTTAATATTAATTGAATGTCTTGAAGTTGAGAATATTCAAGCTTAACTACTGAAGTATTCATCACTTCAGTAATTTTACTGTTTCTGAAATTAATTTCCGACTCTATAGCTCCTAAAGCATCTCCCCAGGAAAACAACCCCAAAACCTGCCAATTTTCCACTACTAAAACGTATGGTGCTGGTGGTTGATATTTATTCATCAATCTAATGCTATCCCAAACTGTTGTTTCTGATGTTACAGTCAGCGGAGTGTAATCAATTAATTGCTCTACAGGTTGTAGTGAAGAAACTGGAAAGGCTGCTTGCATAAGAATCATCTATGGAACTATAAGAAAATTTATTTAAAGAAAATCTTGACAAAACGATAGTCTTGATAAGATATCTTTCTATATTTTTGTCTCTTAGAAGTCAGAATTACTGTAGTAAAAATACTGGAATATCTGTTTTAGTAAATACATTTATACTTCACCACATAAATTATGAGGGGTAGAGGTAGTGCGACCATCTTGGTCGCTATTAGCTAGCGAGGTACACTTACCACCAGGGAGCGAGCTACAATTACCACCAGGGAGCGAGCTACAATTACCACCAGGGAGCGAGCTACAATTACCACCAGGGAGCGAGCTACAATTACCACCAGGGAGCGAGCTACAATTACCACCAGGGAGCGAGACGCTCCCACTACTAGTATTCCACCACATAAATTATGAGGGGTTTGTTCGTCTACCGACGTGCTGTAGAGACGTTATACATAAAGTCTCTAGACAATTTGGGGAAAAACTAACCATTTATAATTAATGTGGAGGAGTACTAGTACTCCACCACATTAATTTTAAGGGGTTGAGGTAGTGCGAGCTTCTAGCTCGCTAGCTACTACCAGGGAGCGAGACGCTCCCACTACAAACGCATTACCCCTCATAACTTATGTGGTGAAGTACTAGTGCAATAATATTCGGTCAAAGGTTAAAAATCGTAAAAAAAAACTGCAACCATTGTCAATCAAAATCAACACCATAGTTGCAGTAAAAATTGTTCGGTTACAAAAATCGTAACCAACTCTTACAAATCAATTATCTATGCAGTTTGCGGTTCAACTAAGTTCTCAATTCCTTGAATAACTTTGGCTGATTCGATTTTGTCCCCTTGCTTAATTTTCTCTAAAACTTCTTTCCCTTTGGTGACATAACCAAACACCGAATAACGTCCATCCAACAAATTGCGTCCAGCGGGAGTCAGTTCAGCTTCAAATAGAAAGAAGAAAAACTGGGAAGAAGCTCCGTTAACTTCAGTTTCAGGGCGAGCCATTGCCACGGCTCCGTAAGAGGAAAAAGGTAAAACTGGCATTTCGGTGTATAGACCAGCTTCTTCGAGTGTAATACCATAAGTTGGCTTTTTATCACCTTCTACAAGTAGTTCCAAAGGAATAGCACGATATTCGCCTGTTTTTGGGTCAATAAAACCTACATCTTTACCCGGTGGATCTCCAACTTGCAATACATAAAAATCTTCCGCACGTAAAAATTCTAAGCCATCGTAAAAACCCCGTTTGACCAAATCTACGAAGTTTCCAGCAGTAACGGGAGCGCTATAACCATCCACAACAACTTCTAAGTCTCCTTGAGTCGTTTTTACGGATACCGTAGCGCGTCCTTTTAATTGGGGTAAGTTACTATATTCTGCGGGTACTTCATAGGGAAAACCCACCACCATCGATTCTTCAAGTTGTCCTACCAAATCTAAAAGCTTAGCTCGTTCGATCCAAGTTTCTTCTTTATCTTTATTTTTCGCTACTTCTTGTAGCTTTTCTACACCAGTTTGCAGTTCGTTAATCCAAACCTTTGCTTGCTCTTGTTTTTCTTCTGGAACACTTGTCAGCAAACTTTCTGGTTTACTCAGAATCCGTGAAGCACTTTTTAAGTCATTGTTAATAGCTCCCCAACGTCGATTAGCTCGTAGCTGGGTAGCAATATCTTCTAAGCTTTTTTGCAATTTTCGTACAGGTTCATTTTCTATGGGAAGTGCATACCGTAATAAAGCTTTACCATCGGTAATTGCATTTCCTGCTGGTAGAGCAGCAATACTCGAAGAAGTCCATCCAGTTACACTTATTCCTAAAAATAGCGTTACTAGCAGTAGTGTAATTAGACTACTTTTCAAACAAGATTTTAATAAGTTGAACATAGAATCTGATTATGCAACATCAATTTATTTTAGATTTTGTCGTAACATATCTATAATCTTCCCACAGTAAAGTCAGCAGAGGAAGCGGAAAGGTTTTTACATATTTTCTAATACATTAGTATTTTAATTAATTGAAATTTCTTAAATAGCAGCGGTTACACGTCTAGAAAAGTTAAATTAAGGAAATGAAGCTGTTCTCACATATTGGAGTCTCAGAAAATCATCAATGAGCAAAGATAAAGATAAAAAAACTCAAGGTTACAAAGTTATTGCTGACAACCGTCAAGCCCGTTTTCTATACGAAATTCTGGAAACCTACGAAGCTGGAATTCAGCTAACAGGAACCGAAGTCAAGTCTATCCGGGCTGGTAAAACTAATCTTCAAGATGGATATGCGTTAATTCGTGACAATGAAGCATGGCTGCTCAACGTACATATTTCACCTTACAATTTTAGCGGACAATATTTTAATCACGAACCGCGTCGCAGCCGTAAACTTTTACTTCACCGTGACGAAATTCGCAAATTGATCGGAAAGACAGAACAGCAAGGTTTGACTTTAGTACCTTTAAAAATGTATTTAAAAGGTGGTTGGGTAAAAGTTAGTATCGCTCTTGGTAAAGGTAAAAAGCTTCACGACAAGCGAGAAACCATCAAAAAACGTCAAGATCAACGTGAAATGCAACGCGCAATGAAAAGTTATTAAATGAGGGAGTAGAGGGGAGATGGGGAGACAAGGGGATGGGGGGATGGGGGGACGAGGGGACAAAGGGACAAGGAGATGGGGAGATGGGGAGAGAAATAAATAATAACTGTCAACTGTCAACTGTCCACTGTCAACTATAAAAGATAACTATGCCAAATTGATGTATTTTCATTACTTGCCGGAGGAAGTAGCAATCTCCAGGTTTTTCCTTGCTTTTGCAGTTGTAGGTAAATGTCAAAGGGTTTTTGTGGTTGCTCTAAAGTTCGTTTTGGTAACTTCAAAGTTAAGTCATAAGTTCCCTGGATGCGGAAAGCTGGTAAATGCTCAACTGTCATCAGCTTCCGCTGTTTGATTGATAAATGATTAATTTCCAATTCCGGGAAATCCAAATTTAATTTTTCGCTCAACTGCTGTTGCGTTTCTTGCATTGAAATGGCGATCGCTCTTTTGATTAACTGTTTATTTGGTGATGGTGTACCAAAACTACAAGCCGTTAATAATACTACTAAAATCGCCGTTAAGATCAGTTTTATCATCTCCTCCCCCCCACTTACTAATTACCCGTCGATAGTATATCTCAACTAACCCCTGAGAAAATGTGTTGCAATCCGCAACTGATAACTGTTAACTGATAACTGTTAACTGATTATTACTTACCCCCTGAGAAAATGTGTTGCAATCCGCAACTGATAACTGTTAACTGATAACTGACAACTGATTCTATGCAAGTCAAAGAAATTGGTGAACAAGGACTTTTAAAAATATTACAGCGCTTTTGTCCTCCAGATATTATCGGTGATGATGGAGCCGTATTAACAACTGCTGCTGACAAGTCTTTGGTAGTAACTACGGATGTATTAATTGATAATGTCCACTTTAGTGAAATTACTACTTCTGCGGAAGATGTTGGTTGGCGAGCAGCGGCAGCAAATCTTTCTGACTTAGCAGCAATGGGAGCTTGTCCGTTAGGCATTACCGTTGGTTTAGCACTCCCCGGAGAAACTTCTGTTGATTGGGTTGAAAAACTATACCAAGGAATGACTCAGTGCTTGGAACAACATAACACCCCGATTGTCGGTGGTGATATAGTGCGATCGCCAATTATCAGCGTGGCAATTACGGCTTTCGGACAAGTCGCTCCACGGCTGACGATTCGTCGTAATCAAGCCAAGTTTGAAGATGCAATTGTTGTTACTGGTTATCATGGGGCTTCTCGTGCAGGTTTGGAGTTACTGCTAAATCCCGATTTAACAACAAATCTCAGCGAAAATCAAAAAGCAGCCTTAATTAAAGCACATCAACGACCTAAACCACGTTTGGATGTCCTGCCAATCCTGTGGGAAACTGTAGATTCCCACTCTCTGAGTGACATCTGTGGAATGGATAGCAGCGACGGTTTAGCGGATGCAATTTTGCAAGTTTGTCGTTCCAGTCAAGTTGGTGCAACCATTGAACTCACTCAGATTCCTTTACATCCAGCCATGAACTGTTGGCTGAGTGCAGAACAAACTTTAGAATATGCTCTTTACGGTGGGGAAGATTTTGAATTACTACTTTGCTTACCAAAAACAGCAGCCAATGAACTAGTACAACAGCTCGGTAATGATGCAGCAATAATCGGAACAATTTGCGATCGCGATCGAGTTTTACTGCACGATAGTAGTGAGAAAATTCCCGACCAAGTTTTAAACTTAAGCCGGGGATTTCAACATTTTACAAATTAGCAGCGAAGAGTTAAGAGACACAAAATTTTTGATTTAAAACTCCTAACTCCTAACTCATAACTCATAACTCCTAACTCCGGTGGTACTAACTCCTAACTTAATTATTCCATTTTTCGGCAATCAATTCAGCCAAATCAACAACACGCTGACTGTAACCCCATTCATTGTCATACCAAGCCATAACTTTAACCATGTCTCCACCGAGAACCATTGTCAGACTGGCATCTACAACCGAAGAGGTATCACTACCTTTGTAATCTGAAGACACTAAAGGTAAATCACAGTAACCTAAAATCCCTTTGAGTTCACCTTCAGCAGCATTTTTAAAAGCTTGGTTAATTTCTTCAGCAATGGTGGGCTTCTCAACTTGGACTACAAAATCTACCATCGAAACGTTAGGAGTAGGTACCCGTAACGCGACACCATTGAGTTTTCCTTTCAAACCTGGTAGCACCAATGCCACTGCCTTTGCTGCACCTGTAGAAGTGGGTACAATGTTCATTGCTGCGGCTCTGGCGCGACGGACATCTCGGTGAGAAGCATCGAGCAAGCGTTGGTCACCAGTATAACTGTGAGTAGTGGTCATAGTACCTTTAATGATACCAAACTTCTCATCTAACACTTTAGCTATAGGAGCCAAGCAATTGGTGGTACAGCTAGCATTACTAATCACGTCATACTTGTTTGGATCGTAATCTTGATGATTTACCCCCATAACAAAAGTACCAACGTTACCGCCCTTTCCAGGAGCAGTAATTAAAACTTTTTTAGCACCAGCATTAATATGCTTTCTAGCTCCTTCTTCGCTGACAAATACCCCTGTTGATTCAATAATTAGGTCAATCTCCCAATCTTTCCAGGGCAAATTTTCTGGATTGCGATCGGAGGCGCATTTTATCGTTTTACCTTTAACTGTAATGGAGTTATCATCGGCGGAAATGTCAACATTTTTTAAATTGCCGAGCATCGTATCATAGGTCAGCAAATGAGCATTCGTTCTGGGGTCTGAGGTATCGTTAATAGCAACAAGTTCTAAGTTACTATTTTCTCTCGCCATCCAACAGCGCATAAAGTTACGTCCGATGCGACCGAAACCATTAATTGCAACTCTAACCACAGGTCTTGCCCTCTGTATTTATGTCTAAACAATGCTTATTTATGGGAATGATCATATCGCAAAGGGGGGGTATTAATAACTATGAAGTGCTAGATTCATTAAAAAACTTGATAATTTATCCCGATTAGCCATAACAAAGACCGAGATTAACGATAGGGGTTCTGAAAAAATCCGTTACCCAGTTACCTATAAAGTTGACAATTGCTACATAAGTTACGAATAATACTTGACGAAACTCTTCCTAAAGGAGTATGTATTAATTGCTAGTACATGATATGCGACTAATTGTCCGGTTGTTGTTCTACTTGCTTGCACATCGACTCGGATTGAGTTATATTCACACCACTTGAGAGTGGAGGTGCATAAAACTAATTACACAATTGTGCCAATTCATGTTTTCAGTATCACAATTGGGTACAAACATATCCTAGCTAACAGTTAAATGGTAGTAGTATTTGCATACAAGTTACACTTGTTAACGAAGGTATCCATAGCAATCGAATTTTTGATTACTTGGGTGTTACCAGTTTAGGATGAAATAAAGCCATTATGATTTACGCGGTTTTTAATTCCCAAATCTACAGGTGAATATTTGCTGAGTTATAGCTTGTTTATCAATTAATGGCATTTAGGACACCTAAATAATCCTTTTTATCTGTAGGCTAAAACAAAGCTGTTTCGACTACAAATAAGTGTGCCTCAATGATGATATCGGAGAGACTAATCTCAGATATGAATTTTATGTAGACTCAAATCTTCTATCGCAACCGATGTCGTACTCTAAACAATTGCTTTTTTCAAACCACAAAGATGTATTGTGAATGACAATTGTTTATTTCCAGATTGTGCTTCGATTGTCAGAAGAAACGTCATAATAGTTTGGGAAGAGAAAAAATCTCATTCAAGGTTAAAATCTTTCTGGACAAATAACATGAACGCAACAAATTCCATTTATTAATATGAAATCAAATATACAGGGTGCGTGTCAGTAGAAATCAAATTCTTGGTATGATGCGCGTGTTAAAAGTGTTAATGGTGTGGTGTGGTGTCAGAGGAAAAATCAATGGTAAATGTAATAGATTTTAGTGGTAGACCGTTTCATTTCATTGGTGTAGGCGGTATTGGGATGTCGGCTTTGGCATACGTACTTGCTCTTAGAGGATTTCAAGTTAGTGGTTCTGATGTTCGTCCAAATCACATTACTCATAAATTAGAATCAATCGGAGTTAATGTTTTTGGCAAGCAGGAAGCAGCTAATCTCGATTTCTTTAAGGGTGATTCTCAGGATATTGCTAGAACACCCCAAGTAGTTTGTTCTACAGCTATTAACGCCTCGAATTTGGAATACAAAGCAGCAATCGAAAATGGCTGTCCAATCTTCCATCGTTCTGATGTATTAGCAGCATTAATATCCCAGTACAAGAGTATTGCCGTTGCCGGAACTCATGGCAAAACTACTACTAGTAGCATGATTGGCTATATGTTATTAGAGTGTGGCGTTGATCCGACAATAATTGTCGGTGGTGAAGTCAAAGCTTGGGAAGGTAATGCTCGTTTGGGACAAAGCCCTTATTTAGTAGCAGAAGCTGATGAATCTGATGGTTCTTTGGTGAAACATTCTCCTTTATTTGGGATTATTACCAACATCGAGTTAGACCATCCAGACCATTACAAAACATTAGATGAAGTAGTAGATATTTTTAAAACATTTACCAGTAACTGCCAAACTGTAGTAGCTTGTATTGATTGTAAAACAGTCCGTGAACGCTTCCAACCTCATATCAGCTATAGCCTTGAGCCAAATAGCGGTGCCGATTACTATACTACAAACATTGACTATCGCGCTGACGGTACCACAGCTTTAGTTTGGGAAAAAGGTATCGCTCTGGGAGTGTTAAATTTAAGTATATTAGGTAAGCATAATCTCAGCAATGCTTTAGCAGCAATAGCCATAGGTAGAGCATTAGATTTAGAATTTGGCGAAATTGCTCGCAGTTTAGCGACTTTTGAAGGTGCAAGACGACGCTTTGAGTTTCGAGGTGAAGTTGATGGGATTGTGTTTATCGATGATTACGCACATCACCCCAGTGAATTGAGTGCAACTTTAGCTGCTGCAAGATTACAAGCAAGACCAGGACAAAGAGTCGTAGCGATTTTCCAACCTCATCGTTATAGCCGCACAAAAACATTTTTAGCAGAATTTGGAACATCTTTCAGTCATGCGGATTTAGTTGTCCTCACCGATATCTATAGCGCCGGAGAGCCAAATATTGGTTTGATTAGTGGTGAACAATTGGCTGCGGAAGTAGCAAAACATCATTCTTCGGTACACTATCAACCTAGCTTAACCGACGTTAGTGAGTTCTTAATCACAAACTTGCGTCCTGGAGATATTGCCCTATTCCTAGGTGCGGGAAACTTGAACCAAACAATTCCCGAAATTATCGATTTTCTTCGGCAACCAGCACAAGCTACATCCTGAATAACAAGATTCACTGACTTCAAGGGGTGAACCACTTTTTGTAGTTTATTCCCTCAAGTATTACCTGTATCCGATAACCGTTTGACTGTTCAGGGAAATCACGTATGATTACGTAAATCATCTATCAAAATATATTCAAATATTTTGGTAAATATAAGGATTTTCCCAGCATCTACTATTTGCAAAGTTTTTAATGTAATAAATAACAAAACAGAAATGAAAGTGGACGGTAACAAAGAAGGAATCGCTTTAAGTGGTACTGACTGTATTATCAAGCCTCAAGTAGCTCTATCTGCCTACACTTCCTACAGAGTTGGCGGTCCAGCAGAATGGTTTATTGCTCCCCGTTCAAATGAATCTTTGCAAGCCAGTGTCGAATATGCCAAAGAACAGGAGCTATCAATCACAGTACTTGGTGCTGGTTCTAACTTATTAATCAGTGATGATGGTATACCAGGTTTGGTTATCGCGACTCGCCATATGCGCTATACTAATTTTGATACGGAAACTGGTATGGCGACATTTGCCGCTGGAGAATCAATTCCGGCTTTAGCATGGGCAGCAGCCGAACTCGGTTGGGAAGGATTTGAATGGGCAGTTGGCATTCCTGGAACCATCGGTGGTGCTGTAGTCATGAATGCTGGAGCGCACAATAGTTGTATTGCAGATATGTTGGTCAGCGTCGAGGTACTAACTCCGGATGGTACTTTACAAACTCTGACTGGTGAACAATTGAACTATAGCTATCGTACTTCGATGCTGCAAGCAAGTAATTTAATAGTTACTCAAGCAACTCTGCAACTCCAGCCTGGTGCAGATCCAGCAGAGGTGACAGCAAGAACTAAGGAACACAAACAACATCGACTGGCTACCCAACCTTACCATTTACCAAGTTGTGGTAGTGTATTCCGCAATCCTACACCTCATTCAGCAGGTCGGTTAATCGAGCAAACTGGTCTTAAAGGTTTTCAAATTGGACAAGCCCAAGTCGCCCAACGTCATGCTAACTTTATTGTTAATTGTGGTGGAGCAACCGCTAACGATATTTTCAGTCTGATTCGTCACGTCCAGTATCAAGTACAAGAACGCTGGTCAATTGGATTACATCCAGAAGTTAAAATGATGGGAGAATTTCAACCAACTTGATTATCTTACCAGAAAAAATTAGCATTTTGAATCAAAAATCTTCAATATTCAGTTTTTAAGATGTAATTGGGTGCATTACCTGAAGATAAAAAACTATCAAATTACACGACCCATCTATAATTGAATTTGATTTGTTATTGAAAGCACAGGCTGACTATTTATTATGACAGGAAAAGGACAAGGATTTGGCTTTGGTTTAGGTAAAATGAAGGAACTGGCTGAAGCCTTCAAAAAAGCCCAGCAAGTCCAAGAAGGAGCCAAGCAACTCCAAGAAGAATTGGAGCAAATGGAAATTCAAGGAGAATCTGGGGGTGGAATGGTGAAAGTGATTCTCAGTGGAAACCAGGAACCCAAAGGAGTAGTAATTTCACCGGATGCGATGAATGAAGGGGCAGAAGTGCTTTCTGATTTGGTCACAGCAGCAATGAAAGATGCTTATAATAAATCTACTGCCACCATGCGCGATCGCATGGAAGATTTAACCAGCGGCTTAGAACTTCCCGGATTTTAATCGAGTACTTGATCAGCAGTCTTATATGCTAGAAATTGCAAAACTTTGGACTAGTCTAAAAGTAGATTATGGCTTATAAGCTGCTGTTTGTCTGCTTGGGTAACATTTGTCGTTCACCAACCGCAGAAAATGTAATGAATCACTTGGTAGAACAAGCTGGTTTGAGCAATTCTATCCACTGTGATTCTGCTGGAACATCAAGTTACCACATCGGTAGTTCCCCAGATTCTCGTATGACTGCTGCTGCGGATGCTATTTTAGGAATTAAGCTTTGCGGTCAAGCGCGTCAGTTTCAAGCGTCAGATTTTGAAAATTTCGATTTGATTTTAGCCATGGATAAGGAGAATTATCGCAATATTCTTTCTATGGACTCGGATGGGAAATATCACGAAAAAGTACGCTTGATTTGTGATTATTGCCGTACCCACTCTCTGAAAGAAGTCCCAGACCCCTATTATGGTGGCAAGGAAGGCTTTAATCAAGTTGTAAATTTACTTGTTGATGCTTGTGGAGGTCTTTTAGAGGATATTCGCAAAACTCAAGTAAATTTGTAATAATTGAACATTAGTTTTTAATTTCAAGTTAAGAGTTATCAATGGTAACTCTTAACTTTTTGATTTTGGGGATTTTAGGGAGTAATAAACAGTCAACAATTAACAGTTAAGCTAAGAAGCCTTTAGAAGGAAGCTGTAAAAACTTGATTTTTGGTGGGGTTAGAAGTCAGGTTTTTAGGATAAATTTCAGTGGTAACAGACAATTTTTATAAAAACCCGAATTCTGTGAGATTTGAACGAACTACTCCCTAGTAATAATAAATTACCTGATTAATAAACTGTTAGCATATGAAGCACGTTCAACTAATGTTTTCCAAATCAATTGCTGTTGAACCCGCTGTTCTATCTGTCTAAATTCCGACCACACTCGATAAGATTCTTTGCGAAAAAAAACTCGCCATTCTAATTGTACATCTTTGGCGCGAAGAACTCGATCTACAAATTCTTCTATCATAAAATAAGCATCAGTAGATGGTTCGCAGATTATTCGATTCAAAGCTGTTTCAGATTTATCTGCGGCTTCTTGATGTAATTTCTGTAATGTATCTAAGATTTGTTCTTCAATACTTAATTCGGCAGTAACTTCTTCTGTAAATTCTTTTGTAGGGAACAAGAAAGCACTACTATTAGTATCCGGTTTGAGTTGATCAATATTCACCCGAAGCAGACGGATTACTCTTCCTGCATGGGAGACATCGAATTCATCAAGTTTTTGAAAAGCCATTTTTAGATTATTCGCGTTATCGGGAAGCAGGTTATAAATTCTTTTCAGAAAATCGATTTCTTCCGAATCTACAAGTTCTCCCAAATGGGATTTAAGGATTTTGACAACTAAATCTTTGCGGTTTTTCAGGGAAAGCTGCATCGCTTGATCTAAAGATAGGAAATGTCCTAAAAAATTAGTGCGGATTTCATGTAAAAATTCGTTATAAGCACTATTATACGAACCAAAAAGATGACGACGTTGGGCAATTTCTTCACCTGTTGATGGAATTCCCGTATTTGCTCGACATCGTTGAATAGCATTTTCTACTTGTTCTGAAAATTCACTGTCTAAGTTATCCCGATTTTCTTTCAACTGTGCCAATAAATTTTCTAAATCATTGGTTAATTTACGCCAAAACTGAGCAAAAAGTTGTTCAAATAACAAATCACCATCACCGTATCTAGCTAAAGCGCCACTAGCTTTGTCTAACTCAATACTGATATTGTGATTAAGTATATTCAATTGTTTTTGATAAAAACGTCCATATTCTCTTTCAATAGATTCCACATTTGCAGCTAAATAATCAAGAATCGGCTCTAGAACTTGAGTAAAAGCTTCTTGAGAATTAGAACAATCAGCAATAATACACTGTGCTACTCGAATTGGTGTTTCTTTGAGTTCTGACTGTAATTTCTGACAACGATAACTGTTGTCACCACCTTCTGCACCATCTTTAGTACGATTGAGAATCATAAAAGCACATTTAGCAAGAGGAAAATCACCCAAAGCATCGCGAGCAATTTGATACAACTTTAAATATGCTTCTCCCCAAACAGCATTAGCTTCTGGTCTGCGAACGAATAAAATCAGATCAGCTTCCTCAGAAAGAATTTTGATTAACCGTTCTGCTTCGATTAAATTTGTATCTCCTAACCCCGGTAAATCTAATAAAGAAATTTGACCAATATCCTCGTGAGGAAAAGAACAAGATATTTCAACTTCTTTAACTGCTAAATAATTAACAATTTTATTGCCGCTTTGATCAATAGAATCTTGAGTAACGTATAAGGGAATATCTTGCTCAGCAATCTCGATTGATGGAGATGCAAGTAAATGACGATATTTAGCAATATTAGAATAATAATCCTTACGTAAATGCCCGTATCTGGCTTTGTCAAATTCGCTATTTTTCTTTTCTAAGGGTAAACCTGGGGGAGGAGTACGAGCAAATTCTTCAACACTTATCGATGTCCCCAAACCCAAGGTTTTGTAATAAGGAGCTAAAACTTCTGTTGCAAATTCATTTGATGAATAAAAATGCACCTTAGCTACAGCTTGGGATAATCCGGGTTGGTGAACAATTTTACTTAATGTACCCGTACAGTATCCTTCACTACCATCGGGAATTACTCGGTGATTAAGTCCGGTTAAACTTTGCAGCAAACGGCTTTTACCTTGTCGAGCATAACCAACCACTGCGATATTAATTGTGCTACGAGTACAGCGCCATAGCAATTTTTCTAGTAAATTTAATAGATGATCAATTTGACTGATTACATCAAAATTAATTTCTGCCAAACGTTGAGCAGATGTAGCATCAACTCCACGAGCGAGAAAGTCCGATTGATGCTGACTTAAATTAACTAGTGCTAACTTACAAGCGTGCAAATTTGCTTTGTCCTGTTCGATTTGGCTAGCAAATCTTTGTCGTTGTTGAATAATTGCATTAATACGTTCTGTTCTATGAGTATCAATCTGGATAGTTTTCATATTTTAAACGGGGAACAGGGAGTAGGGAACAGGGAACAGTGATTAACTGGGAGGAAAATTTAAATCTTTCCTAAAACTTCTTTAAATTTAGGCAAAAGAGAATATATTTTTGTCACCCATTGCCTATTCCCTGTTCCCCTGTAAAGAGTTATCGCTTTTATTAGGTGATGCTCAAGCTTTTGTAATGTTAATCGATTTTTCTCCAGTCATCTTATGGTCGAATACACCCTTTTGGCAAAATGGCTGATGGAATTTTGTCAAGAAAAAGTAATTCATGATCATATTTCAATTTGGTAACAATCGCTAATTAATTCAAGAAAGCAGTGACGTATCTCAACCGCAAGTTAGAAGCGGCGATCGCAAAAATTAGGTAATGTAATACTGATACTTCACAATCGGGAAAAACTGCCGTGGTTCCAATTAGAGACAATAATCCTATTTCCATCACACCTTATGTTACCTATGGACTAATTGCTGTTAATGTCATCGCTTTTCTTTACGAATCGAGTTTACCACCCCAGTATTTAGACGGTTTCCTCCATCTCTTTGCTGTAGTACCACGAGAATTAAGCAGCAGTTTCGCTGGAATTTCAGTCAATCAACCCGTTCCCGAATGGTTAACTTTAATTACTGCTCAATTTTTACACGGCGGTTTATTGCACCTGGGCGGTAATATGTTATTTTTATGGATTTTTGGTAACAATGTTGAAGAAAAATTAGGTTATGTCAAATACTTGATTTTTTACCTAGCTTGTGGTGTTTTAGCATCCTTAACTCAGTGGTATTTTTCTCAAGGTTCAGCAATTCCCTCTTTAGGTGCTAGCGGTGCGATCGCGGGTGTGATGGGAGCATATATTATCCGTTTTCCCAAAGCAGAAGTTCTTGGTGTTGTACCATTAGGGATATTTTTCCCTACCTTCCGAGTCCCCGCATACTTCTTTTTAGGGTTTTGGTTTGTTCAGCAAGCTTTTTACGGTATTGCCAGTATCGAAATGCCTACAAATATCGGTATGGAAAGTGGTGGAATTGCCTATTGGGCTCACGCAGGTGGTTTTGTCTTTGGAGCAATCCTCGGACCTTTATTAGGTTTATTTAGCGACAAAACTCCAGATAAAGCTTGGTAATCGGTAATCGGTAATTGTCAACTGTCAACTGTTAGATAGAATGCTCTATACTTCGCAACTACAAGCTCTACAGGTTATAGTGCTGTTGTTAGTCACAATATAAAACACCAGTGTTTCCCTTATACGACGAAAACCCAACCAGAATCACGCCTTTTATTACCTACGGCTTGATTGGCATGAATGTTTTAGTTTTTCTTCACCAACTTTCTTTGTCAGATGCACAATTACAGCAATTCTTCCAACTATATGCAGTAATACCGCAACAATTAAGTACTAGCTTTGCTGGTGGAACAATTAATCAACCAGTACCGGAATGGGCTACGTTGTTTACATCACAATTCTTGCATGGTGGTTGGTGGCACCTGATTTCTAATATGGTGTTTCTCTGGGTTTTCGGTAATAATATTGAAGACCGTTTGGGTCATTTCAAATACATAATTTTCTATCTGGCTTGCGGTGCTTTAGCAGCGTTATGTCAGTGGTTTATTGGTATGGATTCTGCTATACCTTCATTGGGTGCTTCTGGTGCGATTTCTGGAGTGTTAGGTGCTTACATGATTCGCTTTCCTCAAGCCTTAATTAATACCTTTGTTTTTCTAGGTATTTTTATTACTACCCTCAGAGTTCCAGCATGGATAATAATAGGGATTTACATTGTCCAGAATGTCATATCTGGACTTGTTGACTTGCAAAGAGCCGCTAATATGACTATGGAAGCAGGTGGAGTTGCATATTGGGCGCACATTGGTGGATTTGCATTTGGATTAGTTTTAGGTCCCTTACTCGGCTTATTCAACGATGATTAGTTGACAGTTGACAGTTGACAGTTGACAAGGGATTTACATTGTTCAGAATGTCGTATCTGGACTTGTTGATTTGCAAAGAGCCGCTAAGTAATTCGTAATTGATAATATCTCCCTCCGATATTACGAATTACGAATTACGAATTACGAATTATTTCCTCAAGTCGGCATGACAAATTTTTCTTTGCCACCAAGTTCAAATGCTGTATGAATCGCTTTTAATGCTTTGACTCCTTCAGTTTCTGCGACTACACAACTGATTTTAATTTCTGAGGTGGTAATCATTTGAATGTTGATTTGCTCTTGGGATAAAGCTGCAAACATTTTCGCTGCAACTCCTGGTTGTCCAACCATTCCCGCACCGACGACGCTGACTTTGGCTATTTCCATATCCAAGACTACTTCACCCCAACCGCATTCGATTGCTGCTTTTTGCAATAATTCTTGAGCTAGTGTTGCTTCTACTCGTGCTACGGTGAAAGCAATATCCCTTGTGGGAATTCCTTTGATGACATGGCAGCGCTGGGATTGAATGATCATATCAACGCTGATTTTATTATCAGCTAAAGTTCCGAAAATTTTCCCTGCCATTCCCGGTAAATCTGGAACTCGACGAATCCCCAAACGTGCTTGTTTCATATCTAAAGCTACTCCCCTGACTGGAGGTTGAGAGGAAGGGGAGAGGGGAGGATAGGGGGATACTCCCATAGATTCTTCTATATTAAATGTCTTTCGCAATGCACTAACAGCTTTGTCACAATCTGCGCTCTCAATTACGCAACTAACTTTGACTTCGCTGGTGGAAATCATTCTAATGTTAACTCCGTTCCGCGCTAAGGTGGCGAACATTTGGGCTGCAATACCCGGACGACCAATCATTCCCGCACCGACTATACTTACTTTGGCAATCTGTTCTTGTACGATGACTTCGGCTTCTTCTAATTCTTCATGATTAGAATTACGGAGTGCAGGTGCAATAGCTGAAGCAACTGCTTCTGCTTTTTTTAGAATAGGTGCCATTACGGTAAAAGCGATGTCGTTTGTATTACCTTCATGAATCGATTGAATAATTAAATCTACGTCAACTTTTTGACGAGCTATTTCACCAAATAACTGTGCTGCAATACCTGGTTTATCCGGTACCCGCAATAAAGATACTTTTGCTTGATTAGTATCAAATTCAACATCATCAACAGGTCGTGCTATTTCTAAATTAATTAGCGATCGCGGTTTTGGTTGGGGAGAGTCAACGATAGTTCCGGGCTGATCAGTCCAACTGGAGCGTACTACCAAACGCACACCGTAATTACGAGCTATTTCGACAGCACGGGGATGCAAAACTTTTGCTCCCAGACTAGCTAATTCCAGCATTTCATCACTGGTAATTTCTTCCATCAACCGTGCTTCAGGAACCAAACGGGGGTCTGTAGTTAATATCCCCGGTACGTCTGTATAAATTTCACATCTTTCTGCATTCAATGCAGCGGCGATCGCCACTGCTGAAGTATCCGAACCACCCCGTCCTAAAGTTGTAATTTCTAATTCTTCAGTGCTACTAATTCCTTGAAAACCAGCAATGACAACGACTCTACCTTCTTCCAGACATTTTTCAATGCGTTGTGTGGCAATATGTAAAATCCGAGCGCGGGTATGTTCAGCTTCAGTAACAATTCCGACTTGCGCTCCGGTTAGAGAAATTGCTGATTGTCCGATTTCCTGTAATGCCATACTAAGCAAAGCAATAGATACTTGTTCTCCAGTAGAAAGCAACATATCCATTTCTCGTTTTGAAGGGTAGGGAGAAATTTCCGAAGCTAGTTTTACAAGTCCATCAGTAGTTTTTCCCATTGCAGAAACTACTACTACCAGGGAATTTCCAGCTTTAGCCGTTTCACAGACGCGCTTTGCAACCGCTTGAATGCGTTCAACTGAACCGACAGAAGAACCACCATATTTTTGAACTATCAGCGCCATAATAATTGTATGGAAAAATGTGTATGGGAAAATGGATGGACAAGTAATGTTACTGTGTAAATACCAGCGCGATTGGGTGAATTTCCCCAAGACATTACCAAGTATATATTTAATTAACTTATCAGAATCTATACCCCATAAGTAAAGGACATTTTTACTATTTTGGAAATAGTTGACAGTGGACAGTGGACAGTTGACAGTTATTATTTATTTCCCCCCATCTCCCCATCCCCTTGTCCCCCCATCCCCTTGTCCCCCCATCCCCCCATCCCCCCATCCCCTTGTCCCCCCATCTCCCCATCCCCTTGTCCCCCCATCTCCCCATCCCCTTGTCCCCCCATCCCCCCATCTCCCCAATCTTAAATTACTGGACGATACCTGAACGTAAAGCGCGAACTGCTGCTTGAGTGCGATCGTCAACGCAAAGTTTGCTGAGAATCCCTCGTACATGGGTTTTGACTGTACCGATTGTCAAGTAAAGTCTTTTGGCAATTTCTGCATTGTCGCATCCAGAAACTATTAGTTCTAATACTTCTAATTCCCGTTTTGTGAGAGGATAAGTTTCTATAACTTTTTCAACTTCTGGGTCTACAGCTTGAATTGCTACTGTTTTTGTATCCGCAGCTGCTTTCCCTTGAGATACTTCTTCACGTACTTGTCGGAGTACAATATCTGCAATAGTTGGGTCAATCCAAGAACTATTTGAAGCGGTTGCTTCTACTGCTTCTACTAATTTATCGCTTTCAATATCTTTCATACAGTAGGAATCAGCACCAGCACCAAAAGCTGCTAATACTGCTTCATCACTGTTTTGCATTGTTAAAACTAATAGCTTTGTGTCTTCGTTTTGAATTTCTGCTTGATATTGTCGAAATCTTCGCGTTAATTCAATACCATCTATATCAGGTAAACCAAGGTCAATGGTAGCAACATCTGGTTTTAAACTTTTGAGAAGATTTAAGCCGTCATTTCCGTTGGAAGCTTCACCAACAATTTTGATTGTTTCGCGAGTTTCCAAAGCCGCTCTTAAACCGATTCTGGTTAAGTTATGGTCTTCAATTATGACTACCCTAATTTCATTCATATCAAGCAACCTCTACCCAAATTATTTAAAACCGTTATTAAGCCCTATTTAAGATAGCAGAGCCATTGATTAATAAACTTGATGTTTATTCTATTAGATAGATTTACAACTATCGTTACATGATTGTAAGTCTTTTGTTTACAAATATTTATAAACTATATTTTTAGACTTCATCCTGACGATAGATACCGATAAATAGAATAACTAAACTACAGAAGCTAGGAAAAACAAGGTTTAAACAAGTATATATAGGTCAAAGGTTGAAGGTTGAAGGTCAAAGGTAGTAATTACCAATTACCGATTACCCATTACCAATTCCCATGCTCTAAATTATGAATCAAAGTCGCTATCCTGCTTCCAATAATAATGATACTACTCAAACTGATGCTCGGTTTGGGCGAATTGTGCAGGCGATCGCGCAGATTATTTGGTGTGCGGATCGGGATGGACAAGCTACCTACTTTAATTCCCAATGGTACCAATTAACTGGATTAGATGAAAGTCAATCTTTGGGTTTAAATTTTCTCCAAGCTGTTGCTCCCCAACAACGGAATCGGTTTTCTCAATCTTGGTTGTCGGCGATCAAGGGGCAAGAATTATGGCAGGATGAGTTAATAATTATACATCAAAATAATCAAGGCTATTGGTATAGAGTCTTTGCTCAGCCTTGTTTTGACGAATCGGGAGAAATAATTGAGTGGGTAGTAGTTTGTCAGAATATTGACGAATATAAAGGAATCGAAACTAAATTAAAACAGCAAGAAATAAATCTAGAGATTCAAAAATACTTTGAAAGACTAACCTTAGCATTAGATGCTGCTAAGATGGGTTCTTGGCATTGGGATTCATTTACGAATAAAAATGTATGGACTCCTTACCATGATGTGATTTTTGGTTATGAACCGGGTAATGGAGAACATACCTATGAAGATTGGGCTGTTCGGCTTCATCCGGATGATTTACCATTAGCTGAGGCTGCTTGGAAAGCTGCTTTACGAGAGCATAAAGATTATGTTTGTGAGTATCGCATAGTTTTACCTGATCATAGTGTCCGCTGGGTTGAATCCTATGGTCGCTACTATTATGATGACAAAGGTAAAGCTTTGCGGATGGCTGGGACTGTCATCGATATTACTCAGCGTAAACAAGCGCAACAAGCTTTATTAGAAAGTGAACGTCGGTATAGTACTTTGGCTCAAATTTCCCCGGTAGGGATTTTTCGTTGGGATACCTCAGCAAATTTGCTTTACGTAAATCAACGGTGGTGCGAAATTACCGGGTATAGTTTTGAGGAGGTAATTAACCAAGGATGGCGAGAAATTATTCATCCACAAGATTTATCACGAGTAGAAACAAAAGTAAAGTGTAGATTACAGGATAAAATAGGGTTTGAATGCGAATTTCGCTGTCAGCGTCGCGATAATTCTATAGTGTGGGTATTCGCTCAATCGGTTCCGGAAATGAATGCTGAACAAGTGGTAATCGGTTATGTTGGTACTCTTACCGATATTACTCAGCGTAAACAATGGGAAGAAGCATTACAAGAAAGTGAAAAACGCTTTCGTTCAACTTTTGAACAAGCAGCAGTGGGTATTGCTCATGCAGATTTAAGCGGTAGATTTATCCGGGTAAATCAGAAATTGTGCGATATTTTGGGTTATAGTCGTCAGGAGCTTTTACAACTAAAATTCCAGCAAATTACTTATCCAGATGATTTACAAAGCGATTTGAAAAAGGTTCGGGATTTGCTTGCTGGTAGAACTGAAAATTTCTCGATGGAAAAGCGTTATCTTTGTAAAGATGGTTCTGTTATTTGGGTAGAAATAACGGTTTCCTTTGTCCGTCAAGCAGACGATTCACCTAAATATTTTCTCTGTGTGATTCAAGATATTAGTGGACGTAAACAAGTCGAAACTCAATTGCAACTGCGAGCGCAAGAATTAGAAGAATTAAATATATTATTAACCCAAACTACGGCAAAACTAAGAAAACGTAACTCGGAATTAGATCAATTTGCTTATATTGCATCCCACGATTTAAAAGCACCTTTAAGAGCGATCGCAAATCTTTCACAATGGTTGGAGGATGATTTATCGTCGGTACTAAAAGCAGAAAATCGTCGTTATTTAGAATTACTACGTCAGCGAGTATACCGAATGGAAGCCTTAATCAATGGTTTGCTACAATATTCTCGTGTCGGACGTATTGACAATAGTAAAGAAACAGTCAATGTCGGTCAACTTTTAGAAGAAATAATCGACGATTTAGCACCACCGTCTAGTTTTACAATAGAAATCAAACATCCGATGCCGATTTTGAATACTACAGGTATGATGTTGAGAAGAGTATTGACAAATTTAATTGATAATGCCATTACTCATCATCATGGTAGTGAAGGTCATATTCAAATATCTGTAGAAGATAGAGGTGAATTTTATGAATTTGCAGTATCCGATGATGGTCCGGGCATTTCTCCTCAATATCACGATAAAATATTTGTAATTTTCCAGACTTTACAAGCTCGCGATCAAAAGGAAGGTACCGGAGTCGGTTTATCGATTGTCAAAAAAATTTTGGAAAGTCAAGGAGCTACAATTACTGTAGAATCAGATGTGGGAAAAGGATCAACTTTTCGTTTTAACTGGCATAAGTCATCATAAATAATGCCACAACTCAATTTGTTGAGAAAAACAACTACTATTTGGCACTCTTTACCGATACGGTATCGTGGTGCAATTATTATTGCTTTACCTTTTTCTTGTTTAATATTCACTTTATTTGCTTCAGTTTGGTCAAAAGAAAATTCGATGGCAATTTATCAGCGAATTGACCATACGAAAACAGTCATGTTAGATAGTAATAGACTACTGGGAATATTATTAGATGCGGAAACGAGTAGTCGTGGGTATACAATTTCTCAAAATGAAAGTTTTTTAGAAACATATAAGCAAGCAAATCAACAGCTCCCCAGAATTCTCAATCACTTAGAACAAAATTTGTCGAATGAATCTCAAATAAAAAGATTTAAAATTATTGAAAATTTAGCAACGCAAAGAATATCTATTTTAGAGCAAAGAATAGAAAATATTGACCGAAAAAAGCAAAATAGTATTCCACCATCAGCAGATATTTTGCTTTATCAAGGTAAAGATGTTATGAATAATATTCGCAGGGAAATTAGTGCTTTTCAGGAAGAAGAACTGCGTCAATTAGATATCTATCGTCAAGAATTAGATGATATTAGCTATAAAAATAATCTAGTTTTATGGATTACCCTGGCAATTAGTATAGCGAGCTATATAGGAGCAATTTATTTATTCAGCAAGCTTGATTGGCAAATCGCAGGACAACAATTACAAATCCGAGGAAAGAAAAGCTTGCTCAAAGGAATCATGGAGAATGTTGTCGATGGAATTATTACTTTAGATAAACAAGATAATATTGATAGTTTTAATCAAGCAGCAGTCACAATGTTTGGTTATCAATCGGAAGAAGTAATTGGCAAAAAAATTAACTTATTAATTTCAGGAATTGCTCAAATTGATCAAATTCAACAATCAAAATTAACAAAAACCATTTCTGCAACTCACCAAAATTTACCAATACAGATGAAGGGAAATCGTAAAATAGGAGCCGATTTTCCCGCAGAAATATCTATCAGCAACTTGGAAGATGCTCAGGGTAAAATGGTTATTGTTCGGGATATTACCGAGCAAATGCAAGTAAAAGAAAAATTAGAAGCAAACATTAAAGAATTATCTCGTTTAAGTTTATTATTAGCAAATACTAACCAAGCTTTAACTGAACGCAATCAAGAATTAGATAGTTTTGCTTACATCGCTTCTCACGATTTAAAAGCACCATTAAGGGGAATTAGAAATCTTTCTCAATGGTTAGAAGAAGATATTAAAGATGATTTAGCACCGGAAAATCAACAGCAACTTGAACTTTTAAGAAAACGAGTTTACCGTATGGAAGCTTTGATTGATGGTTTACTTGAATATTCACGAGTAGGAAGAATTCAAACTGAACACGAAAAAGTTGATGTCAAGGAACTTTTATCAGAAATTATTGATTCCCTTAATCCTCCAGCGACATTTAATATCGAAATTTCTCCGAGAATGCCAGTATTTACAACCAAAAAATTACTTCTAAGTCAGGTATTTGCCAATTTAATTAGTAATGCAATGAAACATCATCCCCGCAATAATGGTAATATAAGTATTTCTGTAGAAGACACTGGCGATTTCTATCAGTTTTCTGTTGCTGATGACGGTTACGGTATTGAACCCCAACATCAAGACAGGATTTTCGGTATTTTTCAAACCCTTGAATCTCGCGATAAAAAGGAAAATACCGGGGTTGGTTTATCTATTGTCAAAAAAATTGTTGAATCAGAAGGCGGTAAAATTATCCTAGATTCTGAGTTGGGTAAAGGAGCAACTTTTTATTTTACTTGGTTCAAATAACATATAGAACGTTTGTATTTCATCCTATAGGCATAGACGATTTCAGATCAAATCCTCACTATTGGTCAAACACCGCTGTGTAACTATCAGTTTAGAATTTACTAAGGCATAACTTTTATAATGCCTCATATTATCTTTAAATAAATATTTAAAGGATTTATCAAAAACTAAAATGCAGGAAAATGACAGGATTGTAAATGTCTTACTTGTGGAAGATGACGAAGTGGATATTATGAACGTGGAGCGAGCCTTCAAAAAGGCTAATATTAAAAATCCACTTTACATAGCTAGAAATGGCATAGAAGCACTGATAATGTTACGTGGAGGTAGTGAACAGCTTTTAGAAATTCCTCATGAACGTCGTTTAATTTTATTAGATATTAATATGCCTAAAATGAGCGGGTTGGAATTTTTACAAAGATTACGTGCCGACAAAGATTTGAAATTAACTCCAGTTGTAATGCTAACAACATCAAATCAAGATAGAGACATGATAGAAGCATTTGATTTAAATGTTGCTGGTTATCTTTTAAAGCCAGTAACTTTTTCGCAATTTGTCGAGCTAGTCACTACTCTTAATAAATATTGGTCTTCCTCGGAAATGCCGAATTAGTTAATTTATTTATTTTAATTTAATTAATTTAATTAATTTCTTTAAATTTAATTAAATTAAGTTTTTGATTATGGGATTTAGATTTATTAACAATTAATAATTAATATATTCATTTTCTAATTAATTAATAGATTATCATATATAAATTTAATTTGTAAATATGTAACAAGTAGTAGATAATCGGCAATATATAAATTTTTGAAATTTATGGAAGAAAACCTCAAAATTTTAATTATTGATGATGATGAAGTAGACCGTATGGCTGTAAGTCGTGCTTTAAAAGCAGCAGGGATAAAAATGAAACTGTTTGAAGCTAGCGACTATTCAGGAGCCTTTGAAATATTAGCAGAAAATGAGTTTGATTGTATTTTTGTAGATTACCTTTTACCGGGGAAAGATGGCTTAGCATTGGTACAAGAAATACGGACTTCCGGTTCTAAAGTACCGTTAATAGTTCTCACTGGACAAGGAGATGAACAAACTGCGGTTGACTTAATGAAAGCAGGTGCTTCCGATTATATTACTAAATCAAGAATTACTCCTGATTTATTAAGTGCGACTTTGAGAAATGTAATTCGTATTTATCAAGTTGAATTACAGGTAGAGTCATTTAATCAGCAATTAAGAGAAAATAACGAATTATTGAAGAAAAAAAATAAAGAATTAGAAGAAAAAAAAGAACAAATTCATTTACAAAATCTTAAATTATTAGAAGCTTCGGAAACTAAATCTAAATTTTTAGCCACGATGTCTCACGAATTGCGAACTCCCTTGAATGCGATTATGGCATTTTCCCAAATGTTGCAACGTAAAAACAAAGAGAATTTTTCTACTTCTCAATTAGAGATGATAGAACGAATTCATAATAATGGGAAAAATTTGCTTGCTTTAATCAACGATATTCTCGATTTATCCAAAATTGAAGCAGTGGGATTACAATTACATCCTGAAGAATTAGATTTATCCTTATTAATTGCTAACACAATCGATGAACTACGCTCATTAAACTCGCAAAAAAAATTAGAATTAGAAGTTAAAATGAATCTGCAAAATACCAAGATAATTAATGACAAAACCCGTATTCGTCAGATTTTAGTAAACTTGATTTCCAATGCAATTAAATTTACTGAGCAAGGAATGGTTTCAATTGAAGCAAACGAAATATCAGAAAATCACATAGCTATTTTGATCAAAGATACAGGTATTGGTATTTCTGCAAATGATATGAAACACATTTTTGAACCTTTCCGGCAAATTAATCAATCTATTTCGCGTAAATATGGAGGTACAGGATTGGGTTTAGCAATTACTGAATCTTTAATCAAAATGATGAATGGTCATATTTTAGTTGACAGTGAAGTTGATAAAGGTTCGACGTTTCGAGTTGAATTACCACGCTATATTCAAGTGGAATAGGGAATAGGGAATAGGGAATAGGGAATAGGGAATAGGGAATAGGGAATAGGGAATAGGGAATAGGGAATAGGGAATAGGGAATAGGGAATAGGGAATAGGTATTTAATCGGTGAAATCAGTGTAATCTCTTTCAATCCGTGGTCAGGAATTTATTATATAGATAATTTATAAAGAAAAATATTATGATTATGTCTAATCACAAATTAGAAAAAAAAGACCGTATCTTAGTAGTTGATGATATTTTTGATAACTTACTAGTCATCGAAAGCATTTTAGAAGATGAGGGATACGACATTGAAATCCAAGAAGATAGTAAAACAGGTTTGGCGATCGCCTTCGAGTCTCCACCAGATTTGATTCTTTTAGACGTAATGATGCCAGAAATGGATGGTTATGAGTTTACCCGTCGTATCCGTGAAAATCAAGATTTGCCATTTATACCCATCCTCTTAATTACTGCTCACGATAGCACCAGCGCAGTGGAAGGGTTGGATGCGGGTGCAGATGACTTTATTCACAAACCAGTGGATGCAGATGAACTTCAAGCACGAGTACGTAGCCTTTTACGTCTCAAACATAGTATAGATGAACGCGACCATATGGCGAGTTTGCGTCAAGATTTTGTTTCCCGTTTCACCCATGATCTCAGAACACCATTAGCTGCTTCTAATCGGGTTTTAAAATTATTGCGTGAAGGTAAATTTTTTGAAGTATCCCCACCAGTTGAACAAATATTTAGCACCATGATTACTAGTAACGATGATTTACTACACATGGTAAATAGTTTGCTGGAAGTTTATCGTTATGAAGCTGATTGTAAACAAATTAACTTGGATACAATTAATATTTCTGATTTAATTCGTGATGTAGTTCAAGAATTAACACCTTTAGCAGAAGAAAAACAATTAACATTAAAGTTCAATTTACCAGATGAAAATTTAGAAAATACTGCATTTAATAATACATTTAAAATTATTGCAGATAGAATCGAAATTAAAAGAGTTTTGACTAACCTGATTGGAAACGCAATTAAATTTACTAATCAGGGATTTATCGAAATAAGTTTACAAATGAATTCCGAAACAGCAGAAATCACAATTAAAGATACAGGAACTGGAATTTCACCAGAACAACAAGCAATATTGTTCGAGAGATTTCGACCCGGTAAAAACAAAAATTCCGGTAGTGGGTTAGGATTATATTTATCCCGCCGTATTATTGAAGCACATCAAGGCTCGATTAATGTAAAATCGGAACCAGGGAAGGGAAGTTTATTTACAATTAATTTGCCATTACTCCCTTCCCGGCAGAAGATTACCGATTAAAAAAACCGCAGAGACAAGACAGTGCGTTGCGGGGGAACACAGCCGTTGTAGCAACTGTCGCGCAGAGTACACAGAGGAAAGAAATAAAGAGAAATAGGTAATTTTCCAGCGGGATAGGAGTAGGAGTAACAACTTAACTCATAACTCCTAACTCATAACTCCCAACTCCTAACTCCTAACTTATAAATAGGGTTAAACAATGTCTACAGATATATTTGAACTTGATGCTCCTAAAGGAAATTCCATTGCGGGACATTTGCTAGATTTAGGTAGCCATCCTTTAGAATTTTTAACCGATTGCGGGCGTAATTATGGAGATATTATTCCTTTACAATTGGGTTTAACTTCTGCTTGTTTGATTGCTAATCCTGATTATATTGAACAAATTCTCAAAGACCGAAATTCTTTTATTAAAAGTAGAGGTTTTCGCGCTCTTAAAACTTTACTTGGTGAAGGTTTACTGACTAATGAAGGGGAATCTTGGTTTCGCCAACGTCGATTAATACAACCCGTTTTCCACCAAAAACAAATTAACGGTTATGGAAAAGTGATGGTGGAATACAGCGAAACTATGAGAGAAAGTTGGACTGATGGGGAAATCCGGGACGTTCACGCTGATATGATGAGCCTTACTCTCAAGATTGTGATGAAGTGCATTTTTAACCAAGATGTCAGTGACAAAGAAGCCGAAAATGTCGCTAATGCATTGGATGTAGCAATGAATTGGTTTGAAAGCAAGCGTAAGCAAAACTTTTTGATTTGGGAATGGTTCCCCAGACCGGAAAATATCCGCTATCGCAATGCTATCAGTAAAATGGATGAAAGTATTTACAGTATTATCCAACAGCATCGCGATCGCAATGATCAAGATGAGAACGATTTGCTATCAATGTTAATGCAAGCACGTTCGGAAGATGACAACTCTCAAATGAGCGATCGTCAATTACGCGATGAAGTCGCTACTTTGATGCTAGCAGGTCACGAAACTACTGCAAATGCCTTGTCTTGGACGTGGATGCTTTTGGCTCAATATCCCCAGGTTGAAGCTAAATTATGGGATGAGTTAAAAACTGTTTTGGGTGGACGTTTACCGACTGTTGAAGATTTACCCCATTTGCAATATACCAACATGGTAATAAAAGAATCGATGCGGTTATACCCACCAGTGTCGATTTTTGGACGTGAAGCTGTCGAAGATTATCAAGTTGATGGTTATCAAATTCCTGCTGGATGTGTGGTTATGATCAGTCAGTGGGTAATGCATCGTCATCCTAAATATTTTGAGAATTCTGAAGAATTTATTCCGGAACGTTGGGAAAATGATTTAGAAAAACGCTTACCGAAGGGTGTTTATATACCTTTTGGCGATGGGCCACGGATTTGTATTGGTAAGGGTTTTGCAATAATGGAAGCAGTACTTTTACTCGCGACTATCGCTCAAAAATACCAATTAAAACTTGTTGAAAACCATCCGATAGTTCCTCAACCTTCCATAACTTTGCGACCAGAGCATGGTATTAAAGTAGAAATTAGCAAGCGCGATTGAGGTTAATATCTGTGGATGCAATTTTAACAACAGCTAAAGAGTTACATTCAGAATTATTAGATTTTGTGTTAGATGCTGAGGACGATTTAGCAGTATCTCTAGAAGCTTTTAGTGCGGAACAGTTAGCTAATTTTTCCGATTCTCAATATCAAGGTGCGGTTCAAAATCAAATGGTGCTGAATATGTTTCTTACTGAAGGTAAAGTAGGAGATAAACAGCCAATCGATCTATTTTTAGAATCTCACCCCAATTTATCTTCTGAACAGCGCAATATTGTTGATAATTTTCAGCGCAGTTTTGCCGGTTTGTTTGTAGTTAAACAGATTTTTGATGATGGTTTTGCATTGAGCAACTGGTTAACAGAAAAAGAATATGTCGTTAAAATTAGCGAGCAAGAACAACAACAATTAAAACGTGCAAAAGCAGCAGAAATCTTATTAGCGCGAATTGTACCCGTAAATGAGCAATACTGGATGTTTTCTTCCCCAGTTACTGTCATGGGGCGTTTAGGTAAACCAAAATTAGCTGTAGCAATTGGCAATTTTAAGAAGAATTACCAAAATTCTCTATACGGTGATGCACCGGAATTACTTGAAGAAGCATGGCTATCTGTAGAAAAATACCACCAAGGGTTTATTGACTTTTTCAACAGTGATGAAATTACTTTACCGGGATATCAATTAGAACAAAAGCTCAGTGAACTTCAAGAACAAGTTACTCAAAGTAAATTAGCAGCAGCAGGGATTGATAGTTCTAAATCTCTCAAGGAAATGGTGCAAGAAGCGGATATTTCTGATGAAGAAATGTCAGAAGTTGCAGAAGAAATGGGTGTTGAAGGGAAAGCAGTTTCTCAGGTGTTAGATAGTAACAAAAGTGTGAAAATGGTAATGCCAAAAGTCGAATTACCTCCACACCTGAAAAAAGCCGAACAAGTTACCGTGTTGAGCTTTCCGCGTTGGGGACAAATCTTTTTGACAAACTATACTCAATTCAAGAATTTGTTGATAAGTGAGAATACTGACGAGCAAATAGATGCAAACAAATTGGTACGAGAATATTTAGAATCCGATGAAATTAAAGCTTGTGTTTTGCAGCGTTTATCGACAGAATACCCCGAAAAATTAGAGAAATTATTGCAGCAAGCATTAAATAGACCAGAATTCGATATTAAGCGAGATTTTGTGAGTTTGTTAACTGAATTTCACAAAAATTTAAATCCGGTATTACCAGAAATTGCCAGTGTTCCATTACATCTACATAACCTTTTCCAAGAAGCATTAGCGGAAGTCAAAGGGAAGAGTAATAAAAAGAGTAAAACTAAGTCTAAAGGAGGATTCGGTGGATGAAGAGTAGATTAATTTAGGGAGAAGGGAAGTATTTATAATTTATAATTGTAGTGCGAGCATCTTGCTCGCTAGGATTATCAAAGATTGTTGCTCGCTAGGATTATCAAAGATTGTTGCTCCCTAGGATTATCAAAGATTGTTGCTCCCTAGGATTATCAAAGATTGTTGCTCCCTAGGATTATCAAAGATTGTTGCTCCCTAGGATTATCAAAGATTGTTGCTCCCTAGGATTATCTGTAAAACCTTGATTATTCGTGAGTTTAGAAGTCGGGTTTTTAAGATAAATCTGGGTTTTAACAAACAATCATCATAAAACCTGCTCCCTACTCCCTTACTTTTCAAGTCAGTTAGAAAGTAATAGCAATTTAGAAAATGAGTGCGACGGATAGAATCATCTAACCCAGATACAGAAACGAGTTCGCAATCCAAAATCTAAAATCTAAAATCAAAAATGGGATAATTATCTTTACTAGCCTACCTAATGATTTAATCGCTGCTCAACCAAAATCAAATTTCTATTCCTCTCGAATATGGATATTACTTCTCACTATAGATTTGAAGATAGGTGAGAATTGATAAATTAGGGATAACAAAACAAACACAACTCTTGTTGAGGAGAATAAAATTATGAATATTATTGCATGGATAGTTTTAGGTTTGATTGCTGGTGCGATTGCTAAAGCTATTTACCCCGGTCATCAAGGTGGTGGTATATTAGCAACAATGCTTTTAGGTATCGTTGGTGCATTTATTGGTGGAAGCTTATTCACATTTTTAAACACGGGAACATTGGCGCTAACCGCTACTAGCTTTAGCATTGGTGGATTTATAGTTGCTATTATCGGCGCAATGATTGCTATTTTCATCTGGGGTTTAGTTACCAGAAGTGCTGCGTAATAAATACTCCGTAAAGATTCTCTTGGACTGCTGGAATTCGTTTAAAGGGATGGGGATGCTATATAGATATAGTTGAAAAAATAATTTATCGTTTCTTAATTATTAATCCCCTTACCAAGAGAATCTATTTTTTTTTAATTACCCTAATATATGTCAGGGAAGCAAGCTGTTAATTGGAATTGTAAATATGACTAATCAAGATAAAAAGCAACCTTTAACTCCCAAACAAGTTAATTTAGAACAAAAACATCAACAAAGGCAAGAATTAAAAAACGCAGATAGTCCCCATGTGTTAAATCCTGGAGATCAGGTTGACGAAAGTAAATCTTTAGATGAAAAAGCGCAGCAAGTTGCTGTAGATGCACCGGATATCACTGGAGATCACATTACTGTTCCCACTTATTTTGTAGTTGAAGACAAAGAAACCGGAGAGAAAGAAGCATTACACCACATTAAAGATGCTGAAGAGATTTCTGATGTCATTCGTCAAGCAAGAGTAGACGAAGACGGTAATCGCAAATGGCGTTAAGGCTCTATTTGGCTTTAAATGTGGAGATTATTCAACATAAGTAGAACCCCAATTTTTGAGGTTCTGTATGAGTCCACTCAGGTGGACTTTGTTTTTGTAGTAGAGCCAGTGCGTTGGTTCCGGCTCCCTCCGTTGTAGTAACTGGCGTGCGGTTTAAACCGCCGGATACTTTTAAAACATCCTCTAAAATGACTAGACTCAAAATTCGGATTTATTTAAAAAACCGACTTCTCTCTACTGATAACATTTAACATTTCGTCGATGCTTTTTTGAAATCAAAATTCAAATCAAAATTGTAAATAATTTGTATATAAAAGGAGAAGACTATTAATTTCTTAAATAAGACTAAGCATAAAATTGCTGTGCTTTCCAATCAAAACAATATCGATAAACTCACATTGCATTTGAAGCTTGACGGCTTTCCTATACAGCAAATTTATCGGATTTTACCCAATAAGCACCAGTATTTTTCTTACATTTTAGAAGATTTAGAAATCCCACAAAATAGAATTGATTTTTATACAAACTGTCTTCAACAAGGAAAATATCTGTTGGTGATTAATAGCACTGAATCCCAAGCTCAGCAGGTTCAAGCTATTTTGGAATTTTTAAATATCGTGGATTGGGAAATTTATTATACACCTAAAATTGAACATTCAATTTCATCAAACTTTAACCAAGTTTCACTTTTTCAGGACTCAATTTATAGTATTATGTTGAACTAGAATTAATTAATGGTTTTCAAGGAGTTTTCATGGAAAAACTGCTTGTTTACAGCTTTCACAATTCGTTTTTAACCTGATATACTGCTGCTTTATTTCTGCAAAAATTATTTAACTGAAATTTGATTTAAAGCAGTTTGCAACTTAATTTGGAGAAACAAACAATGAACTTTCGACAATTCAAACTTGCTTGTACCGTTATTGGTCTTAGTACAGCTATCTTAACCGTTAGTGGAATAGAAGCTCAAGCACAAACTCAAAATAATAACTTATACGTTGAAAAAACACCTAAAAAAGTCGCACAATTTACACCTGGTAGAACTACTCGTTCTGGTCCTAGTTACCTTGGAGTCGGTGGATTTGTCAGTTTTGATGATAATAGTACATTAGGTGATGGTGCTTTTTCAGTAATTAGTAAAATCGGTTTGAGCAGAAACTTTTCTATACGTCCATCTGCTTTACTTAATAATGACCCCGTATTCCTAATTCCCCTAACAATTGACTTTCCTGTTAATGACGTTGCAAATACCGGAATTCAAAGACTTAGTGTTGCTCCTTATTTAGGTGCGGGAGTTTCTATTAACACTAATAATGATGCTGATGTTGGTTTCCTAGTTACTGGAGGAGTTGACGTTCCCGTTTCCCGTAGAATTACAGCGACTGGAGGTCTTAATATTGGCTTTTCTAGCGATAACACTGATGTCGGATTGCTTTTGGGTGTAGGCTACAATTTCTAACATTCACGCACAGTGGATTTAGAAGTCGGGTTTTGATCAAATTTTTCAAAAAAACCCGACTTCTGTATTTCACAAATTTGGATTTAGAAGTCGGGTTTTGATCAAATTTGTCATTCTGGAATATATTAATAAGTTGTTGCGCATTTAATTTGTATTTTTCTAGCGGGCAGGATGCCCGCACTACAAGATTTTAATAAAATTTGAATATACAAATTAAAGGCTTTTTAGCTTATATTGATCAGGTTGATGGTGCGTGACGCTACAAACCTTATAGAACCGTTCAAATTAGCTCAATGCGTTACACTCCCTACAAGAGAAATATGACACTTGCGGCAATTCCTATTGATCTAAAAAAACCCGACTTCTTTAGTTCACATTTATATGTTCTAAATATAAGTCGGGGCTTATTTTATTAAAAAATACTACAAACCGGGATTTTCTGATTTTTCAACCTTGGGAACAATGTCAGGACGTTCTTTATCTTCCCAACCTACCGGACGTTTGGAATTGTACCAAGCAATGGAACCGATGGTAGTAGCTGCAATAAAGCCGAGAACAACTATTCCTGTTAGGGACATATAGTAATCAGAACGACCGTAGGAATTGTCGATTAGCTCTGCTAAAAGATAGTTAAAAGAAATGCTCATTGTGAAAACCTAAATTTGAACAACTAATTAGTCAATAATTCGGATATATTTCAATCGGAAATTAACCAAAATTCTCACACTTATCGTTGCCACTTGTCAATCAATAATTGAAATAGTTAAATTTTAAAGGACTAAAAATTAAATATCATAATTCAGAAGTTAAAAGAACCTAACTTCTGAATTATAAAAATTCAATTTTCCTACAACACTAACTAATCTGTTTCAGGGTGAGAATAAACCTCTGAAACTAAGCAGACTAAAAATTAATCAATTGCTTTTTTAACTTTATCTTTTGCATTCTCAACGGTATGACGAGCTTCAGCTTCAGCTTGCTTAGCTTTTCCTTCTGCTTGGTCTTCGGTGTCTCCGGTAATATTACCCATTGCTTCTTGAGCTTTACCTTCGATGTTTTTAGCAGTTGCTTTTGCTCTATCTTCTGTACTCATAATTGACTCCTTAAATTTTTATAATTAACCAAAAACTTGGTTATTTATGACTTTGTTTCTTTCTTACCTACTATATTAATTGTTTACTTTTGGTTATTGCTCTACCATCAGAAACGTTTTTCAATGATTTACCTCTATCTATATATATAGATAAATAATGCCGAAAATTTAACCGCTTATAAGTGGGTAAGCAGAATTAATTGTATATTTACTACTGGGTTATATCGCTCTTCCCTCTTCCCTTTTCCCTCTTCCCTATCAAACTAAAATGTTAAATTAATTTTGCACGGCTACTTATATTGTCATTTAAATAGAATCTAGCTTTGAGATTCAAAAAAAAATCTCTATGTTTCCTCATACTTCAATAGGACTTACGCAATATATCAGTGAAACAATCATTCTAATCTAGGGATAATTCATTAATTACCCCTACGTTAGTTGTGTTTTGCGTAAGTCTTGTTCAATTCGGATTGCTATAATAATTATTAAATCTTGATTGTACTTTTTTAATAGAGCTATTTTGATATATTATTTTGATATATATATAAATAATCAATCGCTTGCCATTACTTGCGATAAACGGAACGAAACAAAGAATCGAGAACGTCCGCTTGTTTAACTTGCTCTAACGCCCGAAAACTAATAATATCTCCGACATTCAGGATAATATTACCTTCTTTGTCGCGAACAGTTCGTTTTACTGGATAACCTAATATGGCTTTGATTTGTTTATCTTCTTGAATTTGATCGATATTTTTATAATTAATCATAATTAACATTGTTCTAGTCGTAATAATTTAATCCATAATCAAATTTTGGTCTTCTTCTACTCGGTTATTTGATTAACTTAAACATGAATCATAGAAAAGCCTACTTTATATATAAGTAAAAATTGCCCGATTTTCATCGTTCTACAGTAGCACTCATACTCTATTAAAAGATAAATCCTGCATCCACCTTAAGACTGATATATTTATTTTTGATATTTTTCTTTACATATTGTTACACTAGTTTATATTTCGTCATACTAAACTAAGCAATTGCTCTAGATAGATAAGATTATCTAAGAGCGTGTTTATAAATAAAAAATAAAATTCTTTTAGGGTGTGTTAGATGCACGACTATGTTTTGCCCTTAACATATAATTTTAATACATCTAACGGACCAAAAGTTGTTGATGGGTTACGGCAAATTTTCACCTACTCTTTTTCCTATCGAATCCCAGAAAGCCTTAACATACCCTACTTTAAGGACATGATATGATTGGGGAAAATTAAAACTACCAAATCTTAATCAAATTCAACTCAAACCCCGGTAAAACATCTTCACCAGAAACACTTAGGGGTGAATTTAATATTTCTACTTCTTTCCCTGGTCGATAAATTTCTATTATCTTATTTTTGGGGTCAATTAACCAACCCAAACGAACTCCATTATCAATATATTCTGCCATTTTATTTTGCAGCTTTTTGAGCGAGTCACTACTCGAACGTAACTCTACAACAAAATCCGGTGCAAGTGGTGAAAACTCTTCTTCTCGCTGCTGTTGTGTTAATTCATCCCATTTTTGATTACATACCCAAGAAGCATCGGGAGAATACACAGCACCATTAGGTAAGGTAAAACCAGTAGAAGAATCAAAACTAATTCCTAAGTTAGTATTATCATTCCATAACCAAAGTAAAGCGGTGATACTAGAATTTTTCTTTCCTGTCCAAGGATAAGTCGGTGCCATAATAATAACTTCTCCAGTAGATGCACGTTCAAGCAGCAAATCTTCATTTGCTGAACATAGTTCTTGAAACCCTTGAGTATCTAATTTAGGAATATTTAACGCGATTGAATTCATAATTAACTCCTAGCTTGAAAATAAGGAATTGATAATTGGTAATTGGTTATTTTCATAACTCCTAACTCCTAACTCCGGTGGTACTAACTCCGGTGGTACTAACTCCTAACTAAATCATCTTCCCACCAACTTATCTCTTAACTGCTTGATTCTATCTCTAAATTTTGCAGCTTCTTCAAATTGGAGACTTTTAGCAGCTTCTTTCATCTGCGTTTCTAAATTATTAATTAATTGCGGAATATCTTCTAAAGGTATTTCATTAACGTGTTCATCTACCACTTGCAAATCTTGTGAATTCAACCGTCGTGACACTTCTAAAAAAGATAAAATCGCATTGCTGGATTTCTTCTTGACGATTGACTGTGGAGTAATATTATGCATCTTATTATGTGCCATTTGAATACCCCGACGACGTTCGGTTTCGTCAATCGCTTTAATCATACTATCAGTCATTTTATCGCCGTATAAAATGGCTTGTCCTTTTACATGACGTGCAGCTCTACCAATAGTTTGAATTAAAGAGCGCTCAGCACGCAAAAATCCTTCTTTATCAGCATCTAAAATCGCTACTAAAGAAACTTCGGGTAAATCCAAACCTTCTCTTAACAAGTTAACCCCAACTAATACATCAAACACGCCATCGCGTAAATCTTGGATAATTTCAATTCTTTGAATCGAATTAATCTCGGAATGCAGATATCTGACGCGAATACCATTATCTTCTAAATACTCCGTTAAATCCTCAGCCATTCGTTTGGTTAACGTAGTAATTAATACTCTTTCATTCAGGTCAACTCGGTCTTTAATTTCGCCTAATAAATCATCAATTTGACCTTCAGTAGGACGTACAATCACTTCCGGATCAATTACTCCAGTTGGTCTAATAATTTGCTCAGCAATATTATCTTCAGAAATTTCTAATTCCCAATTACCAGGAGTTGCGGAAACAAATATACATTGATTAACTTTTTCCCAAAATTCTTCGGCTTTTAAAGGACGATTATCCGCCGCACTAGGAAGCCGAAAACCATGTTCTATTAAAACCTTTTTTCGTGCTTGGTCTCCATTGTACATCCCGCGAATTTGGGGAATGGTAACGTGAGATTCATCGATTACTAACATCCAATCCTTGGGGAAATAATCAATTAAACATTCCGGTGGTTCTCCTGGTTGTCTCCCTGCTAAATGACGCGAATAGTTTTCCACACCGTTACAATAACCAACTTCGCGCAACATTTCCAAATCGTAGCGACAGCGTTGGTCTATACGTTGGGCTTCTAATAATTTACCAGCCGCTTCTAATTCGGCTTTACGGGCTTTTAATTCTGCTTCAATATCCGTACAAGCTACTTCTAATCTATCTTGTGGTGTGACAAAGTGACGCGCCGGATAAAGGTTCACAGTTGTCAAACTTTGCAAAATTTCACCTGTAACTGGGTCAATATAACGAATAGCGTCTATTTCATCACCGAAAAACTCAATGCGAATAATTCTATCTTCGTATGCAGGACCAATTTCCAATACATCACCGCGAACCCGAAACCGTCCCCGACCCATTTCTATATCGTTACGACTATATTGAATTGATACTAAACTTCTAAGTATTTCCCGTTGATCAACTGACCTCCCTACTTGCAATGGAATTGCAGCATTTAAATATTCTGAAGGCATTCCCAAACCGTAAATGCAGCTAATTGAAGCAACAACTATTACATCTTTACGTTCAAATAAAGACCTGGTTGCGGAATGTCGCAACATATCAATTTCATCGTTAATTTGAGCCGTTTTTTCTATATAAGTATCAGTAACGGGAATATAAGCTTCTGGTTGATAATAATCGTAGTAACTGATAAAATACTCAACCGCATTCTCAGGAAAAAACTCCCGTAACTCGTTACAAAGTTGTGCAGCAAGAGTTTTATTATGCGCCAAAACAAGAGTCGGTTTACCTATTTTCTCAATCACCCTGGCGATGGTGTGAGTCTTACCCGTACCAGTTGCACCCAAAAGGGTTTGATAACGGTTTCCTGCTTCAATAGTTTCCACAAGCTGCTCGATAGCTTTAGGCTGGTCACCTGTGGGTTCAAAAGGAGCTTTTACGAGAAAATTTTTCATCAGCTTGCTAAAACTTTAACCTATTTAATGGTAGCTAATAGTGCTACTTAACGAACTTAAAATCGAAATCTGAAAAACAGAATTTAGATACATTTATCTTTACAATCCTTAATACTTAAGTTTGACTTATGTCTCAGTTTTAAAGATACTTATATTTGTACAAGGTTTTTTAAAGTTAAACTTAATAAATAAAAGTAAATTTTTAATTTACCTCATCATAGTCAAATTTATTTATTAGAGGCATAAAATTATGACCGTCAGCAGTAATGGTAGACAAGCCAGTACTAGACAAAGACAAGCCAAAACTGGACTAGAAACCAGTACAAAATTAGAAAATATAAAAGGTGAAAAAATGAGTACAGATAATCAAAACAACAATACTGATAAGGTTGTAAAAGCAGACGCTGCCAAAGAAGAAGTAACTGGAACCCTTGCGGTTTCTGGGAAACGTCCCATTACCAGCAGCAACTTGGATATTGCACACACAATGAGGGTTTCCGGAGAACGTCCCATTAGCAGTAGCGATTTGCAAATTGTTGATACCGTAAATATCATGGGAATTCGTCCTATTGGGGCAAACAAGATGCAATACTCTGAGACAATGAACTTGTCTGGAATTCGTCCGATTGCTAAAAGTGATTTGGTGGTTTCACAAACTTATTCTGTTATGGGTAATCGTCCAGTCGCATCGAACGAAGTTGATGATAGTTTTTCTTTGATGGGTTTCTTGGACTAGTACTTCACCACATAAGTTATGAGGGGTAATGCGTTTGTAGTGGGAGCGTCTCGCTCCCTGGTAGTAGCTAGCGACCAAGATGGTCGCAATACCGTAAACCCATCAAAATTAATGTGGTGGAGTACTAGTAGTCTATTTCATTAAATATGATGGACTAATTTATTTACTAGCGAGCTAGAAGCTCGCACTACGAATTACGAATTTATTGCCCCCCAAAACTAATGAAAAGAACCACTAGTACTTCACCACATTAATTTTGCGGGGTAATTTACTGGTAGTGGGAGCGTCTCGCTCCCTGGCGGTAAGTAGCAAGCTTTTCGGTATGTCCCTCCGGGGCAGGCTTCGCCAACGCACTACCTTAACCCATCAGAACTAATGCAATCGACAGTAGTTCACCACACAAATTATGAGGGGTTTCTTCGTCTACCGACGTGCTGTAGAGACGTTATACATAACGTCTCTAGACAATTTTGAGAAAAAGTAACCATTCAAAATTAATGTAGTGGAATACCAGATTTGTAAGAAGATGTTTTCAAAGTATTCGGTGGTTTCAACTGCCTGGTAAAGTATTAAATTAGACTTTTAAAACATCCTCTAACTAGCAGACAATAATTAGAAGTCGGGTTTTTAGCTTTTCGCCCCCTTGCCCCACACCATAGCTGTACCCAGCTTGGTGTTGGGATGTATAGTAGCGTACTGTACACCAGACAATAGTCATAAAAACCCGACTTTTCAAAACTCATCGTGCAATTAAAAAATTCCCTCTACTAGAAAGCGAGGGGTATCAGGTGATGGGAATATTGAATACTATCAGCTAATTTCTATCAAGAAGCTTTAAGTAAATCTTGTGCAGGACGTTTACTGTTGCGAATACCCTCGATGGCTTCTTTATAGCTTTTAGCTTTAAACACAGCGGAACCTGCAACAATTGCATTGGCACCAGCTTCCAAAACTTGCCAGGTATTATTTACCTTGAGTCCACCATCAACTTCAATCCAAGGATCAAGTCCACGTTCATCACACATTTGACGCAACTTGCGGATTTTAGGTACAACTCCAGGAATGAAGCTTTGACCACCGAAACCGGGGTTAACGCTCATTATCAATACCAAATCGCACAAATCCAAACAGTAATCAATCATATCCAAGGAAGTACCGGGGTTTAATACAACTCCAGCTTTTTTTCCAAGCTCTTTGATTTGTCCTAAAGTACGATGTAAATGAGGAGAAGCATTATGTTCGCAATGAACGTAAATGTGGTCTGCTCCAGCTTTCGCGAAATCTTCTACATATTTTTCAGGTTCCACAATCATCAAGTGGACATCCAAAGGCTTCTGAGTTACTGGACGAAGTGCCTCCACTACCAGAGGACCTATCGTTATATTAGGTACAAAACGACCATCCATTACGTCAACGTGAATCCAATCGGCTCCGGCTTCGTCTACAGCACGAACTTCGTCACCAAGACGACTAAAATCTGCTGATAGGATGGATGGAGCGATAACAACGGGTTTTTTAGATTGTTTATTGGTCATGGCTAGTGGGTCTTTAAGCGTCCTCTTCTGTAATCATTGTAACAAAATATTGAGATTTATCTCATGAAAAATTGGAAGTTAGACAATGGGATGAGGGGACAGTTGACAGTGGACAGTTGACAGTTGACAGTTGACAGTTGACAGTGCTGTGCAGTGTGGCAAGTAGTGACATGCACTGAATAATAATCTATTAATATGCTTAGTACCTTATTTTCAACCATGTACCGTCGCAACTGCTAACTCCTAACTCCTAACTCCGGTGGTACTAACTCTAAACTCTAAACTCCAAACTCCAAACTCCAAACTCCTAACTCTAAACTCCTAACTCTAAACTCCAAACTCCTAACTCCTAACTCCTAACTCCTAACTCTAAATTCCTAACTCCTAACAACTACTTTATGAAAAAACTAACTTGGGTGATTTTGGGTTGTGGTGCTTCTTGCTTGAGCTTTCCGGTATTGGCTTTGACTACTTCTATTAGTAGCGAAGGTATTGATGCTTTGAGGTTACATAGACCACCATATAATCTATCTGGCAGAAAAATTGCTCTTGGTCAAGTGGAAATTGGTCGTCCCGGTCAATTTGGTGTAGATAAGTCTGTTTCTAAAAATCATTCTGTGCCTTTGGCTGGTGTTTTTCAAGGTCATCTACCTGCTAAGTCTGATAAAGGTGTTGACCCTCATGCTTATAATGTTGCTGGTGTAATGGTCAGTAATGATAAAGGCTTTCGAGGGGTTGCTCCAGGAGCGCGTTTATATTCTTCTGCTGTTGGTTCTATCAAGGGTATGGGTCAACCCGAAGAATGTTTATCGGCGCAACATATTGCTTTGCAAAATGGTAATGATGTACGCGCTATTAATTTCAGCTTTGGTGAACCTCTAAGCCGCGACCCTAGACCAGACCCAGTTTTGGATGGTAAAGCTTTACTTACATTATGTATTGATTGGTCTAGTCGGGTTCATAATGTTTTATATACTATTGCTGGTAATCAGGGTAAGGGTGGTATTCCTATCCCTACAGATAATTTTAATGGAATTAATGTTGCTTTTTCCTCTCGCCGAGAAGATTTTTTTCGGAAACTTGATGTTTCTAACTTGGTAGCTATCAATGAGTCAATGAACGCACGCTTAGCTGGGAAGGAGCTTAATTTAGGTCCCCGTCGTACTATCAACATTGTTGCCCCGGGAAATAATATTCGGTTGCTCAATCCTAATGGACAAATTAAGAAGGTCACGGGTACCAGTTTTGCTGCACCTCACGTTACTGGTACTGTAGCTTTGTTACAAGAGTTTGGCGATACGATGTTAAGAAAATCGCTAAAATCACCTGCTCCTCAACAACTTGCTTGGAGTCTTGATTCTCGTCGTCATGAAGTGATGAAAGCTGTTTTACTGAATTCAGCGGAGAAGATTAAAGATGATGGAGATGGTTTAAAGTTGGGAATGACTCGTACTTTAATTGATAAACAAAATCAAGATTGGTTAGCTTCTGATGCTTATAAAGACGAAGCTATTCCTTTACATACTCAGATGGGAACCGGACATTTAAATGCTTTTCGGGCTTACCAACAGTTTAGTGCCGGACAATGGAGTTCATCCCAAGCAGCACCGGCTATTGGTTGGGATTATCGCACAATTTTAGCCGGAACTTCTGCTGATTATACTTTAGCAAAACCTTTACAAAAAGGCAGTTTTGTGTCTATTACTTTAACTTGGGATAGGTTGGTAGAACTCGATGATCAAAACAAAAATGGTAAATATGATAAGGGAGAAAATTTTCGCGATCGCGGTTTGAATAATCTCGATTTGCATTTAGTAAAAGCTGACGGTAAAACTTGGGAAAATCGCAGTAGTTGTGCTTCTGTTAGTCAAGTCGATAGTGTGGAACATATTTTTTGTAAAATACCGGAAGATGGTAATTACAAAATTAGCGTCAAGTTTAAAGACAGCATCAACGAACCAACTCAACCTTATGCTTTGGCTTGGTGGACTCCCTAGACAGTTATCAGTTAACAGTTAACGGTTATCAGTTAACAATAAACTTTTGGTGTTACTAATATGTATCCTAAAAAAACCGACTTCTGCGAATAGTCAAATTAATTTAACATTTCTTAACATTTTGCCTGACTCAGAAGAAATTTAAGCAGGGCTGTGTTATGTCTCAACTTCAAACTCTGTGCAATGTGTAATATCTAAACTTTTATAATTACTTCCTACTTCTTCACAGAAACTTAATAGTAAAGTGAAATAAGTATAAAGTAACACTTTGAATTTTAAAAAACCCGGATAAGGAATTCATTCCAATGGAATCTAATGTGTGGAATTTAATTCGCTCCTCTTTCACTCAATCCATTTATCCGGAGTGGACGAAATGTTATTCGCTAAATCTAATATATCTACTGATGTTCAGACGTTCATCGAAAAATTAGCACGACTCGATTTGGGACCAATTGCCTATAGACTTATGTATTGTAACGAAGAGAAATGGAATATTCAACAAACAAACCAAGCAATTTTACAGTATTTAATGTTTTTACTGTTGATTTATCTTTACCCTAACGGTGAACTTGTCCCGAATGAAGAAATTGATCGGGTATGGCATTATCACATACTTGATACTATCAAATACGCTGAGGATTGTGAAATGCTATTTGGTCGATTTATCCATCATTTTCCTTACTTTGGGAAGCGGGGGAAAACGGATAGAGATAATCTACAAAAAGCGTTTGAGCAAACCCAAGTACTTTTTCAAGAACACTTTGGAATAAATATGGAAATCACAAACAAAAAGAGTATCGCATCTGATTGTCAACCTATTGGTAAGATAACACAACTTACTCGACCGCGTGTAGATATCGGTGAAATTTTTAGTGTCGGCTATCGATAGAGCTATATTTGATTTTTGAAAAGCCGAAAGTATATTTTGTGTTCCCTATCTCGACTAGTTATAATTGCTGCAACAACCGCAGCTAAACCTGTTATTTTGAAACTACAGTCAGGTCAAACAAAAATTAAACCGGACTCCTGTAGACTAACTGAAGTTCTGCTTAATGATCGTAGAGGGGTCAAAACTTTGCCAACTTGCTTTTAGCGAACTGTTATCTAGATACGCATTTAAAGTTAAGCTGTCTTTATTGGAATTTAAATTACTCGAAGCATTCAAGGTAAAATCAAAGTTACTGTAAGCATGAATGGTTTGATCGGGAATAATATTTTTGATTGTGGAAGGGTATTTAATACCATTGATAATTACAGTTGCGATGGTCATAGTTTGAGAATGATTGCAGCCATACAAATGATGATTTTTTACAACCCATTCTAATGTTAAGGTACTTGCAGAATGAGGTATCTTTTGAAGTAGGGCTTCTTTAATAATCGGATTTCCATCAACTTTGATACTGGTATAAATATTGGATTGTTTATCCCAAGAATCGATAACTGCAAGCAACAAATCAAGTTCTATACTTTCATGAGCGGGAAGCCCAGCGAAGGTAAGTACTTTTGTATATTCTGTTTCTTTTGTTGGTTTTGTTTGAGTTGTAAGGCTGAACAATTTATCTCCTTTAAAAATGAAATAGTCAATAGGTAGGAATGATTATTTACGAATAATTAATCTTGAAGAACTGTAATATTGGTTTGCCAAGTTGAAGGTAATATAGTCAAATTTGAGTTAATTTCTCCGAGAAAATAGTTTAACTGCAAACAAACTCCTTTAGCTGTATCATCTAGTTTCGATACAGACGCAGCAATATTAGCATCTGTAAATAAATGCAAACGCCGAATAAACTCTTTTCCTGCGTTTCCAGCCGCAACATTGCATCCGTAAAGTAACAAATTAGGTACAGACCAAGTTTTTAATTGAGAAGCATAATATTTGAGATTAAATAAGTTCAAATTGCTCTTTCCCAAATATAAACAACCTGGAGAACCGTTAGAAATAATATGGAGACTTTTGAGACGGTTACATTTATTTAAAGTTTGAGTAATTTGTTCAACTTCATGATAATTGGGTCGAATAATCATTATCTGTGAACAAGGTAATAAAGCTTGAACTAAACTCTGAAAGTCTTCCACAGCATCGTCAATCAAAACTAAAGTACGGACGGTGTTAAAGCTGAATTTCTGCTCATTATACATAAAATATTGTTGAGATTTACTGTTTAAATTTAAAAATTATCTGATTCATAATTTATGATTAGTTACTTGAAAATGATTTTTTTTGCAACTAAAAATTAGAGAGAATCATCTATATTTTAATACTGCTAATTCTGGTGGTTCGATTAATGTATATTGATTGGTAGTCCAAATCCCAACTCCTACTTTTGTATTTGTTCCTTGCTTGTTTACCAAAGTAGAAATTTTTGCGCCAGTTGTTTTGTATAAACGTAGGATAAATTTTTTGCCAATCTCCTCACCACCTACATTAGAACCATATAAGAAAATGTTCTTAACCGACCATTTTTTCAATTGTTGAGCATAGTAATTAAAGTTATGAACGGATAAACTACTATTACCTAAATATAAACAACCCGGTGAACCTTGAGAAATAATATGAATGTCTGAAAGGGGAAAGTTTTTTTGCACTGCATAAGTAATCTGGTCAATTTCTTGCTTATTCGGTCGCAATATAATCACCTCTGCTTGAGGCATTATATCTTGTGATATACGCTCTTCTAAGACATGAAAATCTTTGATAGATGGGTCTATAACAACTAAAGCTGGTACTCTATTATCACTCATTTTTCAGTAGTTACACTCTGATATTTTTTTGAGTCTTAAGAATATAATTGAATTAATTTCCAATTAATAATTGACAATTGATAATTATTCATTTTTGGATTTAAAGCATCTCCTTTCAATAATAAAAAACATTAATATTCTTTATTCTCAGGATTGTCTTTATTAATCAACAGTAAATTATCAATTATCGAAAGTAATTTTAGGGCAGAAATTTATATCAAGATATATACTTCCGCAAATACTATTAATTAGAGGAAATCTAACTCCAATTAAAGACTTTGAATAGGAAAAAATAGATGCATAGCCCCGATATTTTAAGTCGCTGTAAGTGCATTTTTTTATGTATCACCCTGATGATTCAAGTTGTTATAAGTGTGAGAAAAGATGCATGACCCTGATGCCAAATACCTCTATCAGTGTGTTCCAACTGTGTATACCTTGAATAAGGAAAACTGCTTTGTAGGCAGAAAGCAGATTACACGCTCACATTGTTAAGCAGTATTTCCGATTTGTCAGCAGGGAAAAGTTAAGTAAAAGGTAGTTATTGTAGTAATTAATATACTAAAAATTAGGCAGATATTTTACTTTATTCACAAGAAAAAGCTAGGTCTGTATGTGAAAGTTATAATTATAGAAGTCGGGTTTTTTGGATAGATATCTGTAACACGCTTTCACGCTGATCAAAACCCGACGAATCACCCCATTCATCAAGACTGAATAGTTTGTAGTAATTCTTGAGCTTCTACTAATTGTTTTTGCATACCTAGATTTTCAAAATCTTTTATCGCTTCATTTACCCACCGTTCTGCTATATTTAAATTGCCGAGTTTTTCTTCTAAACGAGCTAAAGAACGTTTTGTATATGCTCTACTGCATTTATCCTGATTTTTTTCTGCTATTTGCAAAAGTTCTGTTAAATAATTTTGAGCTTGATTTAATTTTCCCTGTTTGATTGCAATATCTGCTAAAAAGTCTTTAGCAAGAAAACTTGCACGTCGCCAATTAATCAATTTTGCTTGTTCAAATATTTGTTTAAATAATGCTTTACTTGCTTGATAATTTCCATTTTTATAATGAATCTCGCCTTGATAATAAAGAATATGTAGGGATAAGCGAGTCGCAATCGATGAATTAATTTGAGAATTATTTGAATTATCTAATAAATTTTGAGCTTCATTTAACCAATGGGTTGCTATGATAAATTGCTGCTTTTGAATGTACCATACACCAATATGAATCGCTAAATCCACTTGTATATCTAATGCTAGATGCTCGTGCAATTCCCAAGCTTGAGTAAATAAATCATCGGCTAAAGTTAAATGTTCTTCTTGTCCCATCAAGGTGAGCTTCCAAGCGCGATCGCCAAGTATTTCAGCTGCGATCGCCAAGTCTTGACGAGAAATAGCCGCTTGAGTGAGCCATTCCAACCACAATAGTGGTCCTTCCCAATAAGTTAAACGATTTTGCCGATAAGCAAAGGAGTATGTATAGCATTTCACATCGCGCCAAAGCTTGCACACATCGTCATAACGCTCCTCCTTGATACACCATTCTATGACTTCTGTCAAGTTAACCCATTCTTGTTCAAGATGCTGATAATCTTGCCATTCTCGCCAATCTTTACTTCCATGTTGTCGAGCAAACTCTAGATACCAGTTTACCCAACGCTCGCGAGCATTCTTTTCAAACTCAGGATTGTCAGACATTTCTATGATCGCGTATTCGCGAGTTAAAGGTAACATCCCGTAACGTTCTTGACGATAATTAATTAAAGAAAGTTGTTGCAATTTAGCTAAACCATCTGCCGCTTTCAAGTTATCATTTATCCCCGCAACGGCTCGCAATGCTGAGGTTATTGGTGGTTTAGCAAATAGTGACAAAGCCATTAAAAAGTAGTAAGCGGGTTGCCCCTGCAATGGCTGCACAGAACTCTCGAAATAAAATCGGCAGAAATCTCCTTGATCGGGTATCAAGCAAGAAGTAACATTATCAAAGCTGTAACCAGCATTTAACTGACCAATGGCGTAAATAATTGCAGCTGGAATTCCTCCTGTGGTTTGATATAGCTGGACATATTGCTTTAAATTCAAGTTTACTTGTTTTTCGGCTGCTTTTTGTTGAATCAATATTAAAGCTTCTATTTGAGTCAAAGATGATAAACGAATAGCATTGAAAGGGGTTTTTTCTCGACTAGTAATTAAAGCTTTTACTGTTGGTGGAAGTTCGTATAAAAAACCGAGTACTTGCTGAATTTCTTCTAAAGTATCTAAATTATCAATAATTAGCAAAGTCCGCATATTTGCTAAACATTTGTAGATTTGTTCGTAAGCTTGTTCAAAACTTGTGGAGGGAGAATTATCAAAGCTAATTGTGCGGATTATACTTGTAAAAATATCCCTTAAAGTTTTTTCTCTTCTTAAACGAGGTAAAATTCCTCTAGAGGTGAAAAATTGAGTTTTTGCAGAAATAAAGACGATTAATTCAAAAGTTGGAATATTTTCTACTAAAGTATTTTCTAAATAAGTATCTTTACTAGCTTGCAAACAACGGTAAGCGATATCTAAAGCTAAGGTCGTTTTTCCCACACCTCCGATTCCTTCAATGCTTACACAAGGAATTAAACACTCAAAAGAAAGGAGTTCCAGCAGCCTTTTGGCTTCAGCTTCGCGACCAATTAATCTTGTATAATCTCGTGATGGTAAATTGTGATATACATTTTGAGGTTTTTGTGGAAAGTTCAGATTATTAACAAAAGCTTCTTTTGCGATTAATTCCTTGTTAATTATTTTGCCTTGTTCTGCCTGATAAACTTGTTGTTCAAGAATTGCTTTCAAATTATTTTTGTTAATTTTTTTTTCTAAAGCTTGCGACAACCGTTTCCACAATTTTGGTCCAACATCATTTTTGAGATATTCCTCGGTATAACCACCTTCCGCAGCAATTTGGTTGTATTTTTGACCTTTCCAAGAACCATGTAAAACTAAAACCTCTATATTAGAAAGATGCTTGCCTGTTTTAGCCATAAATAGACTGGAAACAAACATTAAAACTTCTTGAAAGGAAATATTGTTACTTGGAGAGCTATGATTTTTATCGCTCATTGCACCACAAAATTAAAGGGGTAGGTTTCATAGAACAGTTTACATAATATTTCTTTACCATTCATTACCTCTAACTTTAGAATATTATATGGTAATATTGTAAAAACTGTAATCTAGATAACTTTAATCTTAAGATTTAGCTTTGAAATTTAGATATCAAAAATTGAATAGATAATTGAGAAGAATATTCTGTTGCCAAAACTGTAACCACCCAAGTATTCTCAAGTTTTAGATGTCATAGTCAAGGTAAATTGGGATGGTGAGAATTGTAGTCATATGAAGCGAAAATTAAGCAACGCTCAGCAAAACTTTTTACAAAGACGTTACGCGGTGAGTTTAGGAAGACGTTATGTTCTAGCTGCTGCGGGTGTAATGCTTATGGGTGTTATTGGATGCTCTCAATTAAATAAAACTAGTAATAGCGCCCTTGCTGAATCACCTTTACCGCAATCGGAATTACCTGTGTCAGAGAAAGCTGCATCGTTTGAAACAAAATTAGTGTCGGCGAACACCAAATTTGGCTTTAATTTATTTTCTCAATTGTTAATTAAAGATAATCAAAAAAATATATTTGTTTCACCTTCAAGTATAGCTCTTGCTCTAGCCATGACTTATAACGGGGCTAGTGGTAGTACTCAAAAAGCAATGGCTAAAGCCCTGGAATTGCAAGGCATGAATCTTCAACAGATAAATTCCGATTACCTACAATTAAAAGCTAGTTTAGAAAAGCCCGACCCCGAAGTAACATTAAATATAGCTAACTCATTATGGGTAGATAAAAATGCTAGCTTGAAACCAGATTTTATTCAGAAAAATCAAGATTTTTATCAAGCTCAGGTGACAAATTTAGATTTTGCAGATACACAAGCACCTAATACAATTAACAATTGGGTCAGAGAAAATACCCAAGGTAAAATAGAAAAAATAGTCGAAAAAATAGACCCAGATCAAATACTGTTTTTACTGAATGCAATTTATTTTAAAGGCAGTTGGATGAAGGAATTTGAGGCAGAAAAAACAGCCAATTTTCCTTTTTACTTATTATCAGGAGAAGAGAAACAACATCCGATGATGTCACAATCGGGTGATTATAGATACTACGAAAATGAACAATTTCAAGCCGTCAGTTTACCTTATGGTGAAAATGGTAGAATCAGTTTTTATATATTCTTACCCAAAGAAAATTCTAATTTAAATTCTTTTTACCAAAACTTGAATGCAGAAAATTGGCAAAAATGGATATCTAACTTTGGTAAGAGAGAAGGTTTTGTTCGTTTACCCCGGTTTAAAATGGACTATGAAGCGACATTAAATGATGCACTTTCGGCGTTAGGAATGGCAGAAGCATTTGGCGATCGCGCTAATTTTTCCTCCATGGGAAATAACCTTAAAATCAGCGAAGTTAAGCATAAAACATTTTTAGAAGTGAATGAAGAGGGAACCGTTGCGGCTGCAACAACTTCAGTAGGAATCGCATTGTTGTCAGCCCAACTACCCACAAAACAACCATTTGAGATGATTGTTAACCGTCCATTTTTCTGTGCTATTCGAGATAATCAAACCCAAAGCATTTTATTTATGGGTTCAATTGTAGAACCACTTACTTAATTAGTTAAACAATAAGAAATTCATATTTTAATTAAGCAGTGGGAGGAGATGTTTTTGGTGCAGCTACATCAATGGAAGGTACGCTAATTTCAGAATTAGCGTCCTGTATTTGTTCTGTTTTTTTATGGTGACAATCTTGATTTTTTTCCAGGATAACATCATCGCGATCGCTCTTAGCAATAGAAGGACGTAGAGAACTTAAAGCCGTTTTAATTACAACAGCACTGGGAACCGCTACAACCACACCTAAAAGCCCACCAATTCTCGCTCCTGTCAGTACAGAAATTAACACCCAAGCGGGATTTAAACCTGTAAAACTACCTAGAATGCGTGGAGCAATGATATTTTCCAGTATTTGTTGAACGATTACAGCAGCCAATAATGCTCTCATTCCAATCCAGAAATCTTGCAGTGCGACTAAAGATGTCGTGAGGGCAATACCCACAGAGCCACCAAAAGGAATTAGTGCCATAATTCCAATAGTCAAGCCAAAAAGCAAACCAAAAGGTACTTTCAGCCATAAAAACGTGGGAATTAAAGCTGATGCCATACAAATAGATAAAATTATTTGAGTGATAAAGAAATTTTGAAAGCTAAGACGTACTGTTTCCGAAAACGGTTTGCTAAATCGATCAGGAAGCCAGCCAATCAAGCTTTGCCAAAGTTCTCCTCCATGTTGTAACAAATAAAACGTTAAGACCATAGTTAAGAGAATATCAAGCAAGCTCGTTACCGTGACTACCGCTAAATTCAAAACCTGTCCGGCTATAGCTTGTAATTGTCCTTTAACACGGTCATTAATCTGTACTACCAAAGCATCGAGGTTGATTGGTAAACCCAAACTATCAGCTTTTTCGTTGAGCATCATTAGCTGATAACGTCCCGAATCAATTAATTCGGGTAAACGAGCTACCAATTGCTGAGCTTGAGTAAATGCTAAAGGCACAAGCGTAACACCTAATGCTAACAATATCGATAAACTCAGTAAAAATACTAAAATTGCAATAGGTTCTCGCTTTAGACCTTGACGCTCCATCCAGGTTACGGGATAGTTGAGCAGAAACGCTAATACCGAAGCTCCGGCTAAAATGACTATCAACGAGTGGAAGTAATCAAAAATTACTGAAAACGCCCAGCCATTAATCACTAACAGCGGAGCAAAAACGGCGATCGCGCCGATTCGCGCTATTGGTGTTAAGCTTTGCCACCAGTTAAGGAGCTTAAGTTTATGCATAAAAAAAGCCGATTGCCGTTGGACAACTAATTAAGTCTTCGATTGTAAGCTTATTATCCCCGACTACAGACAAATTATTCATCCCCCTAGTTTAGGATTTTACTCAAACTAATGAAGCATTTTAAATCTATTTCTAATTCAAGTATTTCTAATTCAAGCAAAATCAAAAAAGAAGATATTTCTTTAATGGGAATGCTGATATACCTAATTCCGGTGATTGGGTTTTTCCCTTCTCTATGGACGCTTTATCGGGGTGAAGCAAGCCGAGAACAATTAAAAACTTGCCGTTTGTCAATTACATTAGCATTAACTTGGATAATCGGGTACATACTTTTAGGAACTGGAGCTTCAAGTTCGGATTTTTTTGCTCTGCGTTTGTATATTCTTAACAGCTTTGTAACCAGCGGTTATTTTGTGGTCAGCGTATGGTTAATTATTCGCACAATCCAAGGTAAGTCTCAAAGATTACCGGCATTTAGCCAGTTTGCGGAAAAATTCTTAGTAAGTGAACGACTACCTAAGAAGACACAAGGCAGAAAGCGCAAAAGCCTATAATAAAAGCAATTTAACTGATGTAATCAATGGTTAGATATTTATCTTAATTGAAATCAGAATATTTGTAGTCAAGTCGTCTTGCACTACGATTATCAATGACTTCACAGCCAATTTTAGTATAAAGTTGCCATACTTCTATTAAACATCTCCGGATTAACTAAAAAAATAGGAGAAATACTGCTATAAGTGTTGTGGTTGACACGAAAGTTGTGTCGTTAGCACTGATAATTAAGAGTTAGCTATTATGGGTTGATTCGTTATTACGAATGCAAAACAGAAATTTCAATTTTCATCAATAAGTGTGAGGAAGTCAGTGACCATTCAAAGAACTTCGGCGCAAGACAGCCATTCTGCGTCCCCTCCTAACTCAAATGACAAAAAAGAAAATAAACCGAAATCGGGAAAGTGGTTGTGGTTTTGGGTGGGGATGAGTGGTATTGCGATGATATCGGCTACCGCAGGAGCGCTTTTAGCAGTTTCCTTGAGCAGTACTCCTTTAATGCAAGCCAATCTCAGCCCCGATGAAGCTGCTGTATTCGATAAAGATAGTATTGCTGGGGGTGGACTAAGATTTTCCGAATTAACTCGTCCCGTAAACGTTTTAATTATGGGAATGAGCGTACTTCCCGACGATGTGCCAAATCCTCCATCTGAAGTTAGAGATTTAGGATACTTACCTCAAGTAAATTCTTTTGAAGGTCTTGCTGATGTTATGCTGCTGGTCAAATTCGATCCTCAGACCAAAAAGCTGACCATGCTTTCCATACCCAGAGATACTCGTACTGAAATTGAGGGATATGGGATTAAAAAAATCAATTCTTCTAATGTCCTGGGTGGTCCAGCTTTAAGTGCTAAAAGTGCCAGCAAACTTTTAGGAGGAGTTGCGATCGACCGCTACGTCAGGATTAATGTTCTGGGAGTCGGTAAGTTAATTGATGCTTTGGGAGGAGTCACGGTAAACGTTCCTGAAGATTTAAAGTATCAAGATGATTCTCAGCATTTATACATCAATTTAAAAGCAGGTAAACAGCATTTGGATGGTGATAAAGCGCTCCAGCTTTTACGCTTTCGGAATGATGGTAGGGGAGATATTGGTCGGATTCAACGTCAGCAAGTGCTTATGCGAGCATTGATGGATGAAGCGCTCAATCCTGGAACTTTAGTTCAATTACCTAAAATTCTTGAGGTAGTCAAAGAACATATTGATACTAACTTGACGGTGGAAGAATTATTAGCATTGGTTGGTTTTGGAGTCAGAACCAATCGTTCTAATATGCAAATGTTAATGGTACCCGGTCGATTTAGCAATCCTAGTGAGTATAGTGCTAGCTATTGGATACCAAACCCTGAGCGTATAAGTACTATGATGGCTCAGCACTTTGGTATAGAAACTGATAATCAATTTCAATCTGGTGAACCAGCATCTTTACGAGTTGCGATTCAAAATCGTACTGGCAATGATGATGTTAGTTTCCAAGGTTTGACCAGAAAGCTACAAAAAGCTGGTTATAGTAATATTTTCGTGACAAAAAGCTGGACTCAACCTTTAAAATCAACCCACATTGTTGCTCAACAGGGAGACGAAACCAGCGCTGAATCAGTTCGTAGTATTTTAGGATTTGGGGAAGTACGAGTAGAAAGTACTGGTAGTCTTGATTCAGATATTACAATTCAATTGGGTGAAGATTGGTTGAAACAACGCTCTGCTCCAGAATCTTCTAATGATATACCATTGTTATAATCAGTTATCAGTTACCAGTTATCAGTTATCAGTTACCAGTTATCAGTTACCAGTCCTGACGGGAACTTTCAACTATTAATTGTTAACTGATAGTATCGTTCCTGTTAATACTATTTAACCGTTAAAGCAGGTAAAACCTGCAATTCGTTTTCATCCCCAGTCGCGCATACACAGGGTTTTCACTTGAGTTACTTATAAATGGCAATTGGCAGAACAATTATTATCTCTGCAATAATTATGCCATTCTACTTGTTCGATTATTAAAAATAATATGTTTTTACTTCCGTCAAACTACGGTTTGACGGAGAAGTATCAAAAAACATGATGATTCAATTCAACCGCTACGAAAGCTCTAAAATCCAATCCTGTAAAATCGGATTTACTAATTCTGGAGCTTCATCCTGGGGACAATGACCTACCCCTTCTAAAGGAATAAACTTGGTTACTTGCGGAAACTCAGCCAGCTTTCTACCTAATTCTATTGGTTCCCAAGGGTCTGCTGCCCCCCATAAAATAATCGCCGGACAAGGTAGGATTGGTAACAAGTCTTCCGCTAAGGGACCCCTCGAATAAGCTGTAAACGCTAAAAATACAGCTGCTGCACCTGGATCTTTGGCTGGTGCCATTAAAATATCAACCAATTCGTCAGTAACAGCTACACCCAAAGGATAAGCTTGCAGCAGAATCGAACGCACGGTTTTGGGTTTGGCAATTTGATTAAAAAAGAATTCGCCAATAGGCTTGACAGAAAGCATTTTTTGTAGTAATGGCGCTCCTATACGCCGATAATACGGTAACTCGGCTTGTTTACGTTCGTGCAAAAGTCGTAGAGAACAGTTAAGCAACGCTACACCCAATGCAATTTCTGGGTTATCGACTGCGGCTTGCATTGCGACGATACAACCGATAGAATTTCCTACCAAAAAAGCAGATTCACCCACAACTTGACGGCAAAAATCAGCTATCAACTGTCCCCAAGTTTCAAATGTATAAGCAATTTCTTGATTAGGTTTAGGTTTCGCTGAAGCCCCAAAACCAATTAAATCAATCGCGTAAACACGACAATTTTCTGCTAAAACAGGGATATTTTTTCGCCAATGTCCCCAAGAAGCCCCAAAGCCATGGATCAAGACAACGGCAGAGCCGGTAGTTCCTTGAGTTTGGTAGCAAATCGGAAAACCTTGCCACATCCAGGTTTGTGTTGAACTAGATACCGGGGTAGAAATAGAAGTATTCATGGAGTTATAGATTATATATGTATGTCAAAATAAGTTTTTTCATTTCCCCAACCCCATCCTAATTCCTAGTACTTCACCACATTAATTATGAATGGTTAGTTTTTCTCAAAATTGTCTAGAGAGGTTATGTATAACGTCTCTACAGCACCTCGGTAGACGAACAAACCTTTGATAACTTGTGTGGTGGACTACTAGTATTCGACCACAAATGAAATACACCACTATTTGCTTGTCTCGAATCTCAGAAATCGAGTTGAGATTTTGTTAATACATTAGAAGTTTGGAATAACTTGATGATAAATATACCTATAAATTATTATCTTCAGTATTTTTTCTGGTGTCAATTAAAGTATTTGTCAGATAGCTAATCAAGATTAGTTTTAAACAAATGCTTTGTAAACACAATAAATAACCAAATATTTAATGTATAAAATAGTAAAATACGGCTGAGAAACTGCTTTATAACTAGATTATATTAATTATCGCAGGTTGAAACTGGTTATCAACAAAAATCTAATCTGAAAAAAATCTAAAAATTACTAAAAATAATATTAGAAGATATTTCCAGATTTATTCAGTAGTTTTACAATTTACGACAATTAACGGTGAACTATAGAATTATTGGATATCAGTTAAGCATCTACACAAAGGGTGGCTTGAAATTGGACGCGGCAAGCCCACATGAAAAATGTGTTTTGCTGTTCCCAGTTCCTTCAAGTAACCAAAAATATGAGTGTACTAGAGACAATGGATACCCCCGTAGGAAAATACGCACCTGATTTTGAACTGCCAGGAATTGACAATCAAGTACACCATCTAGGACGTTATTTAGAAAGATTCCGTGCAGTTGGCGTAATTTCGATGTGCAACCGCTGCCCCTATGTAGAGTTGTATATAGACAAACTAAAACAACTACAGGCAGAATTTGGTCCGCAAGGCTTTACGCTGATTGGAGTCAATGGCAACATTGCCCAAAACGATCCCAAGGAAAGCTTTGATAATATGAAAGCTTTTGCAAGACTTTACCAATTAAATTTTCCTTATTTGTGGGACTCAACTCAAGACGTAACTCGTAGCTTCGGTGCCACCAAGACACCAATGGCATTTTTAATTGACGAAGATGGTATTGTGCGCTACAAAGGTCAAGTGGATAGCACTGCTCAGCAGCCCAGTTCAACAGAAAAAGCTTATCTAAAGAATGCACTTGTTTCTTTATTAAAGCAAGAACAAATCCGTATCGCCGAGACAGAAGCTCTAGGTAGTAGTTTGGTATGGCGAAATTAGAGACAGATAGTCATTCTACTGATATCTTAAAGGGTACGGCAAATACAAATTTTGGATAAAGCTTAACTTCATGGGAACAGGTTACCGACGGGTTTTACTTAAACTGAGCGGTGAAGCCTTAATGGGCAGTATGGGCTACGGAATTGACCCCGAGGTGGTTAATTCCATAGCTTCAGAAGTAAAAGAGGTTGTAGCCACTGGCGTTCAGCTTGCCATAGTCGTAGGAGGCGGAAATATATTTCGCGGGATGAAAGCTGCCTCAGCGGGTATGGATCGGGCTACCGCTGACTATATCGGCATGATTGCAACAGTGATGAATGGCATGACTTTGCAAGAATCCCTCGAACGAATAGGCGTACAAACGCGCCTACAAACCGCGATCGCTATGCAAGAAGTCGCCGAACCATATATACGTCGTAAAGCCATCCGTCATCTAGAATTAGGACTGGTGGTGATTTTTGGCGCGGGTTCTGGTAATCCCTTCTTTACAACTGATACTACTGCCGCTTTAAGAGCAGCTGAAATCGATGCGGAAGTGATTTTTAAAGCGACTAAAGTAGATGGAGTATACGATTGTGATCCACATACTAATAGCAACGCAAAGCGTTACAAATCACTAACATACGCACACGTTTTAAATCAGGACTTGCGAGTAATGGATAGTACTGCGATAGCCTTATGTAAAGAAAACAATATCCCTATTCTTGTCTTTGACTTGAATGTGCGAGGTAATATCCACCGCGCAGTCATGGGAGAATCTATTGGCACCATTGTGGGAGGTTCTTGTGAAATTAGCTGATGCTGAGAGTACAATGCAAAAGACTGTTGAAGCGACTCAACGTTCTTTTAATACGATTCGCACTGGTCGGGCTAATTCGAGTCTACTAGATAAGGTTATGGTTGAGTATTATGGCGTAGATACAGCGTTGAAGTCTTTGGCGAATATCAGTACACCGGATGCTACTACCATCACAATTCAGCCCTATGACCAAAGCAGCTTGAATTCAATCGCAAAAGCGATTTCTCTTTCTGATGTGGGTTTAACTCCCAATAACGATGGTTCTATCATTAGGCTGAATATTCCGCCTTTAACTACCGAACGTCGTAAAGAATTTGTCAAACTCGCTTCTAAGTATGCTGAAGAAGGGCGCGTTGCTATTCGCAATATTCGCCGAGATGCTTTAGATGCGATTCGCAAGCAGGAAAAGAATGCTGAAATTTCTGAAGATGAATCGCGAGATTTACAGGACGAAGTGCAAAAGTTGACAAATAAGTACACAGCTAAAATAGACGATTTGTTCGGAGAGAAAGAAAAAGAAATCACAACTGTTTAAAATTGTGAATTGGCAAAGCGCAGAGTTGGAAGTTATAACCGTTAAGTTATCAGTTAACTTCTAGCTCTGGGCTTTTTATTTGAAATATCGAATCAAACAAATTCAAAATATTGTCTTTTTCTAACAAACAAATCGCTAATAATGAGTAATTTTATCGAAGATACATGGTCGCATTAATCTCAAATTTACTTAAACTTAACTAAATACCTGTAATATTTTACAAAAAGTTTTTAATTTACCTCTTGAGTTAATTGTAATTTATTAGCGGTTATCCAAACTCTAACTATTAAAACCGATAATCACAGAAGTCGGATTTTTATGAAGATTTTCTGATATTACGGATATTTATATCCTAAAAACCCGACATATACCCCACGAAAAATTCAGGTTGTCAAGTCAAATACATATAAGTAAATTAAAATTATGCAAGCAAAATTAGGGAATTTAAAAATTTATTCTTAATAGTTATATTTACTGATGAGCATAGTTAGTTAAGAATAAATATTCAGATAAATAGAAATAGCCTAACTCTGAGTAAAATTTTTACGAACTAAGTCGTAAAATCGGTAACAGTTTAGTTTGAGAAGACCGTCATTCATATACACGATATATTGAGGAGCAAAAGTTTAGCCATATGTACGATTGTATTATCGTCGGCGCGGGTCCTGCTGGTGGAACAGCTGCATACCATTTAGCAAAGCAAGGACGTTCGGTACTTGTATTGGAAAGGGAATCCTTACCGAGGTATAAACCCTGCGGTGGTGGAGTGTCCCCTGCGATCGCTTCATGGTTTGACTTCGATTTTAGTCCTGTAATTTCTCTCAAGGTAGACACCATCCGGTTCACCTGGAAAAAGGGAGATCCAGTAGAAAGCAAAATCCAAACCATTGAACCAGTATGGATGGTACAGCGAGATGTTTTTGACCATTTCTTAGTACAGCAAGCCCAGAAGCAAGGTGCGGAACTCAAAGACGGTACTGAAGTCAAATCAATTGAGTTCAAAAGTGACTGTTGGCAAGTCAATACTGCTAATGGTAATTTTTCTGCGCGCTACCTGATTGCAGCCGACGGTGCAACTGGACCAATGTCGAAATGGCTCGGTTTTAAAGAACCTAAGCGTCGTTTAGCAGGTGCTTTGGAAGCAAAAACCGCATCTGGACAAGATAAATCGAAGATTCAGTTTGAATTCGGCACAATTAAAAATGGTTACATCTGGAATTTTCCCAAAGCAGATGGTTTTTCTATTGGTGCAGCAAGTTTCCTTGGTGGAGAAATTCAAAATTTCAATAGCATTTTTGATGATTGTGGCTCGATGTTTGGTTTAGATATTAATACTTGTAAGCAGTACACTCACCCTTTGTGTTTGTGGAATGGAAATAAAACACTCCACACCCAAAATGCTGTCTTAGCTGGAGAAGCAGCTTGTGTAGTTGATCCGATGACAGCAGAAGGCATTCGTCCCTCAATTTTTAGCGGCATGAAAGCCGCTGAAGCTGTCAATCAAGCTTTGGGTGGAGATATTAATGCTTTAGAAAAATACACTCAAGTTATGACTGAAGAATGGGACTCTGATATGGCTTGGGCGCAAAAACTCGCAGGTGCATTCTACCGCTTCCCTGGTGTTGGTTACAAAGCCGGTGTCAAACGTCCCACTGGTAGCCAAATTATGGGTCAGATTCTCTGTGGACAGTTACGTTATGGTGATGTTGTCGGTCGCGCTCTCAAGCGTTTGGTTCCTTTCGGATAATTAATTTTTCTTTGATTATCAAAACCTAGTTCCCAGACTGAGCCTGGGAACTAAAATTTCTGTATAAAGTATAAAGTTACTATGGCGATCGCCATACAAAATATTCCCGCAACACCTGCTAGGGGTTTTTGATTTTTACCTGTAATCCATTCGGAAGCTTTATCAGTGTAATTAACTAAGCCAAGCGTATCAATACTTGCTATTGACCAGACCCAACCCGCGTGCAGCCCCCAAGCTAAACCCAGGCTGCCATGATCGGTAAATCTTGCCAATACCAACACCATTCCCATTAACCAAAGTCCTGGTAGTTGGGGAGTTGTTTCCTGTTGTTCCCAAACCAAATGCAGCAATGCAAAAATTAAGCTGGAAATTACCGCTGCGGTTAAAACTGAATAATCTTGTTCGAGTTGACTCAATAGAAAACCTCGAAATACCAATTCTTCAATCCCACCCACTAATAACGCTACCAACATGATCGAAAATAGTGTCGATGGTACGGATTTTAGATTTGATAATTCCAAGCTGCATAACCCAAAATACAGCTGACAACCAAATACAAAAGCTAAAGTTACCACTCCCAAGCTAAAACCGGAAAATAGTGAATATAAAATTGACAAATTGCCGTTCCAACCGTAACTTGAAAAAGATTCATGGGTAAGCCAGTTAGTTAACAGCAGCACTAAAGGAACTAATAAATAAAGGGAAACTAATAAAGGAATTTTTTGTTCCGGTTGCAAAGGTTGCTTCGGTTTCCAATCCAGTACTTTTGTCAAAATAAATGCAATCGGTAACCAACATCCTATCCAACTAAGAAAAAAAGCCATTACCACAACTAAAGAAGGCGCATCTTTCCACAGGGACACGAAGTTGTTGGTTAATGGCTCAAATAAAGCTATCAAAATAAACGAAAGAAACACAACGAACTAATCTAATCGCTTTCAAGATGTTTTTTATTCACTAAGAAAAAAGAAAAAGCTGGCTGAAAATATGGATTGCTTAAAAAAGAGAAGCATTAATTGCATCAATACTTCTCTTTTTCCTGCTTGACGATTCGCGATTGAATCGCCTTACTTTTTTTACTCAATCTTATGCCAAAAAATTTCAGAGTAATCTAGTCATTTAGGCACATTTCACTTGGTAAAAACTAATTAAAAATTTGCCAAAATAACTATTTTTCTACGATTGCACGGACAAGTTGTAAAACATTGTCTTCAAACTTATCCTCAACATAAGAAAAGCTTACTCTTCTTCTTCTTCTTCTTCTTCTTCTTCGTCATCTTCAACAGAATCTTCGTCAACTTCTTTGCTATCGCCGTCAACTTGAATTAAGTGAATATGCTTGTATCCCAACTTAATTTCAAACTCATCGCCGGATTTTAAACCCATTGCTTTGGTATATGTAGCACCAATCACAATTTGACCGTTTTGATGAACGCTAACTCTGTAAGTCGGTTCACGACCTCTACCATCTTTTGGTGTTTCCGGACTCAAGGGAATTCCCCTAGCCGATAACAAAGCGTCGTAAAAATCTGTTAGGTTAACTCTTACCTGACCATTTTTAGTAGTAGTGTAATAACCGCACTGCTTTGCTCTTTCTCGTCTTGGTAAAGTAGACAATTCTTTGACTTTTGCAAGCAGTGTTTTTCCTGTTAATGGCGCTGTTGCTGTTTCACTCATTACACTCAAATTTTCCTTAATCTGTGCTTTCGCGATCAATAATGCGGTTTTATGCCTGAGCTAAAGGCAATTTTTAGACATCCGAACACTAAACTTTTTCGGACTTTCAACTGAGCCTCAATTCCTGCTTATATAATTCCCTGAGTCAATTTTTGTGGTTTTACACAATATTTTACTCATAAATTACGGTCTTTACGGGAATTATTTTTGGTTATTTTACACAGTTTTAGCCTATGTTTACCATCAGAGATCAAAAATTTTTCTCTCACCAACTTTAAACCAAGCTAATTAACTGTAATTTGCTTTGACAAAACACACAAGTCTACTACTACAAAAAGTTGCAAACTCAAAAATGCAGCAGGCATTTTATTTTCAGCCAAAGTCTTTTAAACCTGAAGAGTTGTAGGATTTTCCCTAACATTACTCTGTGGGTCTAGACTGCATAGTATTAGCTAAGGGATTACAAGCATACACCCTTGAATACAGCCAATGGAGACAAAAAAAATTCTGTCCCTAGATTACGAATAAACAAAGCTATAGTTACCGCGCTTGTGCGGCAATTTATTATGGTTTTGTTACCTCGTAATTTTATATTAAATACTAACATGGACTAATAATAGCAAAATAATTGTTTAAGTTTTAATTATTTTTGCTGTTATGCTTTTATCTATTGTTCTGCCCTTAAGGGGGTAACTGAAGTCGAATAATTTCATAAAAATTCATTTAAGTTTTAGAAGCTGTTTAAAGGTTTCATAGTTATATATCCCACTTTCACCGAATATTCCTTTATCGGTAACACTGGCTAATATACAAACCACATGACAAGCAAATACAATATCAGATATATTAATCAATTGCTTCAAGTCTTCTATAATAATCGGATAATCGATTGCGGGATAAGTAAAATCAAGATTTTCCCCAATTGGTATATTTCGATAAATTTGGGAAAGTGCTATTCGGGTTTTGTGAATAATGCTCTTGAAATGCGGGCTGACTCTTAAAAACTCTTTCTTAAAGTTTGTCTAAGAGTAAACTTATATTAATGGATCTACTTGATAATTTTTTTGCTATGGTTGGTAGAGTTAGAAGCGGTTGGGCGTTTTATAACAGAACTTTTACAGTTATCCTTCAAACTATAATCAAGATTGTCTTTTATAATTAGTCATTGTTAAACAGCTATTTAAACTTAGTCAACAAGGGTATATCAGAATCTGGTTTGATTCCTGTTAGCCCTGCGGGTGTCAAGGCGATAATTACTCAACCAGGTGAGATAATAGGGAGCAAAGAACAGGAAACATCAAAAAGTCCTCTTGGGCATCCCAAGTTTTCCTAAAATTCACATATTACTCCTATAAATCCTTGTTGCGATCAAGTGCTGTATTCAAAATAGTTTTCTTCCATAGACAAGGACAGTTAAAGTCGGAACACGAGGTAAAATGCAAGTTAATTTTAAAGTTATTCGCCAAAATAAAAATACATCTCCTACTGTACAAACTTACCTTTTGGATGTAGAAGAGGGTAATACAATTCTTGATTGTCTCAATCGGATCAAATGGGAGCAAGATGGGACTTTAGCATTTCGCAAAAATTGCCGTAATACCATTTGCGGTAGTTGTGCTATGAGAATTAATGGACGTTCCGCTTTAGCTTGTAAAGAAAATATTGGCAGCGAAATTGCTCGATTTGCTTCAGTTGTATCCTCAGAAAATCAAACAAATTCTATTCCTGAAATCGCGATCGCGCCATTGGGTAATATGCCTGTACTAAAAGATTTGATTGTTGATATGCAGGGTTTCTGGAACAGCTTAGAAAGTGTTTCTCCTTACGTCAGCACTGCTGCAAGAAAAGTACCCGAACGAGAGTTTTTACAAACACCAGAAGAAAGGCAACAGTTGGAGGAAACTGGTAACTGTATCATGTGCGGTGCTTGTTATTCCGAGTGCAATGCATTAGAGGTAAATCCCGATTTTGTCGGACCTCATGCCCTTGCAAAAGCTTATCGAATGGTGGAAGATCAAAGGGACGATGAAACTCAAAGTCGTCTGGAACAATACAATGAAGGAACTAAAGGAGTTTGGGGTTGTACTCGCTGTTATTACTGCAACAGCGTTTGTCCGATGGGAGTCGCACCTTTAGACCAAATTAGTAAAATTAAGCAATCTCTTTTGGAAACCAAACAAGCAAGCGATAGTCGTTCGATTCGTCACCGCAAGGTATTGATCGAGTTGGTAAAAGCAGGTGGTTGGATTGATGAGAGACAATTTGGTTTACAGGTTGTCGGCAATTACTTTAAAGATATTAAAGGTTTGCTAAGTATTGCACCTCTCGGCTTGAAAATGATGGCTAGAGGTAAATTTCCTTTGACTTTTGAACCTTCTCAAGGAACTATGCAGGTGCGTTCTTTGATGGAAGCTGTGGAACAAGAAAAGGTTAATCAAAATTAATCCTAAAACAAAGTTAAAAATCTTGCCCAACTTTAGATTTCTCGGCTGATGACGAAAGCAAGCTACAACCATCCGCCAATTTTCTCATGAAATTTTCTAATCCATAACTAACAAAAAATTAATAGTTACAATTTATATACTGATTTTTTTTACTTACAGTTAACAAAAAAATGGATTTAATCAAATTTTTTTATATATTCTTTATAAAAATTTTAAGTTTATTTACCAATTGGACAGGCGACAATGAAGAAAAGGATTTAATGGTAGTCAAGAAGTTCTCATAAAGGTTACAATTGTTTACAATGTAAAAAAATCAAATAAATGTTCAATTAATTACCTTTTATCTAACTGTAGGTACTTGTAAAGCATGGTTAGAATCTGCAAATATTAGCAATTAATAATCATAAATTTAAAAGTACTCTTATGGTATCTGCCAAATTCTTAGAGTGCTGGAGTTGCACTTTGAACAATCTGGGTTATCTACTTTTTTGAGGTATACCCGGTCTATGAATTTATTTAATTGTGAACTTACCGCCAAAATTCATTTTAACCACCCTTTATGCCTAGTGCTATGAAGACCGCTCAGACACCTAAAGACCTCGTGCGGACTTATCTGCGTGAAATTGGTCGCGTACCACTTTTAACCCATGAGGAAGAAGTACTTTACGGCAAGCAAGTACATAATGCAACAGTGTTACAATCAGTAAGGGAATCCCTTGCTGTGGAATTAAAACGTCAACCAAGCTTAGAGGAATGGGCTTCATGTGCGAAGTTAGAGCCATCTGAATTAGAAGAAACAATAGAAAAAGGCGAAGTAGCCAAGCGCAAAATGGTAGAAGCTAATTTGCGGCTTGTGGTTTCGGTAGCCAAAAAGTATATTAAGCGTAATGTTGATTTACTTGACTTGATTCAGGAAGGTAGTATCGGAATGCAGCGGGGTGTAGAAAAGTTTGACCCCACAAAAGGTTATAGATTTTCTACTTATGCTTATTGGTGGATTCGTCAAGCAATTACCCGTGCAATTGCCGAAAAAGGTCGTACAATTCGTCTGCCTATCCACATTACTGAAAAGTTAAATAAAATTAAGAAAGCGCAACGTCAACTATCTCAAAAATTAGGACGTGCTGCGACAGTTTCTGAATTGGCACAAGAGTTGGAGTTAACTCCCAAGCAGGTACGAGAGTATTTGGAAAAGGCACGGGTTCCTTTATCTTTGGATTTGCGTTTGGGAGATAATTACGATACCGAGTTAGGAGAGATGTTAGAAGATCCAAATGCTTCTCCAGAAGATTTTGTGATGCAATCTTCATTGTCCTACGAATTAGAGTCATTGATTTCAGAACTTACTCCCCAGCAGCAACAGGTTATTACCTTGCGGTTTGGTTTAAATGATGGAAAAGCAATGACACTTGTGAAAATAGGCGAACAGCTTAATATTAGTCGTGAACGAGTACGGCAAATTGAGCGAGAAGCTTTAAATAAACTTCGCAAGTCGAAAGGTGATATGGATGAATATTTAGCTAGTTAAAAATATAAATAGTTATCAACCGGATAAGTAGCTAATTTATTACTATTTGCTCATAGGAAAATGTGGGGTAATTCATGAATTACCCTAAACCTCTGACTTTGGTGTATTTATCTATTGGTTGAGAAAATACCCTGCTGTTTGTACGGTTACAACGACTTGCGTTTGATAACATATTTGTTACATTAATAGCACGCAAAAAAATTATCAATATTCTAAGTTTCAAAAGCCACACAGCATAGAAAGAAGTTATTTATTATACTGGTGGTAATAAAAATATTAAAATATAAGGAGAAAAGCGTGACTAACCCATCTAATAATAGAGTTTCCGAGTTTTTTAATAGCGAATCCCATACTTCTAATTCATTGTGGCAGTATGTTAGTTCTCTAAGTCCTGAAACAATTACCCAATTATCTAAACCATCTTCTTCTGAAGTTTTTGGAGTAATAGAGCGTAATATTATAGGACTTCTGGGAACTTTACCTTCAGAAGCCTTTCATGTGAATATTACTACTAACCGTGAAAGTTTAGGTAAGCTTTTAGCATCAGCAATGATTAGTGGTTATTTTTTACGCAATGCAGAACAAAGGATGAATTTTGAAATCGCGTTACAAGATAGCCAAATGTATCAACAAACAAATCGCGATCGCGATTAGTATTTAAAACTGAATATTGTGAATGCACAATTATTAATTAAGGCTTGTGTGTACAGGGCGCAAAATATTTTACCAAGACCTGATTTTTATACTAACAGAGAATTTTTTTCTTCCCCAAAATGGTATGACTGGGGAAGGAATATTCTTTTTAGAAGGTATATTTTGTAGACAAGTTGATTAAAAATTAAAAAATTAAGGTTTTACGATCAAAACCGAGCAATGAGCATCTTCTGTTACCTGAGAGCTAACAGAACCTTGAACAATTCGCTTCATTCCCGTCAATCCACGACTACCAATTACAATTAGATCGGCTTGATGAATATTAGCAAGACGAGTGATTTCTTCTGCTGGATCACCCATTACCAACTCCACATCGGTTTTAACAGGTAATTGTTGCTGATAGGATTCTAGTTGTTTTTCTATCTGTAAATAGGAAATTCCAGAGATATTTTGAGGATGATCTGCGGGTAAGTGCATTTCTGATTGGGGTGGAGGAAAGACATGACATAAAACAACTTTGCTCTCTTTTTGCAGTACCAATTGCCCTAAAAACTCAATTATTCGTTCGGTTATTTCTGAACCATCCAAAGCTGCCACAATAGTTTTTAGCACTGATGAGTATCTCCCGCAACTAAACCCCTGACAAAATTAACACTTAGATATCTAAGGCTACATAAATACTTGATGCTTATATAGGAATCTGGTTTGGTTATTGAATTCATCAGTAGGGAGTAGGGAGTAGGGAGTAGGGAGTAGGGATTAGGAAGTAGTTCGTTTGTATACTGAGTTTTGTTCAAAATTCAAATGGTATTCCTATATTTCATAAACAAATAAATTTATTTATTAATTTATTAATTTATTAAGCATTATTAGATTTGTAACCTCTAGATTTCAGTTTGACCTGCTCAATTAACTTTTATCAAAATTAACAGAAAAAATTAATAATTAGGTAATGGGGAGACCTTCGGGACAAGGGAACCAAGAGGAAGAATTTAAGAGTTATGAATTTATTTCTCATAGCTATTCACCTTTAACCTTAGACCTTTGACCTTAGACCTTACAAGCCTCCCGTGTTAATTTATTGTTCTTTTTGTACTCGTCGTCTTACAGACTCAGCATGGGATGGTAAACCCTCTGCGGTGGCTAGTAAATCGATTGCATCAGCGACTTTATCCAATGCAGTTTGTGAGTACTGAATAATACTAGAGTGTTTTAAGAAAGTTTCTACTCCTAATGCTGAAGCATACCTAGCAGCACCGGAAGTAGGTAAAGTATGATTTGGTCCAGCTAAGTAATCTCCTACGGCTTCGGGTGTAGAATGTCCTAAAAATATTGCTCCAGCATGACGAATCAAAGGTAATAATTTCCAAGGATCGGATACTTCTAACTCTAGATGTTCGGGGGCAAACTCGTTAGATAATTCGGCGGCTACTTCCAAGGACTCTACTATTACTACTAAGCCGTAGTGAGCTATAGCTTTTTCTGTATTTAACCGTTTGGGATGGTCTACTAATTGCCTTTCTAGTGCGACCTGCACGTCTTTGGCTAAGCTAGCATCGGTAGTTAGTAATATTGCCGCTGCAAGTGGATCGTGTTCTGCTTGGGCTAATAAGTCTGTTGCAACGTGTATAGGATTTGCTGTTTCATCGGCAATAATTAATACTTCGCTTGGACCTGCTAAGGAATCAATTCCAACGGTTCCGTAAACTAACTTTTTCGCCAAGGTGACGTAAATATTTCCCGGTCCAGTAATCACGTTAACTTTGGGAATCGTTTGAGTTCCATAAGCTAAAGCGGCGATCGCTTGCGCCCCTCCAACACGATAAATCTCTTCGATTCCGGCTTCTCGTGCAGCTACTAATACTGCTGGATTGATTCCTGCTTCACCTCCTGGGGGTGTTGTCATGACTCGACGCGGGACTCCTGCCACTTTGGCTGGAATGGCGTTCATCAATACGGTACTTGGGTATGAAGCCCGACCACCTGGTACGTATAAACCCGCAATATCGACGGGAGTATATCTTTTGCCTAGAACAATTTCATCTTCACCGAAGTTTACCCAGCTTTTGGGAACTCGTTGCCGATGAAACGTTTCTATATTGTGGCAAGCAAATTTGATTGCTTCTAACAAATCCTTGGAGGTTTTTTCGTAAGCTGCATCGATTTCCGACTCGCTTACTCGTAATTCTTCAGAGCTAAGGATTTGCTGATCAAATTCGGCAGTGTAATGTAATACTGCTTTATCACCTTGGCGCTTCACCGCTTGCAGTACTTCCCGCACCGTTGCTTCTTTGTGAAGCACCTGTTCGTCATTAGTGCGATCGCAGATACGTTGCAATTCTGCTATAACGTCTGCCTGCTGATTAATAATTCGCAGCATGGAGTAAGGACTATGCTTTCCTAGAGACAATTCGGGGATTTGAGAAATGGGAGTATTGCTATTTGCCTAGCCTAGATATAGGCAAAGTAAGCGATCTCTCTCTTCTAGCTTAACCTGTATTTTTTTGATACTCCCACGGTTGATGGTGGGATGAAAAATAATTTAAGACGGCAACTCCTGGTGTTTATCCTACCTAGGCTTGGACTGACTCTGGCGAGGTCAAGTTTTGGGAAATTTTTACGGAAGGCAATTTGTAAATACTTCTTTAGAATATCTCTAACTTTAACTGATCGCCAGTGGTGAGGGCTGCCTGTGTACATCCACTTTTTTTTCCCTCCCTTGTCAAAACATTGTATGGACTAAGTATAATTTTTGCTTATTTTCCAGCTTACTAACTATTATTAGTACAGACACAATATAATTTTAAGCCTCTATATTTAAATTACCAAACTATTTTTAATTTATAGCTTTTAGTTGCCGAGAATATCTAGCGTTTATGATCCGGAATTATATCCAAGGGTTTTAATCAACACATAACAACAGATGGCATAGATTGGAAAAATTTGTGTATGTATATGGAATTTAATTTTAACTTATTTCTGAGTGGGAATCCACGTTTTCAGATTTTAGATTTGAGATTGGGAAGACGGAAGTTAATCAAGGGAAAAGTGGACAGTTGACAGTTGACAGTGGACAGTTGATTTCTCCCCTTGTCCCCCAATCCCCCCATCCCCCCATCCTTTCAAGGGTAGGTTTTTTTAGATTAAGCCTATTTTTTTGGTTTTAGAACTAAAATCATTGGCTATAACCTTGAAATTACGTTTAACTCTTGAGAAAATTCTCAACTATTTATCTAAAACCTAAA